>Ga0335084_10007430_pt1 | contig 10906 bp, 11 predicted proteins | sample Lox_Sample_44_FD_206721 | JGI IMG/M metagenome (GOLD analysis project Ga0335084, IMG submission 206721) | Soil microbial communities from Loxahatchee National Wildlife Refuge, Florida, United States - Lox_Sample_4.4 | ecosystem: Environmental > Terrestrial > Soil > Wetlands | place: USA...
TGTCGGGTAGGCCCGACTCGGTGCTGACGCGGGCGCCCGTGAACGCCCCCGTGCGCCGTGCGCCGGAGAGCCGCGCGGCCAGGGGGGCGACGTCGTGCTCACCCAGGATCACGCGGCCTCCGGCGGCGCGGCGGGCGGCGGCGCCGGCATGCGCGCCACCCACAGCGCGCAGGCGACGAAGACGGCGCACCCCGCCGTCACCACGATCACGTTGGCGCGCCGGCCGACGACGTTCACGCCGAACGCGGTCTGCAGCGTGTAGAGGACGTTGTTGGCGATGTGGCAGACGACGCACGGCAGTGTGCTGCCGGTGGCCTCGGCCACGAAGCCGAGGTAGAGCCCGAGCGCCAGCGCCAGCACCATGTGGACCGCGGAGATGTCCACGTGCAGCGCGGCGAACGCGGAGCTGGTGGCCAGCACGGCGGCCGCCGGCGGCCAGTGCTCCCGCAGCCGCGACTGCATGTAGCCGCGGAAGAAGATCTCCTCGCTGGCCCCGGCCACGATGCCCAGTATCACCACCGCGCCGAAGAGATCCGGCCCGCGCGTGCCCTCGAGCAGGCGCCGGACCAGCTGCATCGAGCCGCGCGCGTCGAGGCCGAGCAACACGGTGAGCGAGTCGAGAGTCTGGCCGAGGGCCAGCAGGCCCACGACGGCCGCGAGGAGCGTGGAGCCGGTCTCGCCGCCGGGCAGCAGCCTGAAGCGCGTGGGCTCGAGCGGGCGCACCACCAGCAGCAGCGTCAGCAGCAGCCCCGAGGAGGCGGCCAGGCTGCCGGCCAGCAGCCCCGGCAGCGTGCGCACCAGGGTGGACTCGGGCACGTCGGGATAGAGGGAGTGCAGCGTCTCGACCGCGATGGCGGTGGTGGCGAAGATTCCCGCCACGGCGGCCAGGTACGTCGCGAAGACGTGCCAGGGACGGCCGACGGGCTCCTCCATGCCGGGCCCCGGAAGCAGCGGGCTAGACCGGCGGGCGGCGCGCCCGCCAGTCGGAGGCCTGCTCCCAGGCATGACCCAGGCGCAGCACGGTGGCCTCGTCGAAAGGGCGGCCGGCGATCGACAGGCCGAGCGGCCGGCCGTCGGCGGTGAAGCCGGCCGGCACCGCCAGCACCGGCAGGCCGAGCGCGTTGAACGGGCGCGTGAGACGCGAGAAGCGATTCATCCGGCGCACGATCGCGTCCACCGGCGGCGCCGTGGCGGCGGCGAGGGCCGGCGCCGGCTCGGGGATCGTCGGCGTGAGCAGCGCGTCGACCTGCCCGAACACCTCGTCGATGAACGCGCGGGTGAGCCGCGCGCGCAGCCGGCCGGCCTGCAGGTAGTCGTGGGCCGAGATGTGGAAGCCGATCTCGAGCCGCGCGCGCACGGCGGCGCCCAGCTCGTGCGGCCGGTCGCGCACGATGCGGGCGTGGATGGTGGACGACTCCGAGCGCGCCAGGGTGCCGGCCACGTCGATGAGCGGCGCCGGGTCGGGCAGCCGCAGCCTCTCCACCCGCGCGCCGAGCGAGGCGAGCGTCCGCGCCGCCGCCTCCACCGCCGCCCGCGCCTCGGGCGTGACGCCGTCGAAGTAGTAGTTCTCCGGCAGGCCGAGACGGAGGCCGCGGATGGGCGCCTCCAGCGTGGCCGACGGCGTGCCGACGGCGTGCGGGCTCGACGTCGCGTCGTGAGGATCGTGGCCCGCGATGATCTCCAGCATGAGCGCCGCGTCGCGCACGCTGCGCGTCATCGGCCCCAGGTGATCGAGCGACCACGACAGCGCCATGGCGCCGGCCCGGCTCACCCGCCCGTAGGTCGGCTTCAGCCCGACGATCCCGCAGCAGGCCGCCGGCAGCCGGATGGAGCCGCCGGTATCGGACCCGAGCGCGCCGAAGGCCAGGCCGCCCGCCACGGCCGCGCCCGAGCCGCTGGAGGAGCCGCCCGAGACGTGGCCGGCCTTCCAGGGATTGTCCACGTCGCCGTGGTGCGGGTTGTCGCCGAAGGGGCCCAGCGCCAGCTCGGTCATGTTGAGCTTGCCGAGCGTCACGGCGCCCGCCGCGGTCAGCCGCGCCACCGCCGTGCACTCGATCCCCCCGACGAAGTACTCGGGCGTGCGCGTGCCGCACGAGGTGGGCAGCCCGGGGACGTGGCAGAGGTCCTTGTAGGCCAGGGGCACGCCGTGCAGCGGCCCCCGGCGGCGGCCGGCCGCGAGGTCGGCGTCGAGCGCCCGGGCGCGGGCGCGCGCGCCCTCGGCATCCACCGTGATGAACGCGCGCAACCGGCCGTTCAGCCGGCCGATGCGCTCCAGGCACGCCTCGGTCGCCTCCAGCGCCGAGACCTTCCGGGCGGCGATGGCCGCCACCAGCTCGCCGAGCGTCTGCTCAGTCACGCCGGGCGCCCGCCTCCAGCGCGACGGCGAAGCTCGAGGGCTCCTCGGCGAGCGCGAGGTCGCCGGCCATGCGCTCGATGGCGCCGGCGAGCGCGGCGACGTCGGCCTGGATCTGGCGATCCGGAGGGGAAGAGGGGACCCCTCCGAGGGTGCCCCTACCCAAGAAGTCGGTCATCGTGGAAGCGATTCTAGCAGGGCGGGCCGGGCGAGGAGCCGCCCGGCCCGCGCCGAGGGGGGAGGACTACTTCTTCTCGGTCTTCTTGGCCGCCGTCGCCTGCTTGGCGATGACGTGATCCTTGATCTTGGCGTACGTCGCCTCGGGGACGATCTTCTTCTTCACCAGCTCGTCCTTGCGCGCGTACGGGCGGCCCTCGATGATCTTCTTGGCGTAGGCGTCGCCGATGCCCGGCAGCTCCTTGAGCTCGGCCTCGGTGGCCGTGTTCAGATCGAGCGGGGCCTTCTTCGCGGCGGGCTTCGACTCGGTCTTGGTCGCGGGCTTCTCGGCCGGCTTGGACTCGGTCTTGGTGGCCTGAGCCATGGCCGGCGCGGCGAAGGCGCCGAGCGCGAAGACGACGGCGACGAGCAACGCGATGAAACGTCTCATGGTCCGCTCCTCCCCTGGTCGAACAGTCGGTGGGTTCGTTCCCACGTCCGGCATCCTAGCAGTCCGGACCGCTCGTTGGCGATTTTTGCGATGACCTCCCTGGCCATACCAACACGGAAGCAACCGAGGTGCCCGGTGGGATAATCGTCGTCATGCGCGTTCTGGTGACGGGCGGCGCCGGCTACATCGGCAGCGTCGTGGCCGAGGTGCTGCTGGCCCGCGGCCACGCCGTGAGCGTGTACGACGATCTGAGCGAGGGCCACCGCGACGCCGTCCCCGACGGCGCCGCCTTCCTGCCGGGTGATCTCCTCGACCGCGCGCGGCTGGAGGCCGCGCTCCGCGAGGCCCGGCCCGAGGCCGTCGTGCACATGGCCGCCGTGTGCCAGGTCGGCGAGTCGATGACGGATCCTGCCAGGTACTACCAGATCAACGTCCTCGGCGGCCTCACGCTGCTGGAGGCGATGCGCGCGGCCGGCGTCACCCATATCGTGTTCTCGTCGTCGGCGGCGACCTACGGCGAGCCGGCCAAGCAGCCGATCGAGGAGGACGACCCGGCCGATCCCTGCAATCCCTACGGCGAGAGCAAGCTGGCCTTCGAGCGCGCGCTCGGGTGGTACGGCCTGGCGTACGGGCTGCGCTCGGTGTCGCTCCGGTATTTCAACGCGGCCGGCGCCTCCACCCGGGCCGGCGAGCGCCACGATCCCGAGACGCACCTGATCCCGATCGTCCTGCAGGCGGCGGCCGGCCGGCGCGGCAGCGTCACGATCCACGGCGACGACTACCCGACGCGCGACGGTACGTGCCTGCGCGACTACGTCCACGTCCTCGACCTGGCCGAGGCCCACGCGCTCGCCCTCGACGCCCTCGACGCCGGCGTGCCGACGACGGCCTACAACCTCGGGTGCGGCGGCGACGGCTTCACGGTCCGCGAGGTGATCGACACGGCGGCGCGCGTGACGGACCGCCCGGTTCCCGTCACCGTCGGCCCCCGCCGCGCCGGCGACCCCGCGATGCTGGTGGCCGCCTCCTCACGCATCCGGCGGGAGCTCGGCTGGCGGCCGCGCTACCCGGCCCTCGACGAGATCATCCGCTCGGCGTGGACGTGGATGAACCGGCCGAGCTCGCCCTAGCGTTACCGCGCCACCGCGATGCACACGACGCCGGCCAGCACGATGGCGGCGCCGGCCAGGCGCGGGGCCAGGCTCCCCTCGCGCAGCCAGAGCGAGCCGATGAGCGCGGAGAGCACGATCGAGAGCTCGCGGGCGGCGACCACGTAGCCGGTCTTGGACATGCGGAAGGCGAAGAGCACGAGCGTGTAGGCCAGCGTGCTCATGACGCCGGCCAGCACGATCCACCGCCAGCCGCTCAGCTCGCGGCGCACGGCGGCCGGGCGCACGAGCAGCAGCGGCAGACCGAGCAGCGCGCAGCCGGACTCCATGAGCATGATGTAGGGCACGGGATTGATTCGCGCCACGCCCGCCTTGTCCACCAGCGAGTAGCCCGCGATCGTGAAGCCGGTGAGGATCGGCCAGAGCAGGCCGTGCCCGAGGCGCGGCGCGCCGGCGGGCCGCGGCAGCAGGTGCAGCGCGGCGATCCCCGCGACCACCAGCGCCACCCCCAGCGTGCCGACCGGCGAGAGCCGCTCGTCGAAGAGGAACAGCGCCAGCACCGGCACCAGCGCGACGCCGAGGCCCCGTGCCACCGGGTAGACGAGCGAGTAGGCGCCGGAGGCGTAGGCGCGGCCGAGCGCGAAGAAATAGAGGACGTGCACGACGATCGTGGCGGCGACGAACGGCAGCGCCGCACGCGGGAAGCCTTCCTGCGCAAGCGTCCAGATGCCGAGCGGCGTGACGGCCACGGTCGAGGCGATGGTGGCGCACCAGAGGAAGACGATCTGATCGCCGCCGCGCTTGGCCAGCGCATTCCAGCCCGCGTGGAGGCCGGCCGCGCACACGACGAGGACCAGCGCCGCCAGGCTCACCGGGAGCGGCCTTCGAGCTCCTCCAGGCAGGCCGCGAAGGCGTCGACGACCGCCGTCATGTCCTTGGGCGTGAGCGTGCCCATGTTGGCCACGCGGAAGGCGTAGGTGCGGAGGTCCCCCTGGCCGGCGTAGATCACGTAGCCGCGGCGCTTCATGGCGTCGTGCAGCGGCTCGTAGGCGAGGCCGGGCTTGAGGCGGAAGGTCGTCAGGATGGTCGAGCGCACGCCCTCGTCCACCAGGATCGAGAAGCCGAGCGCGGCCATCCCGCGGCGCAGCACGCGCGCGTTCTCGGCGTAGCGGGCGATGCGCGCGGCCATCCCCTCCTCGCCGAGCTCCACCAGCGCCTCGCGCATGGCGTGCAGCACCTGCACGGCCGGCGTGAAGGGCGTGTTGTCCTGCTCCTGCGTGACCCAGTGGTGGTAGAGGTCGAGATAGACGCTGCGCGGCGGCCGCCCCTTCAGCGCGGCCAGCGCGCTCCGCCGCGCCAGCACGAACGAGACGCCCGGAATCCCCTGCAGGCACTTGTTGGCGCTGGCCGTCACGACGTCGACGCCCTCGTGCGCCACCGCGAGCGGCTCGCCGAAGAGGCTCGACATGGCGTCCACGATCACGCGCCGGCCCTCGGCGAGGGCGGCGTCGGCGACGGCCTCCACCGGGTTCAGCAACCCGGTCGTCGTCTCGTGGTGCACGACGGCCACGTGGCTGATCTCCGGGTGGGCGCGCAGCACGCGCGTGACGTCGGCCGGCGCCACCGGCGTGGTGACGTCGTAGGTCAGCGCCTCGGCCGGGATCCCGTGCGCGCGGGCGATCTTCAGCATGCGATCGCCGTACACGCCGTTGTTGACCACCAGCAGCCCGTGCCCGGGCGGGACGATCGAGGCCAGCGAGGCCTCCACCGCCGCCGTGCCGGAGCCGGTGAAGAGCACGGCGTCGAAGGCGGCGGCGATGCCGAGCACGTCCACCAGCCGCCGGCGGCACTCGCGCATCACCTCGAAGAACTCGGGCTCGCGATGGCAGAGGTCGGGCGTCAGCAGGGCCTGGCGGACGCGCGGGCTCGTGTTGGCCGGCCCGGGGTTGAGCAGCACCCACTCGCGATCGGCCATCACGCGCTCACGCGGTTGAGGGCGACGTCGAAGGCGTCGAAGTTCCTCAGACGCGTCTGCGGCGGCAGGTGCGTGCGCCGGTTCACCAGCAGCGGCACCTGCTGCTCGCTGAGGCCGCCGTGCGAGCGCAGCGGCGCGTCCAGGCCCGAGAGGTCGTGCCGGGCGGCGGCGGTGCCGACCACGGTGTGGCGCTCGGAGACGATGACCAGGTCGCCCATCCGGTCGGGCGGCAGCTCGAAGCGCCGGCAGGCCTCCGCGCGCTCCAGCACGAGCTCGATCCCCGGCAGCTCGGCCAGGCGCTTGGCGATCCCCGCGTCGGCGCCCGGCGGCAGGTAGATCGTCGCGAAGGAGCCGAGCGCGCCGTGGTGGACGACGTAGGGATCGGTGATGGGCAGGATCACCCGCGCCAGACCTCCGCCCAGCCAGGCATCGAGGTGATCTTGCAGGTAGACGATCCGCGGCGCGCCGGCGGCGTCGGTCTTGGCGTTCATGCCGTGATCGGCGGTCAGCGCCACGGTGGCGCCGAGCGCGGCCAGCCGGGCCAGGTAGCCGTCCATCATCCGGTAGAAGGCGTTGGCCTCGGGCGTGCCGGGCGCGTGCTTGTGCTGGATGTAGTCCGTGGTGGAGAGGTACATGACGTCCGGCCGCACCGACGCCATCAGCGCGACGCCGGCCGCGAACACGAACTCGCTGAGCGCGGCGCTGTAGACGTCGGGCAGCGGCAGCCCCACGAAGCCGAGCGCATCGTCGATCCCGTGCTCGCCCTTCGTCGTCTGGTCGGCCTTCTCGGACGAAAAGCAGATGCCCTGCATGTCGTGGCCGAGCAGGCGGCGCAGCTTGTCCTTGGCGGTGACGACGGCGACGGAGGCGCCGGCCTGCGCGAAGGCCGCCAGCAGCGTGTCGCAGCGCAGGTACTTCGGATCGTTCATCATCACCTCGGCGCCGGCCTCGCGGTCCCAGAAGTAGTTGCCGCAGATGCCGTGCACGGCCGGCGGCACGCCGGTGACGATGGAGAGGTTGTTGGGATTGGTGAAAGTCGGCACCACGGCCTCCGCGAGCTGCGCGGTCTGGGTGGCGGTGACCTCGCCCAGCCAGGGTGCCACCCCGGCCGCCACCGCCTGCGTGATGTAGTCGGGCTCGCACCCGTCCACGCACACCACCACGACCGGGCGCTCCGGCCAGCGGTACTTCCGGCCATTCAGCGTGATCGACGTCCCTGTGGCGCTCACGGCGTCCTCCCTCGGCGTGGGGTTGAGGCCGGCCGGCGGCCCCCGCGACGTGACGGTCGGCAGCACGACTCTAACCGGCTCGGGGGGCGGCGCGCCACCCGGCTCAGCGCGGGGCGAAGATCCGGGCCTTCAGACGGCGGGGCACCCAGACCGCCAGCAGGCGGGCCGCGCGCGCCACGCGCTCGAGCGCGTCCGGCGTGCCGGGCCAGTACTTGAGGATCAGGGCCCGGTCCACCCAGTTGAGGATGCCGTCCACCACCAGCGCCGCCACGAGCACGTCGTCGAGATAGCCGACCAGGGGGATGAAGTCGGGGATGAGATCGACGGGGCTGGCCAGGTAGACGAGCGCCGCCGCCAGCGCCACCTTGGCGGCGCGCGGCAGGATGGGGTCGGCGACCAGCCGGACCAGCAGGCGCGCCAGGTCGGGCAGCGCGCGCAACAGGTCCTTCACAGGCTCTCGGCGACCAGCTCGCTGATGTCCTTGACGGCCAGGCGCTCCTCGGCCTCCTTCACCTTGCGGCCGAGGTCCACCATGGCCAGGCAGAAGGGGCACGCGGTGGCCACGACGCTGGCGCCCGTCTCCAGGAGCTCCTCGGTGCGGATGATGTTCACGCGCTTGTCCGACTTGACCTCCATCCACATGTGACCGCCGCCGCCGCCACAGCAGAGCCCGCGCTCGCGCGCCCGCGGCGGGTCGACCACGCGCAGGCCGGGCACGGCCGCCGCCGCCCGGCGCGGCGCGTCCATGATGCCGTTGTAGCGGCCAAGGTAGCAGGAGTCGTGGAACACCACCGTGGCGGCCAGCGGCTTGAGCGGCTTGATGCGGCCCTGCTGGATGAGCTCGTCGATCACCTGGGCGTGGTGGAGCACCTGGTAGGTGCCGCCGAACTGCGGGAACTCGTTCTTGATCGTGTTGAAGCAGTGCGGGCAGTGCGTGATGACCTTCTTGAACGAGTACTGGTTGAGCGCCTCGACGTTCTCCGCCTGCACGGTCTGGTAGAGGTACTCCTCGCCCAGCCGGCGCCCGACCTCGCCGTGGCAGCGCTCCTCCTGCATCACCGCGTACGACACGCCGGCCTTTTTCAGGATCGCCACCACCGAGCGGGCGATGGCCTGGTTGCGCTTGTCGTAGGAGGCCGAGCAGCCGACCCAGTAGAGGTACTCGACCTCCTTGCCCGGCTCCAGCGTCGGCACCTCGAGACCGTGCGCCCACGCCATCCGCTCGGCGGCCGGCAGCCCCCACGGGTTGCCGGCGCGCTGGATGTTCTGCAGCGACTGCGGCGCCGTGGACGGCAAGGCGCCCTCCGAGAGCGCCAGGAAGCGGCGCAGGTCGATGATCGTGTCCACGATGTCGATGAAGGCCGGGCACTCCTGCACGCAGGCCATGCAGGTCGTGCATGCCCACAGCTCCTCGGGCTTGATCAGCTCGCCGTGGATCGGCCCCGGCAGCGTGCCGTGCATGTGGCCCTTGAGCTTCACGATGATGCGCTTGGGCGACAGCGCGGTGCCGGAGAGATAGGCGGGACAGGCGGCCTGGCAGCGCCCGCACTCGACGCAGGCGTCGAAGTCGAGCCGCCGCTTCCACGAGAACTCCTCCAGCTTGGAGACGCCGAGGCTCTCCGCCTCCTCGATGTTCTCGATCTTCCGGATCTCGCCGCGCGGGGTCAGCTTGGAGAAGAAGATGTTGAGCGGCGTGGTGATCAGGTGGACGAAGTACGAATGCGGGATGATCGCGATGAAGAAGAGCGAGATGGCCGCGTGGAAGAGCCAGACGCTCACGTGCGTCAGCCGCAGCGCGCCCTCCGACATGCCGACCCCGAGCATGGCCTGGCCCAGCGCCCAGCCGACCGGCGACCACGTGGCCCACCAGGGTTGCACGACGGCCAGCCGGCACGCCTCCATGACGAAGCCCGTCAGGTTGATCACGAAGAGCAGTGCCAGCACGCCGGCGAACCGCGCGGTGGGATCCACGCGGGGCGGGCGGAGGACGAAGCGGCGCCAGACCGCCATGCCGAGACCGATCACGAAGAAGAGCCCGAAGAAGTCCAGCACGGTCTCGTAGAAGAGGTAGAACCGGCCCTTGAGCAGCTTGTAGCCGAACAGCGGCAGCGTGATGTCCCAGTCGATGGTGGCCAGCACGGTGCCCATGAGCAGGGCCAGGAAGCCCCAGAACATGATGGCGTGCATGACGCCGGGGTAGGCCTGCGAGAGCGTGCGCACCTGGCCGAGCGCGTGCCGCATCACCAGCCTCACGCGCTGCGGGATGTCGTCGAGGCGGTTCTCCGGCAGCCCCGCGCGCCAGAGGCGCACGCGCCGCCCGAGGCCCCAGGCGAAGAGCGCGATGGCGACGGCGCCGCCGACGTAGAGGAGGACCTGCGCCCAGCCGGGAACGTTCCAGAACGTGTCGCGGAAGGGCACGGTCGGGCTCATGCGGGGTCCAACGATACCATGGGCAACATCGCCTCCACCGCCGAGTAGGGGTCGAGGTCGCCGGTCACCACCTCGTCGAGCTTCGCGCTCAGCGCCCCCCCGGCCAGCCCGCGCTGCATGCGCTCGCGAAACGCCTCCACCAGCAGCGCCTCCAGCTCGCCGCGCAGGCGCCGCCGGCGCCGCCCGGCGAGCGCGCCGCCCGCTTCCAGGGTCGCGCGGTGGCGGCGGATGTCGGCCAGCAGCTCGCCGATGCCGACGTCGGCCTGGGCCTGGGCGGCGAGCACGGGGATCTCCCAGTCGATGTCCTTCGGCGACGTCGCGCTGGCGTAGTGCAGGTGCGCGGCGAACGTCAGCTCGGCCATCAGCGCGGGCGCGCCGGCGCGGTCGGCCTTGTTGACCACGAACACGTCGGCCGCCTCCATGAGCCCGGCCTTCATCGTCTGGATCGCGTCGCCCGACTCGGGCACCAGCACCACCACCGTGGTGTCGGCGAGCTTCATGATGTCGAGCTCCGTCTGTCCCACCCCCACGGTCTCGACCAGCACCCAGGCGTGGCCGGAGGCGAGCAGGAGCTTGATGACCTCGCCGGTGGCGCGGGCGAGGCCGCCCATCGAACCGCGGGTGGCCATCGAGCGGATGAACACGCCGCTGTCGAGCGCGTGCGCCTGCATGCGGATGCGATCGCCGAGCACGGCGCCGCCCGTGAACGGACTGGAGGGATCGACCGCCACGATGCCGACGGTGGCGGACTCGGCGCGCAGGTGCGCGGTGAGCCGATCGACGACGGTGGACTTCCCCGCCCCCGGCGGCCCGGTGATGCCGACGACGTAGCCGCGGCCGCGCCGCGCGTGGACCGCCTTCATGATGGCGGGCACCGCCGCCGTGCGGTTCTCGACCTGCGTGATCAGCCGCGCCAGCGCCAGCCGATCGCCGCCGAGCATGCGCTCGACGAGAACGAGGGGATCGGACCGTCTGGACGTCGCGTCGGCCATGAAAGAGCGAGCGGATTGTAGCACTCGCCCGACCATGAACTCGCCGCGCGCCTCCGGAGGGGGTCTTCGCGCGCGACGTGAATGGGGTGCGCTCGGCGCGCGCCTCCGGAGGGGGTCTTCGCGCGCGACGTGAATGGGGTGCGCTCGGCGCGCGCTCCGAAGGGGGTCTTCGCGCGCGACGTGAATGGGGGGTTGTTAGGGGGGGGCCCAG
>Ga0335084_10007433_pt1 | contig 10901 bp, 7 predicted proteins | sample Lox_Sample_44_FD_206721 | JGI IMG/M metagenome (GOLD analysis project Ga0335084, IMG submission 206721) | Soil microbial communities from Loxahatchee National Wildlife Refuge, Florida, United States - Lox_Sample_4.4 | ecosystem: Environmental > Terrestrial > Soil > Wetlands | place: USA: Florida...
CGGCAGGCTCAGGACAGGCGGGTCGTCGCCGGCGCGCCGGTCACTCCGGCTCGATCCGGTCCCTGAGCCGGTAGCCCACTCCCGGCTCGGTGACGAGCAGGCGCGGGCGCGCCGGATCGGCCTCGATCTTCTTCCGCAGCTCGGCCACGTGCACGCGCGCCACGTGCACCTCGGTGGCGTGCGGCCCCCACACCTCGCGGAGGAGCTGGCCGTGGGTGATCACCTTCCCCGCGTGGCGGGCGAAGAGGGAGAGGAGCTTGTACTCGGTGGGCGTGAGGCGGACCTCGTGGCCGTCGACGGTCACCTCGCGGCGCACGAGGTCGACCCGCAGCGGCCCCACCTCCACCGGCTCGAGGGCGCCGGAGTCGGGCCGCGCGGCGTGGCGCAGCGCGACCCGCATGCGCGCGAGCAGCTCGCCCACGCCGAACGGCTTCGTGAGGTAGTCGTCGGCCCCCGCGTCGAGGGCGCGGACCTTGTCCTCCTCGCGGCCGCGGGCGGAGAGGACGATGATGGGCGCCTGCGTCCACTCGCGCAGCCTGCGGGCCACGTCGACGCCGTCGCCGTCGGGCAGACCGAGGTCGAGGAGGAAGAGGTCGGGGTTGTGGCTGGGGGCGAGCTGCTCCGCCTCGCGCGCGGTGGCGGCCTCGAGCAGGCGGTAGCTCGAGCCGAGGGCGGCGCGCAGGAACCTGCGCAGCTGCGGCTCGTCCTCGACGACCAGCACCACCGGCCCCTCGGGGCTCACGACGCCACCACCGCGGCGGGCGGGTCTCCGGCGGGGAGGGCCAGGCGGAACACGGCGCCACCGCCGGGCCGGTTCGCGGCGGTGAGCCGTCCGCCGTGCACCTGGGCGATGGCGCGCGCGATGGGGAGGCCCAGCCCGGCCCCGTGATGGGGCCCGCCGGCCTGCGGCCCGCGATGGAAGCGCTCGAAGATGCGCTCCTCCTCGCCGGGGGGGATGCCCGGGCCGCGGTCGGCAACCTCCACGAGAAGGGTGCCTCCCTCGCGCGTTGCCTTCACGTCGAGTGGAGCGTCATCGGCCGTGTACTTGAGCGCGTTCTCGAACAGGTTGAGAAAGAGCTGCTGGAGGAGCACGGGGTCCACCCAGGCGAGCGGCAGGTCCTCCGGGATGTCCACCTTCACCGGCCGTCCGGCGAGCCGCCGCTCCAGCCGCGTGAGCGCGCCGCCCACCACCTCGACGAGCGGGACCCACTCGCGCTTGGGCTCCACCGTGCCGGAGTCGAGACGGGTCATGTCGAGCAGGTTCCCCACCAGCCGCTCCAGGCGCTCGGCCTCCTCCACGATGGTGCCCAGCATCTCGCCCCGCTGGTCGATGGAGAGCGGCGGCCCGTCGCGCAGCGCGGTGGCGGCGCCGGTGATGGCCGCGAGCGGGGTGCGCAGGTCGTGCGAGACGGTCGAGAGGAGGCCGCTGCGCAGCTCCTCGGTGCGGGCACGCAGGGCGGCGGCGCGCGCTTCCTCTGCGAGGCGCACCCGGTCGAGGGCGAGGCCCACCTGGCGGGTGAGGGCGTCGAGGAAGTTGCGCTGGCGGCCCCCCAGCGCGCGCTCCCGCCGGACCGCCAGCGCGCCCAGCACCTCGCTTCCGCTGCGCACCTGGACGCAGAGCACGCGCTCGCCGGGCAGCGTGTCGGTGCCGCGCCCGGCGGGCTCACCGTGGTCGGTCACCCAGCGGGCGACGGCCAGGGCGGACGGCTCGAGCTCCGTTCCCGAGGGCCAGCTCGCCAGCGGGTGCAGCTCCTCGCCGCGGCGCTGGAGGACCACCGCCTCGGCGTCGAACGCCTCCGCCACGGCCCGCGCGCAGACGGCGCCCACCCCGGCGGCGTCGAGAGCGGCGGCGAGATCGCGGGTGAGCGCGAAGAGCGCACCGGTCGTGCGCTCGCGGTCCACGGCGGCGAGCTGCTGGAGCCGCAGGCGCCGGGCCAGCGTGGAGATGACCAACGAGACGCCGAACATCATGGCGAAGGTGAGCACGTACCGCGCGTCGCGGACGGCGAACGTGAGGTAGGGCGGCACGAAGAAGAAGTCGTAGGAGGCCACCGCCAGCGCGGCCGCGAAGGTCGAGGCGGTCCGGCCGCTCGTGAGGCCGACGACCATGACCCCGAGCAGGAACAGCATCTCCACGTCGGGGACGTCCACCACCGACTTCACCGCCCGCGCGAAGGCGGTGGTGAGGCCGACGATGACGGCGGCCCGCACGAGGTCGAGGCCGGGCAGGGGGGCGTGCTTCTGGGGCTCGGCCCTGGCCCTCGCCGCATCCGGCTCGGTGTCGCCGGACAGGACGTTCACGTCGATCTCGCCGGATCCGCGGATGATCTCGTCGACCAGGGATCCGCGCAGCCGGTCGCGCCAGCGGGCGTGGCGGGGCTTCCCGAGCAGGATGCGGGTGACGTTGCGCCGGCGTGCGTGCTCGAGGATGGTCTCGGCCACGTCCACGCCGGTGAGGCGCACCACCTCGGCGCCCAGCGACTCGGCGAGCCGCAGGTGGGCTTCCAGGGACTCCCGGTCCTCGTCGTTGAGCGGGGGCCGGGCGGTGGCCTCCACCGCCGCGGCGATCCAGGGCGCCCGCAGCCCGGCGGCGATGCGGCGGGCGGCGCGCACGATGCGGGCCGAGTCGGGCGACGGGCCCACGCAGACGAGCAGGCGCTCGGCCGTGGGCCAGGAGGCGTCCACGCCCTGCTCGCGGCGGTAGGCGAGCACGTCGGCGTCGACCCGCTCCGCCATGATCCGGAGCGCCAGCTCACGCAGCGCCAGCAGGTTGCCGTGCTTGAAGAAGTGATCGCGAGCCCGCTCCGCCTGGTCGGGCAGGTAGACCTTGCCCTCGCGGAGGCGCTGGAGCAGCTCCTCCGGCGCGATGTCCACGATCTCGATCTCGTCCGCACGCTCGAGGATGTGATCGGGCACCGTCTCGCGGACCTGCACCCGGGTGATCTGGGCGACGACGTCGTTCAGGCTGTCGACGTGCTGGACGTTGAGGGTCGTGTAGACCTCGATGCCCGCGTCGAGGAGCTCGAGCGCGTCCTGCCAGCGCTTGGCGTGGCGCGAGCCCGGCGCATTCGTGTGGGCGAGCTCGTCGAGGAGGAGGATGCGGGGCTTGCGGGCCAGCACCGCGTCGAGGTCGAACTCGTGCAGCACGCGCCCGCGGTACGGCAGCTCGCGGCGCGGCACCACCTCGAGCCCGAGCAGGAGGCCGGCGGTGTCGTAGCGGCCGTGGGTCTCGACCGCGCCGACCACCACGTCCACGCCCTCGGCCACGAGGTCGCGGGCCACCTGCAGCATCCGGTACGTCTTCCCCACGCCGGGGGCGAAGCCGAAGAAGATCTTGAACCGCGCGCGCCCGCCCCGCCCCTCCTCGGCCTTCACCCTGGCCAGCAGGGCATCGGGATCGGGCCGCTCGGGCGGGTCGCGCTCGTCGGCGTGCACGGTTCGAGAATGGGCGCTACCGCGCGAGCCCGTCAAGCTCCACGTTCACGGCCAGCACGTTCACGCGCGGCGCACCCAGGAGGCCCAGCGTGGGCTGCTCCACGTGCCGGAGCACGATGGCCTTCACCTCGTCCGGGCTCCGCCCGCGGGAGCGGGCGATGCGCGGAACCTGGTAGAGGGCGGCGGCCGGCGACACGTCCGGGTCGAGCCCGCTGCCCGAGGCGGTGACGAGGTCCACCGGCACGGGCACGCCGGCGCTCGAGGGATCGGCGGCGCGCAGCGCGTCGATGCGGGCCTTCACCGCGGCCGCCAGGTCGGGGTTGAGCGGGCCCTGGTTGGTGCCGGTCGAGTTACGGCCGTCGTACGGCACCGGTGAGAGGGCCGAGGGGCGTCCCCAGAGGTACTTCGGGTCGCTCCAGGCCTGGCCGATGTGCTCGGAGCCGACGACCTTTCCGCCGGCGGTGACCGGGCTGCCGTTCGCCCGGGACGGGAAGACCACCTGGGCGATCCCGGTCACGACGGCCGGGTAGGCGAGGCCACAGAGGAAGGTGAATGCGACGAGCAGGACGAGCGTTGCGCGGATCACGGTGATCTCCTCTAGGCGAGGTGGAGGACGCCCAGGAGGACGTCGATGAGCTTGATGCCGATGAACGGGACGATGACGCCGCCCACGCCGTAGATGAGCGAGTGGCGAGCCAGGATGGTCCTGGCCGGGGCGGCGCGGTAGCGCACGCCGCGCAGCGCCAGCGGGATGAGCACCACGATGATGAGCGCGTTGAAGATCACGGCGGACAGGATGGCGCTCCACGGCGAGTTGAGGTGCATGACGTCGAGAGCGCGCAGCACCGGGTAGGTGACCGCAAAGGCGGCCGGGATGATGGCGAAGTACTTGGCCACGTCGTTCGCGATCGAGAACGTGGTGAGCGCGCCCCGGGTCATCAGCATCTGCTTCCCGATCTCGACGATCTGGATGAGCTTCGTCGGGTTCGAGTCGAGATCGACCATGTTGCCGGCCTCCTTGGCGGCCTGCGTGCCGGTGTTCATGGCCACCGCCACGTCGGCCTGGGCCAGCGCGGGGGCGTCGTTGGTGCCGTCGCCGGTCATGGCCACCAGGTGGCCCTTCGCCTGCCACTCGCGGATGTGGGCGAGCTTCATCTCCGGGGTGGCCTCGGCGAGGAAGTCGTCCACGCCGGCCTCGGCGGCGATGGAGGCCGCGGTGAGCGGGTTGTCGCCGGTGATCATCACGGTGCGGATGCCCATCCGGCGCAGCTCGGCGAACTTCTCCTTGATGCCGCCCTTCACGATGTCCTTCAGCTCCACGACGCCGAGCGTGCGCTTGCCGTCGCACACCACGAGCGGGGTGGCGCCACGTCGAGCCACGTCCTCGGCGATGCGGCGCACCTCGTCGGGGAAGGTGCCGGCCTCGCCGGCCACGAACTTCGCCACGGCGTCGAGCGCGCCCTTGCGCAGCCGGTGGCCGGACAGGTCGACCCCGCTCATGCGGGTCTGGGCGCTGAACGGGACCGCCGTTCCGCCCTCGATCTCGCGGCCGCGGATCCCGTGCCGCTCCTTGGCGAGGACCATGATGCTGCGGCCCTCGGGCGTCTCGTCGGCCATGGAGGCGAGCTGGGCGGCATCGGCGAGATCGCGCTCGGACACCCCCGCCGCCGGGAGGAAGGTGGTGGCGTGGCGGTTGCCCAGGGTGATGGTTCCGGTCTTGTCGAGGAGCAGCATGTCCACGTCGCCGGCGGCCTCCACCGCGCGGCCGGAGGTGGCGATGACGTTGGCCTGGATCATCCGGTCCATGCCGGCGATGCCGATGGCGGACAGCAGGCCGCCGATGGTGGTGGGGATGAGGCAGACGAGGAGCGCCACCAGCACCGTGAGCGGCACCGGTGCACCCTGGCCGGACACCTTCACCGCGTAGAAGGAGAACGGCAAGAGGGTGGCGGTGGCCAGCAGGAAGATGACGGTCATGCCGGCGAGGAGGATGTCGAGGGCGATCTCGTTCGGCGTCTTCTTCCGCTTCGCGCCCTCGACGAGGGCGATCATGCGGTCGAGGAACGACTGGCCCGGCTCGGTCGAGATCCGGACGACGATCCAGTCGGAAAGGACTCGCGTGCCGCCCGTCACCGAGCTGCGATCGCCACCGCTCTCGCGGATGACCGGGGCGGACTCGCCGGTGATGGCGCTCTCGTCCACCGAGGCGATGCCCTCGACGACGTCGCCGTCGCCGGGGATGGTCATGCCCTTCTCGACGAGGACGTGGTCGCCCTTCCTGAGGCGGGCGGCGAGGACCTCCTCGCGCGAGGAGCCCCGGTCGGCGCTGGCCAGGCGGATGGCCACCACGTCGCGGCGGGCCTTGCGCAGCGCCTCGGCCTGGGCCTTGCCGCGGCCCTCCGCGATGGCCTCGGCGAAGTTGGCGAACAGGACGGTGAACCACAGCCAGAGCGAGACGCCCAGGATGAAGCCCGAGGGCGCGTCGCCCGCGCCGGTCGCGACGGCGTGGATCCAGAGGACGGTGGTGAAGAGGCTTCCGATCTCGACCGTGAACATGACCGGGTTGCGGATCATGTGGCGCGGGTCGAGCTTCCGGAACGCATCGCGGACCGCGGTCCAGAAGATCGCGCCGGCGAGGAGCGTGCGCGGGCGGGCGGTGCTGGGGATGGCAGGGGCGTCCATGGTCTTCACCTAGGGCAGCATGAGGTGCTCGACACCAGGGCCGAGCGCGAGGGAGGGGACGAAGGTGAGCGCTCCGACCAGCAGCACGGTGCCCACGAGGAAGCTCGTGAAGAGCGGGCCGGTGGTGGGCAGCGTGCCGGCCGACTCGGGCACGTACTTCTTCGCGGCGAGCGAGCCGGCCAGGGCCAGGACCGCCGCCATGATCCAGTAGCGGCCGAGGAACATGACGATGCCGCCGGCGGTCGCCCAGAAGGGCCCGCTGGCGGTGAGCCCGCCGAACGCCGAGCCGTTGTTGTTGGACATCGACGAGAACGCGTAGAGCATCTCGCTGAACGAGTGCGGGCCGGGATTGCCCACGGTGGCGTAGGCGGACGGGGTGACCGCGGCGAGCGCGGTGCCCAGCTTCACGGCCAGGCACGGCACCAGGATGCCGATGCTGGCCATCTTCACCTCGTAGGACTCGATCTTCTTCCCGAGGTACTCGGGGGTGCGGCCCACCATGAGGCCGGCGATGAAGACCGCCACGATGGCGAAGAGCAGCATGCCGTAGAGGCCGGAGCCGACCCCGCCGTAGACGACCTCGCCGAGCTGGATGAGGAACATCGGCCACATGCCCGAGAGGGGCATGAAGCTGTCGTGCATCGAGTTCACCGAGCCGTTCGAGGCGGCGGTGGTGGCGGTCGCCCAGATGCCCGACTCCACCGGGCCGAACCGGGCCTCCTTGCCCTCCATGTTGCCGCCCGGCTGCATCGTGGTGACGACCTGGTCCACGCCCAGCGGGGCGAACACCGGGTTCCCCCGCTGCTCGAGCGCCACGGTGTGCGCCATGATCGGCACCAGGATCACCATCATCGCCACGAGCAGGGTCACGCCCTGCCGGCGGTTCCCGACCAGGGTGCCGAACGTGAAGCAGAGCGCGGCCGGGATGAGGAGGATCGCCAGCACCTCGAGGAAATTCGAGAGGGGCGTGGCGTTCTCGAACGGGTGGGCGGAGTTGACGTTGTAGTAGCCGCCGCCGTTCGTGCCGAGCTGCTTGATGGCGATCTGCGACGCCACGGGGCCCATCGCCACCACCTGCTCGGCGACGGGCTGGCCCTTGTCGTCCTTGCCCGGGTCGAGGAGCGCGTGGTGCGCCTCGTGCCGGAAGGTCTGGACGACGCCCTGCGAGACGAGCAGGAGGGCGAGGACGATCGAGAGCGGGGCGAGGACGTGGAGGGTGACGCGGACGAGGTCGACCCAGAAGCTGCCCAGCGTCTTCGTGGTGCGGCGCACGAACCCGCGGACCAGGGCGAAGAGCACCGCGATGCCCGCCGCCGCCGACACGAAGTTCTGCGTCGTGAGCGCCAGCATCTGGGTGAGGTGGCTCAGCGAGGACTCGCCGCCGTAAGCCTGCCAGTTCGTGTTGGTGGCGAAGCTGACCGCCGTGTTCCACGACACGTAGGGGTCCACCGCGCCGAAGCCGGCCGGGTCGAGCGGCAGGAAGGCCTGGAGGCGCTGGAGGCCGTAGACGGCCAGCAGGCCGGCGAGGTTGAACAGCATCGCCGAGCCCAGGTAGCGCTGCCAGGTCATCTCCTCCTTCGGATCGACGCCGGCGATCCGGTAGAGGAGCCGCTCGAGCGGGCCGAGGATGCGGTCGGCGATCCTCGATTCGCCCCTGAACACCCGGGCGATGTACGCCCCGAGCGGCACCGCCAGGGAGGTGAGGACGACGAAGTAGAGGACGATGCTGGCGACGGCCGAGGCGGTCACTGGAGCTTCTCCGGGAAGAGCAGCGCGAAGAAGAGGTAGACGAACAGGCCGGCGGTGAGGACGCCGGCGACGGCGGTGAGTGCGGTCATGGGTTTCCTCAGATGCGCTCGAGGAGCTTCGCGAGGCCGAAGGTGGCGAAGGCGAGGCCGGCCGTGATGGCCAGGAGGAGGAGGTCGGTCATGGGTCGGTTCCCTAGGTTCGTGCCGCGCGGACGTACGCGAACCGGACGCGAGTGGGCGCTGTGGCGGTCCCGTTCACGCGGGGGAACCTACGCCGGCGGCCGTCATGGAAGGATCAAGGTGCGGGCGGCCCGCCTCGCCGCCGTGTCAAGGTCAGTGCCCGCCTGTTCGCCATGGAAATCCAGGCGTTTGACCGATCGTCTGGATATCCTCCTGACGTCGCTCCGGGCCTCCTTGACGCGGCCCGGACGCCCCGCCGATAACCGCGAAGCCCTTCATGGACCCCCAGTCATCCCAGGGAGACCGCCCGGCCGGGACGCCAGCGCCCTCCTCGCCCCGCCGGCCGACCACCGCCACGCGCCTGAAGCACCTCGTGCTGGGCGCGCCACGCGACGCGCAGGACCCTCACACCCACCACAGCATCTCGCTCATCGCGCTGCTCGCCTGGGTGGGGCTCGGCGCCGACGGGCTCTCGTCCTCGGCCTACGGCCCCGACGAGGCCTTCCGCGCGCTCGGCCAGCACACGTATCTCGCCATCGGGCTCGCGCTCGCCACCGCGGTGACCGTGCTCGTCATCTCGGTCGCCTACACCCAGATCATCAAGCGCTTTCCGTTCGGCGGCGGCGGGTACGTCGTCGCGACCGAGCTCCTCGGCCCGCGCGTCGGCGTGGTCTCGGGTTCGGCGCTGCTCGTCGACTACGTGCTCACCATCTCGGTGTCGATCGCCTCCTCCGGCGACGCCATCTTCAGCTTCCTGCCGCCCCCGCTGGCCCCCTGGAAGCTCCCGCTCGAGGTGGCGGCCATCGGCCTGCTCGTGGTGCTGAACCTCCGGGGCGTGAAGGAGTCGGTGTCGGTTCTCGCCCCGATCTTCCTCCTCTTCCTCGTCACCCACACCGTGCTGCTCGTGGGCGGCATCGGCTCTCACGCGGGGAACGTGCCGCAGGTGGCCCGCGAGGTCGCTCACGGGGTCCGCACCGGGCTCGCCGAGGTCGGCGCGCTCGGGATGCTGGCCATCTTCGTGAAGGCCTACTCGATGGGCGCCGGCACGTACACCGGCATCGAGGCGGTGTCGAACGGCATCCAGATCATGCGCGAGCCGAAGGTGCGCACGGCCGGGCGGACCATGGCCTACATGGCCCTGTCGCTCGCGGTGGTCGCGGGCGGCATCCTCGTCTCGTACCTGCTCTTCGGCGCGTCGCCCGAGCCGGGCAAGACGATGAACGCGGTCCTGCTCGAGCGCTTCGCCGGAGGGTTCAGCCCGTTCGGCGTGCCGGTGGGCAACGGGTTCGTGGTCGTGACGCTGGTGGCCGAGGCGGCGCTCCTCGTGGTGGCGGCGCAGGCCGGCTTCATCGACGGGCCACGGGTGATGTCCAACATGGCCACGGACTCGTGGCTGCCCCACCGCTTCGCCCAGCTCTCGGATCGCCTCACCATGCAGAACGGCGTCCTGCTCATGGGCGTCGCGTCGCTCGCCACCCTGCTCTGGACCGGCGGCGACATCACCCACCTCGTCACGATGTACTCCATCAACGTCTTCGTGACCTTCTCGCTCTCGCAGCTCTCCATGCTGCGCTACTGGTGGCGACACCCGGCGGTCGGGCGGCGTCGCGGCTTCGCCATCCACGGCGTCGCGTTCCTGCTCTGCCTCTCCATCCTCGTCGGCACCGTCTACGAGAAGGGCGAGCAGGGCGGCTGGGTCACCATCGTCGTGACGAGCCTCGTGGTGGCGCTCTGCTTCGTCATCCGCCGGCACTACCGGGGCGTCATCCAGAGCCTGCGGCGGCTCGACTCGGTGCTGGGCGCGCTGCCCGGCCAGAGGAGCGGCCCCGCGCCGGTGCTCGATCCCACGAAGCCCACGGCGGTGCTCCTCGTGGGCGGCTACGGCGGCCTGGGCGTGCACGCCTTCCTCACCGTGCAGCGGACGTTCCCCGGCTTCTTCAAGAACTTCGTGTTCGTGTCGGTGGGCGTCGTGGACTCCGCGGCGATGAAGGGCATCGAGGAGGTGGAGCGCGTGCGCACCCGCACCCGCGAGTCGCTCGAGCGCTACGTGGACCTCGCCCACCGGCTGGGCGTGGCCGCCGACTTCCGCATGGAGGTGGGCACCGAGGCGGTGGTCGAGGCGCAGAACCTCTGCGCGGGCATCGCCGCCGAGTACTCGAGGGCCGTCTTCTTCGCGGGCAAGCTCGTGTTCCAGAGGGAGTCCTGGTTCCAGCGCATCCTGCACAACGAGACGGCCTTCCAGCTCCAGCGCCGCCTGCAGCTCGCCGGGCTGAACGCGATGGTGCTGCCGGTGCGCATCCTGGAGGAGCCGGGCTGATGCCCACCCTCGGCGCCCCGTCCGGGGCGCCGACGGCCAGTGAAGGCGGATCTCGCCCGGACCCGGGGTGGGGGATACTCGATCCCATGCCCGCCCCGTCGCTCGGCGACCTGTCGGCTCGCGACCTCGAGCCGATCCTCGCCGTGGCGAGCAAGCTCGCCGCGCCGTTCGACCTCGACACGATGCTGGGCGAGGTGGTGGCGGCCACGAAGCAGGTGCTGCGCGCCGACCGCGTCTCGGTCTGGCTCTACGACGCCGCCGCCGACCAGCTCGTGCTCCGCCTGTCCGGCGACCTCGACGCCGTGCGGATCCCCGCGGGCACCGGCATCGTCGGCACCTGCGCCCGCGAGCGGCAGCTCATCAACGTGCCCGACTGCTACGCCGATCCGCGCTTCGATCCCACGATGGATCGAAAGACCGGCTACCGCACGCGCTGCCTGCTCACGCTCCCGCTCGTGGACCACGCCGACGTGCTCGTGGGCGTGGTCCAGGTGCTCAACAAGGCGAGCGGTGTCTTCGACGAGGCCGACGAGGCGCTC
>Ga0335084_10007434_pt1 | contig 10901 bp, 9 predicted proteins | sample Lox_Sample_44_FD_206721 | JGI IMG/M metagenome (GOLD analysis project Ga0335084, IMG submission 206721) | Soil microbial communities from Loxahatchee National Wildlife Refuge, Florida, United States - Lox_Sample_4.4 | ecosystem: Environmental > Terrestrial > Soil > Wetlands | place: USA: Florida...
CGCAGGCGCTGCTCGGCAACTCCGGGCTCAGCGGCCCGGCCCAGGTGCCGGCGACACAGAACAACGTGCTCACCATCCCGGGCCCCTCCCCGGGCGGGCGCTTCACCTCCGCCTATCCGCTGCAGGATGGCACGGGCCGCATCCTGGTCAGCTGGACCGAGTGCCGCCTGCTGGACAGCACGCAGACCCCGCCGGCGGTGGTGGCCTGCACCTCGAGCAACCTCGCCGCGGCCAACGTGCAGGTGGCGCCGCCGCTGTACAGCGTGTGGATGTTCGACCCGAACGTGAACACCATGCAGCCGATCATGACGCCGGCCAACGGCACCATGATCACCGACGTGGCGGTGGCCCAGCCGCGCACCCTGCCGAACATCATCCTCGACAAGGTGCCGGGCGTGGACCTGAACCAGGACCTGGTCACCGACGTGCTCGGCATCATTGATATAAGAAGTGTGTACGACATCGACGGCGTGGACAGCGCCAACCCAAACATCGCCACCGTCGCTGACTCCACCAAGACTGCGCCGGCGGCGCGCCCGGCACGCTTCGTGCGCCTGGTGAAGGCGGTGTCGATCCCGGACCGCACGGTGGTGGACCTGGCGAACGACGCCTTCGGGGCGAGCAACTTCATGCTGCAGATCCTCGGCTACGCGCCCGTCGAGCCGGACGGCTCGGTGCGCCTCGAGGTGCCGGCGAACGTCGCCTTCCGCCTGGACGTGCTCGATGCCAACGCGCGGCGCATCGGCAGCTCCCAGGGGGTGTGGCTGAACCTGATCCCCGGTGAGGTGGTGAGCTGCAACGGCTGCCACCGCCCCGGCAGCGCGCAGCGCCCGATCTCGCACGGGCGGCAGGACCTCTTCATGAGCGCCTGGGCGGGCGCGGCCACGGGCGGCGTGGCCTTCCCGGGCACTATTTCCTCAGGTCCCGACTCCCTGGTCCCCAATGTGAGCGAGACCATGGCCCAGGCGCGCGTGCGCCACGGCTGCACCAGCGTCACCTCGCCGTGCGCGATCATGACGCCGAGCATGAACGTGCTCTATACGGACGTGTGGACCGATCCGGCGCAGGCCACGCCCGGGGCGCCGATCAACCTGCGCTACGACGATGCCACGCAGTTCAAGACCGCATTCCCGGTCAACGACCCGCAGTGCCTGACGCAGTGGATCCACACCTGCCGCATCATCATCAATTACCCCGAGCACCTGCAGCCGCTGTGGGACCTGCCGCGCCAGGTGACCGACAACACCGGCGCGGTCATCGCCGATCACACCTGCACGCAGGGCGGCTGCCACGCTCCGGTGGATGCGATGGGCGCGGCGGCCATGCCGGCGGGCAACCTCGACCTCACCAATACCGCCGCCGGGCAGCAGCTGACCTCTTATCAGCAGCTGCTGTTCGCGCATAACATAAGTATGATTGACCCGACGGACCCCACCAAGACGATCACGGTCTCGGTGGGCCCGTATCTGAATGCAGGCAGTGCAAATGGCACTCTGTCGAGCCAGTTCATGAATCGCTTCGCCGCGGTGGCCACCAACGCCAGCACGCACAAGGGCTGGCTGAGTGCTGATGAGCTGCGCCTGGTTTCCGAGTGGCTCGATATCGGCGCGCAGTTCTTCAACAACCCCTTCGATCCGGCGGTACCGGTCAATTGAGCAAAGGACGGAATTGATAAGGCGCGCGCATCAGCTTGCGCTCGCGGGTCTTCTGTTGCTGGCTGCACTGCTCGCCCCCACGGTAAGCGCAGCGGACGAGTACCTGCAGCTCTTCGTCACCGAGCCGTATCTCGAGCTGCATACCGGCCCGGGACGCGGCTACCCGGTATTCCACGTGGTGCCGCGCGATGCCAGCGTCGACGTGCTGTTCCGGCGCACCGACTGGTTCAAGGTGCGCACCGAGCAGGGGGTCGAGGGCTGGGCCTCACAGAATGACATGCAGAAGGCGGTGCTGGCCGACGGCTCTGCCTTCAAGTTCGATCTCGGCGACCGCGCCGGCTTCACCTCGCACCGCTACGAGATGGGCATGTTCGCCGGCCAGTACGGCGGCTCGACGCTGGTGTCCGGATACATGTCGGTGTCGTTCAACCCGCAGCTGGCGCTCGAGGGCGCCATCGGGCAGTTCTACGGTACCTATTCCAATGGCGTCACCGGCGACCTCGGCTTCACGCACGTGATCCTGCCGGAGGCGCGCTGCTCGCCGTTCCTCATGCTCGGCGTGGGCCTGGTGCACACCGAGCCCAAGGCGACCCTGGTGACCGCCACGGATCGCACCGAGCAGTCCGCCTATGTCGGCGGCGGCATACGCTTCTATCTCACACGACGTTTCTTCCTGCGCGCTGAATACAAGGCCCACTATATATTCACGAAGCGCAACCAGAACGAGGACGAGGACGAATGGAAAGCCGGGTTCGCGTTTTTCTTCTGATCGCAGTGCTGGCGACGCTTCCTGGCTGCGCCACCGTGCGCGGCTGGTTCCACCACAAGCCGGCCGCCCCCGCCGCCCAGGCCGAGGAGGACAACGCCCCGCCGCCGCGCGTGGTGGAACCGGACGTGGCGCGGCGGCAGATCAAGGTGCCGAAGGTGCGCAGCCGCAACGTCGAGCTCGGCCTGAATTACGGCGTGCTGTCGATCGAGGATTTCGGCACCCACCCCTCCTATGGCGTGACCGCTGCGTACCACATCACAGAGGATTTCTTCTTCCAGGGGGAGGCCGGGCGCTCGACGGCGGCCGAGACCAGCTTCGAGACACTCACCGGAATTCAGCTGCTTACCGGCTCTGAGAGGCGCTTCACGTATTACGATTTGTCACTCGGCTACAACTTCCTGCCGGGCGAGGCCTTTGTCGGTCGCGGCCACGCCATGACGAGCGCCTTTTACCTCATCGGCGGAATCGGGGGCACCGATTTCGGCGGGGACACGAAGTTCACGGTGAACTTCGGTGCCGGCTTCCGGGTGGTGCCGACAGACTGGCTGGCGGTGCACATCACGGTACAGGATCGGACTTTCGAGTCCAACCTGCTCGGCTCCAACAAGCTCACCAACAACATCGAGGCGCGCATCGGAACGACCGTCTTCTTCTGAGGGAGAGACGTACATGAGGAGCCATTTCGTAGCCGTAGCCGCCACTGTGGCGCTCGCCCTGCCGGCGCTCGCCGGCACCGGCACGCCGGCGCCGCAATTCAGCCTCGCCTCGCGCGAGGGCAAGGACGTGAGCCTGACGCAGTACCAGGGCCAGGTGGTCATGATCAACTTCTGGGCCAGCTGGTGCGGCCCGTGCCGCCAGGAAATGCCGCTGCTGGAGAGCATCTACAAGAAGTACAACAAGCTCGGTTTCACGCTGCTCGGCGTGAACGTGGAGCCGGACTCCAAGGCGGCGGTCGACTGGCTCAAGGACACGCCGGTCAGCTTCCCCATCCTGTTCGACAAGGACAGCAAGGTGAGTAAGCTCTACGATGTGGCCGGCATGCCGAGCACGGTTATCATCGATCGCACCGGCAAGGTGCGCGTGCTGCACCGGGGGTACAAACCGGGCGACGAGAACGAGTACATGGACAGCATTCGCTCACTGATCAGGGAGTAAGCATGCCTGCATCATCCAGGGGACCCGGCGGCCACGTGAAGCTGCTGCTCGCTGCCGCAGCGCTGGCCGGCGCGCTGGCCGGCTGCGCGGCGCCGCAACCCTGGGTGAAGCCGTACGAGCGTGAGCACTTCGCCGATCCGATCATGTCCGCGAACCGCGATCCGGTCTCGAGCAGCTACTTCGAGCACGTGTACGAGAGCCGCGAGGGCGCCCGCGGCGCCACCGGCACGATCGGCGGCGGCTGCGGATGCAACTGATCCCGGCGAGCTGGCGGGTGCGCACGGACCGCGGCGTGCGCCTGAGTCCCTTCGCACGCACACTGCTGACGCTGTGTGTGTGCAGCGCCCCGGTGGTGCTCGGCGGCGTGCTGCCCGAGCAGCGCGCCGATGCCATGTTCCACTACTACAGTGGCGGCGACATCACCGTGGAGGGCCCCTCGGTGCTGATCCGCAAGAACGTGGGCAGCAACTGGTCCTTCAGCGCCAACTACTACGAGGACATGATCTCGAGCGCTTCCATCGACGTGAAGCTCTCGGCCAGCCCCTACCACGAGAAGCGCCAGCAGTGGAGTGGCGACATCGAGTACCTGCACGGCAAGTCCACCTACAGCGCCGGTGTGATCACCAGCAGCGAGCCGGACTACAAGGCCAACACCAGCTACTTCTCAGTCAGTCAGGACATGTTCGGCGACCTGACCACGATCACGCTCGGCTACCGGCGTGGCTGGGACCAGATCTACCGCGACATCAAGCAGAACGGCGTCATCATCAACGACCCGACCTTCCATGAGCGCGCCGACCACCGCGGCTACACCTTCTCGCTCAGCCAGATTCTGACGCGCAACCTGATCGGCGGGCTCAATTACGAGCTGCTCACCGATCAAGGCTACCTCGCCAACCCGTACCGCAAGATCCGCTACCTCTCCCCCGGGGTCGGCAACGGCTACACCCTCGCCGACCAGGTCTACCCGAACACCCGCACCAGCAACGCGGTCTCCGCGTCACTGAAGTACTACCTGTCCTGGCATGCCTCGCTCACCGGCGAGTACCGTTTCTTCCGCGACACCTGGGACATCGTGGCGCACACGCTGGAATTGGATTACACCCAGGGGTGGCACAACTGGATCTTCGATGGCAGCGTGCGCTTCTATCATCAGACCGCCGCCAGCTTCTACAGCGACCTGTTCCCGCGCGCCGACTACCAGAACTTCATGGCGCGCGACCGCGAGCTGGCCAGCTTCGACTCCTACAGCATCGGCGGCGGCTTCGCGTACCAGTTCCCGCACTACGACTGGGCCCGCTGGGTGAGCAAGAGCAGTTTCAACGTGCACTTCCAGCACTACTTCATCGACTACAAGGATTTCCGCAACGCGCTGCTCGCCCCCGACTACGGCGCGGGCAACGAGCCGCTCTACAAGCTGAACGCCAACGTCTTCACCGCCTTCGTCTCCATCTGGTACTGACACAGCACGCGCCACTGTTTGCCGCTATGCAACACGCGGCGCTTCTTTTCGGTTAGACTGTGTTTCCAGGGTCCCCGCTCGCCGCGACTCTGTCGGTGAGCGGCGACAGTCACGAAGGGGAAGCTTTCATGCGCATCAGCCGTCCGGCCCTGGGATTACTCGCCGTCCTAGCACTCATCTGTTCAGCCGTCGTCCAGGCGCAGGCGCGCCAGGAGGGTCGGCTCCTGATCTCCAGCCAGGTGCTGGAGGAACTGCGGACCTCGCGCGACCAGGCCATCCCGGACCGCCTCCTCGAGCGCGCCTATGGCATCGCCGTCATCCCCGATATGACCAAGATCGCCTTCTTCGCGGGCGGGCGCCACGGCCGCGGCGTACTGGTCGTGCGCGACAGCAAGGGTCGCTTCAGCAACCCCGTATTCATCAGCATGACCGGTGGCAGCTTCGGCTGGCAGTGGGGCGTGCAGTCCTCGGACATCGTGCTGGTGTTCACCACCGAGAAGGGCATCCGCGGCATCAGCGGTGGCAAGCTTACCCTCGGGGCCGACGCCTCGGTGGCGGCGGGCCCGGTGGGGCGCACGGCCTCCGCGGCGACCGACCAGAACTTCAAGGCCGAGGTGTACTCCTACTCGCGCACCCGCGGCATCTTCGCCGGCCTGGCCCTCGATGGCACGGTGCTCTCGATCGACGATAGCGCCAACTCGGAGTTCTACAAGAAGTCCGACGTCGCCGCTTCCGACATCATCACGGGCGCGGTCAGCACCGAGGATCCGGCGGCGCAGCGCTTCCTCGCCGCCATCGCCACCAGCACCGGCACGGTGCGCACCGCCTCGGTCGCAGGCGCGCCACCGGCCGTGCAGCCGGCCATTGCCGCGGGTGCCCCGGCGCCGGCCGCACCAACGCACCCGGCACCGGCGGCCGCTGGTCCACAGACCTTTCCGCTAGCCGATCCGTCCCCGGGCCGCGAGCCCGAGTAGATCGCCACAGGGCGCCGGCGTTAGCCGGCGCCCTTGGGCTCCTGCGCTGCAGGCAGCACGAGCGCTCGGGCGACGCCTGAGCCGAGCCTGCGCCTGAACTCCCGCAGCAGCAGCAGGGTGCTCATCAGCGCCTGCAGTGTCACGGTCGCCACCGACAGCCACCAGACCTCGGTGAGCGTGAATCCCGGCTGCCCCGAGAGCCACACCGCCGGCAGCACGAAGGTGAAGATGCGGCAGGCCGAACTCAGCAACGACGGCCACGCATTGCCGAGCGCCTGGAACATGCCCGAGCACACGAAGATCAGCCCGGTGGCGATGAAATTCCAGGAGATGATGCGCAGGTACCCGGCCCCCACCGTCACGGCCCGCGGGTCGGTGGTGAACAGGCGGATGAACAGCTCCGGGCGCCACTGGCACACGAGGGTGAGCAGGAACATCAGCGCGCTGCTCAGGAGCACGGCGTGGCGGAACACCGCGCGCACGCGCTCATGCTGACCGGCGCCGTAGTTCTGGCCCGCCAGCGGCGTCGCGCCGAAGGCGAGCGCCACCACCGGCAGGAACAGTGCCTGCATCACCCGTCCGCCGATGCCGAACCCGGCCTGGGCCGCGGGACCGAAGGCACGGATGACCCAGTAGATGGCCGTGAGGATCACGAACATCATCAGGAACTCGCCACCCGCGGGCAGACCGATGTTGAGGATGCCGCGGATGCTCGCCGCGTGCGGGCGAAACAGGCGCAGGTCGATGTGCACGTAATGCTCAAGGCGGTGGAAATACAGCCACAGCATCACCACCCCGAGCGTCACAGCGATGCTGCTCGCCAGACCTGCGCCGAAGGTGCCAAGCGGGTGATGCGTGCCCCAGCCGGCGATCAGGATCGGGGCAAGGACGATGTTGACCAGGACGGTCAGCATCTGCACCAGCATGGTCGGCTTCACGATGCCGGTGCCGCGCAGCGCCGAGCCCAGCGCCACCACGGCGAACTGCAGCGCCAGTCCCGGCGTGTAGGCGTAGAGGTAGGCCGTCCCGGCGCTCGCTGCCTGCGGGCTTGCCGCCACGGCACGCAGGAACGGGGCGGTCAGCAGAGCTCCGGCGAGCAGCGTGACCACGCCACACAGGATCGACAGCAGCACCGACTGGTTGAAGATGAGGTTGGCTTCGTCCTGGTCCTTGCGCCCCGTGGCCTGGGCGACCAGCGCCACCGTGCCGGCACCCAGCATCTGGGTAAGCCCGAGGACCACGAAGCCGGCCGTGCCTGCGCTACCGACCCCGGCGATTGCCGCATCCCCCAGGCCGGACACGAAGTACAGGTCCACCAGGATGTACAGCGTCTGGAACAGCATGCCGATGGCAACCGGCACGGACAGCGCGATCAGCTGCCGGGTGATCGGCCCCTGGGTGAGATCCTTCATTGCCGGCCCCTTTGCCGCTCAGTCCTCGCTGGCGAACTTACTCCACTTGCGCCACTCGCGCGTCACCGCCTCGGCCATGCGCTCGCTCGATCTGGTGAGCCAGCTGCGCTTGCGCTGCGCGAGGTCGGCGAGAATCGCGCGCCGGCGCGCGGGCGTGCCCAGGTGCATGTTGGCGCTCTCCCACCCCATCATCCACAGCAGCCGGTTCTCATCGCGCCCCTGCGGCAGGCTGGCCAGCTCGATGCGACTGCAGTCAGGCGCGAGGCGCCGCAGCAGCCAGCTGCCATGCACGGCGAGAACGGGATCGGGGACCCGCACCGCGCGGCGTACCAGCGTCGCGTAGCGCAGCCCGGCGGCCGTGCGCGGATTGCGGGCCCACAGCCACGCCGAAGGCGCGAGCGGCTTGGCCTCGCGCGCCACCGTCGCCGCGCCCCACTCGGCGAGCGCGACGACGCGCGCGCGTCCGAGGCTGCCGACGCCGGCCTGGCGGCGCACGAAGCGCACCCCGCGGCTCCCGGCCGGGAGCGCCCGGCACAGCAGCCGGCACGCCTGCGGATGAGCGCTCGAGGACACGGTGCGCAGCGCGCGCATGTGCTCCCAGAAGGGACGCTGGTCCTTCAGCCGGGCGATGGCCAGATCGCGCAGCCAGCGATAGCGCTCGCCGAGCACCGCGGGGCTGCCACCGGCACGCATCCCCTCGCTGTAGCCTTCCAGCACCGCCTCGCAGGCGCGCCGCGCGGAGAGCGTGAGGCGAGACTCCTCGATGGCGAGCACGGCGCTGGTGGCGAGGCGCACCAGATCCTGCGTGTAGGGCATGGCGGCCGTCTCATCGAAGTCATTCACGCCCCAGACGAGCCGCCCCTCGGCGTCACGCCAGGTGCCGAAGTTCTCCACGTGCAGGTCGCCAACCGCCAGGACTACCGGGGCGGCGTTGAGTTCGGGGCAGACCTGGGGCCACTGCTGCGCCCAGCGATAGAAGGTGCCGCGCAGGAAGGAGAACGCGTCCGCGGCCATCAGGCGGTGCTTCAGGTGCAGCCCGGCCCGCAGCACGGGCAGACGCTGCTGCAGCCAGCGTTCGTAGGCACTGGTGGCCTCGCGGATGTCCACGCGGGCACATTAGAGGAGCCCTCGCGTGCGCGCTATCTGGCTCGCGCCGGGGACCCCGGCGCGAGCAGCGTCCGCAGCGCCGCACTGAACGGCCCCCACCAGCGCTGCATGTCCTCGTAGGCGTGGCCCTCTTCCGGCAGTGGCACGAACTGCGCCCCCGGTACGCCCTGAACGAATGCCCGGTCCTCCCCGGCCGGACACTCCCGGTCCTCGAGCCCGTGCAGTGCAATCCAGGGCGCCCCAACGGGTCCCGCGGGCCGCAGGCGCACTCCCGTCGCGCGCGCCGCCCACGCGAGTGCCGGCGCCGGGCACAGTGGCACGGACAGGTCCAGGTCGGCGCAGAAGGAAAGCGTGACGGCGCCGGCGAAGTCCCCGGCGCGGCCCTCGGCGAGCGCGATGTACGCGAGCGTGGCGCCGGCGGAGTGGCCCACCAGGAGCGGGGCGCTGCGCACCGCATATCGCTCCTGCAGGTAGTGGCCGAGCTCGGCGAGACTCGCGCCCGGGGAGGCGCAGGCGGTCGGCACCTCCTCGAGCGCCCCCAGCCAGTCGCGCACATCGATCCCGGCCACGAGCGTGCCTTGCGCGGCCAGGCGTTGCGCGATCTCATCGAGCCGCCCGCCCCAGCCGCCGTCCCCGGACAAAAGCAGTAGCAGCCGGCCCACGGGTGGCTGGGGCTCGTAGAGCCGCAGGCGCGCGAACTGCCCGTGCTGCAACAGCAGGGGCGGCTTGCCGGGTGAGGCGCACTGGCACAGCAGCAGCACGCAGCTGAGTGCCAGCAGCCGTGCGCGTACACCCCGATAAGGCGCGCCGGAGCAGCTTGCGAGTTGGCTCACCGGGCGACTGTTTCACTGCGCCCGCCCGAGCGCAACGCCCGACGGCGCGTGGCTCCCCGCGCAGGCGATCGTGATAGATTGCCCCGCATGAGTGGCAATGCCGCCGAGTCCCACGGCTCCGTGCAGACTGCGCTCGCGCATGCCACGCGGCTGCTGCAGCAGGATCCGCGCCTGGCGGAGGAGCAGGCGGCCGAGATCCTGCGCGCCGTGCCCGGGGAACCGCGCGCGCGCCTGGTGCTCGGTGCGGCACGTCGCCTGAGCGGCCAGCTCGCCTCGGCGCTCAGCATCCTCGAGCCGCTCGGGCGCGAACAGCCGCGCGCCACTGCCGTGCACCTCGAGCTCGGGGCCGCCCTGGGGGAAGCCAGTCGCTGCGAGGAAAGCATTCGCGCGCTGCGCCACGCGCTGCAGCTGAATCCGGATTCCCCGGACGGCTGGCGGCTGCTGGCTGACCAGCTCGACGTGCGTGGCGATGCCTCCGGGGCGGACCTGGCGCGTGCGCGCTACCTCAAGGCCGCCACGCGCGACCCGAACCTGATGGAAGCCGCGGCCGCGTTGGTCGCCAACGACCTGCCACAGGCCGATGCCCGGCTGCGCGCCCACCTGCACCGACATCCCAAGGATGTCGCGGCACTGCGGATGCTTGCCGAAGTGGCAGCGCGGCTGCGGCGTTACCGGGACGCGCAGGAGCTGCTGGAGCGTTGCCTGGAACTGGCACCGAGCTTCGACATGGCGCGCTACAACTACGCCTCGGTGCTCACCCGCGAGGGAAATCCCGCCGCGGCCTTGAACCAGATACAGCAGCTTCTGGCACGCGAGCCGCGCAATCCCGGCTACCGCTACCTGCAGGCGGCCGCGCTCGCCAACATCGGTGACTATGCCGAATCGATCGAGGTCTACGAGCGCGTGCTCAAGGAGTATCCACAGCAACCGAAGATCTGGATGAGCTACGGTCACTCGTTGCGCACGGCCGGTCGTACCGCCGACGCCATCGTCGCCTACCGGCGTTCCATCTCGCTGGACCCGACGCTCGGCGAGGCCTACTGGAGCCTGGCAAACCTGAAGACGTTCCGTTTCACCGATACGGACATCGAAGCACTGCGCGCCGGGCTCAAGCGCACGGACCTCGACACGGACGCTCGCCTGCACTTCGAAGTCACACTCGGCAAGGCGCTCGAGGACCGCACCGAGTACCAGGAGTCCTTCGAGCACTATACGCGCGGCAATGAGCTGCGGCTGCAGCTGCACCCCTACGATGCGCAGGCCACGACCGCGTACGTGGACCAGTGCGTGCAGGTGTGGACGCGGGAGTTCTTCGAGGCGCGCGCGGGCTCGGGCTCGACAGCCACCGATCCGATATTCATCGTCGGCCTGCCACGTGCCGGCTCGACCCTGCTCGAACAGATCCTGTCGAGCCATTCGCTCGTCGAGGGCACGATGGAGCTGCCTCAGCTGCCGCAGATCGCGCGCGACCTGGCGATCGGACAGGCGCGACAGGAGGATTTCCCGCGCACAGTCGGCGCCCTGGACTGCGAGC
>Ga0335084_10007435_pt1 | contig 10901 bp, 10 predicted proteins | sample Lox_Sample_44_FD_206721 | JGI IMG/M metagenome (GOLD analysis project Ga0335084, IMG submission 206721) | Soil microbial communities from Loxahatchee National Wildlife Refuge, Florida, United States - Lox_Sample_4.4 | ecosystem: Environmental > Terrestrial > Soil > Wetlands | place: USA...
CACCTGGCCCTCGACGATCATCGGATTGATGATGCGGCCGAAGTCGTCGACCGCGGTGAAGCTCGCGATCTGCGTCGCGCCGGTCTCCTTGTCCACCTCGACCTCGCAGACGTAGCTGCCGGCGGGGAAGGTGAAGTTGGTCGGGTCGTAGAACGCGTTCTCGTTCAGCCCCGGCTCGAGCTTGTCGAGCGGGTAGTTGTGCGGCACGTAGGCGGCGAAGGCCACCTCGCCGAACATCTTCTTCTTGTCGGTGCCGGCGACGCGGAACTCGCCGTTCTTGTACTCGATGTCGGCTTCCGAGGCTTCCAGCAGGTGCGCGGCGATCTTCCTGCCCTTGGCGATGATCTTGTCGAGCGCCTTGACGATGGCGGTGCCGCCGACCGCGATCGAGCGCGAGCCATAGGTGCCCATGCCGAAGAGGATCTTGGAAGTGTCGCCGTGCACGATCTCGACCTGCTCGAGGCTCAATCCCAGGCGATCGGCGACGACCTGGGCGAAGGTCGTCTCGTGCCCCTGGCCGTGCGCGTGCGAGCCGGTGAACACGGTCACCGTGCCCGTCGGATGGACGCGGATCTCGCCCGCCTCGAAGAGACCGGCGCGCGCGCCGAGGGCGCCGGCGACGTTCGAGGGCGCGATGCCGCAGGCCTCGATGTAGCAGGCGTAGCCGATGCCGCGCAGCTTGCCTTTCTTCGCCGATTCTTCCTTGCGCCTGGCGTAGCCCTTCACGTCCGCGAGCTCCTCGACGGCCTTGAGCGTCGCCTCGTAGTCGCCCGTGTCGTAGCACAGCGCGACCGGCGTCTGGTAGGGGAAGCTGCGGATGAAATTGCGCCGGCGGATCTCGGCCGGGCCGAGCTTCATCTCGCGCGCCGCGGTCTCGACCAGGCGCTCGACGACGTAGGTCGCCTCGGGGCGCCCGGCGCCGCGGTAGGCGTCGACCGGCACGGTGTTGGTGAACACCGCGGTCACCTCGCAGTAGATGACCGGCGTCGTGTACTGCCCGGCGAGGAGCGTGGCGTAGAGGATCGTCGGCACGCAGGAGGCGAAGGTCGACAGGTACGCGCCGAGGTTCGCCGTGGTGCGCACGCGCATCGCGAGGAACTTGCCGTCCTTGTCCATCGCCATCTCGGCGACGGTGACGTGGTCGCGGCCGTGCGCGTCGGAGACGAACGACTCCGAGCGCTCGGCGGTCCACTTCACCGGGCGGTTCAGCTGCTTCGCCGCCCAGGTGACCACCACGTCCTCGGCGTAGAGGTAGATCTTCGAGCCGAAGCCGCCGCCGACATCCGGCGCGACCACGCGCACCTTGTTCTCCGGCAGGCCGAGCACGAACGCGGTCATCAGGAGGCGCTCGACGTGCGGGTTCTGGTTGGCGACGTAGAGCGTGTAGCCGTCCTCCGGACGCGAGTAGCTCGCGTTCGCCGAGCGCGGCTCGATCGCGTTCGGCACCAGGCGGTTGTTCACGAACTCCAGCTTCGTCACATGATCTGCTTTTGAAAAAGCGGAATCAACCGCGGCTTTGTCGCCGAGCGCCCAGACGTAGCAGGTGTTGTCGGGCGCGATGTCGTGGATCCTGGGCGCGCCTTTCGCGCGCGCCTTGACGGCGTCGACCACCGCGGGCAGCGCCTGGTAGTCGACGTCGACGAGCTCGGCGGCGTCGCGCGCCTGCGCCAGCGTCTCGGCGATCACCACCGCCACCTGGTCGCCGACGTGCAGCGCCTTGCCCTGCGCGAGGCAGGGATGCGGCGGCTCCTTCATCGGCTGGCCGTTCACGTCGGTGATCAGCCAGCCGCAGGGCAGGCCGCCGACTTTGGCGGCAGCGAGATCCGCGCCAGTGTAGACGGCGAGCACGCCGGGAGCCTTCTTCGCTTTTTCAGTATCGATTCTTTTCAGAACGGCATGGGCGTGAGGCGAGCGCACAAACGCCGCGTACGCCTGGTTGGGGAGAGTGACGTCGTCGGTGTACTGGCCGACGCCGGTGAGAAAGCGATAGTCCTCTTTGCGCGCAACGCGCGCGCCGATGAGGGGAGCGTTCACGGGTGGCCTCCTCGCGCTCTAGATTTTTCCGCCCATGGCCTTCGCGCCGGCCATGATGCTCTTCACGATGTTGTGGTAGCCGGTGCAGCGGCACAGGTTGCCTTCCAGGGCCTCGCGCACCTCCTGCTCGGTGGGATTCGGATGGCTCTGCGCGAAATCGAGCGCGTTCATCACCATGCCGGGGGTGCAGAAGCCGCATTGCAGGCCGTGGTTCTCCTTGAAGGCGGCCTGCATGGGGTGCAAGGTGCCGTCGGGCTTCGCCACGCCCTCGATCGTCATCACGTCGGCGCCTTCGGCCTGCATGGCGACGATCGAGCAGCTTTTCACGGCTCTTCCGTTCATCAGCACCGTGCAGGCGCCGCACTGCGCGGTGTCGCAGCCGACGTGGGTGCCGGTGAGGCGCAGATTCTCGCGGATGAGGGTCACCAGCAGCGTGCGCGCCTCGACCTCCGCGGATACCGCCTTGCCGTTGACCTTCATGGATACCTTGACCGACATGCGGGCCTCCTCGGGATTTGATCAGGGTCAGGGATTTGATGCGGGTAGCGGCCATCCTAGCGCCTGCGGCGTATGATTTCCAGCATGCGCCTGCTGATCGTCGAAGACGACGCGCCCCTCGCCTCCGGGCTGCGCCGCATGCTGGAAGCCGAAGGCTATGCCGTCGACGTCACGGGCCGCGGCGAGGAGGCGGTGCTCGCCGCGTCGCACGAGCGGTTTGATCTGGTCATCCTGGACATCGGCCTGCCGCACATGGACGGCTTCGAGGTGCTGCGCCGGCTGCGGTCTTCGCCGGGGGAGAAGAGCGGCCCGACCCCGGTGCTGGTGCTGACCGCGCGCGACGCGGTCGACGACCGCGTGCGCGGCCTCGACCTCGGCGCCGACGACTACATGGTGAAGCCCTTCGCCATGCCCGAGCTGACCGCCCGGGTACGAGCGCTGCTGCGCCGCTCGCAGGCGCACGGCGGGCCGCGCATCGTGCACGGGCCGCTCGCGCTCGACACCGTGGCGCGGCGCGCGTTCCTCAGAAACGATCCGCTCGAGCTCGCGGCGCGCGAATGGGCGGTGCTGGAGGTGCTGCTCGCCAAGGTGGAGAAGATCGTCTCCAAGGAGGCGATCATCCAGGCGGTGGCGGGCTGGGGCGACGAGCTCTCGCCCAACGCGATCGAGGTCTACATCTCGCGCCTGCGCTCCAAGCTCGAGCCCGCCGGCATCAGGATCCGCACCGTGCGCGGCTTCGGCTACATGCTGGAAGAGTACAAGGGGAGCTAGCGGCGTGGTGCGCAGCCTCCGCGCGCACCTGCTGCGCGTGCTGCTGCCGCCGGTCGCGGTGTTGCTCGCGGTCGGCGCGCTGGTCGCCTACTACCCGTCGATAGAGCCGGCCACCGAGGCCTACGACCAGGCGCTGGTCGACGTCGGCATCGCGATCGGCACCTACATCCGCCCGGGCGCCGCCGGTTACGCCCTCGACATGCCGATGCCGGTCGAGCAGGCGCTGCGCACCGACCGCTACGACGCGATCTACTACCGCGTGCTCAGCCCGAGCGGGCTCGGCATCGCCGGCGACCCGGCGCTGCCCGCGCCGGAGAACGGCGAAGCCGCCTACGACGCGCTGTACAACGGGAAGAAGGTGCGCGTGGTCGCCGTGCCCACCCCGTGCGGCGATTCGCCCTGCACCGTGCTCGTCGCCGAGACCACGGTCAAGCGCTCGAAGCTCGCGCGCGAGATCGTCCTCTCCAGCGTGCTGCCGGAGATCCTGATCGCGGCGGCGACGCTGGTGATCGTCTGGTTCGGCGTGAAGCGCGGCCTCGGCCCGCTCGCGCGCCTGTCCGAGGAGATCAAGGCGCGCTCGCCGCGCGACCTGCACCCGATCGACGCCGAGGCGGCGCCGGAGGAAACGCGGCCGCTGCTCGACGCGCTGAACGGCCTGCTGCAGCAGGTGGCGGAAGCGAGCGGCAACCAGCAGCGCTTCCTCGCCAACGCCGCGCACCAGCTGCGCACGCCGCTCGCCGGGCTGCAGGCGCACACCGAGCTCGCGCTGTCGAAGCCGCTGCCCGAGGGCGTGCGCGCCGAGCTCGAGCAGGTGCGCGAGGCGACCATCCGCACCGCGCGCCTCGCCAACCAGCTGCTCGCGCTTGCGCGGGCCGAGCCCGGCGCGCGCAGCAAGCCCTCGCAGCTCAACCTGAAGGGCGTGGTCGAGGCGGAAGCCGACGCGTGGGTGCACGAGGCGCTCGCGCGCGACGTCGACCTCGGCTTCGAGCTCGAGCCCGCGCCGGTGAGCGGCGACGCGTTCCTGCTGCGCGAGGCGCTCGCCAACCTGGTGCACAACGCGATCGTCTACTCGCACCAGGGCGGGCACGTGACCGTGCGCACCGGCGCGCGGAACGGAAACGCCTTCGTCGAGGTCGAAGATGACGGGCCGGGCATTCCGGCGGCCGAGCGCGCGCGCGTGCTCGAGCGCTTCTACCGCGTTCCCGGGACCACCGGCACCGGCAGCGGCCTCGGCCTGGCGATCGTGAGCGAGATCGCCGCCGGCCACGGCGCCGGCATCGAGCTCGGCGAGGGCAGCGGAGCGAAGGGGTGCCGAGTTGCGATAACATTTCCCCATGGATAGCGTCGATCTCGAAGTCCTCCGCAAGGCGGAGTCCTGGCGCCGCGAGGGCCGCCGCGTCGCGCTCGGCACCATCGTCAAGACCTGGGGCTCGGCGCCGCGGCCGGTCGGCGCCATGGTCGCGATCCGCGACGACGGCCAGGTGCAGGGCTCGGTCTCCGGCGGCTGCGTCGAGGACGACCTGATCGACAAGGTGAAGGCGAAGCTCGCCACCTGGCGGAAGCCCGAGCTGTTCACCTACGGCGTGACCAACGAGGAAGCGACGCGCTGGGGCCTGCCCTGCGGCGGCACGCTGCAGCTGGTGGTCGAGCCGGTCGGCGAAGCGAGCGGCATCGCGGAGCTGCTGCAGAAGATCGGCTCGCAGCAGCTGGTCAGGCGCCGCCTCGAGATGGACAGCGGCCGCGCCACGCTCGAGCCGGGGCGCTGGCAGGACGTGCTCGAGTTCGACGGCAAAGTGCTCTCGGCGGTGCACGGGCCGCGCTGGCGGCTGGTGCTGATCGGCGCGGGGCAGCTCACGCGCTACCTCGCCGAGATGGCGCACATGCTCGACTACCACGTCACCGTGGTCGACCCGCGCGAGGAGTACGCCGCCGGCTGGGACCTCGCCGGCGTGCCGCTCGACCGCGGCATGCCCGACGACGTGGTGCGCGAGATGAACCTCGACGGCCACAGCGCGGTGGTGGCGCTGACGCACGACCCGAAGCTCGACGACCTCGCGCTGATGGAGGCGCTCAAGTCCGCCGCGTTCTACGTCGGCGCGATCGGCTCGAAGAAGAACAACGACGCGCGGCGCAAGCGCCTCGCCGAGTTCGACGTCTCGGCCGGCGAGATCGCGCGCCTGCGCGGCCCGGTGGGCCTCTACATCGGCTCGAAGACGCCGCCCGAGATCGCGGTGGCGATCCTCGCCGAGATGACCGCGGTGCGCCACGGCGTGAGCGAGCCCTCGTGGGCGGCGAAGCCCGAGCGGCGCTTCGATCCCTCCGCCTGCGAAGTCCCGGCCAAAGAAGCCAAGCAAGCCTGAAGATCGTCGGTCTCCTGTTGGCGGCCGGATCGGGAACGCGATTCGGCTCTGACAAGCTGCGCCACGAGCTGCCGCACGGCGTCTCGATCGCCGTGCAGGCCGCGCGCCACCTGAAGAGCGCCGTGCCGCGCATCGTCGCGGTCGTGCGCCCCGGCAGCGGCGAGCTCGCGCAGGCGCTGGCGGCCGAAGGCTGCGAAGTGGTGGTGTGCGACAACGCCGCCGAAGGCATGGGCGCGAGCCTCGCCTGCGCGGCGCGCGCCGCCGGGCCTGCCGACGGCTATCTCGTCGCGCTCGGCGACATGCCTTTCATCCGGCCCTCTTCGATCGCCGCGGTGCGCGAGGCTCTCGCCGGCGGCGCGGCGCTCGCCGCGCCGTATTTCCGCTCGCGCCGCGGCCATCCGGTGGGCATCGCGGGCAGGCACCTGCCGGACCTCCTCGCCCTGCACGGCGACGAAGGCGCGCGCCGGCTCCTGTCGAGCCACGCCGTCGTGAAGATCCCGCTCGGCGATCCGGGCGTGATCCGCGACATCGACCGCCCCGAGGACCTCGCCCCGCCGCTCGCAGTATGATTCGGTCAATCAGGGAGGAGGGAGCCATCGCCGAGACGAGCGCCAAGCGCGCCATCCTGTTTGCCGACGTCTGCGACAGCACCGCGCTGTACGAGTCGATCGGCGACGCAAGAGCGCTCGCGCTCGTCAACCGCCTCTTCGCGCAGCTCGACAAGCGCGTCAAGGCCGCCGGCGGCAGCGTGGTGAAGACGCTCGGCGACGGCATGGTGTGCATGTTCGGCGATTCCGACGCCGCCTATCACGCGGCGTGCGCCATGCAGGCCGCGGCGATCGCGCTCACCGCGGGCGAGCACAAGCTGCGCATCAAGATCGGCACCACCTACGGCCCGGTGGTGCTCAAGGGCGACGACGTGTTCGGCGACACCGTCAACCTGTGCTCGCGCCTCGTGTCGCACGCCAATCCCGAGCAGGTGCTGACCACGCTCGAGACGGTCGAGGCCCTGTCGAGCGATCTGCGCAAGCACTGCCGCGAGCTCTACGACACCAAGGTGCGCGGCCGCGTCGGGCAGGTGAAGGTGTGGGAAGTGCTCTGGCGCGAGGATCCCGACGTCACGCAGGTGAAGCTGTCCAAGGCGAGCCTGGCGCGCGCCAACCAGTGGGTGCTGAAGGTGACTTACGCCGGCGAGAGCTTCACCGTCGAGCCGGCGGGCGAGATGCGCATCGGCCGCGACAAGGCGAACCAGCTGGTGGTGCCGAGCGAGAACGCCTCGCGCCAGCACGCGCGGCTGTTCGGGCGCGAAGGCAACTTCGTCATCGCCGACTCATCCTCGAACGGCACCTTCGTCATGGTCGAGGGCAACACGCGCGAGCTGCGGCTGCGGCGCGAGGAGGCGATCATCGGCGAGCGCGGCCTGATCGGCCTGGGCGCCTCGACCCGGAGCAAGGGCGACCACGTGCTCAGCTACCAGCTGCAGCGCCGCGGCGGCGCGGCGCGCGGCGGGGCGGTCGACTAGAAGCGCAGGCCGAGCTTCGCGCCGTAGCTGTTGGCGAAGCCGGTGCGGTCCCACTCCAGCGCCAGGTTCATCAGCAGCACGTTGAAGTTCAGGCCGGCGAACACCTTGTTCTGCGCGAACTCCTCGGCCTTGAGGCCGGTGCTGCTGGAAGGCGTGGCCGAGACATAGTTGCGCCCGATGCCGCCGTAGGGCGTGACGAAGGCGAAGCCCTTCGAGATCGACAGGTCCACGCCGGCGCTGCTGAAGTCGAGCTGGTTGATGCCCTTCGTCTGCGTGTAGCTCGCGCGCGCGCCGATCGCCGGCATCGCGGTGTTGCCGGGCACGAACGCCCAGCTCAGCGCCGCGCCGTACAGCTTCGCGCTGCTGTCGGGGATGCCGCCGTAGGAAGCGGCGACGTCGAAGCCGAAGGGCAGGCCAAGGATGGCGCGCAGCGTCGGGACCGTGAGCGTGTCGGAGAAGCCGGCCGAGCTGGCAGCCTTGTTGAAGAGGTCCCGGTGCTTGAGCCTGGTCGCGGTGGCGGCGACGCCGATGTCGAAGCCGAGCAGGCCGAGCGGCGCGGTCGGCGCGAGCGGCTTGTAGGACAGCGCCGCGCCGAGGTCCTCGGACAGCGAGCGGAATTCGCCCTGGCTGAGCGCCTGCAGCTGGTCGAGATCCTTCGCCGCGCGGGCGGGCAGGGCGACGGCGAGGAGAATGGCGGCGAGCCAGGCGCGATTCGGTTTCATCGAGTCCCTCCGTGAGGCGCATAAGGTAGCGCATGGATGCGCGCTGGTAAAATTGTTTCGCCCCCGATGCTCGCCCCGGACCTCCTCGCACAATCGGACCCCGAAGTCTGGGACGCGATCCGGCGCGAGCAGCAGCGCCAGGAAGACCACGTCGAGCTGATCGCCTCGGAGAATTACGTCAGCCCGCAGGTGCTGATCGCGCAGGGCAGCGTGCTCACCAACAAGTACGCCGAGGGCTATCCCGGCAAGCGCTACTACGGCGGCTGCGAGTACGTCGACGTCGCCGAGACGCTCGCCATCGAGCGCGCGAAGAAGCTGTTCGGCGCGCCGTGGGCGAACGTGCAGCCGCACTCGGGCTCGCAGGCGAACCAGGCGGTGTACACGGCGGCGCTCAAGCCCGGCGACACGATCCTCGGCATGGCGCTCGCGATGGGCGGGCACCTCACGCACGGCTCGCCGGTCAACCTCTCCGGCAAGCTCTACCGCATCGTCTCCTACGGCCTCGGCGCGGACGAGCGCATCGACTACGACGCCGCAGAACAAATCGCTTTGTCTCAGAAACCAAGACTCATTGTGACGGGCGCCTCCGCCTACTCGCGCATCATCGACTGGCAGCGCTTCCGCGCCATCGCCGACAAATGCGGCGCGCTGCTGATGGCCGACATCGCGCACTACGCCGGCCTGATCGCCACCGGGCTCTATCCCTCGCCGGTCGGCGTCGCCGACTTCGTCACCACCACCACGCACAAGACGCTGCGCGGCCCGCGCGGGGGAATGATCTTCGGCAAGGCGGAGCAGGAAAAGGCGATCAATTCGTCCATCTTCCCGGGATTGCAGGGCGGCCCGCTGATGCACGTCATCGCGGCGAAGGCGGTCGCGCTCGGCGAGGCGCTCAAGCCCGAGTTCCGCACCTACCAGAAGCACGTGCTGGAGAATGCGCGGGCGATGGCGGCGACGCTCGCGCAGCGCGGCGTGCGCATCGTCTCGGGCGGCACCGACAGCCACCTGTTCCTCATCGACCTGACGGCGAAGAACCTCACCGGCAAGGACGCCGAGGCCGCGCTCGGCCGCGCGCACATGACGGTGAACAAGAACGCGATCCCGAACGACCCGCAGAAGCCGGCGGTGACGAGCGGCGTGCGCATCGGCTCGCCGGCGATGACGACGCGCGGCTTCCGCCGGGCGGAGGCCGAGCAGCTGGCGCACCTCATCGCCGACGTGCTGGACAAGCCTTCCGACGATGCGAACCTCGCGCGCGTGGCGGGCGAGGTGAAGGCGCTCTGCGCCCGCTTCCCGGTGTACCGGCGATGACAGGCCGGCCCGCATGAAGTGCCCTTTCTGCGGCTCGGAAGACACCCAGGTGGTCGACACGCGCGCCAACGTGGAGGCGAACACCACGCGCCGGCGCCGCAAGTGCGTGGGGTGCGAGAAGCGCTTCACCACCTACGAGCGCGTCGACCTGAAGATGCCGCGCCTGGTGAAGAAGGGCGGCAGCCGCACCGACTTCGACCGCGAGAAGCTGATGGGCAGCATGATGCTCGCGCTGCGCAAGCGCCCGGTGGCGACCGAGGAGATCGAGGCCGCCGCCGACCGCGTCATCGAGCGCCTGCGCTCGCTCGGCGAGCGCGAGGTGACCACCAGCCGCGTCGGCGACTTCGTCATGCGCGAGCTCGCCAAGCTCGACAAGATCGCCTACATCCGCTTCGCCTCGGTGTACCGCAGCTTCGAGACGCCCGACGATTTCCGCGAGGCGGTGCAGGAAGTGAAGGCGGGCAAGAAGCGCCGGAAGTGAAACAGCGCCGCTCGTGAAGCAGGTCGACGCCGCGATGATGACGCGCGCCCTCGAGCTGGCGCGCAACGGCCTCTGCACGGCGACGCCCAACCCGCGCGTCGGCGCCGTCGTGGCCAAGGGCGGCAAGGTCGTCGGCGAAGGCTGGCACGAGAAGGCCGGCGCGCCGCACGCCGAAGTCGTCGCGCTGAAGAAGGCCGGCAAGCGCGCCGCGGGCGCGACGCTGTACGTCAACCTCGAGCCCTGCGCCCACCACGGCCGCACGCCGCCTTGCGTCGACGCGATCGTCGCGGCGAAAGTGAAGCGCGTCGTCGCGGCGATGCGCGACCCGAATCCCGAAGCGGGCGGCGGCGGCAAGGCTCTCATCGCCGCGGGCATCGCGTTCGAATCCGGGCTGATGCGCGACGAGGCCGGCGAGCTCAACATCGGCTTCGTCTCGCGCGTCACGCGCGGCCGTCCGTGGGTGCGCATGAAGATCGCCGCCACGCTCGACGGCCGCACCGCGCTCGCGGACGGCCGCTCGCAATGGATCACCGGCGAGGAGGCAAGACGCGACGGGCATGCCTGGCGTGCGCGCGCGTGCGCGATCCTCACCGGCATCGGCACGGTGAAGGCCGACGATCCGCGGCTCACGGTTCGTGAAGTGAAGACGCGGCGTCAGCCGCTGCGCGTCATTGTCGACAGCCGTCTTGAGACTCCTCCCGCTTCGAAGATTCTGCAGGGCGACAAAGTGCTGGTCTTTTCCGCTACGCACGGTACCCTCCCTAACGCCGAGGTCGTCCACCTTCCAAACGAGAACAACAAGGTCGAGCTGCCCGAAATGCTGGAAGAGCTCGCGCGCCGCGGCGTGAACGAGCTGCACGTCGAGGCGGGCTTCCGCCTGAACGGCTCGCTCGTGCGCGAGGGTTGCGTCGACGAGTTCCTGGTCTATCTCAACCCGAGCTTCCTCGGCGATTCCGCGCAGGGCATGCTCGACCTGCCTGCCTTCGCCGCGCTCGACCGGCGGCTGAAGCTGCGCCTGCTAGCGGTGGATCGCGTCGGCGGCGACCTGCGGATCCTCGCCCGGCCGGCCGCCGCTTTTTCCGCCGCCTCTTCCACATAGAGCGGCGGCGAGCAGCTCCACCGCGACGCGCGCGCTGCGGCCCTCGGCGTCGAGGCGCGGCGAGTATTCGACCAGCTCGAGCGCCGCGAGGCGCGGGCCGGCG
>Ga0335084_10007436_pt1 | contig 10901 bp, 7 predicted proteins | sample Lox_Sample_44_FD_206721 | JGI IMG/M metagenome (GOLD analysis project Ga0335084, IMG submission 206721) | Soil microbial communities from Loxahatchee National Wildlife Refuge, Florida, United States - Lox_Sample_4.4 | ecosystem: Environmental > Terrestrial > Soil > Wetlands | place: USA: Florida...
CGCCGGCCATACTGTCCAACGCCGATCTTGCCACCTTCCTCGACACGGACGACGAGTGGATCTGGACGCGCACCGGCATCCACGAGCGGCGCGTATCGCACGTGTCACTGGGCGAGATGGCTTTCGTCGCCGCGAACCGGGCCCTGGCCGCGGCCGGGCTCGCGGCGGCCGACATCGAGCTGATCGTGTTCGGCACCTGCAGCATGGACGAACAGGTGCCGAACATGGCGTCCTGGCTGCAACAGCGGCTGGGCGTGGATGGCGCCGGCGCCATGGACGTCAACACGGCCTGCACCAGCTTCCTGTACGGCCTGACGAGCGCCAGCGCGATGATCAGGACCGGCATCGTGCGCAACGCGCTGGTGGTCGGCGGCGAGCTGATCTCCCCGCTGATGGACTGGAGCAACCGCAACGTCGCGGTGCTGTTCGGCGACGGTTGTGCGGCCGTCGTGCTGCAGGCGACGACGCGCGAGGAAGGCGTGCTGGCCGACCGGCTCGGCTGCAACAGCCGGGCGCGCGACATCCTCAAGGTGCACGGCATGGGCACGCGCTATGCGAACCGGGGCTGGTCGCTCGGCGATACCGACTGGGTCTTCGACGGACAGGAGATCTTCAGGCGCGCCACCGTGGGCATGAGCCGGGCCTGCGAGGCGGTCCTCACCACGCGCGGACTGCCCGCCGCGGAGGTCGCGCTGGTCGTGCCGCACCAGGCGAACCTGCGCATCATCGAGGCGGTGGTGAAGCGCGCCGGCATTCCGATGGAGCGCTGCTTCGTCAACATCCAGCGCTATGGCAACATGTCGGCCGCGACCGTGCCGGTGGCGCTGGTGGAGGCGCTGGAGGAAGGCCGGGTGCAGCCCGGCGACCACCTGCTGCTGACCGGATTCGGCGCGGGTCTCACCTGGTCGGCACACCTGGTCAAGTGGGGCGAGCGCACGCAGCCGCTCGGCCACAGCGAGGTCGAGCTGCCGCCCTGCGAGCGCTCGGCGCTCGAGATGGTGCGCGGTTACATGACGCTCAAGCGCGGATCGCGTCTCCCCCGGGTTTAGGACTCAGACAACATGGCCCCCGCGATTGCAGCGGGAGCGTTTGGTAGATGAAGTGTAAAGGCCTGTCTCCCGCCTTATCGTGGGTTGCACACGTGAGTGTGCCGAGCCACCTACAGAACGCCGGTGGGCGTGCTCTGTAACTACCGCAGGAGACAGACCATGCATGACGATATCACTGCCTTCGTCGGTTTGGATGTTCACAAGGACTCCATCGCTATGGCGATCGCGGCGCCGGATCGTGCGGCACCGCACTTTGTCGGTACCGCCGGTCCGCTGCTCGGCGAGCTGCTCAAAGCGCTCGCCCACCTGGGCCGTCCCGAGCAGCTGGTTCGAGTCGGTGGCGCCGCTGGACTCGATCTCCGCGCGCGTGGTGCCGATCACGTTGGAGCCGGCCGAGGCGATGCCGCGGATCAGCGTGCCGGTGACGACGACTTCCTCGAGCACCTCCGAGCCGCTCTTGTCGCCTTTGGCCGCAGCTTTCGGCTTGTCGGCAGGCGCGGACTGCTGTGCCAGTGCCGGCGCGGGCAGCGTCGCGCACACCGAGCCCGCCACCAGGATCGCCAGGTAAAGCGCGCGGCAGGCAGCCGCGCCGGTCCGGGAAACCATCGTCATCATGATCGCGTCCCCCTCGATGCGGGCGATGACGTGGCCAGTGCCAGCGCGTGTGCAGGGCGCATGCCATGCGCACGGTGGACCCGAGGCCGCGCCACATCCCGCTAATTGGTTGTAGGAATCAGGATGGGCCTGTGCGAGCGGTTCTAGTCCAGGCGCGCGGTCCTGTCAATTCTCGACCGGCCGCGGCTGGCGGCGACGCTGCACGCCCCGGGCGCTATACACTGCGGCGATCCGGTGCCGGCCAGGAACTCCATGGACAACCAGCCAGCCAACGACAGGCCCACGGCGTGATCAATCCCCTCCGGCACATCCGCGACGCACTGCGGGCCGCGGCCGTGGCACTGGGCCGGCGATGGCGCAACCGCTTCTACCTCTACCTCGCGGCGGCCTTCACGGTGTTCGTGATTCTCGATGCAACGCTGCTGCATTTCACCGCACAGATGCGCCAGGGCGCCTTCGATGCGATGGTCCGCTACCGCATCCTGGTGCCCAGGCCCGATCCGGACATCGTGATCGTGGACATCAACGAGGCGAGCCTCGCGGCGATGGGCCAGGAGTACGGCCGATGGCCGTGGCCGCGCCAGGTGCTGGGGGAGTTTCTCGAACACCTGGAACAGCAGCGACCCCGGGCCGTGGTGTTCGACATCCTGTTCAGCGATGCCGATGTCTACAACCCGGACAGCGAGCAGTATTTCAACGCTGCCATCGCCGCCACGCACAACACCTACTTTCCGCTGCTGCGCCTGGACGCCGGCAGCGATGCGCTGAGCCAGGTGAAGCCGCCGATGATCCCCGGCGTCAGGCCCATGGCCGGTGAGACGCAGCAGGATGCGACCGTGGCCGTCGTGCTGCCGGCACTGCCGGCGATACTTCGCAGCGGGCGGCTCGGCTACCACAACATCAGCGCCGATCCGGACGGCGTGGTGCGCGAGTACCAGATCTACCGCGACGATTACGGCTGGCAACTGCCGTCGCTGCCGCTGCGGATGGCGCGCGACCTGGGCTGGGCCGAGCCGGGCGAGAGCAACGTGCTGTTGAACTGGCGCGGCGCACCCTTTGCGTATCACTACGTCACGTTCAGCGACGTCTTCAGGGACATGGGCAGCAAGTCCCGGCGACGCCCGCAGGATGAGTTCACGGGCAAGATCGTGCTGATCGGCTCCACCGCCCCCAGCCTGTTCGACATCAAGCCCACGCCGCTGAGCCGCATGCACCCGGGCGTGGAGATCCTGGCCACCGCCATCGACAACCTCGGCCACCGGGACTATCTGCGCTTTCCCGAAGGCCGCTTCCTCTATCCCCTGCTGACGCTGCTGATCGTGTGGACCACGGCGTGGAGCTTCTATCGCAACGCCGGGCGCGAGCGCATCGACCGCCTGTTCGGCGCCTCGCAGTTCATCCTGGTCGGCGTCTCCTATGCCAGCATCAACTTCAGCACCACCTACATCAACCTCACCGGGCCGGTGTCGGTGGGCATCGCCTTCTTCACGGTGGCACGCATCTATGCCGCGGCCACGGCGAAGGCGCTGGAGCGCAGCGTGGTGCGCGAGACGCTGGCGGAACGCGGCGACCGCAAGGCCGGGCTGCTGCTGATCCGCGTCACCGGGCTCGATGAATCGGCGCTGAAGAAGCTGCGCGACAAGCTGCAGCGGTCCGGAACCGAACGCAGGAGCGTGGAACTGCTGCAGGGACAGCATCGTGGCATCTGGGGGCTGCTGGAGAACACGCTGGCCATCACCTGGGCGCTGCCGGGCGACGCGGAGGCGTCACGCATCGCGCGCGATGCGGCAGCGACCACGGGTATGCTCCAGGAGCAATTGCGCGAACATGCCGGCGCCAGTGCCACATGGCACCTGCATCAGGGCACAATAGCCACGGGCGAGCAGGCATCGGACGACTGGCGGCGCCTGCTGGCCGAAGCGCTGCTCGGCGATCGCGACGGGCAGGCGAAACTTCGAGGATGAACATGATGCGGAGATCACCCATTGCAGGTCTGCTGGCACTGACGCTGGCCCTGGCCGGCGCGATCGCCGCCACCGCAACGGCGCCGGCCGAGACCGGCACGCTGCTGAAGGCAGAACCCCTGAAGGCAGAGCCCTACACGGACGGCAAGACCGTGGGCACGCTGGCGCAGGGCGCGAAGGTGGAGATCCTGCAGCGCCAGGGCGGCTGGTTCCGCGTCAAGACGGCCGGCGGCGGCGGCTGGGTGCGCATGCTCAGCGTGCGTCGCGCGGCGGCGGGCAAGACCAGCGCCGCTGGTGAAGTCGGCGGCCTGCTGTCGCTGGCTACGGGTCGGGCCGGCACCGGCAAGGTGGTCGCCACCACCGGCATACGCGGCCTCGACGAGGAGCAGCTCAAGGCCGCCAAGTACAGCGAATCGGAGCTGGCGCTGGCCGATTCCATCGTCGTGAGTCGCGCGGCGGCGGCACAGTTCGCCGCCGGTGCAAAGCTGGCCGCGCGCGCCGTCGACTACCTGCCGGCGCCGAAGCAGTAAACCGATGCGCATGAAACAACGCCGCATAACCGCCCTGCTGCTGGGCCTGCTGCTGGGCACCGGCGCGGCGCTGGCGGATGACCTGGAACAGCAACTGAAGGACCGGCTACACGACCTGATTCAACAGCCTGCGAAATCCACGCAACCTTCGCCGCAGCCGGCCGAGCCGACGGCCAGCCCCGGACTGAAGGACCTGCAGACGCTGGTGAGCGGCTACTCGCAGGAAGAGGAGGTCGCGATCGGTCGCCAGATCGCCGGCAACCTGCTCGGCGCCGCGCCGCTGGTGAAGGACCCGGCGCTGCAACGGTACGTCAACAACGTTGGCCGCTGGGTCGCGAGCCAGAGCGAGCGCCCCGACCTGCCGTGGCACTTCGGTGTCATCCAGTCCGACGACATCAACGCTTTCGCCATGCCCGGCGGTTACGTCTTCGTGACCCTGGGCCTGTACCGCCTGCTGTCCAGCGAAGCGGACCTGGCCGGCGTGCTCGGTCACGAGATCGGCCACGTGGTGCGCAAGCACCACCTGAAGCTGCTGCAGAAGACCCAGTTGCTGAACCTCGGCAGCAAGCTGCTGGCGAAACAGGCAGGCGAGAACCAGCAGATCCAGAAGCTCATCGGCAGCGGCGCGGAGATCGTTGCGCGCTCGCTGGACCAGCAGTCGGAATTCGAGGCCGACCGCATGGGCGTGGTGCTGGCGGCGCGCGCCGGCTACGACGCCTTCGGCCTGCCGGAAGTGCTGCAGAAGATTGGCGGCGTCGCCGCGACCGAAAGCTCGGTCGCGCTGCTGTTCAAGACGCACCCGCTGCCCGCTGCCCGCCTCGATCGACTGGGCACCGCGATGGCGGACCGCTTCGACCGGACCGGCGGACTGACGCTGGCGCAGCGGCTCTACCGGCTGAAGCCCTGACCGATCGCGACGACAGTCCCCTACTGCCCCTTCCCGTCGAGCGCTGCGTTGGCGGATTTGCCCGGCGCGTCGACCACGAAGGCCGGGATCGCGCGAATCCTGTACTGCGTCGAGATCGCCGTGCACTGGCCCTTCTCGTCCGGATAGCCGTCGGCGGCCGCGCGCAGCGCCCAGTAGGCGCCCTGGCAGGTGTGGTTGTTCACCGCCGCGTTGCCGTTGGAGGAGATCATGCGCAGGCGCAACGGCGAGGGCACGCCCTTGCCGTCGGTGGCGCTGCGATAACCGTACTGGTGATCGTAGATCGCCTCCACCGGCGCGTAGCCGGCCAGATAACCGTCGAGCTTGCCATCCGGCGCGATCGTCAGGCGCAGGCGCGCGCCGCGCAGGGGCCGCTCCAGGTACATGCTGTTCGTCACCTTGTAGAAGCGCACGTCCACGGGATCGGTGGTCAGCACGCCGTTGACGATGCGCCCGTGCGTGGTGGCGCGGAAGCGCGGGTCCTGGGTGATCGAATAGGTCGCGAACTCGACCGGCTCGCGCGTCGGACTCAGCTCGATCGGATCGGCGTTCGCATGGATGCCGACCGTCACGTCGGGATCGTTGCGGATGTCGTCGACGCCCGCGAGCGTGATCAGCACGCCCCACGAGCCGGTGCGCAGCTCGATGGTGTTGTCGGCCGATTGTCCGGTGGACTGGTATGAGCGGCTGCAGCCGACCACGCGGAAGAACTGGTTGTCGATGCCCTTCTCGCCGTTGAAGCCGCGGAAGTCGTCGTGCGCGCAGGTGTTGGGCGCCGGGCGCCCGTTGGCGCGTGAATCCTGGCCGTCGAGGTCGATGCCGTAGGCCGCGGCGTTCGGCACTTTCACCGTGCGCCAGTGCGGCTCGGGCTTGCCCGCTTCCGGATTCATGCACAGGTTCTGCCCGTTGGGCGCGACCGCGAGCGACTGCGAGCCGGCCGCGATGCGACGCGTGTAGTCCTGGTCACTCTCGCCTTCACGGCGCTTGCCCTCCGGCGTCGCCTGGTAGAGCTCACGATTGCCCAGCGTCCAGCCGTCGGGGCATGCGCCGGTCTGGTCCGCATCCTTCGACAGGGCGAAGCCGAAGTCCGTGACGACGAAACCGACCTTGCCGTCCTTGATCCACGCCACTTCGGATCCGGCCGAGGTCGCCGCACCAGGCAGCACCAGCAGCGCCAGCGCGCTGACGGCGAACGGCATGACTGCTGGGTTGCGTATGCACTTCAAGATCCACCTCCGTTGTCGTGACCAGGGCGGGGACGGGCGCCGCGCCGCCCTCCCGTCTCGTGATCGAACACGTGCTCCCGATGGTAGGCCAGGTAGCCGCGCTGTTCCGGCGTGAACGCGCCGACCTTCTGCCCGGCCTTGAGGCCCCAGGCACTGATCACCACCGGGTTCATGTGCGGCGACACCAGCAGTTCGCCGGCGTCGGTGAACGAGATGTGGCCGCGATCGAACAGGTGATCGATGTGCGGCGCGAGCAACAGGCCGTTGTGGCCGTCGAGCTTCTCCCGATCGTCCGAGCGGTACCAGGGCTTGATATGACTGGCGCGCAGGTGGCGGCGATCGATCACGCCCGTGACCCGGCAGGCGGTTTCGATCCGTTCCACATGTTCGCGGAACAGGCCATGGCCGCGCCGCGCCAGCACCAGCGCCGCGCGGGCCTCCGGCCCGATGTCGACACGCTGTTGCAGGCGCTGCACTTCGGCATCCTCGACGGCCTCGCGCAGATTGTTGGGCGGCGAACCGCCGCCCTTCGCGTCCAGATACAGCCCGGCGGCCTTCTGGCTCTCCTCGCGTTCACACAGCCGGCACCGCCGCACCTCCACCGCGTGGGCCTGCGCCCAGAGCTGCAGCAACTCGGCGCTGTCGGCACACAGGCGGCGCGGCGTGATCGGCGTCGGCGGGCCCAGCTTCGGATGCAGCTTGCCCACGTGAGTGCAGTCGAAGCCGAGCAACATCGCGCGCTCGGGCGTCAGGAACGTCAACACATGACCCTGCGGGTGCGCCGCGGCCCAGGCGCGGATCGGCGCCTGATCCGCAGGCGAGTCCTGCATCGGAAACTCGACGATGCCATCCGGCAGCAGTTGCGCTGTGGCAGCACCAGCGGCGCTGGCCGGCTGGTTGAGGAAATCCGGCGTCTGGACCAGCGCATGAGCGCGACGGGCCCTGTCGGCGAGCGGCTTGCCGTTCGCGAACAATCGCCATTCCGGCGCGGTGTGTCCCGGTAGCTGCTGCAGGTTGGCGACGGAGAAGCGGGTGCCGCTGGCGCTGGTGGCGATTTCCGCCAGCGTACCCCAGGCGATCAGCCGGCGGGGATCATGGGCATCGGCAATCACGACCGGCATGGCCAGTCCCGCGGCGGTGGCACGCTTGAACTCGCGCGCCGCAGCCACGTATTTCTGCTTCGCCAGCCAGCGGAGCGGGCGGTCCGGAGCGCCTTCCGGCAATGTGGACTTGCGGGCGGCATAGAGACAGGCCTTGCTCAGTTCCATTGACGCTACTGTCTTCTTATTGTTCAGCAACCTGATTCAGCATACTACGCCCCGATACCGGCCTCGTTCACGTGCCACTGCAAAGATTCTCGTGGCCCGGCGATGGCCCTGTCTATCCTGAGACATACGAAGGAGTAACACCACAGGGGGCAAAATCATGACGATCGACCGCCGGACCTTCGTGGCCAGCGCCGCAGCGGGCGCGTTGCTGGGAAACAGGATCGCCGCAGCCGCTGCCACTCCCGAACAGATTACGCCGCAATCGCTGCAGGCGGATTCGCTGTACAAGACACCGTTCATCGACACCGACGAATGGCGCGACACACCGGTGCGCCATCGCTACGTGCACGGTGGTTTCAAGGATACCGACCTGCGCTTCTCGATGTATTTCCCGCCAAGGGAGCAGTACCAGGGCCGCTTCTTCCACCCGCTGATGCCCATCGCCGGCAATGAAAGATCCGCCCTCGCGCGCCTGGCCGGCCTCGACGGCGACTCGATCGGCTTCGCCTGCGACAGCGGCGGCTACCTGGTGGAATCCAACATGGGCACCTTCGGCATGGCCGGGCCCACGCAGACCCGCGCCAGCGCCGCGGCCGCGCACTATTCACGTCAGCTCGCGCAGCAGATGTATGGCGGCGGCCGCCCCTACGGTTATGTCTACGGCGGCAGCGGCGGCGGCTTCAAGACCATCGAATGCGCACAGATGACGGCCGGTGTCTGGGACGGTTTCGTGCCGTTCATTCACGGCTGCCCCATCTCGATGCCCAATGCCTTCACCGTGCAGGCCCATGCGTTGCGGGTGTTGAAGGACAAGTTCGCCGGCATCGTCGATGCCATCGACCCGGGTGGCAGCGGTGACATGTATGCCGGGCTCAATGACGAGGAACGGGCGGCACTGCTGGAGGCAACGCGCTGGGGCATTCCGCCGCGCTCGTGGTTCGCGCATGAGCGCCTGTCGATCAACTACACCGGCGTGTTCGCCAGCCTCATTGGCAACATCACCGGCAACGATCCGCAGTACTTCGAGGATTTCTGGAAGCTGCCGGGCTATCTCGGCGCCAACCCGCCCGATTCGCTGAAGCGCGCGCGGATCCAGCACCAGGCGACCGTGACACGCGCGATCACGACCGAGCAGGCCCGCGCCATGGGCCTGCCGGTGGCGATCAGCGCCGGGACGCGCGCCGACGCATTGGCGGCGGTGCAGCTTTCCAGCCAGCCGGCCGGCAATGTGCAGGGTGCGTACGTCAACATCAAGAGCGGCGCGGCGCAGGGCAAGCGCGTCATGGTGACCGGCGTGGTCGGCAACACGCTGCTGCTCGGCGGGCTGTTCGCCCGCGACGGGCAGCTGCAGGCCGGCGATGCGGTCGACATCGACAACTCGATCTATCTCGCCACGCAGACCTACCACCGCCATCAGGTCGTGCAGCCGGAGGAGTACTACGTCTGCAGGCAGTTCCTGAACGCGGACGGCAGCCCGAAATACCCGCAGCGACCCCTGCTGCCGAATTACCGCACCGCGGCCGACCGTGACAAGGTGCAGAGCGGGCGCTTCAACGGCAAGATGATCGTGATGGAGTGCCTGATGGACGAGGCCGCATATCCCTGGAAGGCCGACTGGTACCGATCGAAGGTGCGCGCAGCGCTCGGGCCCAGGATCGACGATCAATACCGACTGTGGTACGTGGATCACGCGATGCACGTCACGCCCAACAGCTACATGACGCCGAGCGAAGGCGGAGCCGCCGATGCCACCTTCAGTCCGGTGAACACGCGCATCATCAGCTATGCGGGACTGCTGCAGCAGGCGCTGCGCGACATGTCGGCCTGGGTGGAGCGCGGCATCGCGCCGGCCGCCAGCACCAGCTACCGGATGGACGATGCCCAGGTGGTCGTCCCGCCGACGGCAGCGGCGCGCCAGGGCCTGCAGCCCGTCGTCACGCTGACCGTGAATGGGGGCGTGCGCGCCGACATCAAGGTGGGGCAGTCCATCAAGCTGCACGCGGTGGCCGAAGCGCCGCCGAAGACGGGTTCGATCGTCGCGGCGGAATGGGACTTCGATGGCACCGGCGCCTACCCGGAGCGCTCGACCGTCACGCCGAAGCCAAGGGTGGAGGTCCGCACCACGCACACGTTCCCGAAGCCGGGCACTTATTTTCCGGTGGTGCGCGTGGCGGCGCATCGCACCGGCGATGCGCAGACCCCATTCGCGCGCGTGCAGAATCTCGCGCGCGTGCGCGTGGTGGTGACAGCCTGACCCGTGCCGATGGCGCCCCGTGAACGGCTGGACGCACTCAAGCTGCAGCGCTTTCGCGCACTGGTGCGCCACGCGCGCGCCCACGCCCCGTACTACGCGCAGCTCATCCGCGCGCGGGCGATCGACCTCGAAGCCTGCACCCCTGCCGATTTTCCGGTGCTGACGAAGTCGATCCTGATGGCGAATTTCGACGGCATCGTGACCGATCGCTCCATCACCCGGCAGGTGGTCGCCGACTTCCTGACGCGCTCGTCCGATCCCAGGGAACGGCTGTTCGGCAAGTTCACCGTGATGCACACCTCGGGCACCTCCGGCGAGGTCGGCTACTTTCTCAGCACCGCCGCCGACCACCGGCGCATGCGCATGCGCGGCCGTCGCGACGGCCATGGGCTGCGCAGCTTTCTGCGCGGCCGGGCACGCCGATTCAGCCGGGTCAGGGTGGGCTTCTACGGCGCGACGGGCGGACACTACGCCGGCGTCACCGGTGTCGCCGCGCTGCAGCGCGGGTTCCTGCGGCTGCTGGTCCGTGCCGAGGCCTTCGAGGTCAATACTCCCCTGCCGCAGGTCGTCGAGGCCTTGAACAGCTTCCAACCCGAGGCGCTGCTGGGCTATACCACCGCGCTCAAGATGCTGGCGGAGGAACAGCGCGCGGGCCGCCTGAAGATCGCGCCCCGCGTGATGGCCGGCACCGGCGAGGTGACCAGTGCGAGCGACCTGGCGCTGCTGTCCGCGACCTTCGGCGCCAAGGCCTACAGCGTCTACGCCTGCACCGAGCACGGCGTATTGGGGCTGTCGGATCCCGGCGGTGAGACCATGGCACTGACCGACGACAACCTGATCTTCGAATTTCACGAGGATCACTCGATCGTCACCAATCTCGGCAATTACACGCTGCCGCTGATCCGCTACCGCATGTCCGACATCCTGCATCCGGTCAGCGCGCCCGATGCCCGCCGGATCACGATCCGCAACCTGGTCGGCCGCTCCGAATACATGCCACGGTTCCGCAACCGCGCGGGCGTCATGGACTTCATCAGTCCGCATACGATCAACGAGATCTTCGTCAAGGG
>Ga0335084_10007437_pt1 | contig 10898 bp, 12 predicted proteins | sample Lox_Sample_44_FD_206721 | JGI IMG/M metagenome (GOLD analysis project Ga0335084, IMG submission 206721) | Soil microbial communities from Loxahatchee National Wildlife Refuge, Florida, United States - Lox_Sample_4.4 | ecosystem: Environmental > Terrestrial > Soil > Wetlands | place: USA...
GGTTATACCGAAGAGTAGGTGTAACCTGCAAATCTCCTTACTCAACTACCAAAAATCAATCAGGGGTACACATTCCATTATTCATACCCTCCTGTGGGAAAACAGTAGACAACTAAGACTAAATATAATAGGATGGCAAATATTTTTATGAAACCATCATTCAACACTCCATTCCTGAACCAGAGAGTAATTCAAGACAGACGGTCACGTCCGACATCTATTCTATCAACCGTGAGGTTTGGTGGACGAAGAAGGAGGTTTAGGAGAGCGGGAGAGGGGCAAAATCGATACATGGACCGCCTTTCACAGTGTACCATCGTTCTGACTCTTATAATTCTTGCCCTTTCCATCTTAGACGCTATTTTTACAAAGATACTCCTCGAAAGTGGGGCGTCAGAATTAAATCCGTTAATGGCTCGATTAATTCAATGGAGTTTTCAATCCGTGTTAATCTATAAATCATTGGGTGTCGGGTTGCTGGCCTATTTCCTTGCCATTCACCAAAACTTCAGAATCAGCTTCTATGGCATGCATGTCTTAGCCACAATCCATTTAGTATTATTGGGATATCATTTAGCGTGTAGTTATCTCTCCCAGGCGATCTAAGATGGGGATGTGGCAAAGCGTGGAGGAAACCGATGAGATCGAAGATGAGAAGCAAAGGTTGGAGTCCTGATGTACCTCAGTATTATATGCGCAGGGTCCTTTTTAAGGCCATGGGTGCCACCGATGAAGATTTGGAGAAACCTCTCGTTGCGATTGCCAACACGTGGAACGAAATCCTTCCCGGATCCTACCATCTCGATCGTATCGCCGCGGCTGTCAAGCGCGGTATCCATCAGGCAGGAGGAATGGCCACTATCTTCAATGTCCTCGCTCCCTGTGATGGGCAGGGGAGCGGAAACGTGGGTTTCAAGTATCTTCTACCCAGTCGAGACCTGATAGCGGCTTCTGTAGAGATGATGGTAGAACATGCGAGTTACGACGCCGCTGTGATGATTGGGACCTGTGACAAAATCATCCCTGGCCTCATCATGGCTGCCGCCCGGTGCAACCTTCCTACGGTGTTGGTCACTGGGGGCTATATGCCCGCAGGCCACTACAAAGGGGATAGGCTAGATGTTGCTTCCATGGGAAAATATTTCGTGATGTACAGACAGGGCAAGATCACTCAAAAGGAATTGCACGAGGTTGAGGGGTGTGTCTGCCCTGGTCCCGGAGCTTGCTGTCTTATGGGAACGGCAAACAGTATGGCCATTGCCGCGGAGGCCTTTGGTCTTTCTCTGCCTGGAAACTCTGCACTTTGCGCTACGGATGCGGCTCTTGAAAGGCTGGCTGAGGAGGCTGGCCGTAAAGTGATGGAGCATTTGTGGAAGAATCTCCGAGCGCGTGATATCATGACACCGGCGGCCTTCACGAATTCGGTTAAGGTCTGTTGTGCAACAAGTGGCTCTACCAATCTGACTTTGCATTTTCCAGCTATTGCCCATGAGCTTGATTACCCTTTTACCCTCGACGATTTTGAAAGTATAAGCCAACAAACCCCGTCCATTATGGAAATTAAACCCTCAGACCCCCGATATCTCATGGAGGATTTTGCCCGTGCAGGAGGCTTGCAGGCTGTGATGAAATCAATGGAGGGCCTTCTGGATACAAACGTGATGACCGTAAGCGGAAAATCCCTTGCAGATAACCTGAAGAACGCTGAGATTAGGGATGCGGAGATTATTCGCCCCCTCTCCAATCCAAAGGGGAAAAACGGGGGGATTGCCATCCTGAAGGGCAATATGGGTGTGGCAGTGGTGAAACAGACCGCGGTGAGGCCGGAAATGCTGAAACACAGGGGTCCTGCCAGGGTTTTTGAGCAAGAGGAGGACTGTATCGATGCCCTGCTGGCAGGAAAGGTAAAAGAAGGGGAAGTTCTGGTGATTCGTTATGAAGGTCCAAAAGGCGGACCCGGGATGAGGGAAATGGTTACAGCGACATGGCTGCTTGTGGATATGGGCCTCGACAGATCCATTGCGATTGTGACTGATGGGAGATTTTCTGGGACATCAGGTGGCCCCTGCATAGGACACCTCGTACCCGAGGCGATGGTTGGCGGCCCCATTGCAGTGCTTCGCGACGGAGATATCATCGATATCGATATCGCTTCGCGGACAGTGAACGTAGAGCTAAGCGACGAGGAGATCAGGCAAAGACTCTTGTCATGGGAGCCACCAGAACCGAAGGTTACGAAAGGTTATCTCGCCCATTTTGCAAAGTATGCCACCAGCGCGGACAAAGGCGCATACCTCGAATAGGCAAAACCCATCGAATGTTTATAGTCCTATTTTACTGAAAATTGCTCTGGTAGAAGCACAGGTGATTGGTGCCTTCTTCCTTGAAACATTCACTTCTCTAATCTTCTAAAACAATGTATATTACTACCACAAGTGAACAACAGATAAGCCCAAGGATCAGCCAGATAATTGATTTGCAAATTATGTGGCTTGCGATACATACTGCACAGGACAACATTTTGTTTCAAAAGAGGCTTGTTACCAGCCCATTCAGGCTTCAAAGAGGGCTTTTAAATAGCCCAAAGGTCTGGTCTCCGAGAAAGAGATCACAGCAATATAATAAGCAATGTTGACCGAAATGCTTATGGGGTTATTATGAATTGTCTGTGGTGTAATCAGAAAAAAATGAGATACATCAAATACAAAAGTAAAAAGATTGATCGTCAATTATATCAAGATGATTACACTTATGTTCTCGTGCCCAGAGAGTCGCACGTAAAACATCACTTAATCGTTGTATTGAAGAAGAAGAAAGAAAAACATAAGGCAGGACTTATACAATGCAATTCGGATGACCTAACCCATATTGGGAGGACTATATACAAATTTGTTTCAAAGATTAGAAAATTGCCTTACGGGTACGATACAGTTTATTCGGGCTGTTTTTCGGACGCGGGCCACGTTCATTATCATTTGTTCCCTTTGAACATCGACAGAGACAAAGGTTACAAGGGCTGCGCAATAAGTTGGTTATCTGAAAAGGAATGCAGGTCGGAATCTAATTCTTTCAAGAAATTGACTCCTACGGCTAAACTTAAAAGACTAAATGAAATAGAATCAATAGTAAGAGAATTAATTGATAAATAATCGGTCAACAACCGCAGCAACCTGACGCGAAATAGCCGCGTCAAATTTTGGACATTGCTGATTCGGCAAGGCAAAGGCTATCTAAATAATTCTATGGCTTGCAGGGCGCGGAAGATCACAATGATTTTGTCACCTTGAAAGAAAGAGGAAAAGTATATGAAAGCACTCGCTTGGTCCTTGATCACCTTGGCAGTATTAACAGTTAGCTTTCCGGGAATACTTCATTCGGGAGAACAAACACCTACCGGCCACGATGTCCTCAAGGATTGTTCCTTGGGTCTGGATATGGCGCAAGAAGGCTATGTAGAAGACCTTGTGCGAAAGGGTAACCCTCTGCCGACAACAGCTCAACAGAATCGGGCAACTCGGTGTTTGAGTTATGTGGTGGGATTTAAAGATGCCCTTTACGTGAGCCAGCTCTACCAAGAGAAGAACTCACTCGTGCCATTTGTATGTTTTCCGGAGAACAACATCAACAACGAAGAGGCGCTACGTATCGTGCTCAGGTACCTTCAAAACAATTCCCGGCTACTGGACCTGCCTCAATCAGCGCTCGTGTTTAATGCGTTCTACTATGCATTTCCTTGCAAGAAGTAGAACCGCCGAGCAAGTCGTTCCACCCGATCGCTTACGCTCCGGGTTAGCTCGACGTTATACTCCATTTCCAATGGAAATCATCGCCCCTTGATAGTATGTACGCTCAAGGCTTTGTAGGTGACATCGTTGAATGAGTAAGAAGGTTTTTGAGGTTCATCTTTCAGATAGTTCTTAATCGCCCCATCCCTATTTCCTCTTTCGAGGCAGGGGCTTATGGGTAAGCTCTCGAATATTGCCTTTCACCACTTCGTTCAGCCGATGGGCTTGTCTCTAATAATTGGGATACTCTCATTTTCGGAGAAGCATCTGCTGATTACTGGATAAAGTATTCAGAGGAGATCTTCTGAGTAGGGCATCTACGTGGAAGGAGAAGAATATAGCCCATAACTTTTCAAAAGAAATCTTTACTCTTTGGCGGTTCTCCATTAATTCATGGGGCGTCTGTCTGCCTATTTCTTGGGCAAAGGAAGGGTCAGCAATGCTATGTTCGCACCTGTAATATTTGCTTTCCTAAATTTGGGAAAAACTGTATATTACAATCATAAATAGTGTACAAAGTTAGGGAGAAAACCACACGTGGCGAGGTTAAGAGTTCCGGAAACGGATCAAGGAATCCAAGGACAGCTTACCGTTAAAGTTTACGATCAAATGCAGAGAAGGCTCAGAGATAAGGGTTGGATTGAGACTCAAGATGTCATCAAGGCTGGTATTACATACGGGGTTGCACTTGAGATAGGCCCCGGCCCTGGATATCTGGGGCTTGAATGGCTGAAGAATACGCAGGCTACCACGCTAAAAGGACTTGATATCAGTGCGGATATGATCGCCATTGCCCAACGGAATGCGGCGGACTACCAGCTTTCAGACCGAGTTGAATACGTCAAGAGCAGCGGAGCCAAGCTACCCTTTGAAAACGAGTTATTTGACGCTGTGTTTACGGCAAGCTCGCTACACGAATGGAATCAGCCGAAAGAAACTTTCAATGAAATTTGGCGTGTATTGAAACAGGGGGGGAAATTCTTTATTTCCGATTTTCGACGAGACATGTTTCCCTTGCTGAAATGGTGCTTGTGGCTCATTGCGAAACCAACAGCTATTCGTCCAGGGTTGCTCACATCGATCAATGCAGCTTACACTGCTGATGAAGTCAAGGCATTGATACGAGATACGGAATTGTCCTCTTACGAGATTGCGAGCAGTCTAGTCGGGTTAAGAATCGTTGGGGCGAAAGAGAAATGATCGAGACTGGCGCTAACGACTTGATGGAGCCGACTCGTAACACTCGCGGCTCATCACGACGTTACCCTCTCTTTCAACTCGTAATCCTCGACTCTTGGATATGGCTCCCAATATTGACTCGTAGGTGTTATTTACGCTTCCTTCAACGATTAAAGTTTCCTCGCCAAATTAATCTTAAGTTTTCGTAAAAAGTTAGAACTCAATTTTCCCAAATCTCAAGTTTTCTATACCATAAGAAATTGTCTCTTGGAAACCAAAATCTTCCCTTTACTTTTGGTTCAAATGTAGATAAGGACCAATCGTCGCCAGCTGACTTGAAAGAAGATTTTTATTACATTATCATAAGGCTGTCAAACCATGGCCATTACATTCACAAACAGGGGGAAAAGATGAAGAAACGATCGATATTCCTGAAGTTGGCTCTGCCGGTTCTTGTCCTTGTTACGGTTTCAGGCTGCGGCTATAACACCATGCAGAAAAATGAGGAAGCGGTTAAAGCGGCATGGGGGGATGTTGAATCAGCTTACCAGAGAAGAAACGACCTTATCCCCAATTTGGTCGAAGTCGTCAAAGCCTATGCCAAGCACGAAAGGGAAACCCTCACCGCTGTGACGGAGGCGAGGGCTAAGGTCGGCGCGATGCAGGTGCCCAAAAATATTCTTGACGATCCCAAGGCCTTCTCACAATTCCAGGAAGCCCAGGCTGGGATGAGCAGTGCCCTTTCGCGACTGATGCTTGTGGTCGAGCGCTATCCTGATCTCAAAGCGAACCAGAACTTCCAAGACCTCCAGCACCAGCTGGAAGGAACAGAGAACAGGATCAATGTCGCGCGGACGCGGTACAACAAGGCGGTCGAAGTCTTCAACACCTCCATCCGGATTTTCCCGAACAGTTTGACCAATAGCCTCTTGCTCCATCTGACACTCAAAGAACCTTTCAAGGCAGAGGCCGGAGCTGAGAAAGCGCCGCAAGTAAAATTTTAAAGGAGATAAGGAGATGGGGAGATGAGGAGATGGCGTCATAGGGAGACAGGTGAAAAAAACTTAAGGGTGAAATTCTGAAATGAAAAAATGGTTGTTCTTAGCGCCCTTTCTTTTCGTACTTTTGCCTTTCACTGCTTACGGCCTGGAGGTCCCAAAGCTTCAGGGCTATGTGAACGATTACGCGAGGATGATCAGCCCCCTTGCCAAGTCGAAGATTGAGGAGACGCTAAGGGCCTTTGAGCAGTCGGATTCAACCCAGATCGTTATTCTGACCGTCCCATCTCTCGAAGGAGAAAACATTGAGGAATTCGGCATCAAAGCCGGAGAGGCGTGGAAGATCGGACAAAAAGGGAAAGACAATGGGGTTATTCTCATCGTTTCCAGGCAGGAGAGAAAGATCAGGATCGAGGTAGGCCGAGGCCTTGAGGGAAAGCTAACGGATTTAACGGCAGGAAGAATTATCGATCTGGTTATCAAGCCAAAGTTTAAACGGGAGGATTTTGACGGGGGTTTTATTGCCGGCGTTTCTTCATTGATCGATGCCACACGGGGCGAGTTCAGGGCCGAGCCGAAGCCGGCACGGCGCGGGCAGAGAGGCATCTCCCCTTTTCTGACAATCCTTCTCTTCCTTGGCGTTGTTACACTTATCTTAGGCAGTCTCTCCCGCGTTGCCAGTGGGGTAATTGGAGGCATAGGGCTGCCGACGCTTGCCCATTTTTTTGCCCGTGTGGCGAGCATTCCCGTCATTACACTCCTAGCGATATTCGGATTTGGCGCAGGTTTCTTTTTGCCAAGCCTCTTCTCTTCAGGAGGTTCCCGGAGGGATGGCAATCGTCACCATCGTGGCGGTGGGTTTTTCTTTGGGCCAGGAACAGGTGGTTTCTTCTCCGGAGGCGGTGGCTTTGGCGGCGGGGATAGTTCTGGTGGCGGTGGCGGCTTCAGTGGTGGAGGCGGCTCCTTCGGGGGCGGTGGCGCTTCGGGAGATTGGTGATGAGAGCGCATCCGAAGTCGGAAAGATTCTTTACTAAAGAAGAAAAAGAGAGGCTGAAGGCCGCCACCTATGAAGTCGAATCCAGAACGATCGGTGAAATCGTCGTCATGGTCGTTGATTATAGTGATCACTACATTGAGGCAGAGGTCCTTGGCAGTGTCCTTCTTGGGAGTCTTTTATCATTGATTCTGAGCGTACTCTTTTTCGACTCTTCCCTCTGGTTTTATATCCCCCTAAGCTTCCTATTCTTTTTCCCCTGTTGGTTCCTCTTTATAAAAGTGGATATCTTGAAAAAACCTTTTATCGGAATCAGGAGAACAGAGGAAGCAGTCAGATTGAGGGCTGAGAGGGCTTTTTTTGAGAGAGGACTTTACAGGACGAAGCAAAACACAGGGATCCTCTTCTTTCTCTCCCTTCTCGAAAGAAAAGTCTGGGTTCTCGCGGATAAAGGTATCTATCAAAAGATGAATCAAGAAACCCTGAATCGCTTCGCGAACGAGGTTTCCAGGGGGATTAGAGAGGGCCGGGCCTGCCACGCTCTTTGCCAGGCCATCCAGGAAATAGGGACTCACCTTGCTACATATTTTCCCATCACACCAAACGATATCAACGAACTCCCTGATGGCGTCATCACAGAAGAATAATTTCTATATCACCCCGGCCGAAATAAAAAGAACTCCAGGACCGCAATCTCTATCCGACCCTTTAATGATATTTTAGGAGCCTTCCAGAAAAAAATTCCATCGGGGGTTTGTGCCGCGCCTGATGGAAATGAGGAGGAAATTAGCGTGTTTGGTTTTGCTGCCAACCAGGTATTGTTTTAAGATCGTACGGCAATGAGGTCGTTGGTTTTATAAGAAAAGGAGGGAGCGCCTGACAACGGTAAAATGAACGGAAAAAATTCTAAAGAGGGGGTGGGATGAAAGAAATGGTCGGATCTTTCATTGGATGGAATAGCAGATCAGACAAAGGAGGCGGTAAGAGATGAGAAAGTCAATGGTCATGATCATGATAGCTTTTCTTCTTGCGATAACCTTTGGAGGTCAAGGGATGGCCGGGGCAGCGGAGCCCATCAAGATCGGATTCATGGCTCCTTACGTCGGAGTCTTTACCAAGATCGGGACTGATTTAAGAGATGGATTCAAGCTGTGCCTGGAGTGGTCGTTTCCGTGACGATCCAATGCGGAGAATGCATCAACTGCCGACGGGGTCAAGTTGCCCTTTGTAAAAATGGTGGGATATTTGGCCATGGGAAGCGATGGGGGTCGTTCCCGGGGACTCAGGCAGAATATTTGAGGACTCCGTATGCCGACATGGTTCTGGAGCCTATCCCTGCGGACATGACCGAAGAACAGGCCTTGTTTGCCGGAGATATCCTTTCGACAGGTTACATGGCTTGTGAGAATGGATCGATTCGGCCCGGAGATGTTGTGGTTGTCTTTGGTGCAGGACCGGTTGGCCTATGCGCCGTGGCTGCGGCTCGATTATTCGGTCCGAGTCTGATCGTAAGCGTGGACTTGCTTGATTATCGGTTGGAAGCGGCCAAGCGTCTTGGCGCAGATATCGTCATTAACTCGGGCCAAACGGATCCGGTCAAGGAGATCAGGAGGATCACCGGTGGAGAGGGAGCGGAGGTGACAATCGAAGCCATAGGAAGTCCAGAAGCGCTCAACAACTGTCTGGCCTCCGTGCGGGGAGCTGGAAATGTTTCCATCGTGGGAGTCTTTCCATTTGCAAAGGTCGAATTGTCAATTAGGGAAATACTGCGTCAGAGGCTTCGAATAACAGCGGGCTTGGCCAATATCGTTAATATGGGACGGCTGCTGTCATTGATCAGAGGCGGTAAGTTAGATCTTACGCCGTTGATCACCCACCGAATGCCTTTAAGTAAAGCGGAAGAGGCTTACCGCTTGTTCAGTACGAGATCCGAGAATGTCCTAAAAATTATACTGCGCCCGTAGTCCGAGGAGAGTGATTGATCAGAGGACATGATGCAGTCAGTGGGTGGAGGCCGAAGGCTTTTGAATAAGAAAGAACAGGAGGCAGGGATAATGAATTTTGTGAGAGTGGACATGACACAAGGTCGGATTACAACAGAGCCTCTCCCTTTTTCGCCGGATAAGCTTTTCGGTGGACGAGCGATCATCGACTATTGGATGACGGAATATGTTTCACCGACAGTGCATCCTCTCTCCGAGGGAAATGTATTCATCGCCGCACCGGGTCTTCTGGCGGGGACGGGTATGCCTAGTTCCGGCCGGCTTTCAGTAGGAGGGAAGAGCCCGTTAACCGCGGGGATCAAGGAAGCCAATGTGGGCGGGACCGCAGGGGACAAACTGGGACGGTTGGGAATCCAGGCTCTCATCGTGGAAGGAAAGGCAAAGGGCTGGCAGATTCTAAAGCTTGATTCGCGGGGGGGTGTTCTAGAGGCTGCAGGGGACATCATAGGCATGGACAACTATGCCGCCTGTGAAAGGCTCCGCCAGCGATATGGGAATAAGGTCAGTATTATCATCGTTGGACCTGCGGGAGAGAAGAAGTATGCGAATTCAACGGTCGCCGTGACCGATGGAGAAGGTAGGCCCTGCCGGCATGCTGCCCGAGGCGGGGTCGGAGCTATGATGGGGTCTAAATTTCTTAAGGCGATTGTGATCGACGATACGGGCACGTCTTTTCGCAAGGCCTTTGACAAAGAGGCTTTTAGCGCCGCCATCAAGGCCGCCGTTGATTCAATAAGGTCATCTCCCTATTATGAACTTCTCCACCATTCCGGCACCCCCGGCATGATTGACATCGACAATGGACGCGGAAGCCTCCCTACCTATAACCATCGCCGGGGGTCCTTTGATAAGTTTGAGAACATCAATGCTAAGAGGATCATTGAGCTTAACAAAGCCAGGGGTGGATCAATGGGGCATGGCTGTATGCCAGGCTGTGCTATGCAATGCTCCAGTATCTTTCATGACGCGGAGGGCAATTACCTCACCGCATCGCTTGAATACGAGACGCTTGCATTGCTTGGCTCCAACTTGGGGATTGATGACCTGGATGCAATCGCCCGGATGGACAGAAAATGCGATGGCCTTGGACTTGACACGATTGAAACCGGTTGCGCGATCGGAATATTGAACGACATTGGCCTGTTTGATTTCGGCGATTCCGCGATGGCTGAGGGGCTAATACAGGAGATTGGGAACGGGACTCCCATGGGGCGAATTCTCGGAAACGGGGTCGTGGCCACCGGCACGATTTTTGGCATTGACCGGATCCCTGCGGTAAAAGGACAGGGCATTCCGGCCCATGCAGCACGTTCCATGAAGGGCTGGGGAGTCACCTATGCGACCAGTCCTCAGGGAGCTGATCATACGGCAGGCTCGGTGGTTGTAGAAATTCTTTCTCCTCTCGGGCAGGTGGAGAGATCGCGAACCTCTCAGATCATCAATGCGGCCTTCGACGTCACAGGACTTTGTCATTTGACCTTTCTGTTTAAAAATCCTGAATCGATCATGCCTTTGGTGAATACTTTTTACGGAATGAATTTAACCCTGGCAGATTTTATGGAAAAAGGTAAGGAGATGTTGCGCCAGGAGAGGACGTTCAATATCGAGGCAGGCATCGGGCCTGGCTCAGACAGGCTCCCTGACTGGATGAGGACCGAGCCGCTGCCCCCTTCGAATGCAGTATTTGATGTTTCCCAGGAGGAAATAGATCAATTCTTCAATTTCTGATTTCCAAGACTTTATCAGACAGGACCAGGAATGGCGGTAAGGGGGAGTCTCATCTTAGGCCTGGGTTGGGTTGACGCCCATTTTCAAAATTGATCAGGGAATGTCCGTACCGGTGAGGAGAGTAATCCGCTCCGCTCTCTGTAAAGTAATGAGCCCAAAAAGCTTGTACCGCTCGAAATTCTTCGGAATTCGTCGCACTGGCTCCCGCAAC
>Ga0335084_10007438_pt1 | contig 10896 bp, 7 predicted proteins | sample Lox_Sample_44_FD_206721 | JGI IMG/M metagenome (GOLD analysis project Ga0335084, IMG submission 206721) | Soil microbial communities from Loxahatchee National Wildlife Refuge, Florida, United States - Lox_Sample_4.4 | ecosystem: Environmental > Terrestrial > Soil > Wetlands | place: USA: Florida...
ATCGAATCCGCCCTGGGCTACAAATATTCTGATGAAGTGATTCATCGGGACGACTTGGTCGTTTTATGAAAAAGAAAGCGGATTTTGGGGCAGAGGTAAAAGAGATGGCTGGAAGGGCCAGGGAGGCCTCTCGTCAACTGGCTCAACTCTCCACCGCCGCGAAAAATAAGGCCTTGCTCGAAATGGCAAAGAGTCTGGAGCGGCATCGAGAGCAGCTGATTCAAGAAAATCAGAAAGATCTCGCCTCGGCTGAAAAGGGCCATCTGACTTCGTCATTGATCGACCGCTTGAGGTTGAGTTCTCCCGTGATCCGCGGGATGGCGGAGGGGCTTCGGGAAGTGGCTCGTCTGCCGGATCCGGTGGGCGAGGTCGTCAAAATGTGGAAGAGGCCCAATGGGTTGATGGTGGGAAGGATGAGAATTCCCATCGGTGTGATTGGGATCATTTATGAGTCGAGGCCCAATGTGACCGCCGATGCTTCAGCCCTCTGTCTCAAATCGGGCAACAGTGTCATTCTCAGGGGAGGATCAGAAGCTTTCCATTCGAATCGAGCCATCGGGAAGATCCTTCGGCAGGTCCTTCTCAAAATGGGACTTCCTCAAGACGGGATCCAGATCTTTCCTCACACGGAGAGGGAGGCGATCCGGGAGATGCTCCAGCTAGAAGATAAAATCGATCTGATCATTCCCAGGGGAGGAGAAGAGCTCATTCGATTCGTAGCTCATCATTCAAAGATTCCTGTGATCAAACATTATAAGGGGGTCTGCCATATTTTCGTCGATGAGACGGTGGACCTGAAGATGGCGACCCGGGTTTGCGTCAATGCAAAGGTCCAGCGACCGGGGGTGTGCAATGCCGTGGAAACCCTGTTAGTTCATGAAAAAGTGGCACGTCGATTCCTTCCGCGGGTGGCAAGAGTTTTTCAGAAAGAAGGGGTCGAACTCAGGGGATGCCCCCAAACGAGAAAGATTCTCTCTGATGTCAAGAAGGCGTTGGAAGAAGACTGGTCTCAAGAATATTTGGACCTCATTCTCTCCGTCAGGGTGGTGAAAGGAATCGAAGAAGCCATCGGGCACATTACGAGGTACGGCTCGTCCCACACCGAGGCCATCCTGACCTCCGATTATCAGAATGCCCAGAGGTTTCTCAAAGAAGTCCACTCCTCTTGCGTGCTGGTCAACGCTTCCACAAGATTCAATGATGGTTTCGAGTTGGGCCTGGGCGCGGAGATCGGAATCAGCACCTCCAAACTTCATGCCTTTGGCCCGATGGGGTTGGAGGAATTGACGACCACTAAATTTATCGTCTATGGAGAAGGACAAGTAAGAGGATAATGGCCAAATTCCAAGCGCCAAATTCCAAATAAATTTCAATTACCGAAATTCAAAACAGAAAGGTTTGGGTCATTTGGGATTGGAATTTGGAAATTGTTTGGGATTTGGATATTGAGATTTGGAATTTTGCAGGCGTTGTCAAAAGCATGACGATGTTGGAAGAAACGAAGGAAAAAGGGAAAAAACGCAGGGTTGGGCTCTTTGGAGGGACCTTCAATCCCATCCATCTCGGCCATCTCAGAGGGGCAGAGGAAATTTGGCAGGCATTCCGGCTCGAGGAGGTCATTTTCATCCCTTCCTCCGTTCCGCCCCATAAGATGACAGAAAAAGTTGCGGAGGCGAAGCATCGGCTGGAAATGGTGAGGTTGGCTACCTCAAGCAATCCCCATTTTTCTTCCAGTAATCTTGAACTTTCAAGGCCTGGGAGGTCTTTCTCCGTCGACACCCTCCGACATTTTCGAGAGAGACAGAAGGATGCTTTTTTCTTCATCCTGGGGGGGGACGCTTTTCAAGAGATTGAGACATGGAAGGACTTTCAAATTCTCTTTTCTCTTTGCCACTTTATCGTGATGGTCCGAATGGGGTCTCAAAAAAACATTTCGTCCTCACCCTTCCCGGAGGCCCTGGTTCCAGACTTTCGATATGACCCGGAAGAGAGCGCTTGGGTCCACCGCGCCGGTCATCGAGTCTATTTTAAGGAAATTTCGTTTCTGGATATCTCCGCAACGAGGGTCAGAGAGTTGATTGAAAAAGGGGAGACGGCGAAGTATCTGATCCCCGCTGAAGTGGAGGCGTATATTGAAAAATACGGGCTTTATCGAAAAAGGCCCTTAACCTAGAAAATGTATTATTTTATCTTTTTTATTTGTTATCTAAATTTTTTCTGGTATAATGCTGAACTTAAAAATATCGTTTAGGAGGATATGGTCACCGACTCGAAAACAAAATCCCTGCTCTGTTTGGAGGCAGCGCTTGAAAAGAAAGCCCTCAACCCCGTTCTTATTGAGTTGAAAGGAATGACCTCGTTTACGGATTATTTTCTCCTCTGTAGCGGGAAATCCGATCGTCAGGTCCAGGCGATTGCCCAGGGGATTGAAGAGGCTCTCAAGAAAAAAGGGGTTCGGCTCCTGGGTCAGGAGGGGATGGCCGGGGGAAGATGGATTTTGATGGACTATGAGGATGTGATCGTGCATATCTTTCTGGAACCCGTCAGAAATTTTTACGATTTGGAGGGGCTTTGGGTGGATGCCCCTCGAATAAGTTTCGAAGAAGGAGGAAAGGTTGGTTAAAGAAAAAGTCAAACCCCGAGCGGTTCAGAAGAAGGAATCCGTGGATCAAAAAAGAGACGCGGACAAGCTGGATAAAAAGACGGTCGCGAAGTTTAGGAAAATTCTTCTCAAAGAACGGGAACAAATCGTCGGTGACGTGAAACAGATTGTTGAATCTTCGAAGGAAATGGGGCAAGATGGTACTCAGGATATCGGGGATGAGGCGGCCAATATTTATAACAAGCAAGTCCTGCTCAGCTTAAATGAGAATGAGCGAACGAGGCTCAAAGAAGTGGACGAGTCTCTGGATCGGATTGAAAACGGGACCTACGGCGTCTGCGAGGAGTGTGGGGGGCCGATCAGCTTAAAACGACTCGAGGTTCGACCGGTGGCCAAATATTGTGTCCCCTGTCTCACCAAACTGGAAAAAGGAAAGCTTTAGAAAAATGCTGGCGAAAATTTTATTGAGTTTTCTTTTTATCGTGATGGGCTTTTTCCTCTGGCTTTCGTTCGATAATCCCATGGGGGTGGAGGAATTTCACTTTTTTGGGAAGACCATTTCTACGAATCTCTCTACCCTGATGATCTCTTCTTTTGTGCTGGGGGCCGTGTTGATCTTCATTGGCTTTTTGGCACGGGATACTAAACGGGCCATCGAGGGCTTTCAGAAATCTCGACAAAAAAAGAAACAAGAATCTCTCAAAGAGGAATTGAGTAAGGGGATGAATGTTTTCCTTCGAGGGGATCTGGCCAAGGCCAAAGCCCACTTCGTTGAGGTATTAAAAAGAGATCCGACCCAGATCGATCTCTATCTCCGGCTTTCAGAGATTGCCCTCCAAGAGGGGAACGAACAGGATGCGCTTCATTGGCTGGGAAGGGCGGAGTTGATCGATATGAGGAATATCGAAATTCCTCTCCGCCAGGCAGAAGTGTACCAGCGCATGAAGCGGTTCGACGAAGCCATCCGGACCCTGAACCGAGCCGTCGGACTGGACGAGACGAATCTCAACGCGCAGAAGAATCTGAGGCAGATCTATCTGGGCAGCAAACGCTGGGAGGAAGCGATCCAAATCCAAAGGTCTATCCTTAAATCCCTCAAGGGAAAACAGGCGGAGGAAGAGGAGACCCAGTTCTATTTGGGGTTGAAATATGAGCGAGCCAGAGATCTCTTAAGCCGCGGGGGCGAGCGAAATCTGGAGAATGCTCTGAAAGAAGCCAAAGAGATTATCCGAGAGCGCAAGACCTTCCAGCCCGGGTTTGTATTGCTCGGAGATATCTACCTTCAAATGGGAAGATGGACCACCGCCGGGAATGTCTGGGGAAAGAGTTTCACCCGGTTTAAATCGATTGTCTTCGTTCTTCGATTGGAAGAACTTTATCTCAGCCGCGAAGATCCGAGTACCCTCTTCCGCATCTACCAACGGGCCCTCCGGTACGACCCCGAAAATTGGGTGCTTGCGTTCTTTTATGCAAAGCTCTGCTTGAGGTTGGAAATGCTGGATGAAGCGCTTGAGGAGATCAACGACATCAGCCTCAGGGTAAACGATTTACCGGCCCTTCACAGGCTTCTCGCAGAAATCTACCTCCACAAGAAAGACTTTAGTCGTGCCGCTCAAGAATTTGAGAAGACGTTTGAATTGAGCGGGACGTCCTATCTCTCCTTCTCCTGCACCACCTGCGAAAGAGAATCCAAAGAATGGATTGCCTACTGCCCTCAATGCCATCGGTGGAGTACCTATGCGATTAAGGAAGGCGAGAAGGCGATCCCCTCCGTTTCTCCTTCTTTTCCCGAAAGGCCGAACCTTCCATTCTAATTTTTGATCTTCCTTCCGGCCACGACGCCCGTCCTCCCCGCGCTGGCTGTGGCCAGGCTTCGACAGGCCTCTCTTGGAGTCAGTCATGAAATTTCGGTCCGCGGCGTTTCAGTTTTTCCTTCCTTCCCAATGCCCCTGCTGCGGGAAATTTCTGGACGAGGGTCAACAGGGGTTCTGTACAACCTGTCTCTCGGAGATCCGCTGGATCGAACCTCCCTTCTGTTCCGTATGCGGGACTCCTTTTATCTCCGGGGAGGTGGAAGACCATCCTTGCGGTGCTTGTGTGATCCACAAAAAATATTTTAGAATGGCAAGGGCTTTGGCAGCCTTCGAAGGGTCTCTCCAAGGTGCAATCCATCGGTGGAAATATGAAGGGAAAACCCACCTCACCCCTTTTTTTGCGGAATGGATGGCAGAAGGCTTGAACCGTTATTGGGGGCCGGACGCTCTCGAAGTTCTGATTCCCGTCCCACTTCATCGCCAGCGATTAAGGGAGAGGGGATTCAATCAAGCGCTCCTCCTCGCCGAAGAGTTGAGCCGCCGGACGGGCATTCCGTCCCTCAAAACAATCCTCAAAAAAAAGAAGCCCAGCCTTCCCCAAGTGAACCTCAGCAGGGTAGAAAGGGAAAGGGGGTTAAGGGGGGCTTTCCATGTGGCCGAGCGAAAAGAACTGCTGGGCAAATCGGTTCTTCTGATTGACGATGTTTACACCACCGGAGCGACGGTGAACGAGTGTTCAAAGGCGTTGGTGAAAGGGGGGGCGGAAAGGGTGGACGTCTTGACTTTGGCCCACGCATTAAGAACAAATTAGAATTTGGGGAACGAAGAGCATTCAAAATTCGAAATCCGAATATCGAAATCCCTGCCTTCGCGCAGGCAGGCGAAACAAATCCTCAATCAAAATGACCAAATGGCCTGAACGGGTAATGTTCGAGTTTTGTATTTCTGTCATTTGGGTTTGTTTAGGATTTCGGATTTCGTGCTTCGGATTCTTATCCTTGGAAGTGCAACGATGAGTCCTCGCGGAAAATGGTTCATTCTCTGGATAGTGATTCCGATCCTGGTCGTCGGAGCCTTCGTTCTCTTATTAACCCATTATGTCCTCGACCCCACCCTTTATCGGAACATCCTTCAGAAGTCCCTGACGGCCGCTCTGGACAGGGAAGTGTCTATCGGGAAGGCAAAAATTGATTTATGGGGCGGTGTCGGAATGGCCTTTGAAGACTTCCGAGTCAGGGATCGCTCTCTGGCCTTCGATCTTCTTCAGTCCAAGAGGTTGATCTTAAAGGTCAGGCTTCTCCCTCTCCTCAAAAGAGAAATCAAATGGAAACGGATTGTCGTTGATCGACCCGCGCTCCATCTCATCAGGGATAGAAACGGTCAATTCAATCTCTTCTCCGACCATGCCGTTACCGGTGAGAAACGGAAGGAAATACAGGGAAAGATCTTGGAGGCGCTCTCGTCTCTCTCCGGATCCTCCTTAACGCTCAGGGATGGAGAGATCTTTTTCTCAGATGAGAGCCTTGGCCAATCCCCTTTGCAAACAGAGATACGGTCTTTCAATTTTAGAGTCTCCAAGGTTGCTTATCGTAAACCCTTCCCGTTTTGGATCAACGGAAAGATTGGCCATTCTAAAGAGGAAGGCCAGTTTTCCGTCAATGGAACCATCCAGAATATTCCTGAAGATATGGATTTTTCAAAAGGAAGAATCGAGGCGGAAGTCAAAATGAAGGGGGTTGAAACGTTTCATTTTTGGCCTTACCTCGAGACGTGCCTTCCCATGAAGAGGATTTCAGGAATCCTCGACCTCCAAGCCCACTATCGAGGAGATTTCCGTGGACCCTTTAAGACGTCCGCAAAGATCACGATGAAAAATGTCTTTTTTGACTATCCCCAAGTGTTTTCGTTCATTCTGAAGCCCAAATGGTTGAACCTTAACTTCGACGCTGAGTATGATACAAAAGATTTCAAGGTTCCCCGGTTCTTGATGGAATTGCCGGAGGTATGGATCAAGGCCAAGGGAAGGATTTATAACATCGGGTCCAGAGAGATGGGAATGGAGGCCGAAGCGTCGACGAGCCCCTTCGATATCGCAGAAGGGAAAAAATTTATCCCTTACGGAGTCATCATTCCGGCCGTCTCGGATGGGCTCTTCCGGGCGGAAGGAAAGGGTTCTTTCCAAGTAGTCTCTGTCAAGCTTTCGGGGAAGATGCCGGAAATTGATCACTGCGATCAGCTTGCGAATGCCCATGTTCTCTCCGTTGAGGCGAAGCTCGACGGGGCTCAGTTGAAACTTCCCTGGGACTTTCCGCTTCTTGAAAATCTCAAGGGCAGGCTCCTCTTCCAAAAAGGGAATCTTCGTTTCAGCGAGGTCGAAGGAAAAATCTTTCATTCGACCCTGGAAAAAGTCAACGGCACTTTCGTTGAACTCCTGAATGTCCCGACGCTTCAAATCGAGTGCCAGGGGAAATTCGATTTGAAGGATCTCCCCTCTTTTGCGAAGATGGAAGGAATTCCTGAAGATTTCAAGCGAGCCTTGTCACCCGTCCACATCGCTTCGGGAGAGGCGGATTATTCTCTCTCTGCCAAAGGTCTGCTGACCCCCCCCATCCGGTTTCAACAGCATGGGATCTATCATCTGTCAAGAACCCAATTCACTCATGACCAAATCCCGTTCCCGGTCCAAATAGGAGAAGGACGATTGGAACTTTCCGACAATGATTTCAAATGGTCGGAGACAAAGGTGGCGTTTGACCATTCCTCTGTGACGACGAACGGTCTTTGGAGACATGGAGAGAAGGATCCTTCTCTGGAAATCATGGCCGAGGGAAGAATGGATTTAGGAAGCCTCTTCGCTCTCCTCCGAACCCCTCTCTTTCCCGAGGAGGTGCGGTCGAAAACAGATGGCTTCGAATCGCTTTCAGGAATAAGTCAATTCTCATTCAAAGGGAAATCCAGCCTGGGAACTGGACCGTTTTCTTACGAGGGGGGGGTTTCTCCAAGAGAAGCTTCGCTCCTACAAAAAGGAAATCCTTTCCCACTCATCTTGAAGGAGGGAGAAATCTCATTTTCGAACTCCGGGATCGGCTTTTCAAAGACCAGAATCCAATCGGGCAACTCCTCTCTTCTCGTGGACGGATGGGTGAGAGAGGGAAACGTGAACTTATCGACATGGGGGTCCGTCGATCTGAAGCAATTGTTTTCCCTCATGAAGTCACCGATCTTTCCGGATCAGATCCGGTCGCAGATGGAAGGGATTCAAGAACTGAACGGTGGGGCAGAGGTTCGGCTGAGATGGCAGGGAAAAATGGAAGACTGGATCGGTGCTTTCAAAGAAGGTGAGATACGATTGAGGGGGGTTGACCTCCACCATCGAGCGATACCCGTTCCTCTATCCCATTTTGAAGGTTTCATTTCCGCAACCCCAGGGCAGATTCGACTCGATGAGTTGAAAGGAAAGGTGGGAGATTCTCCCGTCATCGTTTCCGGCACCCTCTCCCAGAGTTTGCCCTTTTCGTCCGCCTCCTCCCAAAACGTCGAAAGAGGCTTGGGCCAGACGGAATCGAAAAGACTTTCCTTTCAGATCTCCTCTCCGCAATTGGACCTCGATCCGCTCTTTCCTAGGAGAAAGGGATCCCCCATCTCTTTTGAAGGGATCAGGGATCGACTCTCAGAATGGTCGATCGACGGCAAGATACAGATCGAGCAAGTGAAATACCGCGGCCTCCGTTGCCGAGAACTGAAGGGAGAGATGAAGACAGTCGACGGAACCTTGTTCATCCCTTCCGTTCAATTCAGAGCAAATGGGGGAGACTTCTGGGGGGAGGGATGGGTGAGACCGACGGACAAGGGAATAAGAATTGAGATCAAGCCCCGTATCTCCAATATGGAGGCCAGGGCCTTCATCCGAACCCTCTTCGAAAAAGGAGAGGGAGAAAGGGTGATGATCACTGGAAGAGTTCATGTCGATAAAGTAGAGTTGAGAGGGGAAGGGGAGAATTTTGAAAGACTGATTGAATCCCTCGACGGAAGGTTGAGGTTTGAGATGGACCGTGGCGTGATCGAAAGATTTAACATCCTTTCGAAAATCTTCTCTATCCTGAACGTCTCCCAGTTGCTCAAAGGACGGCTACCGGACTTGAAAACGAAAGGGCTTCCCTATCGTCAGATCCAGGGAAATTTCTATGTGATGGATGGCGTGGCGACCACAGACGATTTCCTCGTGGATAGTGATGCGATGAGAATTACTCTCCTTGGGACGATCGATCTGAAGAAGAATCTCATTGACGCCAGGATAGGAGTTCATCCTCTGGTCACGATTGACACGATATTGAGCAGCGTCCCCATTGCGGGCTACATCCTCACGGGGAAGGACAAGGCGTTCATCTCTTATTTTTACCAAGCGAAAGGAAGCCTGGACGATCCAAAGATTGAGGCCATCCCTTTTAAAATTGTGGAGGAAAGCACCTGGGGGATTGTCAAGCGCCTCCTCGGAACGCCCCTGAGACCCTTCCAAAAAAGTTCTTCCTCTAATCCTAAAGTGAGAAATGGCAAAGTGGCAGGAGTCGGGAATTCGGGGCCAAAACCATAAGGAAATGAATACGAATATTTTCTTTTGCAAATCAAGTTTACGCTTGACAAGCCACAACATATTGTGGTAAAAATAAATAATTACCCTAAATATAGCCCTTCTGAACATCTTTTCAACCTCTTACCGCAAAATAAAAACAAAGGATGAGATCAAATGGCAACCATAATTGAGATGAAAGGGAACCAGCAAGAACTGTTCAAGCATGAGACCGAAACGACGGATATGGCCCTCTTCGTCCGCACCTCGGACGAGGCTATGTTGGGATGGGACCGACAGAGAATTATCGATGCCCTGATGCGTGAGACTTATGTGGATTTTGATACGGCGAAAGGAATCGCCCGGGAAGTAGAGGATTTCATCGCCACCTCTAAGATTAAATCGATCACGGCTCCTCTCGTCCGCGAACTCGTGGACACCAAGCTCGTCGAAAGGGGACTAGAACAAGCCCGCAAAATGCATACTCGCCTGGGAATGCCTCTTTACGATGTCGATCAACTCATCCTCCATCCGAACAAAGAAAATGCCAACGTGCCTCATGGGCCTGAAGCCACCAATCTGACTTTGGCCGAGCGGATCAAGAAGGAATACGCTCTCCTCAGCGTTTTCTCGCAGGACATCGCCGACGCCCATATGCGTGGGGATATCCATCTCCACGATCTCGGTTTTATCGACCGGCCCTATTGCAGCGGCCAATCCCTCGAATACATCAAACGCTTTGGCTTGAGCCTTCCCAACTCGATCGCTATGGCAAAACCTGCCAAACATCCGGAGGTGTTACTGGCCCACATGGTGAAATTTGCTGCAGCCCTCCAGAGTCATTTTGCTGGAGCGATTGGTTGGGATTCTATTAATCTTTTCTTTGCACCCTATCTGGTGGGAATGTCGGACCGGGAGCTGGAACAATTGGCCCAGATGATGATCTTCGAGTTCTCCCAGCAAGCGGTCGCCCGAGGGGGACAGGCGATCTTCACCGACCTCAATCTTTACTGGGAGATTCCCAAGCATTTTGAAAATGTCCCCGCTATCGGGCCAGGGGGTGAATTTACGGGAAAGACCTATGGTGAATATCTGAGCGAATCCCAACGATTTGCCAAAGCCCTTTTCGATGTTTACCAAGAGGGAGACGGGTCCGGAAGGCCCTTCTTCTTCCCAAAACCGTTGGTTCATATTACAGAGAAATTCTTTCAAACCCCCGGTCATGAAGGTTTTCTTGATCATATCTGTGAGGTCGCCGCTGAGAAAGGGAATACCTACTTCGTCTTCGATCGTGGCGAGACGGCCAAAATCTCCGAGTGCTGTCGCCTCAGCTTTAAATTGGATCAGACGGACCTCGAAGACGCTAAACAACCCTGGAAAATGCGATACTGTGCCATCCAGAACGTGACACTCAATCTTCCGAGAATCGCTTACCTGTCCAAGGGAGAGGACGCTACGCTCTTTTCCAAAGTTGCTGGATTTATTGAAATGGCCGTGAAGGCCCATCTGGAAAAGAAACTCTTTATTGAAAAACTTCTCTCTTTGGGAGAAAAGGGTCCCCTGGCGTTGCTGGCGATGGACCGGGATGGTTCCCCTTATTTGAGGATGCACCGGGCCAGTTTCTTGGTGGGCATGGTGGGACTGAATGAACTGGTTCAGATTCATACTGGGCGGGAGATGCATGAATCCAAGGAGGCCTTTAAATTCGGCCTCAAAGTGATCGCCCATATGAAATTACTCGTAGACAAATTTAGCCAGCGTTACGGGATGCGCTTTGTGCTGGAACAGACACCCGCCGAATCGACGGCCTACCGCTTTGCAAAATTAGACCTTAAATATCATTCGCCCAAATCGGGGCACATTGTGAAGGGGGATATCTCCAAAGGAGAGATCTACTACACGAACTCTACCTA
>Ga0335084_10007440_pt1 | contig 10895 bp, 7 predicted proteins | sample Lox_Sample_44_FD_206721 | JGI IMG/M metagenome (GOLD analysis project Ga0335084, IMG submission 206721) | Soil microbial communities from Loxahatchee National Wildlife Refuge, Florida, United States - Lox_Sample_4.4 | ecosystem: Environmental > Terrestrial > Soil > Wetlands | place: USA: Florida...
CCTCTCCCTGAGAAAGCGAGTAACCGTTTCCATAACTCTTGCCATCTTCTCCGTGGGCTCATAGTCTATCGGGTCTATCCTCTTGGCCACGGCCGCAACAAAGTCGCCGTTACCCTCATAAAAATGAGGATTGTATTGCTCTTCAGAATAAAATGGATGCTCTTTGACAGGGAAATACTCCCATCCGCCTTTTTTGAAAACCGGCCATCGAAACTTCACAAGACCTGAATGAAGTGTGGATTCTGGTCTGGGTGAAAAAAAATTTTGCAAGATCAGCTTTCTAACCTTCACTGGGAGCATCGACTCCCAGGTCTGAAGAGGATGGGCCTGGCTTCCGCCGAGGGAGACGTGACCGACCATCACGACATGGGATTTTGTCACCAGGAGTGTCCCCGGTGTGACCGAATCGGGAGAAATGCGGACGGGATAGGTGTCATGGGGGAGAGTCCCTGTCCAGGTGGCCGAGAGCATATAAAGGAGAGTAGCACGGAAACGCTCGTCCTTGTCCCACTCCAGGTGGGTTGGAAGATGCTTCCAGTCAGTGGACCAGTGGCCCATCAGCTTGCCATCCCTTATGGTAGCTGCAGCGGGAAGATGCTCGATGCGGGCATAAATCCATCGGATCGCATAGACAGCATCCGCACAATCCGTGGGGATCTTATAGCGAATGAAAAAATCCTCGGTAATCGTTTCATCCACCCATTTTTCAAACCGATGCTCTTCTTCAACCGTCCACCTGCGATCGCCGACTTCCCAGACCTGGTCAGGGGATTCATTCAGGGTCTGGCTCGGGCAAGACGTTGGGACAAGGATCATCAGAGATAAAATAAAAAAGTGGAACCTGATCCATTTGGAGCATATTATGGGATGTTCTCTTTGCATGGATAGGCATTTTTTGCATACAAAGTGCCAAGTACTAAATTTGCAGATGGCAATGAATAAGTAATGAATTTTTAATAGTAATTTAAACCTTACTAAGGATCGCGTAATTGGAAATTTAGAATTGCAAGGAGTCAAATTTTGTTAAGACTGACAAAACTTTGTTACTCCATAGGAAACCTGTTTTGAAGGTGATTTGGTCAAGAAGTTTTTGGGTAAAGCTGAATAATTTTTTCCTAATTCAGAAAAAGATTGGGCCTTCTTGTGTGTAAGTTTATCTTATCGATTACTACTTGAAATTCACAAAAAAAGGCAGAGCCAAAACACCCTGCCTTTCTCCTCTCTCAAATTTGGTCTAATTAACTTCTTTAAGAACTTTTTTCTTCGCGCTTCTACTTACTGAATCAAAATGAGAATTGTAGACCCCCTATCCACTGAACATCCAATCTCTTAAATCCGGGGGCAGGATCACTGTTGTAATCGAGAATATTCGCAATCTTAAGAGACCACCGTCCTGCCAAAAAGGGAATTTCTCCCAAAGGAATATTCAAGGCTGCCTCATTTCGCCAAAAATAGATACCCCCACTTCCAATGGTTGGATAGAACACATATCTATCCCCAAAGCTCAGCCATTTGAAGATGTTGTATCTAAAATCGAACCCGAGTCGGGCGGCAATCCCAGATTCATCTTGACCTTGATACCGGTCCCAATTGAAATAGGACACCCCAACGTCAAACGAAAGAGATTTGACCGGGTCTTCCCAGAGTTGATACCCTATACCAGGTCCCACAAAGGTCTTTAGTTTCGTGTCACTGAATATATCATTGAGCAATTCTATACCCACAAATCCGAAAAATTTCTTGGTAAAGAAATAATCGTATGCTATGTCACCATAGTTATTTCGGGCGGTCATTTCTCCATTTTCCTGTGCATAGTTGAAGAGATAGCGAAATTTGAACCGATCATTTTCTGATCTTCTTTCTGCTGCGGCACTGAAAGAAACCCCACGACGATCAGTGTTGCCTGACTGAAGGTAACCACCTGCGGCAATGCTACCATGCCATTTAGGCAACTCCTTGGGAGGAGGATTAATCGACGCAATCTTCTGCAGCTCCACTGTGGTTTCTCCTCTCTCAGGACTTGGCTCCACTTCTAACTTCCCTTCTTCTGCAGGCTTAACCTTTCCCGTCACAACCTCGCCACTTGTCAGATGGAGGGCGATTGGATTGTCTGTAATAATCTGTTTGACTTTCGCCATTTGAATCTCAATAATTCCAGCATAATCGGTCTTAAATGTAAGTTTTCCCTCCGTCATTTTTTCTATTGTTCCTGTCAGTGTGTCCCCATTTTCTAAGATAACCTTATCCGCAATGGCCCCCTCAACAGTCAGGAAGAAAAATATAATGCTGAGAAGAACTGCTCCCAAAAACGTATTTGCCTTGTATCCCATAGCTCCTCCTCCTTTCTTCTTCAATTCTTTTTTTAAGGACATTCGATTCCCAGGCGAATAGTTAGAATAAGAAAGTCATGGCAAATGAAAATATTCTCAATCAGATGGGGTGTCTTATTAGAATACCTCCCATCAAAACAACAACTACCACCCCACCAAAAACTCTGCGATTACATCCTTCCAAATTTCCCCTGCTCTAAGTCATTTACTAAAAGAAAAACCAAGTCTTTTAGCAATAAAAAAACCCTTATAGCCTAACAATCCATTAGACAATAAGGGTCATTTTGGAACAACCAGGATCTCTCACCCCCCCTCAGAAATCCCTCAGCCTGAAACTTCGAAACCGCATCTGAGTTTATTCAACTAAGATTCCTGGTAAATGTCAAGAATCTTTTCTACCCGAACATTTCTTTCATAAACTCTTGAAGCTCATTTCGTTCTTAGCATCTTGTTGGAAGGAGATCTTCTGAGGACGATATGGGAATTATTCATTGTAATCTTTGAGTCTGTTATAGAAACATTTCCCGTGGATTTCAGGAAGGAAGCAATCGATCGCAAAGACTAACCGGTCCTATACAGCGGCAAGAGTATTACTCGGTCTTAATTACCCGTGAAGCCAAGAAGAGCATATTCTGTGTCAAGAGAAAATTAGTAGGCTGTTTCGGCAAGTAGTTTGCCTACATATCTTCTTGGGTAAAAAGGATATTATTTGTTATACTACATAGCGAGGATGTAATCGGTTTTCTTATGGAAATTAGTGACGTCTTCCGCACTTACAATATTTCGCCTACCATGTCTGCTTCGATCATACCTCTGAAAGAAGCTGAAAACAGAGGGCTCCTTTTAGACCTTGAAGAACCTCTCGGGTTGGCGTCTAAAATTGCCGGGTATGATGCTCTCTTCTCCACCGGATTGTCAAAGGACTACGTGGACAAGCGGGAGTTCAGTCTATTTATATCGATAAGAGAACTACTTCAAAACGCTTTGGACGAAGAGGAGAGGATAAACGGCCGACCTGATGTCCGGATCGAGCAAGACACTCACGGAACATGGATCGTAGATAGCGGACGCGGGATTACGGTGGAAGCACTTCGTATAGGCGGAAGCGACAAGGAATGTTGGATGCGGGGATATTACGGAGAGGGGTTGAAACTGGCGGCGTCCTACCTGACTCTCAATCAAGTTCCAGTCTACCTTTTCACAGGACAGATGGTGTTCAGGTTTATTGCTCTCCCACGAGATGGGCAAAATCCTGGGATCTTTATTCTGCTGGGAAGCTCTAAAGAAGCGATAAAGGGAACGAAAATTCTTCTGTCTGGCTACAAGGCAGACCAGGGATTCATGGAGAAGATAGTGCGCTTCTGGGACAAAGATCTCGCAACTAAACTGATCGCAGAAGAAAGATTTCCCTCTGAGGATTGCCCGAGGGAAATGCCTTCTGCTATTTTTGACTTCCCTAACCAACTCTACATAAGAAACATGTATGCAGGAGAAATGAGCGAGGTGTCCAGAAGAAAATCTCTCTTTAGCTATGATCTGTGGTGGTTCCGGTTCGATGTTTCGAGAAAGCTAATGACTCAAAGGATGCCGCAGCTCTTTCTGGAGATTGCGAAGTTGCTTGAGAGATCGTCGGTGGCACGGAAAAAGTTTGCCGAAAAGCTGATAGAAGCAGGGATGCTCAAGACAAAACCCGTGGGAGGAGGACTCACAATTGAGTTCAACCCGGCATTTACTATTGTTGAGGGACACCTTTTTGTATACGCCTTTCCAAAAGGGATGCTGGACGCATTTGTAGAGGTCTTAGGGCTTGAGGCTAAAGCAGATCTCATTAGACGGGTTTCCACAAGTGAAGAGGCCGAGTCGGCTCTTTCGAAGGGCTTGATTCCGATACTGCTTCCGTATGAACTCTCAGAGCAATTCAGCAGTATCCCCTCTCTGCAGAATCGTAGTCTCACTTGATTATTCTGGATTTAATGAAGTCCCGCCTTTTATTACCTTCCCCATTTATCCTATTGCGGATTACTAGTTGAAAGGTTGTAGCATCCGATAAAATTCAAGAATCTCGAGTTCAGGAAGGAATGTTGCCCTCTTGCCCCCTGTTTTGCCCAAAAAATGGGTAGGCGGACCAACCGCGGGTTGGCATGGGATACCCAAAAGACTGATGACTTCTATTGATACTCCAGAGCCTCTTCTCCCTTACTGCCTGTCTCACGGGAGTTCCATCAGGATTAGCATCTCGGCTTTGGACCGTAATCGACAGAATCGATCCCGAAAATGGTGGTATTTCTCCTTGGAGGAACTTGGTCAGTATTTGCACTTCGTTGAGAAAAAGCGACAAGGGAACATGATTATAGATACCCGACCCGAAAGAGGAATCGGCAAGGAAGGCAAACAGGTCAAGTTTGGAAAGTAGCTCTACGTGCCCTGCTTCCGATAGCGATGTCACCTACAAGGAGTGAAGAAAAGCCCCCTGGGTTACCTGAATATTTCGCATTGAAATCCTGTATGCCGACTGAAGTTAACTTGGTTTGTCAACCATCTACTCGAATAAATTGTGGATAATTAGTCAATCTTCTACGGTTTACACAGTAGAAAAAGGGGGTTTTGCAAAACGTTGTTTATTTTTGGAATCGCTTTCATTTTCAAGGATGTTTGAGAGCAACTCCTCAGCAAACAGATCTCGGCCTAGACCTTGACTATGACACAAAACCTCAAAGGTTGAGGCTCTATCTTCTTCCAACGCCTTAGCTGTCATTGGGATTGGCGTGATTCTAATTGTGGGTTTCGGTACGCTACCGCTTCCTAAGCATGTCGGACAAATTCGCTTGAAAATAAGGCCTTTGATCTTGCCCCTACCTCTACATCTGATACATTCCTCTGTCTTCTTCATACCTTGCTTCCCTCCTTCTTTATGCACACGCATCTGATCTCTCCTCTTTAAAATTAATCATTAATATCGACCTTTACAAGACTGTAAAAGAGGAAGGATCAAATCACCTTTGCTTTAAGGATTATCACTTGAAATGCAGTATAGAAATATGAATTCTCGACTTAATGACTTCAGTCAGGAAGAAATTTTCGGTTTAAAAAAAATTCGGACCCTCAGCCAGATTTTGCGGAGTACAAATCTACAGCCTCTCACAATTGCGTGGACTGCAAATTACCGTTTGAAATCTTCGTTTGTCACTGCAAGGGGAAAGTTCCACAGATCAGGTGATTCAAGCGATCTCTTTTGACTTAGACCAAGAATTCCCAGGCGATCAGAAAGATGCAGAAGAAGCCTATGGCCAGCATGGCAAATCCCATCATCATGGAAAAGAACTCGGTTATTATGCCTGGATACTCAGCCCGGTAAGTCTCCAGTCTCTTTTCGGCCACCAGCCGGCGGTACTGTTCGGGTCGCTCCTCCACCAACTGATATTTGGGAAACCTCCCAGTAAAGATCACTGTATCGATGGGAAACTTGGAAGGACGTAAGTGAGTATTGAAGAAGTGGACCGTAAAGATAAAGCCCGAGACCAAGAGCGCTATGTCCGAATGGACGATCGTTGCAATGTTGAGAATCCGTCCGGGAAGGAAGATGGTAAATGATTTGGGGAACCAGAGCATCAGTCCCGAAATCCCGATGGCCAACATCCCGCAGAAAACGGCGATAAAATCGAACTTCTCCCAATAGGTCCAGCGATCAAACTGCGGTTTGGGTCCCCTGTTGAAGAACCATTGGATCATTTCCATGATGTCCCAAATATCCCTGCGACGAGGACAGAGAGAATCTGGACTAAAGAGTCTTTGAAGGAAATTTGGACTTCCGGGGATTTTTTTGAAGAAGAGAAAGTAGATGCTGTAGGCGATCATTATACCGAAACATATGAGGATGATGGCAGCGCAGAACCGGTGAATGAGACCAGCTGTCCTCGCTCCTCCAAGAAAATGCATGAGACCGCTCGCCCAAGGAGCCTGGAAGAATTTTAACGGAAGGCCTGTTATGACGAGACCAAGAAAGGTCAACATCATCGTTAGATGTAAAGCAATATCAAAGGAACTGAATCGACGATAGATATGGCCCGCCTCTTCGGGCTTCACTTGCTGGGGGATGAAGATTCCCTTTGCCCTTAATTCCCTCCGCTCCAAGAAATCCTTCCGGAACCAGAAGAGAGTGTGAAGCCAGAATGCTTCAAAGGTACAGACAAGAAGGGCGGTTATGATTATGAACGTCCAATAGGAAACCGGGTCTCGTCTTCGGTCATTGCGCGCTGCATGAGCAGCCCATTGGACAAAGTTGCTGTTGGCTCCAGGGTGGCATTTTCCACAGGTTTCGAGGAGGCGCTTCTTTGAGATTGAGGATTTCGGATTTTCTGGGTGCAAGATATAGTGAAACCCGTGACAATCGGCACAGCCTGCGACAAGAATCGGATAACCCAATTTCTCAACCTTTCCGTGGTAGCTTCCATAGTAGGTCTGAGTCGCGATGAGGAAGACCGCGTTTCGCTTCATCATCTCCATGTCAGCATGGCATCTCTGGCATACTTCGGTATGGAATTCTTTCCGAAATAAGGCCGCCTTGGAATCGTCTCCCTTTAGAAGGGGAACTTTATGGAGGCCATGACAATCACTGCAGGTTGCCGAGTCCGGGTTTCCATCGAAGACGGCCTTTCCATGGACACTCTCCAAATAACCATCATCAGCGTGGCAGATCGTACACCCTTGAATGACACGAACCTTGTCCCCCTTCCAGGCGGTTATCTCGTGGATCTCCTTGTGGCAGTCCTTGCACTGAACGTCGTTGATGAAATGGGCACTGGCATAGTGCTCCGAGGCCTCTTTCTTGTGGCAACGATGACACGTGAGAGACTCGAAATGGATCTTGGCTCTTTTTGCCAAAACATGCTCATTGATGTTCGTGATATCCAAATGGCAACTTTTGCAAGAGTTTGCCCCATGGACCGACAGGGCAAACTTCCTCTCGCTGATCTTAGTTCCATGACAGCCAAGACATTCCGAGTTATCCAGGCACTCTAAACAGTATTCCTGTTCCTTGACGGCAGGCTTCTCTCCTGTTTTCAGTGATTCGGATCGTTTTGTCTTTTCGACCCGTTTGGAGCCCTCCCTCTTAGCAGCAGGGTTGGCTGCAAAGACTGACTCGCAGTTCAAAACAAGGAAAACCGAGAGGGCGATGGAGATCAAAATGAGGCGTCTTCTTTTCGAATTCATAGATCCCGCAACGCCGGCACTTGAGGTAATATCAATACCGTTTTGCGGTATGGATGACAAATCAAAGCCCTTCATTTATGCCGTTTATTATCACTCGAAATACTGCATAGAAGTGTAGAAATTGAAAAACAATACTTCAGTCAGGAAGAACCCACGATCACACTTGAATCAAAACCTGGCTTTCACAAAATCTTTAAATTTAACTTTAGGCACTCTAGATCATTTTAGTCACTTTCAACTTATCTTTATTTAATCTGTTCCAGATTTATACATCTTCTCAATAATATCTTTATAGGTCTCGTTGATGAATTTTCGCTTCACTTTCATGGTGGGCGTCACCTCACCATCCTCTTCATAAAGTTTCTTGGGAATGATCGTAAATTTCTTAAGCTGCTCGACGTTGGCGAGTGTTTTGTTGACCTTATCCACCTCTTTCTGAATCAGTTGCTTAACCTCCGCCGCCTGGGTGAGACTGGCATAGGTGCCAAACTGAATCTTGTTATCCTGAGCAAATTTGATCACATTTTCTTCATCGATCGCTATGAGAGCCACAAGATACTTTCGACGGTCGCCGATCACAATCGCATCATTGATATAGGGGCTGAATTTGAGCTGATTCTCAATATTTTGAGGGGCGATATTCTTTCCTCCTGCGGTGATGATCAAATCCTTCTTCCGGTCGGTGATTTTTAGAAACCCATCCTCATCCAGCTCTCCCACATCTCCCGAGTGGAGCCAACCGTCTTTAAGCGTCTCTGCAGTGGCCTCGGGATTCTTGAAATACCCCTTGAACACCCCCGGACTCTTTACGAGAATTTCTCCGTCAGGAGCTATTTTTACTTCCACCCCTTGCAAGGGTTGTCCGACTTTACCGATCTTAAGGTGGCCCTTGCGACTGACGGTGGTGACACCCGTGCCTTCTGTCTGGCCATATCCTTCAATCAGCGGAAGGCCAATCGCGTTGAAGAATTTCAAAACATCGGGCGAGATAGGCGCTGCTCCGGAATAGGCGACCCGGACGCGATCGAAACCCAAGCGCTCCTTGAGCTTCCTGAAAACAGCCCCATAGGCCGCTAAGTAAGCCAATCTTAAGTAGAGAGGAATAGGCCTAAAATTCAGCTTCAATCCGGCATATTTCATCCCGATTCCCAAACTGGCCTTGAAGACCATGCGCTTGAACCAGGTCGCATCGGACATGCGTATCATAATCCCGGAGGCATATTTTTCCCAGATCCGTGGGACACCGCAGGTGACTGTGGGTGAAACCTCCTTCATGTTATCCATGACCGTATCGGGACTCTCGATGAAATTGCAGACCGTCCCAAAACGGATGTTGATCATCACTGTGAAGAGTTGCTCAAAGATGTGACAAAGAGGAAGGTACGAAAGGGTTTCGTCCCCATCACGAATAGGATTAGCGCTGACCATCGCCTCACTCATATAGAGAAGGTTCTGATGAGTGAGCATGGCCCCTTTGGGTGGACCGGTCGTACCGGAAGTGTAGATGAGGACCGCTAAATCCTCGGGTTTCACTTCACTCCGGCGTTGCTCGAAGAGGCCTGGATTTTTCGCGTCGAACTCTTTTCCCAGTTTTAAGAGGTCATCAAAGTTCATCAACATTGGATCCTGATAGCGCTTCAGTCCTTCCATCTCGATGACGATGACCTTTTCCAGATGCGGAGTGTCCCTCCTGAACTTCAGGGTCTTATCAAACTGTTCTTCGTTTTCTGCAATGTAGAATCTCGACCCGGAGTTCTGGACAATGTATCCGCACTGTTCCGCAGCGTTGGTTGTATAGACTCCTGCCGTGATTCCTCCGGCAGACATGATCCCGAAGTCGGAATAGACCCATTCCGGTCGGTTCTCACTGATGATAGAGACACATTCCCCTTTTTTGAGTCCGAGGCTGATCAGGCCCATAGCCACGTGTCTGACCTTCTCTCCATATTGTTTCCAGGTTACATCGTGCCAAATTCCATAATCTTTGTGGCGCAAGGCCACGCGATTGGGATGCTCTTCTAGATGCTTTTGAAAATAAGTCAGAAGGGTTTGATCGCTCATGCTTTATCCTTCTCCGTTCTCACTGCTTTTCCTCCGGGGGCACAGGAGCCTCTAACGGCACGTACAGCAAGGTCCCCCCGTCGACGACAATTTCCGCACCGGTAGTAAAGCTCGACGCATCCGAAGCCAAGTAAATCGCCGCACCGACGATTTCATCGGGTTCGCCAATGCGCCTCATCGGTGTCTTTTCCGCCAGTTCCTGTTTCCCCTTCTTGAATTCCTCCGCCGGAAGGTGAGCCCAGTGCGAATCCAACAATTTCGTGCTGATCGGCCCCGGGGCAATCGTATTCACCCGAATATTGAAGGGGGCCAGCTCCAAAGCAAACGCGCTGGTGATCATCCGGACACCCGCTTTGGAAACGTCGTAGATGCTTACTCCAGGCTCCGGCTTGATCCCATCGACGGAAGCGATGTTTACAATCTTTCCCCCGCCTTGCGTCTTCATGACCTTGGCAACCGCTTGACTGGTGAAATAAACCCCTTTCAGGTTCAGATTGATGATCGTTTCCCAGAGACGTTCGTCGGAATTCAAGACAGTCGTCGAGGCAGGGCCGGTCCCGGCATTATTGACCAGGATGTCGATCCTGCCGAACTCATCCATAACGGTCTTGACCATCCGGTTTATCTCTTCCATCTTTCCAAGGTGGGCCTGGACTGGAAACGCTTCGCCTCCAAACGCCTTAATCTCTGCGGCGTTCGCTTCGAGGTCGTTAAGCTTGCGGCTGGTCACCGCAACCTTTGCACCGGCCTTGGCAAAGCCCTGTGCGATCGCTTTGCCGATCCCGCGGCTTCCGCCGGTTACAATCGCTGTTTTACCCTTTAGGGAGAACTTGGAAAGATCGAACATGTTTGCACCTCCTTCAGTCGAATCAGTCGCACCGTTGTTGCACTTCGTTCGAATTTCTAGATTACTAAAGGACATCCCTTCAGATGGAGGGGAGATGTGAAAGAATTGGATTTTAGCCGTCACCCCGGTGAAAACCGGGGCCCAGTTACTTTGTGAATAGACTCAAAATTACTGGATTCCGGCTTTCGCCGGAATGTCGCAAGAAACCTTACTATCCATTCGGCTATAGACTGATTAGTAAATATCGCACGAAGCGAACCATGTCAACGGAAAAGTTTTTTCTAATACACAAACGTTTTAAATTCTTTTAAATTTGCTTCCCCTCACCCTCCCCCTCTCCCCAGTGGGGAGAAGGCGGGGTGAGGGGGCCTTGTTGTATCAGGCCCTAATAGGATTTCGGCAATCCCGTCCTTCTGTTCTTCTTCAGTCCCGAGATCCACTCCAAT
>Ga0335084_10007441_pt1 | contig 10895 bp, 6 predicted proteins | sample Lox_Sample_44_FD_206721 | JGI IMG/M metagenome (GOLD analysis project Ga0335084, IMG submission 206721) | Soil microbial communities from Loxahatchee National Wildlife Refuge, Florida, United States - Lox_Sample_4.4 | ecosystem: Environmental > Terrestrial > Soil > Wetlands | place: USA: Florida...
ACCCGGTGTAGTCCTTGCGCAGAATGAAGTTGATGACGCCGGCGATGGCGTCCGTGCCGTAGATTGCCGAGGCGCCGTCCTTCAGCACTTCGACGCGCTCGATCGCGGCCAGCGGGATCGAGTTGAGGTCGGCGGTCTCACCGTTGAAGGCGTAGTTGGCGAGCCGGCGTCCGTTCAGCAGCACGAGCGTCGAGCCACTGCCCAGTGCACGCAGGTTGGCCGACGCCAGACCGGGCTGGTTCTGGCTGCCGATCGTCTGAGCTGTCGTGATGCCGTTGACATTGGCCGGTATGCGGTCGAGCAGCTGATCGACCGTCGTCACGCCGCTGCGATCGATCTCGCCGCTCGTGATCACCTGTACCGGGAGCGCGCCCTCGATGTCGACCTGCCGGATGTGCGAGCCGGTCACCACTACGCGCTCGAGCACGGCGGTGCTGCCAGCCTCCTGCGCGCTGACGGCGCAGCACATCGCGAACGAAACGCCGACCGCTGCGGCCCGGCGATTCCAGGCCGCATACGATCTCCCCCGCCGGCTGCCGCCCGGCTTCCCCAATGGCCACCCCTTGTTCTCGTTGACGAGGGCGTTCCGCGGTCGATTGTTCAGTTGCCCGCGGCGAAGCGTCAAGAGGGTGGCAACCCGACGGACGGTCCGCAGAAAATATTGCGCCGCACGTGTCCAGTGGCGCCCGCTTTCGGTTTCAATCTGCGTCATTACCGTAGGGAGTGAATGGCGTCCGCGCTCATGGAAAAGGCTGCTGCGCTCACTGCTGCCGACTGGCACCGCCTGAACGGCCTGCTGGCGACAGCGCTCGAACTCGCAGCGGCGGAGCGCGCGGCCTGGCTCGAAGCGCTGCCGCCCGATGCGGCGGATCTGAAGCCGCTGCTGACACAGCTGCTCGCCGAAGCGACACCGACCGAGCTGCAGGGCACCAGCGAGACCCTGAGTCCTGTCGTCGCGCTGGCTGCAGAAGCGCTGGCCGGCATGCGCCGCGAGCAGCCCGGCGACCGCATCGGTCCGTGGCGACTTGAGCGGCTGCTGGCCGAAGGCGGCATGGGGGCGGTGTGGGAGGCCGCACGGGCCGACGGCGTCATGCAGCGGCGGGCGGCACTGAAGCTGCCGCGCGCCGAGTGGGTCGATCGGGGGCTGGCCGAACGCATTGCGCGCGAGCGCGCCATCCTCGCGCGGCTGCAGCATCCGGCCATCGCCGTGCTCTACGACGCCGGCATGGCCGACGGCGGCCGCCCTTACCTCGCCCTCGAGTACGTCGACGGCGTACCGATCGATGCCTGGTGCAAAGGCCGTGAGCTCAAGGAGGTGTTGCGCCTCTTTGTTCAGGTGGTGCGGGCGGTGGCTTACGCCCATGGCCAGCTCGTCATCCACCGCGACCTGAAGCCGGCCAACGTGCTGGTGACCCCGCAGGGGCTGCCGAAGCTGCTGGACTTCGGCATTTCCAAGATCATCGAAGGCGACGCGACAGCACCAGCCGAGGCGACTGCACTCACGCGGCTGGCGGGCCGGCCGCTGACACTGGCCTATGCCGCGCCCGAGCAGGTGCTGGCGCTGCCGATCACGGTGACTGCCGACGTCTATGCGCTGGGCGTGATGCTGTTCGAGCTCGCCAGCGGTGCACGGCTATACCGCGCCAGTGAACCGCGCGCGATGGAAGCGGAGTTGCTGCGTGGCGATCTGCGGCTGGCGAGCAGCGTCGCCACGGACAAGGCCCGCGCCCGGCTGCTGAAGGGTGATCTGGACGCGATCATCGGCACGGCGCTCAAGCGCAATGCGGCCGAGCGCTATGACGGTGCAGCAGCACTGGCCGATGACCTGGCCCGCTATCTGGAGGGCCAGCCGGTCAAGGCGCAGCCCGACAGCCGCGCCTATCGGCTGAAGAAGTTCATCGCCCGCAACCGCCTGCCAGTGGCGGCGGCCAGTGCAGTGCTGGCAGCACTCGGCATCGGCCTGGGCCTGGCGCTGTGGCAGGGCTACGAAGCAAAACAGCAGGCCGCCCGCGCCACGGCACTGAACACCTTCGTGCTCGGATTGATTCGCACCGCCGACCCCAACGCTTCCGCTCAGACGAAGGCCGCCGACGTGGCGATGCTCAATACGATCGAACAACGCATCAACACCGAGTTCAAGGGCTCGCCCGATCAGCTGCTGCAACTGCGCGTCACCGTCGGCGAGGCCTACAAGAACCGCGGCGAGATGATGGCAGCCAGACGCGTGCTCCAGAAGGCCGTCGACGAAGCCGCTCCCCACATCGACGTCAACGACCTGACCCTGCTCACCGCACAGGTGCGCGCCTCCGATCCCAACCTGATCGTGTCGACGGCCGCTGCAAACCAGCTGGAACGCACAATCGAGGTGCTGCGCAAAGAGGCCCCGCACAACCGCGGCGCCGCCGAACTGCTGATTGATGCCTTGCTGATCCGGCACGAACTCGAGAGTCAGTACGGCGTTCCGGCCTACCTGCCTGCCGAGCGGCGTCTCGACTCGCTGAACGAGGCCAATTCGGTCGCGCTGGCTTCGTTCGGCGAAGGCAGCCGCCAGCAGTTGCGCGCCGTTCGGGTGCTCGCCGACTGGACCATCGGCATCAAGGACCGGGCTGAGGGCGTGCAGCTGCTGGATTCGGCGCTCGAACGAGCTCGCCTGCGCGCCGACGGCGTGCCGGAAAGCGTCGAATACCTGATGGCGAACGCCGATCGGGCAGCCCGACTCTGCGGGGACCCCGCCGGCGCTGCAGAGGCGCGGACACAGTTGCGGCAGACCATCGAGAGCGTACGGGCCGCGCACGGCCCGACCAGCGTCCTACTCGAACAGCTGACATTTGCCTACGGCGCCTGCAACGACGCGACCGACAACAGCGCGCTTTTCGACGCCTATGCGATCGCGGCGGAACGGGAAAGGCCGCCGTCGACCAGTCTGCTGCGCTGGGCACAACAGGGTTATAGCTGGGCGATCTCCGACTACGACTGGGCGCTTGCCGACCGCTTCTACCAGAGCGCGATGGAAAACTCGGCCGCCATTCCCGAGGCCGATCTGCGCGCGCGGCTGATGCGCCCGACGCGTCAGGACCGCGTCTGTCATCTCGCTCAGCGCGGCGACGCGGAGGAAGCCGAAACGCTGGCGGCACCGCTCAAGGACGAATACGACGCCGCGTTCGCGAAAATGGGCCGCCTGACGCCGGGCCAGGGAAACTTCTGGCTCTGCCTCAGCGACGCGCAGCGCCAGCAGGGCAAGTACGACGAAGCCACGCGGTCCGTGCAGACCATGCTCGAGCGGTGCCGGGCAACAGCGGCGGTGATGAAAGGCATCCGCTGCACGCAGTGGGCGCTTGCCGCGCTTGCGACCATCCACCTGGATGCGGGCCGGACCGACGAAGCCCGTGCGGCGATGGAGGAGCGGCTCAAGTTTCCGCGCGGCGGACTATTCGATCTGCTGTCGTTCGCCCACCCGCGCATCCTGATTGCCGACGGCCGCGCCCCTGAGGCGATCGAGCCGCTCCGTCGCACCTACGGATACTGGCTTTCGACGCGGCCCGACAGCCCTTACACGGCCGAGGCCGAGTACTGGTTCGGGCAGGCCTATGTCGCCGTCGGCGATCCTCGCGGCCGCTGGATGGTGGCGCAGGCGCGGAAGGCGCTGGCGAAGTCGCCGAACGCGGCGCACCGCCGCTTGGCCGAGCGCTCCTGACCCTTCTGAATCCAGGCCGCTTTCCGGCCGGCGCCGGATCTTTCGCGCCAACGATGTCCGGTTTTGCGACGGGCCCGCGTCCCTACCAGTAAGAGCCCACCTCGCGGGCTGCCAACTGAGAGAGTGAACTATGACGAACTCGATCCTGTCGCGCGCCATCGGTCTTGCCGCCGCCGTTTCCACGACGTTAGTGCTGTTCAGCGCCGTCGTGTCGCTCGCCGACTCCGACAAGGCCTCCCTACAGGCCGCGCAATCGGTGCGCGGGACGCAGGTGGCACAGGTGACGGCCCCGACGCGACGCTAAGCCACGGCAAACAGCGCAACGGCCGCATCGCGGCCGTTGTGCGTTCGGTGGTGTCGAATCCTCAGCCCGCGGCGACTCCGGCCGCCGACTCGGCCGCGTCCTCGCTGAAAGCCGACATTGGCACGCACGAGCACATGATGTTGCGATCGCCGTAGGCGTTGTCGACACGACCCACCGGTGGCCAGTACTTCTGGCGCCTCAGCGATGCGAGCGGAAACGCCGCGCTCTCGCGCGTGTAGTCGTGGGCCCAGGTCTCGGCCATCACCATCGCGGCCGTGTGCGGCGCATTCTTCAGCGCGTTGTCGTCGCGGTCGACACGACCTTCTTCGACCGCGCGGATCTCGGCGCGGATCGCGATCATCGCGTCGATGAAGCGGTCGAGCTCGACCTTCGGCTCGCTTTCAGTCGGCTCGACCATCAGCGTGCCGGCCACCGGAAAGCTCAGCGTCGGCGCGTGAAAACCGTAGTCCATCAGCCGCTTGGCAACGTCCTCGGCCGAAATGCCACTGGCCTCCTTCAGCGGCCGCAGGTCGAGGATGCATTCGTGGGCGACATAGCCGTTGCGCCCGGCGTATAGCGTCGGAAAGTGCGGGGCGAGCCGCCTGGCGATGTAGTTCGCGTTCAGCAGCGCCACCTGGGTCGCCTTGCGCAGGCCGGCCGCGCCCATCATCGTGATGTACATCCACGAGATCGGCAGGATGCTCGCGCTGCCGTAGCTGGCAGCGCTCACCATGCCGACCTTGCCGCGCGCACCCAGTGTCCCGGGCAGGAACGGCGCGAGGTGCGCCTTCACTGCGACCGGGCCGACGCCCGGCCCCCCACCGCCGTGCGGTATGCAGAAGGTCTTGTGCAGGTTCAGGTGCGAGACGTCCGAGCCGTACTTGCCCGGCTTGGCGAGGCCGACCAGCGCATTGAGGTTGGCGCCATCCGTGTAAACCTGCCCGCCATGCTCGTGAACGATGCGGCAGATCTCCACGATCGCCTCCTCGAACACGCCGTGCGTGGACGGATACGTCACCATCAGCGCCGCGAGGTTCGCCGCGTGCTGCTGCGCCTTGGCTCTCAGGTCAGTGACATCGACGTTCCCGCTGCGGTCCGTTTTCACGACGACCACTTCCATGCCGCAGAGCTGCGCCGACGCCGGATTGGTCCCGTGCGCGCTTTCCGGGATCAGGCAGATGTTGCGATGGCCTTCGCCGCGCGAGCGGTGGTAGGCGCGGATCGCGAGCAGCCCGGCGTATTCGCCCTGCGCGCCGGAGTTCGGCTGCAGGCTGACCGCATCGTAGCCGGTGCATTCGACCAGCATCTGTTCGAGTTCGCTGACCAGCTGGCGATAGCCGGTCGTCTGCTCCGCAGGCGCCAGCGGGTGGATGTTCGCGAACTCGGGCCACGTCACGGGAATCATCTCGCTCGTGGCATTGAGCTTCATCGTGCACGACCCCAGCGGGATCATCGTCCGGTCAAGCGCGAGATCTTTGTCGGCGAGCGCGCGCATGTAGCGCAGCATCTCGTGCTCGGAATGGTGCGCGTTGAACACCGGATGCGTGAGGAACGGTGTCTTGCGGCGCAGGCCGGCAGGAATTGCGGCCTCGTGAGCTGCATCGATCTCGCGATCGAGCGCATCGACGTCGGCCGAGACGCCGAAGAGCTTCCAGAGCGCCTCGACATCCGCGCGCGTTGTCGTCTCGTCGAGCGAGGCGCCCACGACCCGCGCCGCTCGGTCTCCGAAGTCGGCGGTGCTGAACGCGCGCAGGTTGACGCCGGCCGCAGCCGCGGCCGCGATGATCTTCGGCGCATCGACGTCCCTGACCGTCAGCGTGTCGAAGTAGGTTCCGTTGACCTGCAGGCCAACGCGCCGCAGTCCCTCGGCGAGGATGCCCGCCAGGCGGTGCACGCGCCGGGCGATGCGCGTCAGACCCTCCGGGCCGTGGTAGACCGCATACATGCTCGCCATCACCGCGAGCAGGACCTGAGCCGTGCAGATGTTCGACGTAGCCTTTTCACGCCGGATGTGCTGCTCGCGCGTCTGCAGTGTCAGCCGATACGCTGGCTGGCCCTGCGAGTCGACCGAGACGCCGACGAGGCGCCCGGGCATCGAGCGCTTGAATGCATCCTTGCAGGCGAGGAAAGCCGCGTGCGGCCCGCCGAAACCGAACGGCACGCCGAAGCGCTGCGAGTTGCCGACGACGATGTCGGCGCCCCACGCTCCCGGGGCCTCGAGCAAAGTCAGCGCCAGCAGGTCGGTCGCCACACAGAACAGTGCGCCGGCTGCATGCGCCTGCTCGACGAGGGGGCGCATGTCGTGAATCAGCCCATCGGTGGCCGGGTACTGCGCGAGCACGCCGAAGTAATCGCCGGTCTTCATGAGGCCTGGCGCGAAGCCGACCTTCACTTCGATGCCGAGCGGTTCGGCGCGCGTACGCACGACCTCGATCGTCTGCGGATGGCAGTCGCCTGCGACGATGAAGACCTTGCTCCTGCTCCTGGCCGAGCGCCGGGCAAGCGTCATCGACTCGGCCGCCGCCGTGCCCTCGTCGAGCAGCGAAGCGTTCGCGATCTCCATCCCGGTCAGGTCGGCCACCATCGTCTGGAAGTTGATCAGCGCTTCCATGCGCCCCTGCGAGATCTCGGCCTGATACGGCGTGTACGCGGTGTACCAGGCGGGGTTCTCGAGGATGTTGCGCAGGATGACCTTCGGCGTCAGCGTGCCGTAGTAGCCCTGCCCGATGAAGCTGCGGAACACGCGGTTGCCCTTCGCGATCGCGCGGATCCGGGCGAGCGCCTCCTCCTCGTTGATCGCTGCGGGCAGCGTGAGCGGCGCGGTGAGCTTGATCGACTCCGGAACGATTGCATCGACCAACGCGTCGAGCGAGGTCGTGCCGACGGTTCGCAGCATCTCGGCGATCTCGGCATCGCTCGGCCCGATGTGACGCGAGTGGAACTCCTGGTGGTTCTCGAGGTGCTGCAGCGTGGTCATAGTCGGTGCGGGGCGTCGGATGAAGTCGGAGCTATTTGGATGCGGCAACGTTCGCTTCGTAGGCCTTGGCGTCGAGCAGCCCGTCGATCGCGGCGCCGCTCTTCATCTTGAAGATCCATGCGGCATACGGCGCGGAGTTGATCTGCTGCGGTTCGGACCCGAGGGCGTCGTTGAACGCGACCACCTCGCCGTCGACCGGCGCGTACACGTCGGAGGCCGCCTTCACCGATTCGACGACGCCGGCGGTCTCGCCGGCCTTCAATGTTGCGCCGACCTTGAAGTCGCCGACGAACACCAGGTCTCCCAGCATGTCCTGCGCCACGTCGGTGATGCCGATCCACAGCAGGCCATCGTCGCCCTGCTTCACCCACTCATGCGACTCGGTGTATTTCAGATTCGTCGGAAACTCCATCGCCTCTCCCTCGTTGCCCTTGTATCCGGGCCGGCCGCCCGAAGCCCGGCCGGCAAGTCGATCGGAGCAGGTGCACGCGTGCCGCGCAGCGGCGCGTACACCTGCTATGTTCACATCATCGCTTTGCCATGCCGCACAAAGGGCATCTTCACCACCTGCGCCTGCAGCAGCTTGCCGCGGATCTCGACCTGCGCCGTGTCGCCGACCTTGACCTCGCGCGGCACGCGCGCCATCGCGATGGAGTAGCCGAGGGTCGGCGAGAACGTGCCGCTGGTGATTTCGCCCTCGCCGGCATGCGTCACGACCTTCTGATGCGAGCGCAGCACGCCCTTGTCGAGCAGCTTCAGGCCGACGAAAGCCCTGCGCGCTCCGTCGCGTTCGAGCGCCGCACGGCCGACGAAGTCGCGCGGCGTCTTCAGGTCGACCGTCCAAGCAAGTCCCGCGTCGAGCGGCGACACCACCTCGTCCATGTCGTTGCCGTAGAGGTTCATCCCGGCTTCGAGGCGCAGGGTGTCGCGCGCGCCGAGTCCGGCTTCGGCAACGCCGGCAGCCTTGAGGTCGGCCCAGAGTTTCGCGGCCTGCGCCGCCGGCACCATCACCTCGAATCCGTCCTCGCCCGTGTAGCCCGTCCGTGCCACGAACAGGTCGCCGGCCTCTGCCGCGAAGAACGGCGCCAGGCCTTCGGTGGCGGCCTTCGTCGCCGGCCGCACCTTCCAGAATTTTGCGCGTGCCTCCGGGCCCTGCACCGCGATCATCGCGAGGTCGCGGCGCGGCGTGATCGTCACGTCCAGCCCGGCATCGAGCCGCACCTTCTCCATCCAGACGAGGTCCTTGTCGGCCGTCCCCGCGTTGACGACCACGCGGAACCAGTCGTCGCGCAGGAAGTAGACGATCAGGTCGTCGACGACACCGCCTGCGTGGTTCAGCATGCAGGAGTACAGCGCCTTGCCCGGCTGCGTCAGTTTGTCCACGTTGTTCGCGACCAGCATGCGTAGGAACGCACGCGCGTCGCCGCGCACGTCGACGGGGCGCATGTGTGAGACGTCGAACATCCCGGCCGAACCGCGCACCGCGTGATGCTCTTCGATCTGCGAGCCGTAGTTGAGCGGCATGTCCCAGCCGCCGAAGTCGACGATCTTCGCGCCCGAGGCGACGTGCGTGTCGTAGAGAGGTGTTCGCTGGCCCATGGATGCCGGAGCTCCAAAGAAGAAGGGGCGCGATCCGACCGTGGTCGTGCCGCACCCCTCTGTCCTTTTGCCTGAGAGTTCGTGAGCCGCAGTCTGGACCTGGCCCCTGCCCCTTCGGCGCCGCGTGCCTTGCGGTCGCGGTCTCTCCAGAGTCGCCGGTGACGAAGCGGTTCTTGAACCTGAGCGATTCCGGGTGAGTTTGCGCCTTCGGCGGCATCCTGATCCGGATGCACTCTCCCGCTTCGGCCTACTTCAGCGAAAGCGAAGGATAGCAAGTCCGGCGCGGTCAAGAAGAAGTGCGACGCAGGCGAGTTACGGGCCGGTGTGTTGCTCAAGCCATGGGCTGCGGTCTGCGCTTCAGATGATCGCATCCGGCCACCGCGAGCCAGGTCGCTGAGGTCCGCTCCTGGCGGCGGAGGCAGATCCTGACCGCCAGCCAAGACGCCGCCCTGTACCGGCGCGCCGGCCGACGCTCGTCGGTGTCGCCGACAACCGATTCGCACCGTCCGACCGCCTCATCGGCTTGCGCCCGCCCACCGGCCGGGGTTCGGAGTAATAATGAAGCAAGTTAGTTGGCCGGTCGCTCTCCCAGCAGTCGTGCGCTTCTAACCCCGCCTCCAGGACACGAAAGTCGCTGGCAGCAGCGTGAAAGGCTCTCGGCCAAGCTCGGGCGGTGCCGATGCACTGACTCATAAGAACGGTCGCGAACCGTACTGACCACAGAGGAGGAGCCTCATGAAGCGCACCCTGTCTTACCTGCTTTCAGCCGTGCTTGGCACCGTGAGTTCTGTCGCTCTGGCGCAGGAGACGATCAAGATCGGCGCGCCGCAGCCAATGACCGGCCCCGATGCGCCCTTCGGTGACAAGTTCAAGAAGGCCTACAGCCTAGCCGTCGATGAAATCAACGCCAAGGGCGGTGTCAACGGCCGCAAGCTCGAGGTCATCATCGAAGACCACCAGGCCAAGAACCCGATGGCCGCCACGGTGGCCGAGAAGCTGATCACCCAGAACAAGGTACTGGTCCTGACCGGTGGGCGCGCGTCCGGCCAGTCGATCGAGATCGCCTCGGTCGCCCAGCGACTGAAGACACCCTATGTCGTCGACCATCCCTCGGCCGACGCCATCACTGCCAAGGGGTTCGACTTCGTGTTCCGCCAGAATCCGACCGGCTCGATTTACCCCGAGGCATTCTTCAAGTTCATCTCGGAAGTGCCGGGCGCGATGCCGAAATCGGTGGCGGTGGTCTATGACAACAGCCTGTTCGGAAAGACCATCGGCAATGCCAACATGGCCTTCATGAAGTCGAAGAACGTGCCGATCGTCAATGACGAGGCCTACCCGGTGAACACGCTGGACTTCAGGCCGATCATGACCAAAGTAAAGGCGACCAACCCCGACATGGTGCTGCTGATCGCGGTAGCAACGACCGACGCCATCCTCATGACACGCCACGCCAAGGAGATCGGCATCAATGCGCGCGCCTTCGTCGGCTTCGGCGGTGGTTTCGGCGTGGAAGACTTCGCCACACAACTTGGCCCACTGGCTGAGAACGTATTCTCGTCGGCGGCCTGGGCTGGCAACCCCAACGACCCGCTGACCAAGACCTTCTACAAGAACTTCGAGACGACGTACAAGATCCACCCGCATGAGCACGAAGTTGAAGGCTATTCGGTGATTTACGTGATCGCCGACGCCGTTCAGCGCACCAAGCTCACCGGCAACCTCGAGGCCGACCGCGAGGCCCTGCGCCAGTCGCTGCTGAAAACCGATATGCAGACGGCTTTCGGCAAGACCAAGTTCGGCAACTGGACCGGCCCGCTGGGCGACGCCTACACGAACCAGAACATCTATTCGCGCGACCATTCGGTCATGGCGCAGTGGCGTGGAGGCGTGCTCCTGAACGTCTATCCGAAGGCGAACGCCGAGACCAACTACGTCTTCCCGGATCCCTCCGGCAAGCTTTGATTCCCCGCTGACGCACTACTGATTCGACTCGCCGCGCCGCCGCCCACCGGCGGCGCGATCGGTCGGCCGCGGATCCCTGTCATGGAAACACTGCTGCAAAGCGTGGTCAGCGGCGTGCTGATGGGCTCGCTGTACGCGATGATCGCGGTGGGACTGACGATCGTCTTCGGCGTCATGCGCATCATCAACATGGCGCACGGCGAAATGGTCATGTTGGGCATGTTTGGCGCCTTCTGGTCGTTTGCGCTGGGCGGGATCGACCCGTTTGTGTCGCTGCTGCTCTGGATGCCGGCGATGTTCGCCTTCGGTGTGTTCGTGCAGCGCTTCCTGCTCCGGAAGATCATTCCCGGCGGCGA
>Ga0335084_10007442_pt1 | contig 10893 bp, 9 predicted proteins | sample Lox_Sample_44_FD_206721 | JGI IMG/M metagenome (GOLD analysis project Ga0335084, IMG submission 206721) | Soil microbial communities from Loxahatchee National Wildlife Refuge, Florida, United States - Lox_Sample_4.4 | ecosystem: Environmental > Terrestrial > Soil > Wetlands | place: USA: Florida...
TCGCTCTACCGCATCTATCGCGTGGCAGTCGATCAGGCGCACGCGTTGCTCGACGGCCAGGGCGCACGCGAGGCGTTGGATGCGGAGGCGCTGACTGTGGTTCGATCGACGCTCGATGCGAGCATGATAGAGGAGGTGCACCGGCTCAACGCCAGGCTCGTCCTGCTTACCATGACGGTGAGCGGCGCACCGTTCTTCGGACTGCTCGGCACCGTGGTGGGGATCATGATGACGTTCGGAGCGATCGCCGAATCAGGCGACGTGAGCGTAAACACGATCGCCCCCGGCGTGGCGGCGGCACTGACGACCACTGTTGCCGGCCTAGTGGTCGCCATTCCCGTGATGTTCGCGTACAACTCCGTAGTCATCCGGGTGCGCGCACTCACGCGGACGATGGAGGTGTTCGCGAACGAGCTGCTCGGCAAGCTCGCGTACGCGCACGGAGCCAAGAGGTGATCCATGCTGTTTCGAGATGAAGGCGATCTCTACGACCAGCTGAACGTTACCCCGCTGATGGACTTGGCGTGGAACCTCCTGATCGTGTTCATAATCATGGCGACCGCCACGGTGCAGGGCATCAGCGTCGCGCTGCCCAAGGCCAGCGCCTCCCCGAGTCTCGCCAAAGCCAAGACGCGTGCGGTTACCATCACGTCCGACGGCAAAATCTATCTCGACACGGACGTCGTTTCCGCGCGCGACCTGGAGTCGCGGCTGCGCCAGCTCCGAGCCGCCGACCCTGCGCTGCCGGTTGTGGTGAAGGGTGACGCGCAGGTTCCGTACGAGCGCGTGATCGAAGTGCTGGACATCGTCAAGAGAGTGGAGATCAACCAGGTTGGGCTGGTAACGCAGCCGCAGCAGCGCGCGAAGTGACCGATGTTCGCCGCTATCAACGTCGATCGATCCTGGCTGCGCGAACGGCTGGCGCCAGCGGCTGCGCGAATGGCGATGTTCGCTCTCTTCGGGCTTGCCGCGATCTGGATTATTCGCGTGCTGCTCACCGAGCCCGGGCGCCGAGCGGATGTGATGATGGTGACCATCCAGCAACAGCAGCCGGCGCGGCAGCCGGAGCCGCAGACGCCCGAACCGGCACCCGAAAAGACGCCGCCGCGGTTGCAGCCGTTTACCGAGCGCATCGTGACACGTGCGCCCGCGGCGCCGCCCCCGCCCATCGCCGAGCCGCAGTCGTCCCATGCGGCTGGTCCTCCAGGGCCGACAGCCGCCGAAGGCACGCTCCCCGGACTGGCCGACGAGGGCGATGCTCGCGCGGAGCTGCAGGGCGGGGCGTCGGCTTCGCGTGATGGCCCTGTCTCGCTCGCGCCAGGAGCGGGAGACGGAGACGGATCGGGTACGGGTGTCACGGAGCCTGCGCGCTACGCGGTCGCGCTTCTGGACAATCCCAAGCCGGAGTATCCGATCGCGGCGCGCGTACGCGGCGAACAGGGCACCGTCCGCGTGCGGGTGCTGGTAGGCGAAGACGGTACAGCCCTGCAGGTTCAACTCAAAGAGAGCAGCGGCTCGAAGGTGCTCGATCGCGCAGCGATGGAAGCCATCCGGAACTGGAAGTTCATTCCCGCGCGCCGCGGCGACAAGCCGGTTGCGGACTGGCTGGTGGTGCCGGTGCGGTTCCGGCTGGAGGGCTGAGATGCGGGGCCCGCGGGTAACACGCCTCGGGCCGCGCAGCGGAGCTCAATGGTAGTCTTCATGGGCCAGTATTACCATATTTGCGCGAGACAAGTGGAGGTGGCAGCATTCGGTCGCACTTTGACGGAGCATTGGTGCGGAAGCACGCTATGAAAGCCCCCCGGGCGGCGCCCAGAGTGGCAATTTGGGCGTAACGGGTCCTTCGCGTTCGTTCAACAGTTGGTCTGCATGGAGAACCTTACCGACTCATAAGTCATAGAAGAAAGAGGCTTTCTGGCGGGGCGACACCGTATGGCAATGCGGGCCTCGCGCGCCACTCAGTGGGAAGTGGACTTCGGCCCCGAATCCGGGTCGATGTGCCGCAATGACACGATTGCTGCGATGGCGGTCCAGATCTCCTGCTCGGACAGCACGCCACTCCAGGCCGGCATGAGCTTGCCCGCGCGCTTGCGTCCGAACGTGATGGTCGCGTGCAGGGAATCGACATCGAGGTCGGTGCGATTGCGCAGCGATGGCCCCTTGAAGCCGCGGCCCTCGGTGCCGTGGCAATAACCGCCGCAGGTGCTGGAGAGCATCGCCATGCCCTGCTTCGCGACCTCGGGGTCGCGCACGTCCACGCCGGCGGTCTTGTCCGCGGGCGGAACGTCGGCGTCGTTGGTGGTATCGACCGCCATTCCCAGGGCAGGCAGGCAGAGAAGCAGGATGCCCAGAAGAGTCTTCATGTGTTGATCCGTGGAGTGCGTGGCAGGAGGATACGGCGGGGCGGGTTGCGCCCCGCCGCCTGGTCGCAAACGCCTACTTGGCGACCTTGAACGCGAACAGCGTGGCGCCAGTCGGGAAGTCCGCGATCTCGGGGAAGATGTTCGTGAGGACCGCGGGAACACCACCGCCGATGCCGCTGGGCACGAGAATGTACTGCTCGCCATCGGCCAGGTAAGTGATGATGCCGCCGCGCGACGCCGAGCCCATGTTGAAATTCCACAGCTCCTTGCCGCTGTCCGCGTCATAGGCGTGGATCCCGCCGGTCATATCGCCGCTGAACACCACGCCGCCCTTGGTCGAGAGCACACCCGAGATGCGCGGGTACTTGTCGGGCACCGTCCACTTCCTCTTGCCTGTGAAGGGGTCCCAAGCGTCGAGCGCACCACGTGTGCCGCCGGGCGGATCGGCAAACGACATGTCGCCGCCGACATACCAGCCGAACGTCGGCGCCGTGGTCGGCTTCTCCTCGTGCGTCTTCACGATCATGCACAGCTCGGTGCGCGAGTTGTACCAGACGCCGGTCTCCGGGTTGTAGGAACCCGGGTTCCAGCTGCGGCCGCCGAGGAACGACGGGCAGAACATGTTCTTGTCCGCGGTGCTGGGCGGGCTGCGCCCGATGATCTCGCCGGTATTGACGTCGACGTCCTGGTAGGACGTGTGGTGGTCGTTGATCGACCAGACTTTCTGCACCTTGCCATTAGTGCGGTCGTAGACGAATACGAAGCCGCTCTTGGCCTGGTGGATCATCAGCTTCTTGCCGCCCTTGTCGATCAGCACGAACTCGCCGAGCGTCGAGTCGTAGTCCCATTCGTCGTGCGGATGCTCCTGGTTGTACCAGACCAGCTCGCCGGTATCCGGGCGCAGCGCGACCACCGAGGAGGAGTACAGGTTGTCGCCGGGACGCGCACCTTCGCCATCCTTGCGCAGGTAGCCCTTGGGTCCATCTCCCGGCGGCGCCCAGTCGAACCAGGGCGACGGGTTGGACGTGCCGTAGAAGATCAGATCAAGCTCGGGATCGTAGCTGCCGACGTGCCAGGCGCCGACGCCGGCGTACTTCGCGCTGGACTCTCCGAAGCTGTTCGTGCCCCAATGCTCCGGTCCCTCGAGCACGGGGTCGAAGTACCACAGCTTCTTGCCTGTCTTCTGGTCCACGCCGAAGATTCCGCCGCCGCGGGCCGGAATCCCGCCCTGCGTCGAGCCGTAGATCAGCTTGTCCTTGACGACCAGCGGGGGCGAGGTAAACAGGCAGCCGCAGTTGAGCGTGTCGACGAGCTGCGACTCCCAGACTACCTTTCCGGTCTTCTGGTCGAGCGCGATGGCGCGCCCGTCCATCGTGCCGACGAAGACCATGCCGTTGCCGACGGATACGCCCCGGTTGTAAGGTGCGGTCGGTAGCCGGTCGACGCCGTCTTTGAGCTTCGGATAGTAGTGCCAGATCTCCCGCCCGGTCTTGCCGTTCACCGCGAACACGCGGTTGAACGATCCGGAGTAGTAGACCACGCCATCGATCGCGATCGGCGTTGCCTGCAGGCCCTGCGTGAGCTCGCCGGCCTGGTGCACCCAGGCCACCTGCAGCTTGCCGACGTTGCTCTTGTTGATCTGCGCGAGCGGGCTGTAGCGTTGTGAATCGTAGGTGCGGTGATAGCTCGGCCAATCGCCTGGCTTCGCGTTCTCGATCGTCGAGACGCCTGCTGCAGATGCAGACGTTGCAACGACCGCTAGCGCCGCGCCGAGGCCGGTCAGCCTCGTGCAAGGGCGGGTTCTCATGCGGGTCTCCTCCAACTTGGTTTTGTGGTCACGCTGCGCTCGCTGAGCGGCGCGTGCCGGGCATCGGTCCTTCAAAGCCGACTCTTGCCCCGAGATTGAAGGATAGTGAGTCGCACGGCGCAGACTGAACGGGTGCAATCCCGACTGGGCCGGGTGCTTATCCCAAGCGCGTTCACGGCTGGAGCACCAACTGCCAGCCCTCGGTGCTCAAAGTCCGCAAGCCTGCATGTTCTCGCTGCAACTGGTTCTGCGGCAAGGCTGTGCTGCTACACTGGTGACCTGGCCAGCAAGTGTTGAGGTGCAGTCGTGGAACGTCCAAAGAGATTGACGTGCGCGCTGGTATTCGTGGCATTGCTGACAACCTCCGCGTTCGCGCATGCGCAGGCCACGGACCCCGCGCCGAAGTGGCCGGCGCTCAAGGCCGCCCTGTTCGGCAATCGCACAGTGAATGAGAATGCAGGCGAGGTGTTGTACCTGTCGGTGCGCAACCACCCGGAGAACGCCTCGACTGTACCGATATCGATCCGCGCACGCATCGACCAGACGCCAGAGCGCTACATCCAGCGCATTTACCTCGTTATCGACGAGAACCCGTCTCCATTCGGTGTCCGCTTCACCCTGACGCCGCGGAGCGGCCGGGCCGACATCGAAACCCGAGTGCGCGTGCAAAGCGCCTCGCCCGTGCGCGCGATCGCTGAGCTCAACGACGGCTCACTGTGGATGCAGAGCGCGCTGGTGGACGGCGCAGGAGGCTGCACCGCCGCGATCGGCGGCAGCCAGTCGTTGGACGGTGTCGGCGAGATACACCTGCGGGTGGACGAGAACGCGTCCGGCGAGGGCGAGCCGCTGCGTGCACAGCTGATGGTCCAGCATCCTCAGTATTCTGGCATGGCAAGCAACGCCAAGGTGCCTGCGCACTTCGTACGGCAGGTGAACGTCTACTATGCAGAACAGCTGGTAATGACTGCAGATTTGGACTTCACGATCAGTCAGAATCCCAACTTCCGCTTCTATTTCACGCGCACAGGGGACGGCGAACTGCGGGCAGAGGTGGTGGACTCAACTGCCCTGCGCTTCGAGGAACGCCTGGCGGTCCACGGTCCTCAGTAAGGGCGTTCAGCTTCGCCCGAGCGTGAGCTCAAGCCGGCTTGCCGGCTACCCCCGGTGCCCGCTTGAACGAAAAATTCGCCGAGGCAGGAGAGCGCTATTTTCTCTTGAGGCTGCGCACGTAGGCGATGATCTGCAGGATGTCGTCCTGGCCCATGCGTTTTCCGAACGCTTGCATGGCGCCGCCGGCCCCGCCGAAGACGACTTCGAACATGCCCTTGTCGGTGGCGACCTGCTCGTAGGTGTAGGAGTCGCCGATCAGGCTAGGGCCCATGCGGCCGCTGCCGTCTGGCATGTGGCAGCTCTGGCACCAGGTTTCGTAGAGCTTCTTGCCGGCCGCGAGAGCGGTGGGGTCGTCGCGATAGGGATTGCGCCCGGACGCGTGAAAGGCCTGTACCGCCGGCGTCAACTGCTCGCCAGCCTTGGGTCGAACGTCGAGCGTGCTTCCATCAAACGCATTCTTGAACTGGAGCGAGTCTTCGGCAGCGACGCTGCGCACAGCGCCAGGCACCGTGGCGATGCACAGCATCGCCGTCGCCGCAAGCGCCGCAGCGCGCAACCGGTCTGAATAGCCGACTGCAAAGTTCCCGCTCGCTCCACCCTCGCGTCGATTCGACGCGAGGGTGGCATCGCTATCCTGCAACTGCGACCTGCCACCCGGCGCGGAGCAGAAACTCCTGTGCATGGCGCTCGAGATCAGCGAGGTGCAGCGGTGTCATCGCGCGCGGGTCTTGGCGGTCTCCGCACCCGCTGGAACCTTGTCTGCAGCGACGACCCGCCACAGCGCGCCGGTCGGATTCGCAACCGGGCCCTTGTCGTCCAGATAGAAGCAATAGCAATTCACCGCCAGGATCGAGCCGTCCTGATCGTTGTTGCCGCCGGTGAATTGCAGCGCGGTGTGCAGCAACTCCTCCATCTGCCACTTGCTTCCGTCCCAGCCAACGCCCCAGAGGCGGCCCGAGCACCAGTCGCCCGCGAGATAGACGCCGGTCATGCCAGCGTAGTTCGCCACGCCGAGGCCCGTCACCGAGCAGCCCCAGCCGTCCTTCAGCTTGGGCGCACCGGGATAGGGCTCCTGGTGCGGATACTCGGCGACCGGGAGCACGCCGACGATCGGGCACTTGGTGTCGGCGCCCAGAATTGGATGGCAGTGCGAGGCCTGATTGTGCTTCCAGCCGTAGTTCTCGCCCCCCTTGCTGGAGTGCGGCTGCCAGTCGATCTCCTCCCAGTGGTTCTGACCGACGTCGCCGATCCACAGGTCGCCGGTCTTCGGGTCGAACGAGAACTGCCAGGGGTTGCGCAGGCCGTAGGCCCAGATCTCCGGTCGTGAGCCGATCTTGATCTTCGAGAAGCCTTCCTCGGTGATGCCGAACAGATTCATCATGCGGTCGCGGCCGGCGTCGAGGAACGGATTGTCGCGCGGGATGCTGTATGCCGCCTGATCGCCTTGCGTGTCGACGTTGATGCGCAGCATCTTGCCCCACAGCTTGCCGAGGTTCTGGCCGGCGTCCAGCGGATCCCCTTCCCAACCTGCATCGCCCTTGGAGATGTACAGGTATCCGTCGGGCCCGAACGCGATCTTGCCGCCGTAGTGGTTGTAGTAGGGCTGCGGGATGTTCATGATGACCTTGACGGTCTTGTTGAACTGCTCGCTGCTCACTTGATTGGGGCTGGCTCGGTCGACGGTGAAGCGAACGATCAGGTTCGCGCCGTTGAACGGCACCGAAGCGAACGAAGCGAACACGTAGCCGTTGTCCTTGAACTTCGGATGGAATGCCACCGACCACAGGCCCTGCTCGACGAACACCGTCTGCACTTCGGTGCCCAGCGGGTTGGTCTTGGTCAAGTCCAGGAACGGCTCCGACAGCACCTCGCCGCCGCCCGTCACCACGCGGATGCGTCCGACCCGTTCGACCACGAAGAGCCGTCCGGTGCCGTCGAAGGCCGAAGCCACGCCGACCGGATCGTTGAAGCCCTCGGCCACTTTTACCAGCGCAATTTGGGGGTTTCCCGGCAGGTTGCCGCCCGGACGGGCGACATCGGCGGGCGATTTCGGTACTTGCTGCGCCATGACCGGCTGGCCGGACACGAACGCGGCAACGGCCGCAAGGCCGACGACGAATCTCTGCATGCCTCCTCCTTATAGTGGTAGTGGTTGGCGATAGCTTGCGGATGGTCGGCCGCGGGTAGCCCGTGGCAGCACCATGCGTGTGGTCCACGCGCGTACCAGCCATGTCGACGCTGTGCCTCTGACGTGCGTCCAAGCTTCCGAGTCGCCATCTCGTTCGGGCACATCCATGGGAAGTTAGAATGACGAGCGGGTTGCGCATAGGGAGCCCGTCCCACCAACCTCGGGCGTGCGGTCGGGACACGCGAGTGCTGCGTCGCGCGCGACCTCAGGACGATTTCCCGGAACCAGAAGAGAGCGACAGGCGCTCAGGCGTTCGGGACCTTCACGAATCGATGTCGCGTCTGCCTAGGGCATACCTTTGGCATGCTGCTCGAGAATGGCGCTGCTGTGGCACCGACACCGATGGAGGATCACTCGACATTGGGGGCATCGCGCACATGGCGTCCAGGGCGCGTGCTTTTTGCTCGGGCGGCAAGCAGATGTCGTCAGGCGATCTGGCCGCCGCAGGAGCTGCCGGCCCCGGCGGTACAGCCAAAGCAGTGGCGCGCTGTGACAATCCGGCGCCGGCGCCACTCGGCCTCGTCAAACGAGGTGATGTGTGGTCCTTGTGGCAGCTTCAGCTCGAGATCGAGCATCTGATTGAAGTCGCAGTCGTACAGGCGCCCGTCCCAGCCTACCGACAACGTGTTGCGGCACATGAGTCCGTCTAGCGCGGCGGGGTTGAAGGCGTTGACCAGGCGTTCCATGTAACCAACCAGGTTGCCGGTGCTCTGGAGCCACTCCAGAAAGCGTGAGATCGGCATATTGTTCAGCACGAACAGGCGATCGAACGTCACGCCATGGCTGCGCTGCAGCGATTCCCGCCACTCGCGCTCGACGGTGGCCTGCGTCGGGCCCAGAAAGGCACCTGCCGGGTTCGACACCAAAGTGAGACGCCGGCGCGCGTCGCCCTGACCATAGCCACCCGCATTCAGAAGCCGCAGCGCCTGGATCGAGCGCTCGAACACGCCGTCGCCGCGCTGCGCATCTGTGTTGGGACGGCGATAGTGCGGCAGCGACGCGACGACCTCAACCCCGTGCTTGCCAAACCACTCCACCAATCCCGCATTGCGCGGGAGCAGGAGCACAGTCAAGTTGCAACGGTCCATCACGTGCTTGCCCGCCGCCGTGCCGGCTGCGACCACTTCGCGGAAGCGCGGATGCAGCTCCGGTGCGCCGCCCGTGATGTCGACCGTATGCGCGGCGGTGCGCGAAATGGCACCCAGCACCTGATCGACAATGGCGTCGGGCATCATCGCGTCGGTGCGGTCCGGCCCGGCGTCGACATGACAATGGCGGCATGTCATGTTGCACAGTTTGCCGAGATTGACTTGGAAGATCTCCAGGCGCCCCGGCCGCAAGGTGTCGCCGACGAAATCGGAGAACTCGACGCGGCGGCCGTCGCGCTCCAACGGCATTGCTGCGAGCGCTGCGAGCTGATGGGCGGTCGACGCAAGAGGAGTGTCGCGCCGGTGCAGGGTCAAAGCAGCCCGCGGCGTGGCGCGGTCCGCGGCGAGGTCTGCTGCAACCTCGGCGATCGCACTGGATGCTACGCGTGCGTCCATCACATCCCCAATCGGCTCGCCTGTTCGCGCATCTGCATGCCGTGCACCAGCGACGCGCCGCCGCGGATGGCCACGGCAACGTGGAGTGCCTCGGTCATCTGTTCGAAGTCCGCGCCCTTCTGCTGGCAGTCCTGAGTGTATGCGTCGATGCAGTAGGGGCACTGCACAGCGTGCGCCACGGCCAGCGCGATGAGGCTCTTTTCGCGCGCAGTGAGGGCGCCGTCCGCGAACACCGCCCCGTAGTAGTCGAAGAACTTCTTGCCCAGGTCGGGGCTGCCTTCGGCGATCTTGCTGAAGTCGGCCAGGTGCTGGGGCTTGTAGTAGGTCTCCATCGGTGTGTGCTCCTGGAAGGGGATGCTGCTGGACTGGTCCGCCCCCAGCTGGGGGCCGTGCGTGATCGGAGCGTCTGGCGGCTCAAGCGAAATGAGCGCGACGGGTGTTCGCACGCTAGCACACCCGCGGCTTGGCGTGTTCTGAGGGTCAGATCCGCCTCGAGCGAGTATGGTGAAGGGCCACGCCCGCACTCCTGCAGGCGATTCTCCCGAAGCTGGCAGGCGCGTCTCAGTGGAGGGGCCACTGCTCGACGGCTATCGTTCGCACTGCATGTTGAGCACATGCAGTTTGACTTCGTCAACCAGTCATCAGGGGTTGACGCGAGACGAACTCTCCCAAGCTTGAGCGCCGGGTCGCACCCGGCGCTTCTTTTTTCCTGCGCGCTGCTGCGGCGGCTCAGCGTGTCGGCCGGTCGATGCTGAAGCGAATACCGATCCACGCCGCCAGCGGTGCGCCTGGCGCGAAGAACGTTTCACTGGCCCAGTCGTTGGAGTTGGTCTGGAACGTCCCAGCGGAATTGAAGGGGTTCTCGGCCAGGGTCGCGCCAGTGGTGTACTTCTTGTTGAACAGGTTGTCGACTTTGGCGAAGACCTCCCAGCGCGGAGCGAAGCGGTAGCTGGCGGTCAGGTTGAGCAGGGCATAGCCGTCGGTCTGGCCGGACCCGAGCGAGCCGCTGTTGCTCTGGTGCTGGTTGTTCTCGTTACCGACCGCGTATTGGCCGGAGTAGGCCAGCACGTTGGCGCCGATGGTGAACTTCGAGCTTAGCGCGAACGCCAGGTTCAGGTTGAACTGGTTCTTCGGGATGCCGGGGATGTAGTCGCCGGGGCTGACCAGGATGTCGCCGGCGCCGGGGCAGGCAGGACTGGTTCCGGCGGTGCTGTTGTTCGGTGACAGCAAACAAGCGCTGCTCTGGAAGGTCGCGTCCACGAATGCATAGTTGGCCGACCACGACAGCCAGCGCCATTCGCCGCCCAGCCCCAGCTCGATGCCCTGCCGGCGAGTCTTGCCGAAGTTCGTGAAGTAGCCCGCGCTGGTGCCGGTCGCGCTGGTGCTGACGAAGAGAATATCGTCGGTGTTGTTGGTGCGGTAGGCAGCCGCACTCCATTGCAGGCCGCCGCCGAAACGGCCGCGTGCACCCAGTTCGAAGGTTTGCGAGACGACTTGCTCGAGGAAGGGATCGGAGGCCATCGCGTTGGGCAACGTGCAGGGACTGCTCGGATCCGCGCAGCCCAGCTCGATAGGCGAAGGCGCCCGGTTACCCTGATTCCAGCCCACCCACGTCTCGAAGCTCGGGGCGATGTTGTAGTTCAGGCCGACCGCCGGATTGAGCTTGTTGTACGTGAAGTCCCCGTTGAGGGTGGGGGGGTCCATGCGATCCTCGGTCTGCACTTGGGTGCTGTTGTAGCGTGCCGACAGAGTCAGAAACAGCTTGGGTGTGATCTTGACGGTGTCGGTGGCAAACAGGCTCCAGGTGTTGGTCGTTCCGTATAGCGAGTTCACCAGCACGTCGGGTGCAGTCTGCAGCACGGAGCGGTTGGGATTGAACAC
>Ga0335084_10007444_pt1 | contig 10888 bp, 9 predicted proteins | sample Lox_Sample_44_FD_206721 | JGI IMG/M metagenome (GOLD analysis project Ga0335084, IMG submission 206721) | Soil microbial communities from Loxahatchee National Wildlife Refuge, Florida, United States - Lox_Sample_4.4 | ecosystem: Environmental > Terrestrial > Soil > Wetlands | place: USA: Florida...
CGCCTCGGGAGAAGACGGGAGTGCCCCTCCATTTCACCTCTTCGGCGATTTCAGGGTCCGCCGCGTGTATGATGGCGCGCACTTTCGCGAGCATCTTCCCGCGCCAGTCCCCCAGTTCTCCGATCTTTTTGTCGATCAGTGCAGAGGCCGATTCTGCCGAAACAGTCTTTTTCATATGAAGGTTCCTCCTCTCCCCGGTTCAGGTGGTTGACCGGGCACGGCGCCACTTCGTGGCATACGGTAACACAAACAGATAAAGACCGCTAAGCAGGAGCACAGCCAGCGGGAGCCCCGCGAGGAGGCCCACCCAGGCAGCGTATTTCCCCCGCGACACGGCCACGCCGTTGATGATGACGCCTACCGTAAAAGCAATGGAAAGCCAGCGGTGGGTCTGCCGAATCCACTTGTTCCAGTTCATCCGTACTCCTCGTTGTGGCATGCTCACCTGGCGGACTGCACCAGGAGGATCTGATTGCCATCGGGATCCTCGATACTGAACCATTTCACGCCTGACCCGGGGCCGTACAGATCGTCTTTGACTTCGCTGACCCCGGTGCCCTTCGCGCTGAGCTCCCTGCGAGCCGCGGCAATATCCGAAGTCGCGAAGTACATCTTCATGGCGCCGGGCTTCATGTTTTCGTGAGCAGTGGTGAGGGTAATGGAAGGTCCACCCTCGGGGAAGGCAAGCGATACCCACCAGTTGTGGTCGTCGCGGCGGAAGTCGTTTACGACTTTCAGCCCAAGCTTGTCCACGTAGAATTCTCTGGCCTTGGGCATGTCGCTGACTGCCAGGCTGAACATCATGAGTTTGTCGATAGCGTTTTTCATGTCTTTTCCGGCCTCCTTGCCGCCGGTCGAGTCGGTTGTGTTGATGGTGGCATCGCCGGCTGAAGCGTTCGGTTTGCCGGCGGCAAAGACGAACGGCATCGTGGCCGACGCTGCAAGTGCTGCGAAGAATGCAAAGGTACGTCTGGTCATGTGAGTTTCGAACTCCCGGTGCAATGCGAAAGACTGGTCCGCGGCTTCGGCGTTTAGCCGGCGTCTTCAGAGCCGAACTGTTTTGCGTACTCGGCGACGAGCTTCTGCCAGCCGTGCCGCATCGCGTCGTTGCCGGCGATTCGCCCGATCGGAGCTCCGCTGAGCAGGCGATCGAGAACGTCGAAACAGATGTGCCAGCCCGCAGCGCCCCATGAGACGTAGCGACGATCAATGCTGTGCCACAGCGTCAGGCGGGTTCCGCTGCCAGAGGCTTCGAGTTCCCAGCGGATATCGCCGTACTCGAGCAGCCGGGGAGCGTCGGCTCGTGTCACCTTTGTTTCGCATGCCTGCGGCGTTCCGACCCAGGTGAGATTCACCGTTCCAACGGCACCCAGGCTGCCATCGGTCTCAAAGGGGGCCCACTCGCGCAGATGCTCGGGATCGGTGAGCGCCTGCCACACCTTCTCCGGTGAATGGCGCAGTTCTCTGACGAGAATGAGCGTCCATTTGTCTCCATCCTTCCGCACCTGAGCGCCGCTGGCCGGACCCGGCTCGTAATGCTCGTGATTGTTCATCTACTCCACCTTGCCTTCCTAACGTGCAGCCGTGCTCACGATCCTGCGTCTAATTCCTCCGGGTTTTCCTTTTCTCCTGCATGGCTGGCTCCATGCGTTCGAGGTGGCGTTCCAGCGCATCCACGTGCGCGGACCAGAACCGGCGGAACTGAGCCAGCCAGGCATCCACCTCCCGGAGCGGTTCAGGTCTCAGCCGATAGAGCCGGCGCTGGGCGTCCACGGAGGATTCGACGATGCCCGCGTCGCGCAGCACGCGCAGGTGTTTTGAGACCGTGGGCTGCGGCATCCGAAGCTGGCGCTCGATTTCACCAACAGATCGTTGTGAGGAGACCAGCAGGCTTAGTATCGCTCTGCGGTTTGGCTCCGCGATGATTTCGAAAACAGATTCCACTCCCTTGATATACACGAAGAGGCATATACGTGTCAAGGGATATAATGAACTGGCCAGAGATGTTATTCAATCCGCGCCAGGATGCCAGCGGCCCGCTTCAGGTCTGACGACAAACCGTCAAGCTGGATCACTCCGGTGAATTACGCGTCAATGGGCGTGGGCTGGTCACCAGCCGGGTGTTCGTGCAGAAGAAGCTCCGATAAGAGCGCGCGTTCCGGGTGCGGAGGCGGCCCGGGTTCATCAGATCATCACACGTCTGTAACGGTCTCACACTAGACTAGTGAACTTGCTGCGAACAATCCTCTTCCTTCTCGGCCTTGCCCCCGCGGTGGCTCATGCAGGGCGACTCCCGGTACTGTTGATCTCAATCGACGGCCTCCGCCCCGATTGCGTCCTAAAAGCCGACGAGTACGGCCTGAAGATTCCGAACCTTCGCCGCATGGTGGCCGCCGGCGCTTCGGCCACGGGGGTACATGGCGTCCTGCCGACCGTCACGTACCCGAGCCACACCACGCTGGTGACCGGAGTCTCCCCCGCGCGCCACGGCATTCTCGCCAACACCACGTTCGATCCAGCCAACCTCAATTACGGCGGCTGGTATTGGTATGCCGAGGACATCAAGGTGCCCGCGCTCTGGGACGCTGCGGGTGAAGCCGGCCTGACGACCGCGAACGTCCACTGGCCCGTAACCGTCGGCGCGAAGATTGACTGGAACCTCCCGCAGTATTGGCGCGCCACCACACCGGACGATCGCAAGCTGTTGCGCGCTCTCTCCACGCCTGGGCTTCTGGACCTTCTGGAGCGCGGTCTGCCGCCCTACGCCGATGGAGGCGACGAGAGTCTGGCCGCCGATCAAAACCGCGCGAAGTATGCTGCGCGGCTCCTGGAGCTCAAGCGGCCGGCTTTTATGACCGTGTATTTTGCCTCGCTCGACCATGTGGAACACGCTTTCGGCCCGTTCAGCCCCGAGGCGAATTCCACGCTGGAGCAAATCGATGCTCTCGTCGGTGCGCTTGGCGAGGCGGCCGGACCGGGAACTGTTGTGGCAGTGGTCTCCGACCACGGGTTTGTGCGCATCGGCAAAGACGTCAACCTGCTCACCGAGTTCCTCAAAGCCGGGCTTATCACCGTGGACGACAGCGGCAAGGTCAAGGCGTGGCAGGCGGCGGGATGGGGCGCGGGAGCATCAGGCGCCGTGATGTTGAATCCGGAGGCTCCGGCAGGCACAAAAGAGCGCGTCACCGAGCTGCTCGCGCGCGTGCGCAAGGATCCCGCCAACGGCATCGCGCGTGTCCTCGATGAGGACGAGACGAAGAAGCTCGGCGGATTTCCAGGTGCCGCCTTCGTGGTTGCTCTGCAGCCGGGCTTCTCGTTTGGCGCGGGCGTCACTGGCCCGCTGGTGACCGATTCGTCCATGCGCGGCATGCACGGATACCTGCCTGAGCTTGCCGACATGAACTCCACGTTCCTGATCGCCGGCCCGGGCATATCGGCGGGGCGCTCGCTGGGTGGAATCGACATGCGCGACATCGCCCCGACGCTAGCCGCCATTCTCGGTGTTCGCCTGGCGCAGGCCGAGGGACATAACGTGCTCGCGGACAGGTAACGCATGATCGCGACCGCCGTTTCGAGTCGCCGTCTGGCCCGCTGGCAGGTTCTAACGATCTCGCTGCTGGTTGCCGGCTATACGGGCTACTACCTCTGCCGGTCCAATCTGTCGGTCGCGATGCCGCTGATTGTCGCGGAGCTGGCGCGGCATGGGATGAGCACGGATGCGGCGCGAATCATGCTGGGTTCGGTAGCGTCGCTCGGCGTGCTTGCCTATGCCATCGGCAAGTTTCCCAGCGGCGCTCTGGCCGATTATCTGGGTGGACGCCGGAATTTCCTTTTCGGCATGGGCGGCAGCATCCTCTTCACCGTCGTCTTCGCCGCGGCGGGCGCGGTGCCGGTGTTCACGTTGTCGTGGATGGGGAATCGCCTGGCGCAGTCCCTGGGTTGGGCTGGCGCGGTCAGGATCACATCGAAGTGGATTCCCTACCGCCGTTACGGCACAGTGATGGCTGTCATCAGCCTGAGCTTTCTCTTTGGCGATGCGGCGTCTCGCGAGTTCATGGCGATGCTGCTGGCTGCCGGGATGGGGTGGCGCGGCGTGTTTCTGACCGACGCGGCGGTGCTGGGCACGCTGCTGGTCACCTGCATCGTGCTGTTGCGTGAATCGCCGGTTTCCATCGGCGAGCCAGAGCCGGAAACGAATCCCGGCAATTTGTTCGCGCAGGAAAACAACGAAAAACAGAGCCTCCGCGCGCTCCTGCGGCCGCTTCTGACCAGTTCCGTGTTCTGGCTGGCCTGCACGCTATCGCTCGGCCTTACGATTCTTCGCGAAACCTTCAATCTGTGGACACCCACCTACCTGACGCAGGCCGTCGGCATGAATGCGGCGGAAGGGGCCGCCAGCAGCGCGCTGTTTTCGTTCTTCGGTGGAGTGTCCGTGATTCTCTGCGGAATGCTGAGCGACCGGCTCGGTCGCGGCGGAAGAGCGGCTCTGATGTTCTGGGGCCTCGCGTTCTCCACGCTCGCGCTTCTGATTCCGGGCCTTGACCTCATCACTGGCTCGCGATGGCTGCCACTCGTGTTCATCGGCGTCATAGGCTTCCTGCTGATCGGTCCTTATTCTTTCCTTGCAGGCGCGATTGCGCTCGACTTCGGTGGCAAGCGCGGAAGTGGCACTGCCTCCGGTCTGATCGATGGCATCGGCTATCTGGGTGGCGTACTCTCCGGTGACACCGTGGCAAGAGTCTCGGTTCGCTTCGGCTGGAGCGGCGCATTCCTTGCCCTCGCCGGGATCGCGGCTCTCACGAGCGTCGCGGCGGGCATTTTCCTGGTCCGCGAACGCACACACGGTCAATGAAAGCTCAATGCGGCTGTTGTGATTTCCGACAGTCCCCGCGACCGTATGCGGCCGTGCATAATCCAGCGCCCACTCGGAACCCAGTGTGGCGCTGTCATCGTCTGTTCAACCTCCCGTCGCCTGAATGAAACGCTCTGGATTGTACACTCGCCTAACGTAGTCTCGGCTCCGGTGACAGGCTGCAAAGATTGTCCTGGTTTTTATTGAAGCTGGCGAGCACCAAGATTCCCAGCTCGGGCCGGACTACAAACGAATACGTTGGAGGCGACGTGAATCGATATCAGGGGTTGGGAAGGAAGTGTGTTCTGGCTGCGGCGTGCATGGCCATCTCCATGTCCGCGTATGCGCAGTCCACCTACGGCACCATTACGGGCGCAATCAGCGACCCGAGCGCGGCTGTCATCGCCGGCGCGAAGATCGAGGCAAAGAACGAGAGCACTGGGGACGTGCGCACCGCGGAAACAAACGCTGAAGGCTTTTTCCGCTTGGTGAATCTCGATCCGGGAAAGTACGACGTCACCGCTATAGCCCAGGGTTTCGACAAGGCTGAACGCAAGGACGTGGCGCTGCTGGCGCGCGAAGAAGTCCGCGTTGACTTGCAGCTTCCGGTGTCCGGAGCCGGGCACACATCGGTCGAGGTAGTGGGCACGCCGGTCGTCACCGAGGCACTCACGCTGTCTGACTCGAAGTCCGGTGACGCCATCGAGTCGCTGGCGCTGAACTTCCGCGCGACCGCCAATCCCAGTCCGATCAGCGTCGCCACTCTGGCGCCGTCGGTGACCACCGATAAGGGCGGCACCATAACGGTGGCTGGCCAGCTTTCCACTGCGACTGCGTACTCGCTCGATGGCATTTCGACGCAGTTGCCTCGCCAGGGTGGCCCCACGAAGGATCTGTTTCCCTCGGTGGAAGGCATCGCCGAATTTCGCGTTAACAGCGCCGGCAACAGCGCCGAGTACTCGCAGCCCAGCGACATCACCGCCATCAGCCGCAGCGGCAGCAACGAGTTTCACGGCAGCGGCTACTGGTTTCTGCAGCGCAACGACTTCAATTCTCCCGACCAGATCAGTGGCGTGATCCCCACCGGCGACGCAAATACCTTCGGCGCTTCGCTAGGCGGTCCCATCTGGAAGAACCACACTTTTTTCTATTTTGACTACGAAGGCGTGCGGCTCGATCAGAACACCGTCATCAACACGACGACGCCTCCCTCGCAATGGCGTACCGGTGACTTCTCCGCGGCAGGTTCGATCATTATCAACCCGCTGACACAGCAGCCCTTCGCCGGCAACAGGATTCCTCAGGAGATGATCAACCCGGTCTCGGCCAAGATCATCCCCCTGTTCTTCCCTGATCCCACCAGCTCTACGGCGACGCTGAGCGGCAACAACTACGTCAATGTGTTTCCCGGCTCGTACAACAACGACGGCTTCGACGGCCGCCTCGACCACATCTTCAACGACAAGCATCGCGTCTGGGGCCGCATCACGCAGAAGAACATCAACAGCGTCGGCACCGACAGCCTCAGCGGCGACACCGTCTACAATCCGCTGATGGGCAAGTTCACCATCGGCGAGGATCTGTGGAACCTGGCGACCTCTTACGACTGGATCGTCCGGCCGACCCTCGTGAACGAGTTCCGCGTCGGCTTCTCGAAGGCCGATTTCACCTTCGCCTATCCGCAGGCCCTCCAGGGCGATTCCATCACCTCCAGCCTCGGCATTACCGGCCTGCCCGGCAAGCCGGCCAACGGACTCGGCGGCGTGCCGGCATTCTACATCGGCGATTTCCTCGGCGGCTCCACGAATCCGTACGGCCATCCGCGCGTCCAGAAGAACAAAGTTCTGGAAGTCGGCGACAGCCTTTCCTGGGTCATGGGAAAGCACAGCTTCAAGTTCGGCGGCGAGTTTCGCCGGGTCGACTATGAGGACAACATCACCTTCCTGATTGGCGACGAATACGGCGACTACGTGTTCACCGGCGCGTTCACCTCCGTCCCCAATCAGGGCAACTCCGACGTCAACGGTTTCGCCGACTTCCTGCTGGGCTTCGTCTCGGCCGCGCAGCAGGCGCAGAACGGACCTGATGGCAAACCCTTCGGTTACCACTATGGCGGCTTCGTGAATGACGAATGGCGTATGCGGCCCAATCTCACCGTCACACTGGGCCTTCGCTATGAGGTCAACACGCCCTTCGACGACGCCACGCACCAGCTTGGCAACTTCGATCGTAACTTCCCGGGCGGACGTCTCGTAGTCCAGAACAATGAAGCGCCCATCAATCAGCTCTGGAAAGGGTCGGTAGGCAACACACCGTTCGTAACCGCCAGCCAGGTGGGCCTGCCCAACACGCTTCGTTACACCTACTACGGCAACATCCAGCCGCGGCTGGGCATTTCCTGGAGTCCTGGAAAGAACAACAAAACCGTTGTGCGCACGTCCGGCGGTATTTACTCCGTGCCCGTGATGGGCGCGGTATTGTACTCGCTGCTGGGAGTCGATACGAGCTACTTCGCGCAGTATCAGTCCACTGCCACGAACCCGCTCGTTTTCCCGAACATCTTTTCGGGCACCGGTTCAGTTCCGCCGTACCCCGGCTATCGCCGCGCCAACCAGTACGATCTGAAGGATCCTCGCGTGATCCAGTGGAACTTCTCCATTGACCACGATCTCGGCTGGAACACGCTCGCGCGCGCCAGCTACACCGGCTCGCACACCTACAACCTGATCTACAGCCCTAACCTCAACCAGGTGGCCCCCAACACGGTTGGCTATGCCGCGCTCACCGCGACGCCGGAATTGCGCCAGCAGGACTTGAAGTTCCCGAACTTCTCCGAGGTTCTCACGCGCGACAACGGCCCCAGCGACAAGTACGAGGCCATGACCCTGGAGCTTAACAAGCGTTTCGGCGCCGGCCTGACCTTCGCCAACAATTACACGCTCACTTGGAACAAGACCAACGCGCTGGGCGTCGCCCCGACCTCCGCCACTCCGCTGGGCGGGCAGGTGGATAACGGTGACAATGTGAATAACTACTACGACATTGCCTCCGACGTCGGCAATGCCTACTACAGCCCGCGCCACCGCTTTGTCAGCACCTTCGTCTACGATCTGCCCTTCGGCCGCGGACGGAAGTACATGAACAACGTCAGCCGTGCCGCCAACCTGGCCGTCGGCGGATGGGGCGTTACCGGCGTGACTCTGCTGCAGAGTGGCTTCTGGCTCACGCCGTACTTCCCGAGTAGTCTTTCCGACCCCTCCGGCACCAATGCCTCGCAACGTTCCGTTTCCACCCAGCGGCCCGATTGCGTCACTGGCCAATCCGGTTATGTGTCCGATCCCACCACGGCCCGCTGGTTCAACGCCGGCGCATATTCGATTCCGGCCAGCAACATCGGCCGCTTCGGCAACTGCGGCGTCGGCATACTTGAGGGCCCGGGTATCGTTACGTTCTCCATGTCCGCCGGCAAGACGTTCGACGTTACTGAGCGCATTCACTTCCGCTACGAAGCGCAGTTCGCGAACCTGTTCAACTTCCTGAACCGGGATGCGCCGAACATGAACGTCGCCAGCAGCGGATTCGGGCAGATTACTTCGAGTCTGCTCAGCTCGCAGGCCGGCCCGCGAACCATCCAGATGATGTTGCGATTGCAGTTTTAGCCCCTGCACTCCCTTTCCCGGGCCGTCTCCTGAGGCGGCCCGGCTTTTTGCTCCCATGAGTTTCCAACACTTGCGGGCGGTCATCCTCGACTGGGCCGGAACCACAGTGGACTTCGGCAGCCGCGCCCCCGTCATCGCCCTGCAACAGGTCTTTCACAAGGCAGGCATTGCGCTTGCCGAGTCCGAGGCGCGCCGCGATATGGGCCTGCTCAAGAAAGACCACATCCGCGCCATCCTGAATCAGCCCCGCGTTCGCGCCGACTGGGAATCGTTGCACGGCGCCCGGCCGGAAGAATCCGACACTGAGCGCTTGTTCACCGAGTTCCTGCCTGCCCAGACCGGCGTGCTCGAGGCGCACAGCGGTGTGATTCCCGGCGTGGCCGCTGCGGTTGAAAAATGGAGATGCGCCGGTTTGCGGATCGGATCGACCACTGGCTACACGCGCGATCTGATGGAGATTGTGACCGCGCGCGCGTCGAGGGAGGGTTACACTCCCGATGCGTGTGTGACGCCCGACATGGTTGGTGGCGGCCGCCCTCTACCGTTCATGATGTACCGCAACGCCATCGATCTCCGCGCGTGGCCGCTGTGGGCCTGTGTGAAGATCGGCGACACGCCTGTGGACGCTCGCGAAGGCGTGAACGCCGGCGCGTGGTCCATCGGGATCACACAGACAGGCAATGAGGTTGGCCTGAGCGAAGATCAGCTCGCGGCGCTGTCCGCGGAGCAGCGTCTCCAGCGCATCTCCGATGCGGAACATACGCTTCGTGGCGCCGGCGCGCACTTTGTCGCCACTTCCCTCGCGCAGTGCGGCGAACTGCTGGAAGCGATCGACCGCAGCCTGGCCGCCGGCCATGGGCCCTGGGAGGCTCACCGATGAAGCTCCTCTTCACACCGGGGCCCCTTACCACCAGCGACACGGTGAAGCAGGCCATGCTTCGCGACCTGGGCTCGCGCGATGCCGAGTTCATCGAGATCGTCCGCGGCATTCGTCGCGACCTGCTGGAGCTGTGCGGGGCTGAAGGCGCCGGTTACGAGACCGTTCCCATGCAGGGCAGCGGAACCTTTGCCATTGAGGCGGTGATCTCGTCGTCTGTTCCCGCCGATGGAACGCTGCTGGTACTCATCAACGGCGCATATGGCAGGCGAATCGCGCGCATCGCGGAGAGACATCGAGTACGCGTCCGCGAACTGAGCTTCCCGGAGAATCAGCCGGTGGACGTCGCTGCCGTGCGCGCGGAGATGGAACGTGAACGCCACACGCACGTGGCTGTTGTTCACTGCGAGACAACCACAGGCATGGTGAACCCCGTGGAGACCATCGGAGCGGCGGTTCGCGACGCCGGCTGCAACTACATTGTCGACGCCATGAGCAGTCTGGGCGGTATCCCACTGGATGCGCCCGCGGCCGGCATCGACTTCCTCGTTTCTTCGGCGAACAAATGCGTCGAGGGCGTCCCCGGCTTTGCGTTCGTCATCGCGCGTCGCCCGGCTCTGGAACAGTGTCGCGGCCGTGCGCGCACGCTCAGTCTCGACCTGTATGACCAGTGGGCCGGCCTGGAAAAGGACGGCCAGTTCCGTTTCACTCCGCCAACGCATGCCCTGCTGGCTTTCCGCCAGGCACTTGACGAACTGGCGGCCGAAGGCGGCGTTGAGGGACGAGCCGAGCGCTACCGGCGCAATGCTCGCGCGTTAGTCGCCGACATGCGCGAGCTGGGGTTTGAAACGTACCTTGCCGACGAACATCTGTCGTGGATCATCACCACGTTCCGCTATCCGCGGAATCCCGCCTTTGTGTTCGAGCAGTTCTACACGTACCTTGCCGAGCGCGGATTCGTGATTTATCCGGGCAAGCTGACCCACGAAGACTGTTTTCGCATCGGTACCATCGGCAGCCTGGCAACCACCGACGTGAATGGGCTGGTGGAATCGATAAAAAATGCACTCGATCGAATGAACGTGACACAGACCTGAAGTGCCGTTGGCAATCGCGCAGGTATTCCAGCTCCGGCGCTCTTGCCGTGATTGAGGACGCGGCGGTCCAAACCCCCGCGTCCGCCCTGCCGCAAAGACCGAATCGGCAGGGTCGGCGCAAGCCAGATCTCCGCACAGGAGTCCGCGCTCGCGAAATGGGTAGATCCCGGGGCATATCGGCGTCTGGTACGCTGACCTAATATTGCCGTCAAGTCTCCAGGTGCCCCGCGCGCGAGCTTCGAAACGAGAACCGTGCGGTGGAGGGATTCTCCAATGATCCTGCTTCTTCGCAAGCCAGGCCGGTACGCTGTGATGGCTGGCCTCCTCTTGTTGCCGACCTGCGGAGCCGCGAACAGGCCAGCCGCGTCAGCTCGATCCGATGGCGACAATGCCACCATTGCGA
>Ga0335084_10007446_pt1 | contig 10887 bp, 9 predicted proteins | sample Lox_Sample_44_FD_206721 | JGI IMG/M metagenome (GOLD analysis project Ga0335084, IMG submission 206721) | Soil microbial communities from Loxahatchee National Wildlife Refuge, Florida, United States - Lox_Sample_4.4 | ecosystem: Environmental > Terrestrial > Soil > Wetlands | place: USA: Florida...
GCATCGCGAAGGGGCGGTCGACGGTGCCGAGCGCGCCGCGGAACTGGTCGACCGTGCCGGGGATCACGTTGCAGTCGGCGCGGGCAATTTGCGCGTGAACGGCGACGGACACCAGTACCAGAAGGAGAGAGCGCAGCGATCGGCAGCGGCTCCAGGAGCCCAATCATTCCCCCTCGCTCTCGAGTCGCGCCGATCCTACACACGGGCGTTGCGCTTGTATAGGGGGAAATCTTCGCGTCCGTGAGGCGCGTCACAGTAGTGCGGAATCGCGATCCGGCGTGCTGCGGAGCCCGTCGGGGAGTGCTATGCCGACTGCGCTGCCGCTGCCGGCTCCCCGATCGCGGGCTGCGCGGCGGGCGGCGCGAGCCGGCGCTTCCACTCCTCGAGCTCGCGGCGCGCGGCCTCCTCGCGCGCCTCGAGGCGGATCTCCTCGATGCGCGCGCGCAGCGGAACGCCGGCGCCGGAGCCCTCGAGCTCGTGCTCGAGCTGCACCTCGCTCGCCTGCCGGGCGATGTGCTCGCGCAGGCTCTCGAGCGCCCGCACGTCGGCCTCGACCGAGAGGCCCTCGAGGACGGAGCGCACCTGGCGCCGCGCCTGGACGCCCGCCAGGACGGCGAGCGCGCGGCCCTTCTCGCGCTCGAGCGCGCGGATCTCCTCGCGGAAGCGGATCAGGTTCTCCTTCGCGGCCTCCGCCTCGCGCTGCAGCGCCGCCAGCTCGCGCTCGGCGCGCTCGGCCTCGCCGGTGAGCTCCTGCTTGTGCGTCACCAGCGCGAGGGCGAGCTTGTCCTCGCCCTTGCGCACCGCGCGCTGGACGTCGGCCGCGAGCTGCAGCATCTCGCCCCGACGCTCGCGGATCTCGCCCTCGAGCTTGTTGCGCAGGTAGAGGATGCCGGCCACGGCCTCCTTCAGCTCGCCGTAGCGGCGCAGGCGCTCGGCGATGGCCTGCTCGTAGACGGCGCGCGGGCTCTCGCTCTCGCGATCGCGCACCCAGGTCGTGAGCCGGCCCGAGAACAGGTTGCGCAGGCGGCCGAACGGGCCGCGGCTTCGATGAAAGATCACGACGAGTTCCTCCGATGGGCGCGCATCACTCACTCGGCTCCGACTCGCTCCAGTCCTCGGCCCGCAAGCCGAGCTCGCGGATCTTCTGCTGCAGGCTCTGCCGCACCATGCCGATGGCGGCCGCGGTGCGCGAGACGTTCCCGCCGTTGGCGCGCAGCGCCGCGAGCAGGAAGCCGCGCTCGAAGCTCTCGACCGCGTCGCGCTTGGCCTCCGCGAAGGGCTGCGCGGCGCCGTCGCCCGCGGGCCGGACGCTCGCGGGCGCCCCGCTGAGCGGCGGAAGGTTCAGATCGGGCTCCTCGATCGACGCACCGGCCGCCAGCACGGCGGCCTGCTCGAGCACGTTGCGCAGCTCGCGCACGTTGCCCGGCCAGGCGTGCGAGGCGAGCCGCGCGAGCGCCTCGGGGTGGAGCGAGCGCTTCGGCCGGTCGAGCCGGCGCGCGATCTCATCGAGGAAGTGGTCGCTGAGCGCCGGCACGTCCTCGGGCCGCTCGCGCAGCGGAGGCAGCTCGATCTCGACGACGCGCAGGCGGTAGTAGAGGTCCTCGCGGAAGCGCCCGGCGCGCACCTCCTGCTCGAGGTCGCGATGCGTCGCCGCGACCACGCGCACGTCGACCTCGACCGACTTGGAGCCGCCGACGCGCTCGAAGCAGCGCTCCTGCAGCACGCGCAGCACCTTGGCCTGCGTCTCCTTCGGCATGTCGCCGATCTCGTCGAGGAAGATGGTGCCGCCGTGCGCGGTCTCGAAGCGCCCGACCCGGCGCGCGTCGGCGCCCGTGAAGGCGCCCTTCTCGTGGCCGAAGAGCTCGCTCTCGACCAGCTCGCGGCTGATCGCGGCGCAGTTGACCGCGACGAAGGGGCGCTCGCGCCGCGGGCTGCGCTGGTGGAGCGCCTGCGCGACCAGCTCCTTGCCGGTCCCGCTCTCCCCGCGCACCAGCACGGTGAGGTCGGTCTCCGCCACCTTGCGGATGGTTTCGAAGACGCGGCGCATCGCGGCGCCCGACCCGATCAGGTTCTCGAAGCGCCACTCGCGGTCGACGCGCTCGCGCAGCAGGCGGTTCTCGCGCTCGAGCCGCGTGCGCTCGAGCGCCCGGCGCACGACCAGCCGGATCTCGTCGTTGTCGAACGGCTTCGGCACGTAGTCGTGCGCGCCCGCCTTCATCGCCTCGACCGCGATCTTCTCGTTGCCGTGCGCCGTGATCATCACGACGGGCGCCTCGGCGTGCTGCTCGCGCGATGCGCGCAGCACGTCCATCCCGCTCAGGCCGGCGCCGAGCGCGAGGTCCGTCAGCACGAGGTCGAAGGTCTCGCCGCGCAGGCGCGCCAGCGCCGCCTCGCCGCTCTCGGCCTGCTCCACCTCGTAGCCCTCGCGGCGCAGCAGCCCCGAGAGCGCGAGCCGGATCGCAGCCTCGTCCTCGACGATCAGGACGCGCGGCTTCATCCGCCCGCCTCGGCGGTCGCCGGGACCCCGTTCTTCGGCAGCGTCACCCGGAACTCGGTGCCCTTGCCGAGCTCGGACTCCACCTCGATGGCGCCGCCGTGGCTCTCGACGATTTTGCGCGCGATCGCGAGGCCGAGGCCGGTGCCGTTGCTCTTCGAGGTGTGGAAGGGCGTCCAGATCCGGTCGAGGCGCTCGCGCTCGATGCCGGGGCCGTTGTCGCGCACGCGCAGCCAGACCTCGGTGCCGGCCAGGTTCTCGCCCGACTCGACGTCGATCCGCGGCGGCGGCGACGGCCGGCCGTCGAGGGCGTCGAGCGCGTTGCCGACGAGGTTGATCACCACCCGCCGGAGCTGCTCGGGGTCGCCCACCAGCGTACCCGCGGAGTCGGCGTCGACGCGCAGCCCGGCGCCCGAGCGCGTCGCGCGCTCGCGCAGCGTGTCGAGCGCGGAGGCGACCACCTCCGACATGCGCACCTCCTGCGGGCGGAGCTCCTCGTCGCGCGCGTAGCGCAGGAGATGCGAGATCGACCGCTCGACCCGCTCGAGCTCCTGGAGCGCGACGGCCGCGTACTCGACGTTCTCGGGCGAGTGCGGGTCCTCGCCCATCTGCTGGAGCAGGCTCTTCGCCGCGGTGATCGGGTTGCGGATCTCGTGGGCGATCGACGCCGAGAGCGTCTCGAGGTTGCGCGCGTGCCGCCCCTCGAGCTCGCGCGTGTTGCGCGACACCGCCACCGGCACGCGGCGGCGCACCTCGTCCTCGGTCCAGCGCTTGCGGAGGTCCGGCGCCAGGAGGCCGAAGAAGAAGTGGCAGGCGATGCCGATCCCCCACCAGAACGCCACGATCAGCGCGGGGCGGAAGCCGGCCACCAGCAGGAGGAAGAGACACGTCGCAACGTAGGGTACGAGGTGCGAGACGAAGCCGATGCGCCGCGCGACGGCCGCCCGCGCCTCGCGATAGGCGCGCTCCTCGGCATCGCCCCGCGGCGCCCCCGGCGAGAGCTTGCCCTTGACCTTGCCGCGCAGGTCGCGCGTGCGGTCGAGCGCCCAGGCCTCGAGGTCCTCGCGCAGCCGCTCGCCTTCGGCCCGCAGCTCGTCGCGGAGCTCCCGGCGGGCGCGGCGGCTCATCCGCCGCCAGTCGCGGTGGTTCATGGCGTCGCCTCCTCCGCCGCACGAATTGTGGATCGCCTGCATGCCCGGAGCCAGAGCAAGGCGCGTGCCGGCGCGGGGAGGGCCGAGGCGCGTCCTGGCGGCACCTGGGCGCGGGCGGGGTGCAGGGTCGGCGCTGCGTGCAGCGCCGCACCTGCAGGGGAGGGGAGCCTGGCGGCGCGCCTCATTCCTCGTAGCGGTCGGCTTCGCGGTCGTAGGCGGCGAAGCCGACGAGCTCGCGCAGCGCTGCGAACGAGACGCGGTGCTCGACCGGGTCGCCCTTGGCGAGCTGCTCGAGCGCGCCCTCCATGGCGCGCACCGACGCCATCAGGAGGGTGAGCGGGTGCGCCGCGATCTTGAAGCCGAGCGCCGCGAGGCGCTGCGGCGGGAGCAGCGGCGTGTCGCCGTCCTCCACCAGGTTTACCATCAGCGGTGCGTCGATCTCTCGGCCGACGCGGGCCAGCTCCCCCTCGTCGCGCGGCGCCTCGACGAAGACGACGTCCGCCCCGAGCGCGGCGAAGGCGCGGCCGCGCGCGATCGCCTCGTCGAGCCCGTGCGGCGCGCGCGCGTCGGTGCGCGCCATCACGAGGATGTCGGCGCCGGCCGCGCGCGACTCGTCGCGCGCGTCGATCGCCGCGCGGATGCGGGCCAGGGCCGCTTCGCGCGGGACCACCGCCTTGCCGCTCGTGTGGCCGCAGCGCTTGGGGGCGATCTGGTCCTCGATCATCACGCACGCGAATCCCGCGCGCGCGTAGCCGCGCACCGTGCGCTTCACGTTCATGGCGTTGCCGTAGCCGGTGTCGCCGTCGCCGATCACCGGGATCCCGACCGCGCCCGTGATCTCGCGCCCCGGGTCCAGCATCTCGCCGTACGAGATCAGGCCCCGGTCGGGAAGCGCGAGCCGCGCCGCCGAGACCGCGAACCCGCTCATGAAGGTGAGCGGGAAGCCCGCGCGCTCGATGAGCCGCGCCGAGAGCGCGTCGAAGCAGCACGGCATGACGCGGATCCCGGGCTCGGCGAGCAGCGCGCGAAGGCGGCTGGCGGGCGAGAGCGGTTCGGGCATGATCGGCACATCATACCGGGGGGAGGGGATGCGGCGAGGGCTCGGTTTCGCGCTCGCGGCGCTCGCGATCGGGGCCACGGCGGCGCCGGCCGCGGCGCTCGAAGACACCGAGACGCGCGCGCCCTGCAGCGACCGCGAGCCGCTGCGCCGGCCGTTCTTCGGCGACCTCCACGTGCACACCCGCTACTCGCTCGACGCGGCGACCCAGGGCACGCGCAACGGCCCGCGCGAGGCCTACCGCTTCGCGCGCGGCGAGCCGCTGGGCATCCAGCCGTACGACGACGAGGGGCGCCCGCTCCGCCGCTACCAGCTCGCGCGCCCGCTCGACTTCGCGGCGGTGACCGACCACGCGGAGCTCTTCGGCGAGCTCACGCTCTGCGAGACGCCGGGCCTTCCGGGAAGCGACTCGATCCTGTGTCGGATCCACCGGAGCTTCCCTCGCGCCTCGTTCTTCGTGATGAACACGCTCGCGAACTACAGCGAGACGCCCTCGCGCATGGGCTTCTGCGGGCCGGACGGCGAGCGCTGCCGCGCGGCGGCCCACACGCCCTGGCGCGAGATGCAGGACGCGGCGGAGGCCGCCTACGACCGCAGCGCCGCCTGCCGCTTCACCACCTTCGTCGGGTACGAGTGGACCGGCGCGCCCGGCAGCAACAACCTCCACCGCAACGTGATCTTCCGCAACGCCGCGGTGCCCGATCTCCCGACCAGCTACATCGACGAGCCCCGGCCCGAGGGCCTTTGGCGCGCGCTGCGCCGCGACTGCATGGACGCGGCCGCGGTGCCCGCCGGCGCCAAGACGGGCTGCGACGCCGTCGTGATCCCCCACAACTCCAACCTCTCCGGTGGCCTGATGTTCCGCCTTCCGGACGACCTCGATGCGTCCTACGCGCGCATGCGGGCGTCGATGGAGCCCCTCGTCGAGGTGATGCAACACAAGGGCGACTCGGAGTGCCTGCCCGGCGCAGGCTCGCCCGACGAGCTCTGCGGCTTCGAGAAGCTTCCCTACCAGAACTTCCAGGGGAAGTTCGTGCCGTGGCTCGCGGAGCCGCCGCCGCCCGCCAGCTTCGTGCGCGATGCACTGAAGCGCGGGCTCGTCGAGCAGTCGCGCATCGGCGCCAACCCGTTCCAGTTCGGGCTCGTGGCGAGCACCGACACCCATCTCGCGACGCCGGGCCTGATCGACGAGCGCGCCGACTACCCGGGGCACGGCGGCGCGGGCACGCCCGCGGCGCACGCGCTGCCGCCGGGCCTCCCGGACGCGGTCGAGTTCAACCCGGGCGGGCTGGCCGTGCTGTGGGCGGAGGAGGACTCGCGCGACGCGCTCTTCGAGGCGATGCGCCGGCGCGAGGCGTACGGCACGAGCGGCCCACGCCTGGTGGTGCGCGTGTTCGCTGGCTGGGACCTTCCGGCCGATCTCTGCGGCCAGGCGGACTTCGCGCGCACCGGCTACGCGCGCGGCATTCCGATGGGCGGCATCCTGCCGGCGCGCACGCGCGACATCGGACCCGCGATCGCGGTCTGGGCGCTCCGCGACCCGGGCACGGCGACCTCGCCGGGGACGCCGCTGCAGCGCGTACAGATCGTGAAGGGCTGGGTCGAGGGCGGCGTGGCGCGAGAGAAGGTGCTCGACGTCGCCGGCGACGCGAAGAACGGCGCCGACGTCGATCTTGCCACCTGCGAGGCGCGCGGCGCGGGCGCCGACGAGCTCTGCAGCGTCTGGAGAGACCCCGAGTTCGACGCGGCCGCGCCCGCCTTCTATTACGCCCGCGTGCTCGAGAACCCGACCTGCCGCTGGTCGACGCGCGCGTGTCTCGAGGCCGGCGTCGATTGTCGGGATCCGCGCACGGTCGGCCAGGGCTTCGAGGGCTGCTGCGACGCGCGCATCCCGAAGACGATCCAGGAGCGCGCCTGGACCTCGCCGGTCTGGTATGTCCCAGCGGGCTCCGCGGGGCACGTACCAGCGCAGCCGGAGGCGCCTCAGTGAGGCCGCTCCTGCACTTCGCGGCGATCGGTGCGTTGCTCTTCGCGGCCGAGCGCTGGATCGCGGCGCGGCCCGTTCCGGCCGCGCCCGCGGCCCGCGTGGCCACCGACGAGGATCTCCTGGTGCGCGAGGCGCGGCGGCTCGGCCTCGATCGCGCCGACCCCGTGGTGCGCGCGCGCCTGGTGCGAAACCTGCGCACCACGGACGAGGAGAGCTCGAGCGACGCGCTCTACCGCGAGGCGCTCGCGCTCGGGATGGATCAGAGCGATTTCGTCGTACGCCGCCGTCTGGGGGAGCGGATGGAAGCGCGCCTGCGCGCGGCGGGGGCCGACGCGCCGATCCCGGAGCCCGCGCTGCGCACCTACTACGATGAACACATTTCGGTGTGGACGACGCCGGAGGCCCTCGAGATCGCCCACGTGTTCTTCTCGCGCGCGCGCCGCGGCGCGGCGGCCGAGGCGGACGCCCGCACCGCGCTGGACCTCCTGCGCGCCGCGCGGGTCGGTCCCGACCAGGGGCCGGCGCTCGGCGATCCCTTCCTGCTCGGGAGCCAGCTCCCGGCGCGGACCGGCGCCGCGCTGGCCCGCGACCTCGGCCCCCGCTTCGCCGAGGCCGTCGGCCGGCTCGAGCCGGGCGCGTGGTCGGAGCCGATCGCGTCGAGCTACGGCGTGCACCTGGTGTGGGTGCGCGCGCGGCTGCCCGCGCGCTCCGAGCCGTTCGAGGCGGTGCGCGGGCAGGTGGAGGACTCGCTCCGCACCGAGCGCGGCGACGCCGCGCTGCGCGCGGGGATCGAGGCGCTGCGCGCCGCCGACCCGCGCTGAGCGCCCGCCGCGACGCCGGCACGCGCTGGGGAGCCGAGCGCGTCCTCTGATACCCTCGGGTCTCGCGGGGAGTCGAGGAGGCTTCGTGACTGCGATCGGCATCGCTGCGCTGGCCGCCGTCGCGGCGCTCTTCGCCGCGTTTGGCTGGCGGGGCGAGCGCACGCGGCGTGCCGAAGTCGAGCGCGAGCGCGGTGCGCTGCGCGACGAGCTCGATGCCCTGCGCGAGGCCTCCGAGGGCAAGGCGCGCTCCGTTCGCGAGCGCGGCGACGAGCTCGCGGAGCTCCGCCGCAAGCTCGAGAAGGCGCGCAAGCGCGCCTTCGTCGCGAGCGAGGAGAAGGCGCCGCTCGAGACGCGCGCCGCCGAGCTGGAGGCGAAGGTCCGCGCGCGCGAGCTCGAGGCCGTTCGCCTGCGCGATCAGGTCGTCCACCTCGAGGCCGAGCACGAGCGCGCCGCGCGCGAGGGGGCGCGCCTGCGCGAGGAGCACGCGCGGGCCGTGCAGGCCGCGTCGGTGCCGCGCATCGATGCCGAGGAGCACCAGCAGCTCGCACGGCGCAACGAGGCGGTCGAGCAGGAGGTTCGGCGGCTCGCCGACCTCCTGCGCGAGAGCGAGCGCGAGGCGAGCCGCTATCGCCAGCGCGAGCGCGTGCAGCGGCGCGCCTATACGGTCCTGCGCGGAGAGCTCGACGTCGCCAAGGATCGCATCCGCGCGCTGCAGGGCCTTCCCGGCGAAGAGCCGACCGCGGGCCACGGCGCCGAGATCGGCCCCGACTGAGCGCGGCGTGCTCTATCTCTCGAAGGTCGCCACCCAGCTCGTGCTGCCGCTCGACGTGGCGATCGCGGCCATGTTCGTGGCGGCCGCGCTGGCGTGGCGCAGCCGGGCGCGCGGAGCCGCCGCGGTAGCGGCCGCGGCTGCGCTGCTGCTCTGGGCCGCGTCGCTGCCGGTGGCGGCGTCCCGGCTGCTGGGCTCGATCGAGGAGCGACACCCGCCGGTGACGGCCGAGGAGTCGCCGTCGGCGGGTGCCATCGTGGTGCTCGGCGGCGGGATCAACAGCTTCGACCCCTCGCAGCCCCTGCAGCGCTGGCCGGACCTGAACGACTCCGGCGATCGCCTGATCCACGCGGCGCGGCTCTATCGCGCCGGCAAGGCGCCGCTGGTGATCCCGACCGGCGGCCGGATGGCGTGGGAGCCGGACGCGGTCCCACAGGCCGAGCTCGCCGCGCAGCTCCTCGAGGAGTGGGGCGTGCCGCGGGCGGCGATCGTACCGGAGCCCCGCAGCCGCACCACCTGGGAGGACGCGCGCTACGCCCGGGAGCTGCTCGACGCTCGCGGCATCCACGAGGTGCTGCTCGTCACCTCCGCGCTCCACATGGAGCGCGCGCTCGCGAGCTTCGAAGCGGCCGGCGTGCGCGCGATCCCGGCGCCGACCGACTTCGAGGCCGCCGCTCCGGCGAGCGGCCTGCTGGGCTGGCTCCCGAGCGTCCGCGCGCTCACCGACACGACGCGCTCGCTGCGGGAGTGGCTCGGGCTCGCGGTGTATCGAGTCCGGGCGCGCGTGCAGGGGTCGGAGGCCCCGAGCCACGGCTGAGCGCCGGCTCGCGAGGCACGCTCGCTCCCGTCGGAGCTACTGCTCGAAGTAGCCCCAGGGAAACTCGGGCCGGATGATCGGCCTGTAGCCCGGTGGGGCAGGGATCGGGAAGGTCACGAACTCGTAGACGCCCACGAGCTCGCGCACGACGATCATGCCGAGCCCCTGGGCGACTCCGAGGGTGAAGCCGTAGGCAGGACCTCTCTCCCGGGTCAGCTTCACCATGTTGCCCGGCAGCTCCATCACCCCGCACGTCATCGCCGCGAAGCCCCGGCCGAGCTTGCGCCCCGGGTTGTAGCGCGCAGCGTGCGCGCTCGAAGGCGCGGCGAGCGCCAGCACCACGGCGATCGCGAGCCCCGCGCGCCTCCACCTCGCTCCCCCCACGTCGATCCTCCCGTTCTGCCTGCCGCCCCAGGTTGCCAGAAGGGCCGCGCCCAGCCCACCCGCCTCTGTGAATCGCCTGTGCTATCGGCGGCGCGGGCGCGATCCTGGACGATGGATTCGTGTACGATGCCGAGACGGGGGAGGAGCACGGAGGCCGCAATGGAGCTCGAACCGCCTGCTGTGCAGGATCCCCGTCGCTCACCGGCCCGATCCAGCGCGGCGCTCGCGCTCGCTTTCGTCGCCGCGCTCTCGCCCGCGGCGGTGCCGGCGGCGACGCTCGCGACGACTCACGTCGTCGCGAAGGGCGGCGACGAGTCGCCGGACGCGACGGGCACGTTCTTCCCGCTCACCGTCCCCGTGCTCGGAGCGTCCGGCCAGGCCGCCTTCGGGGCGAACATCTACGACGACCATGGCTTCCTGGTCGGAGACGGCCTCCTCCGCGCCAGCGCTCCGGCGGATCTGGTGCTGATCGCGCGCGCCTACCAGCTCGGGCACAACCCGTCCGGCTGGCCCGCGCCGGACGGGAACGGCTACCTCTCGCCCTTGAGCACCCCGGCGACCGCGATCAACGAGAGCGGTCAGGTCGCCTTCTACTCACGCTTGACGCAGACCTTCGCCCCCACCGAGGCCGAGGGCTTCTTCGTCGGGACCGGCGGCCAGGTGGGGCTCGTCCAGATCGCCCGCCCCAACGATGCAGTGCCGAACACGACGGACGTGATCTCCGATCTGTCGACGCCCTCGTCGATCCTGTGCCTGAACGATGCGGGTCTCCTCGCGTTCGTGGCGGGCGTCAGCGGAGCCAACCAGGCGCTAGCGATCCTCACTGGCGACGACACGGCGGGAAGCCTGGTCGAGGTCGTGCGGGGCGGGCAGGCGACGCCGGACAACACGGCGACCTTCCTCGAGTTCATCGCACCGACACCGATCAACCAGTCGGGGCAGGTCGCCTTCTCCGCTCTGTCCGTCCCCTCCGGCGGAGGCATCTTCCGCGCCGGCGGCGGTCCGCTCACCAAGATCGCGCAGACGGGCGACGCCAGCCCGGACGGCAACGGGATCTTCCTGGCCCTCGGAACCGTCGCGCCCGCCTTCAACGACGCCGGCCAGGCCGCGTTCTTCGCGAACCTGAGCGGGACGACCGGAGGGAGCAGCGACAATGCGGGGATCTTCCGGGGTGATGGGTCGAGCCTCGCGGTGATCGCGCGCCGCGGAGACCTCACGCCGGGCGGCAACGGGCGGCTCCTCGACATCTTCAGTGTCGCCTTCGCCTTCAACGACCTCGGACAGGTGCTGTTCGAGAGCACGATCACGGGCGCCCAGAACGGCTCGGCGGCGGGCATCTTCCGCGGCGACGGCGGCGCGCTGACGCCGATCGCGCGCATCAACGATCTCGCACCGGGCGGGGGCGTC
>Ga0335084_10007447_pt1 | contig 10886 bp, 10 predicted proteins | sample Lox_Sample_44_FD_206721 | JGI IMG/M metagenome (GOLD analysis project Ga0335084, IMG submission 206721) | Soil microbial communities from Loxahatchee National Wildlife Refuge, Florida, United States - Lox_Sample_4.4 | ecosystem: Environmental > Terrestrial > Soil > Wetlands | place: USA...
GTAGTGGAACGGCCGAGGTTCCCTCCCGCGCGTTCGATCTTTGATCAATTCGGCCGCATGACGGCCCTCCTGCATCGCGACCGGCGCCAGCCCTGGGAGCGGCTGGATCTCGCCGTCGCTGCCCTGTACGCGGATCATGTCGCCGAGCGCGAGCACTTCGGGATGGCTCGCCAGGGTGAGGTCCGGCCCCACGGTCACGCGGCCAGCGCGGTCGACTTCGAGGTCCGCGGCCTCGGCCAGCGATCCCGCGAGCTCGGACGCCGCGACTCCCGCGGCCCAGATCACGGTGCGTGTCTCGATGCGCTCGGTCGTGTCGTCCGGGTTCCGAATCGCCACCGAGTCGGGCGTGATGTCGACGACGGTGTGGCCGACGAGCGGCGTCGCGCCGAGCTGCTCGAGCGAACGCGCAGCCTTTCGGGAGAGCGACTCCGGGAAGCTCGTCAGAACGCGGTCGAGGGCTTCGACGATCAGCACCCGCGCGCTTCGCGTGTCGATGTCGTGGAAGTCGCGGCGCAGGGTGTCGCGAGCTAGCTCGGCGATCTGCCCCGCCATCTCGACGCCGGTCGGGCCGGCCCCGACGACGACGAACGTGAGCCAGGCCTGCCGACGCGCCTCGTCGGTCTCGGCCTCTGCCGCCTCGAAGGCGGTGAGGATCCGCCCGCGGATCTCCAGGGCGCCGGCAAGCGACTTGAGCTCGGGCGCGCTCTCCCGCCAGTCGTCGTGGCCGAAGTACGAGTAATGCGAGCCGCCGGCGACGACGAGCGTGTCGTAGTCGATCGCCGCGCCCTTGTCACCGTTTGCCAGATCGGCGATCACCGCCCGGCGCTCGAGATCGAATCCGGTCACCTCGGCGAGCAGCACGCGGACGTTCTTCTGACGCTTGAACACGGCCCGCAGCGGCGAGGCGATCTCGGCCGGAGAGAGCGCGCCGGTCGCCACCTGGTAGGCGAGCGGCTGGAAGAGGTGGAAGTTCTGCCGGTCGATGAGAGTGACCTCGACGGGCGCTCGGCGCAGGCCGCGCACCGCATTGAGCCCGCCGAACCCGCCTCCGACGACGACCACCCGGTGCCTGCCGGGCCGGCTCATCCGTCGGCGCCGCGCACGTCCACGAACTTGACGTAGTAGCCGAGCTCGTCGAAGCCGAGCTTCTCGTACAGCTTCTTCGGCCAGTCGTCGTGGTCCGCGACCAGGAAGACGAAGGTCGCGCCCGCCTCTCTCGCGGCCGCGATCGCGGCCAGGGTGACGGCGGTCGCGTAGCCGTTGCCGCGGTGCTCCGGAAGCGTTCCGACGTCCTCGACCTGCGCGTCCGTGCCGTCCTGGTAGAGGTCCGCGTAGCTGACGACCTCGCCCTCGGCGACGACTGCGAAGAAGCGGGCCTCGACCTGTCCCGCGATCACGTGCTTCCCTGCGAACAGCTGGGCCATGACCTCGGGCCTGCCCCACGGGAAGCCGGCGTTGACCCGCAGCCGCGCCTGTCGCAGGTCCTCCTCGGCGACCTCACGGACGAGGCCGAGGTCGGCGCTGCGCTCGGGCTCGCGGCGCTGCACCATGATCACGACCCGGTGGATCTGCCAGCCGCGTCGCTCGAAGAACGGGGCCAGCCGCTCGCCGTGCTCGGGATCCGGGACGATGATCATCCGGCGCTCGAGCCGCGTCGCCTCGGAGGCCACTTCCTCAGGCCCGGCCTCCCGCTCGACGCGCAGGAAGTTCGCGTCGAGCCTCCTCGGCAGCTCGTCGAGGTAGCCGGCCGTTCCCACGGTCGACGGCTCGGTCCGGGTGACGTAGGTGTCGCCGCGGTCGAGAAACGCGTACGCGCGTGCGAGGTCGCTGCTCACCTCTCTACTATCGCGCTGTGCCGTCAGTTCAGGTCGCGGTGATCGGCAGCGGAGCCGAGCACGAGGGTCTGGCCGAGGAGGTCGGGCGCCTGCTCGCCGAGCGAGGCTGCACGGTCGTCACCGGCGGGCTCGGCGAGGTCATGGCCGCCGCGGCACGTGGTGCGAAGCAGGCGGGCGGCGCGACGATCGGGATCCTGCCGGGCGAGAGCCGCGCCGACGCGAACGAGTGGACCGACCACGTCGTCGTGACGGGGACCGGCCATGCGCGCAACCTTGCGGTCGTCGCCACGGGCGACGCGGTGATCGCGGTCGGCGGGAGCTGGGGGACGCTGACGGAGATCGGCTTCGCCTCGCGGCTCGGGCGGCCGGTGGTGATCCTCGAGCCGGGCCTCGCCGTGGACGGGGTGCCGCGCGCCTGGTCGCCGTCCGAGGCCGTCGACCTCGCGCTCAGCCGGCTCGGAGGAGCGGCTGGGTGAGGCAGGTCGGCCCACCGTCGCCCTTCGAGAGCTCCTCGCCCGCGTAGACCTCGACCTCGACCCCCGCCCGCTCGAGGCGCTTCCGTGTCTCGGGGTTCCCGTCCACCGCCAGCGCCACCCGCGGGGCGAGGGCGAGGACGTTCGGTCCCATGGACTCGAACTCCTCGTCGGGCACCGGCACGATCTCGATGCCGCGGGCCTCGAGCAGCTCTGCGAGCCTGACCGGCAGGAGCGGCGGGTACGCGACCACGAGGTCGGGCGCGAGGGGACTGAGCAGCGAGAGCAGGTGCATCACCTCGCCGCGGCCGCGCCAGTGCGGCAGATCGAACGCGATCACCTCCAGGGCGGGGAGGAGCAGCCGCACCGCGACGATCCCGGCATCGTTCGTCCGGTAGCCGCGGCCGACCAGGAGCGTGTTCAGGTCGAGCCGGAGGAAGTCGCCGCCCTCCGCGTGCGCCGCGCCCTCCAGCCGCCCGACTATCGCGACACCGGCGCGCTCGAGGTCGGCAGCCAGGGCCGCGGGCTCCCCGCGGCGGCACTCTTTGCCCGGGTTGAGCAGGATCGCGCCCTCGTCTGCGACCAGCACCGGGTCGTAGACGTAGATCGCGTCAGGATTGCCCTCGGCCGGCGACTGCGTGACGACCACCTCGACCCCGGCTTCCTCCAGATGCGCGCACAGCGCTTCGTGCTCCCGCACGATCCCGGCCGGGTCCGGTGCAGCGCGCCAGCCGCAGCCCTGCCAGCCGTGGAGGTCGCCTGCGCGAGGCGGCCGCACCAGCACCCGCCGCAGCTCGCCGGTCATCGACAGACAGCCGTAACGGATCGGCTCGGCCGTCACGCGGACGATCGTACGTCGGAGAGCCTCCGCTCCAGGAACTCGCGCTCCGCAGGCTGCGAAGCGAGCTCGAGCGCCCGTACGTACGCCTCGGCCGCCTCGTCGCCGCGCTCGAGTCGCCGCAGGAGGTCGGCTCGAGCCGAATGCAGGTGCCGGTAGCGGTCGAGGCCCTCGATGCGGTCGATCAACGCCAGCCCGGCCTCGGGGCCCACCGCCATGGCGACCGCGACCGCGCGGTTCAGCTCCACGACGGGCGAGGGCGTGTAGCAGGCCAGCCGCCCGTAGAGGGCTGCGATCTGCGGCCAGTCCGTCTCCGGCTCGAGGTGGAGCGACGCGATCGCGGCCTGGAGCTGGTACGGCCCCGGCGCCCGCAGGGGGAGCGCCCGCTCGAGCGCCCGCCGACCCTCGCCGATCCGGTCCTCGTCCCAGAGCTCCCGGTCCTGCTCGCCCAGCAGGACGAGCCCGCCGGCCGCGTCGATCCGCGCCTCGCGGCGAGCGTCGTGCAGCAGCATCAGCGCGAGCAGGCCGAGCACCTCCGGCTCGTCGGGCATCAGCACCGCGAGGACCTTCCCGAGCCGGATCGCCTCGTCGCAGAGCTCCGCGCGGGGCGGCGGCCCGTAGCCCTCGTTGAAGATCAGGTAGACGACGGCGAGCGCCGTCCCCAGCCGTTCCGGCAGCAGGTGGTCGGGCGGAACGCGAAACGGGATCCCCGCGGCCCGTATCTTCCGCTTTGCCCGCACGAGCCGCTGGGCCATCGTCGCCTCGGGGACGAGGAACGCGCGGGCGATCTCCTCCGTCGTCAACCCGCCGAGGGTGCGAAGCGTCAGCGCGACCTGCGCTTCCCGGGCAAGTGCTGGATGGCAGCACGCGAAGATCAGGCTCAAGCGTTCGTCGGGAATCGTCTCGTCCTCCTCGTCTGCGCGGTCGGGCTCGAGCGCGGCCAGCAGCTCCGTCTTGCGCCGGAGCGTCCGCTCGCGCCGGATCCGGTCGATCGCCCGGTTGCGCGCTGTCGTCAGCAGCCACGCGCGGGGATTCTCGGGGGCGCCCTCGCTGGGCCAGCGCTCCAGCGCGGCCGCGAAAGCCTCCTGGACGGCGTCCTCCGCGAGCTCCACGTCGCCGAGCGAGCGCGCCAGGATCGCGAGGGTACGCCCCCACTCCTCCCGGAAGACGTTCTCTACTACGAGCCGTCCTCCTCGAAGACCATCACCGGCCGCACCTCGACCGAGCCGTGGCGGGCTGCCGGGACCTTCGCCGCCCACTCGATTGCCTCGTCGAGTGAGTTGGCCTCGATCAGGTAGTAGCCGCCGAGCTGCTCCTTCGTCTCCGCGAACGGGCCGTCGGTGGTCAGTGTCTCGTCGTTCTTCACCCTGACGGTGGTGGCCGTCTGAGTCGAGTCGAGCGCATCCCCTGCGACCATCGCGCCTGCGTCCTGGAGCTCCTTCGTGAACGCGACGTAGGCCTGGAAGACCTGGCCGCGCTCCTCCTCGCTCATCGACTCCCAGCCGTCCTCGGCTCCGTAGATCAGAAGCATGTACTGCACGTCGTCCTCCTTCGATCGCTTACGAGGGTACGACGAACGGAAGCGTTGCTGATCGACACCTCCCGTGCCGATACATGTCGCATGAAGCTCGCGGCTCCGTTGCTGCTCGTGGTCCTGGTCGTCAGCGGTTGGGGCTGGGAGCACCATGTCCGCACGAAGAACGAGGCTGCCCTCAGCGTGGTCGCGAGCGAGCTGGCCGGCCGCTCGGTGCACGTCTCGTGCCAGAGCCTCTGGAAGTCGCTCGTCGACGTCGACAATCGACTCGGCGACGTGCCCTTCCCGAACGGCTACGCATCGGCCCACACGCACCTGACCCGCGCCGTCTGCGGCAAGCTCACGCACTTCCGCAAGGTGTCGAGCCATCCCGAGCTCGACTGCCTGACCAGGATCGACTGGAGCCGGTTCACCCAGGCGGACGCCTCGAACGCCGACTGCATCCGGGACGCCGACCCCGAAGCCGAGGCGCTGATGACCCTCGCGCACGAGTCGATGCACCTGCGCGGCTGGGCGGACGAAGCGACCGCCCAGTGCTACGGCATCCAGGAGGTCGCGTACACGGTCGAGCGGCTCGGCGGGACGCTCGCCGAGGGGAAGGCGGTTGCGTCGTTCATGCTCGCCGTCCAAGGCGGGATGCCCGAGGAGTACCAGTCGGGCGAATGCCGGGCGGGGGGAGACCTCGATCTGCACCCCGACACGCCGGACTTTCCGACCGAGGCCCCGCCCGGGCCGCCGCCGGCCGGGCTCTACGGCCCGCAGCTCGGAACCTAGGCTGCGGAGCTCGCCTCGCCGCCGCCGGTCGCGCTCGAGACGCTCTTGACGAGCACCCTCGTGAAGCGCTCGCTGAACCCGGCCACGAACGCGAGCGCGCCGTAGTAGTAGATCGCCCGGCCGGCCGTGGGCGCCGTGGTCTGGAGCAGCTCGCTCGCGAGGACGAGGTAGGTGAAGACGCCGAACACGGCCCCGAGCACCGGCCGGTAGGTCCCGAGCATCAGGACGGTCCGCTTGCCCAGGTCGTAATGGACGTCGTACTTGTCCGAGGCCATCCGCTGGAGCACGCTGACGAACGCGCCGACCGCTCCGGACGCGTAGGCGACGAGCAGCGTCCTCAGCACCTGGTCCCGCTTGACCGGGTGCACCGAGAAGAGATGGACGTGCGGCGCGAGGACCACGACCAGGGCCGCGAGCGCCATCACCGCGGCGAGGCCGATCAGCATTCCCTGCATGTAGACCGTCCGGCCCGTCTGCACGCCTGCCTCGTGGTAGTAGGCCTCGATCTTGTCCAGCTCGGCCTGCTGGTCGTCCGCGATCAGCTGTGCCTTGCCGGGCTCGGGCTTGCCACCGGCCTTGTCGAGGCAGCCGAGCAGGTGGCTGGCGACGGCGACGATGCGCCGCATCGCAACGCTCTCGCTCGTGAACCTGAGCGCCTCCGTGACCTGTATGGCGAGGGCCTCGCAGGCGAAGAGAACGTCCGCGATCGGTGGGGCGTCGCGAGTGACCCAGTCGGTCGCGCGGTGGAAGCGGCGCACGTCGTCGATGAATGGGCGAAGGAGCAATGGGGCCTTTCTGCGCGTCAGCGCGACGCCGGACGGCTCGGTGATCGACCAGTACTCGTCCACGATCTCGCCGTGGCGTGCCTCGAAGGCGGCCCGAGTCTCGCGGTAGCGGTCCTCGCAGTCACGAAGGTCCGCCGTCGGCTCCTCGCGGCAGCGCTCCCACTGGAAGTGGTCCCAGGCGAGATCGGAGAAGCGCACCTGATCGGCCTCCCGCGGGTGACGCGTCTCGGGCTCGGCGCTGGCCACGCTTCGCTCGGGATGGAGGATGTTTGCGAGCCAGGTGCTCATCTGCGTCTCCCGTCCGATCCGGGCCGCAGGACGGATCTGGCTGTCGCTCTGAACCCAGGTTACGAGATTGTGACGCCGGTTGCAAGCATCCGGGCGAGAAGCTCGTGCGCCCCTTCCTTGTCGAGCGGCTCGTTCAGGTTGCCGCACTTCGGGCTCTGGACGCACGACGGGCACCCGCGCTCGCACGGGCACCCCGCGAGCAGCCGGGCCGTGTCCTCGACCCAGCCCTCGAACGCCTCGAACCCTCGCTCTGCGATCCCGACGCCGCCTGCGTGGCCGTCGTAGACGAAGATCGTCGGTCGCCCGGTCTGGAAGTGCAGGTTGGTCGAGAGCCCGCCGATGTCCCAGCGGTCGCACATCGCCCAGAGCGGCAGCAGCGCGATCATCGAGTGCTCGGCAGCGTGGAGTGACCCGAGCAGCCGCGGCTGGCTCTCCAGGCCTTCGAGCATCCACGGCTCCGGCAGGAACCAGACGGCCTCCGTCCCGAACTCGGTCTGCGGCAGCGCCAGCGGGACGACCTCGAGGCTCTCCTGGGTCTGGATCGAGCGCTTCTGGTAGCCGACCACCTGGTCGGTGACGACGACGCTGCCGAACGAGAGCTCGAGCCCGAGGCGGGTCTCGATGCGCCGGGGATCGACGATCGCAGTCGTGGTCTCGGTCTTCGCCTGCGTGTAGTAGTCGCCCCGGAACGGCTCGACCAGGGCGGTCCGCGACTCGAGGTCGAGCTCCCCGACGCGATAGCTCTCGCCCAGGTGGAGGTAGATCGCGCCCTCGTGGACGGTCGAGTAGGCGCGCTCCTGCTCGACGATGCCGAGGATCGCCCCGCTCGACGCGTCGACGATCGTGATCGACTCCGGCCCGGTCGAGCGCAGGGAGAGTCGGGCAGCGGGGTAGTCGCGCCCGGCCCAGACGTAGCCGGCCTTCGTCTTCTTGAGCTCCGGCAGGGCGGCTGCGCGCTCCAGCGCCGCGTCGCCGAGCAGCTCGCGGTCGGCGTCGTCGAGCGGCGCCTCGAACGCCGCGGCCAGCACGTGGCCGTCGAGCACGCGCGGGTTCTCGTGATCGAGGATCGCCGCCTCGACGCGGCGGCCGAGCAGCGCATGCGGCTCGCGCATGAAGTACTGGTCGAGCGCGTCCTCGCTCGCGACGAGCACCGCGAGCCCGTGGCCCTGCCGACCCGCGCGACCCCACTGCTGCCGCAGCGAGGCGACCGTTCCCGGAAAGCCGACCGAGAGGACGCAGTCGAGGAGGCCGACGTCGATCCCGAGCTCGAGCGCATTCGTCGCCGAGACTCCGAGCAGCTCGCCGTCGAGCAGGCGCCGCTCGATCTCCCGCCGCTGAGCGGGCGTGTAGCCGGCCCGGTAGGGCGAGAGCGCCGAGTCGTCGCCGAGCCGCTCCGCCGTGAAGCGGTGGATCAGCTCCGCCGCTCGCCGGCTCTTCGAGAAGCAGAGCGTGCGGAGGCCGCGCGAGACGAGATCGGCCATCAGGCGCGACGCCTCGCCGAGCGCGCTCGCCCTCAAGCCGAGCTCCTCGTCGGTCAGCGGCGGATTCCAGAGCGCGACCGTCCGCTCGGCTCGCGGCGCTCCGTCGTCGCCGACCACGGTCGTCTCGGCTCCGATCAGCGACCGCGCGAGCTCGCCCGGGTTGGCGATCGTCGCCGAGGCGAGCAGGAACTGCGGCTCGGCGCCGTACACGCGGGCGAGCCTTCGCAGCCGTCGGAGCACGTTCGCGACGTGTGAGCCGAACACGCCGCGGTAGACGTGCGCCTCGTCCACGATCACGTAGCTCAGGTTCGCGAGCACGTCGCCCCAGCGGTCGTGATGCGGCAGCACGCCGATGTGGAGCATGTCCGGGTTGGACAGGATCAGGTTCGCCCACTTGCGCACCTGCCAGCGGCGCTCGGCTGCCGTGTCGCCGTCGTAGATGGCCGCCCGCAACCTCGGGAGCTTGAGGCTGCCTAGCGCGCGGAGCTGGTCCTGTGCGAGCGCCTTGGTCGGGTAGAGGTACAGCGCCCGGCGCTTGGGCTCGCGCGCGAGCGCGTCGAGGACGGGCAGGTTGAACGCGAGCGTCTTCCCGCTTGCCGTGCCCGTCGTGACGATCACGTGCTCGCCGCGCGCGGCTGCCGCCCAGGCCTCGGCCTGGTGCGTGTAGAGCGACTCGACGCCGAGCGACGCACGAACGCGCGGGTGCAGCGCGTCGGGCAGCGGCACGGTCCGCGCCGCGCGCTCGGGCTCCGCGCCGAGGTGGGCGAGCTCCTCGCCCTGGAGCACGTCGTCCCAGAGGGCAACACTCGTGGCCACGAGACGATGGTAGCCTTGCCGCACCGGGGTGCCCTCACGGGCTGAGATCACACCCGACGAACCTGACCCGGGTCATGCCGGCGGAGGGAGGAGCCCAAGTTGGAGAACGAGCAGCCCGCCGCGGAGGCCGAGCTTTGCTCGGCCGGAGCTGAGTGTCCTTGGCCATGTCGCGCCCGCTAAGGAGGGGGCACATGGGGGAACCATGGGTTCCCCCATGCTGTTTGACTATTGCGGGGTCGGACTCCGGGGGCGGCGCTGGGATCCAGGCCGACCTGAAGGCCTTCGCCGCCGCCGGCTGCCACGGGATGAGCGCGGTCGTCGCGCTGACTGCGCAGAACACGACCGGGGTGACCGCCGTCCACGACGTTCCGCCGGAGATCGTCACTGCCCAGCTCGAGGCGGTGTTCGACGACATCGGCGTCGACGCGGCCAAGACGGGGATGCTCTCCTCGTCGGCCCAGATCGAGGCGGTCGCGGACTTCCTGGACGAGCACCCTGTTCCTCTGGTCGTCGACCCGGTGATGGTCGCGAGCTCCGGCGCGCGGCTGCTCAAGGACGAGGCCGTCGGGACGCTGGTCGCGCGGCTCTTCCCGCTCGCGACCGTGATCACGCCGAACGTGCCCGAGGCAGAGGCGCTGGTCGGCGACGGCCTGCCCTCCGTGCTGGCCGAGCGGCTGCACGAGCTCGGCGCCGCGGCGGTGGTCGTCACCGGCGGTCACGCGGCCGAGCCCGTCGACCACCTCTTCGACGGCGAGGAGCACATCGAGATCCCGGTCAAGCGTCACGCGGTCCGAGCTACGCACGGCGCCGGCTGCACGCACTCGGCGACCCTGGCGGCGCTGCTCGCCCGCGGCGAGAGCCTCGAGGCCGCGGCCCGCGGCGCCGCCAAGGCCGCCTCGCGCGCCGTCGCCCAGGGCCTGACCGAGCTGGGGGCCGGCGAAGGCCCCGTCGACGTGATCGGCCTGCGAGGAGCCGCGTGACTCTCACCACGGGCGCCGATCTCCGTGCGATGCGCGAGCGCAAGCCGCTCGTGCACCAGATCACGAACTACGTGGTCATGAACGAGACTGCGAATGCGACGCTCGCGATCGGAGCGCTCCCGGTGATGGCGCACGCTCCGCAGGAGGTGGAGGAGATGGCGTCCGTCGCCGGGGCGCTCGTGCTGAACATCGGCACCCTCTCCGATCACTGGATCGAGGCGATGCTGATGGCCGGCCGGGCGGCGAACCGGGCCGGCGCGCCGATCGTGCTCGACCCGGTCGGCGCGGGGGCGACCACCTACCGGACGGCCACGGCGGAGCGCCTGCTCGGCGAGCTCGAGATCGCGGTCGTGCGCGGGAACGCGGCCGAGATCGCGACGCTGGCCGGGCAGGAGGCGGAGATCCGTGGAGTCGAGTCGGTCGGCGCGGCGGCGAGCCCGGAGCTCGCGCAGGCCGCGGCGAAGGCGCTCGGCTGCGTCGCCTCGGTCACGGGGCCCGTGGACCATGTCTCGGACGGCGACCGGAGCTACGCGGTTGCGAACGGCCACCCGCTGCTGGGCGCGGTCAGCGGGACCGGCTGTATGTCGACGGCGATCACCGGCTGCTTCCTCGCCGTCCGTCCCGAGGCGCCGCTCGAGGCTGCCGCCGAGGCGCTGGTCGCGTTCGGGGTCGCCGCCGAGGACGCGGCTGCCGAGGCGAAGGGGCCGGGCACCTTCCACGCGGCGCTCTACGACGCGCTTGCGGCCCTCGACCCAGGGACGCTCGACTCCCGTTACCGCGTCGCGTGAGGCTGCACGCGATCGTCGAGGATCTCGAGACCGCGCGCGCCGCGGTCGAGGGCGGCGCGACGGTCGTCCAGCTGCGCCTCAAAGGGGCGAGCACGGACGAGGTGGTCGAGGCAGGGCGCCCCTTCGGCGACCTCGGGGCCGTCTTCGTCGTCAACGACGACGTGGAAGCGGCGATCCGGCTCGGCGCCGACGGCGTGCACCTCGGCCGGGACGACCCGGGCGCCGAGCGCGCTATCGCGGCGGGCCTTCTCCTCGGCACCTCCGCCGCGTCGGTCGTCGAAGCGCGGGCGGGCG
>Ga0335084_10007449_pt1 | contig 10886 bp, 10 predicted proteins | sample Lox_Sample_44_FD_206721 | JGI IMG/M metagenome (GOLD analysis project Ga0335084, IMG submission 206721) | Soil microbial communities from Loxahatchee National Wildlife Refuge, Florida, United States - Lox_Sample_4.4 | ecosystem: Environmental > Terrestrial > Soil > Wetlands | place: USA...
CACCGGCCACGACCGCCACGGCCACGATCGACGCGACGAGCCATCGCCGCCTCGACGACCCGATACGGTCGCGTGCAGATTTCGCCGATGGCGTGGCGCGCGGTGAACTGCTCGCAGCGCCGCCGATGAAGTGCTGTACCGATTCGACGAGGCCGGCAAACGTCGCCGCGTTGGCGTCGCCTTTCCAGCCGGTGAAGTCGAGCGCCTGCGTCTGGCGGAACCCGAGCGGCGGCTGCACGCCGTCGATGCGCACGGGGATCAGCTTGTCGCCTTCACGCGCTTGCTCCGCTTCGTCGCGCACCCACCGCGAGCCCAGCGAGTCGCCCGACCACAGCACGATCACGGCTCGTGCAGCGTCGAGTTCGCGTTCGATTTCCTTGGCGAACTCTGCGCCGCCGCGAATGTGCCGGTCCCACCAGACCGAAAAGCCGGCGGCGTTGAGCCCGCTCGCCAGCTTCTCCGCGATGTCGCGGTCTTCTCGAACGTAAGACACGAACACGTCGGCCACGATCGACTCCGCGGATGGTCTGAGCCCGTTACTGCGGTTTGAGGCGAAATTCGTCGTCTGAACGATACCGGTTTTCAGCACCGGCTAACCAGCACTGCCATCGACGACTGCCGGTCAAGGGAGGTCATGCGCGTCGTCGTGCAAGCCATCAGCCATCATGACCACGTCGTTGGGATCCTACTGCAGACTGCGCAGCGGCAGACGAAGCGCAAGCACGACCGAGGATAGGGAGCATAAACCCGCTGTTCGTGCATTGCGCTGAGTAGCGGGAGACGACGTAGCGAAGGGGCAGTCGGTGTTGAGTTGGCCAGCGATGTGACATCAGGCGAACGGCTGCTGGCTGACGTGGCTGAACGCGCACACGCGCGGGGGTTGATCCGGAAGTCGCTGATCTGCCAGACGAGTCTGCTTACTCCGGACGTTGCGGAGTTTCAGTGAACCGTTATCGAACCGCTGCGAGCGCTGAATTCCTGCGGCGCCTGTGGTCGTGCGACGTGTTCCAGGATTTTCTGAACGATGTCCGGACGGGTGACATCAGCGATCACGCGCAACCGACCGCCGCAGTCCGGGCAGATCGACAGATCAATCGCGAACACTCTGCGCAGACGCTCCATCCAGCTCATCGGCGCGGTCGGTGCAGGCGCAGATCACGTTCCTGATCGGCAACGATCAGGCGGAGCGCGCATACGCGAACGCGGGTTTCGAATTCGCGGCCGAACGCCGCTCGGCGGAGTTCGAGGCGGCGACCGGCGTGCCGGGATTGCGTCGGTACGTCAAACCACTTTGATGAGGGGCACTTTGCAAGGAGCTATGAGTGAGTGAGTCGAGCGATCTATTGGCCAACTATCTTCGCGACAACCCGCCGCGCGACGCGCTGGCTCTACGCGCCATGCTCGACGGGTTCATGATGCAGCTCGGCAATGCGGAATTGCCGGAGATTGGTGCGAGCCACGACGACGTGCTGATCGACACCGGCGGTCAGGAGTTCACGGTCGATGTGCACGTACCTCGCGGCGCGGGGCCGTTTCCAGTGCTCGTCTATCTGCATGGCGGCGGCTGGATTCTCGGCAGTCCGAAGACGCATCGTCGCCTGGCTTTCCGTTTCGCCGAAGCGGGTTACCTCGTCTTCAACGTCCACTATCGATTCGCACCCGAACATCCGTTTCCAGCCGCCTTCGACGATAGTGTCGCCGCGGTCCGCTGGGCCGCCGCGCACGCCGCTGACTATGCTGGCGACGCCAACCGGCTCGCCGTGGGCGGCGACTCGGCCGGCGGTAACCTCACGGCCGCGGCCGCTGCTGCGCTCGCCGAGGACCCAGTTGTCGATATCAAAGCGGTGCTGCTCAATTACGCGGCGCTCGACTTTGCCCACATGGATGACAACGTCCCGATGATGCCGGGCGGTGATGAGTTGACGGACATGATGATGGGTTCGTACATCGGCCACGATCGCGAAAATCTGATCCGCGATTGGCGCGTGAGTCCCATTCACGTGGCCGAAAAACTTCCACCCACGCATGTGCTGTGCGGAACGATGGACCCATTGATCGACGATGCGCGCGCGCTCGCTGGATCAGTGGCCGGTGATTGAAAGCTGTTGCGGCGACGTGATCGAAAGCGTCGATGGCGTCGCGCTCGCGGCGCAGAAATCGAAATACGTCAGCACCCAACGGCCATTTGCGGGTTCGCCGTAGAACGCGTTGGATACGAACGACACATCCACGAGGTCGGTGTTCGAAAACCCGCTGGCGGCGTGCAGCAAGATCGACTTGGTTCCGGATGGCGATGTCAGCTCGATCTGATTGCAGTGAATTCCGGGTGTCGAAGCGAGGTTGAGGAATGCCTGCACCGCCTCGGCGCGAGTGAATGGCTCGGCGACCGCGAACACAACGGAGCGGCCTGCGACGGACTGCGCGGGTATGTCCGGCGGAGCCGCCGCCAGTACGGCGTAGCGAGTCGAGGTTTGCGTAGCCGGCAGGTAAGCGACGTAAGACTTTGCCATCTCGACGGCCGCGCCGGCATCCACGCCGCCAAATCCATACCGATTGCTGAATGTCATCCCTGCCGCATTGGTCGTCCAACCTTGCTCGAGGACAATAGACGAGCCGACGACCAGCTCGGCGGTGGACACGCCGGCGAATGCGGGTTCAAGTAGGCGGGCGGTCTTCGCGAGGATGTATTTGATGTCGCGTACGGCAAGGTTCGGGTTGGCCTCGAGCATCAATGCGATCACGCCGGCCACGTTTGCAGCGGCGGCACTCGTTCCGTGCATCGTCGCGGTGTACCCGCAGTCGGGCGCAAGCGGATGTGCGCCCAGGCTGTCCAGCGGATTGAGCGCGCTGGTGTAGTAGACGCACCCACGACGCGTCGCGGTGATGATGCCCGGATCGAAGTTGGGGCCGGTGGTGTAAGTGGAATTGAGCCCGTACTCGCCGCCCGCCGCTGAAATCCATACCGCGGACCCCGTGTCGGAATAACTCGAATGCTTGCCATCCGCGTCCGTCGCCGCAACGAGAATCGCGGAAGCACCGCCGAGGCGCTCGTCGTTCGCGGGATCGCCGCAACTGACGGCGAATCGGTTTGCATCCGCGCAGCGGCCACTGCCCGGCGAATAGGTCCAGTCGTCGAAATCGTCGCCGGCCGGGCTCACCACTGCGGCGCCCAGGCCACCGCGCAGTGAGAGCGACGTGGCGCGGATGGCGTCGTACGCACCGCTGGTGGTCTGTAGCGTGCTAGGAGCGGGTCCGAAGCTCGCAACGAATAGATCGTTGTCGGCGGAGATGGGGTCGCCCCCCAACGACTTCGTCATGTTTGCGACGCTGAACGCGCCGGGCGCGAGCAGGTTGTAGCCGCGCAACGTCGCATTGAATGCCACCCCGCGGCCGCCGGAGTTGTTGAATGCGACCGCGCCGACGATTCCGGCGACTTCTGTGCCGTTATCGAAACCCACAGTCGTTGCGGGAGTGGCATCGTTCGTACCGTCGAGGAAGTTGAAGGAGTGACCGAGATCTATGTTGAGCGAGAGGTCAGGCTCGTAATAGCTGAGTCCGGTATCGACGATTCCGACCTTGATCCCGCGTCCTGAGTAGCCTGCCAACCACGCGGGTGCGACGTTGCCGTCGTTGCCGAATACCGGCAAGTTCGACGAGAACGCGTCCAAGCCGTTGTTCTGGATATGCCATTGATTGCGGAGCAGCGGATCCGCGTTGAGCGTGACGTCGACGACCGCAAGACCGCAAGGCTGCGTGTCGGTGAGCGTGACGATGAACGACGTATGCGTATCGATCGCGTACCGAACGCCGTACTCGAACGCACCGGTGGCGGCGTTGATGCTGGCGAAACCGGTCGATGGTTGGTCGGCATCGAGGATCGCATACGAGATCGGCGCAACACACGGACCGACCGCAGCGATGGTTCCGGTCGCGGTGGCGGTGGCGACCCCGAGTACGTCCACGGTGAGGCTCTGCGTCGACACTTGAGGCGGATCGATGACCGCAACCTGCACACTGGATGAGGAACCCGGATCGCCCATGAGGTCGGTGCAATGAATGACAAAGGTAGTCGTGTGAGTAAGCGGGCCTGTGCTCTGTGAGCCGCTGATGCCGCTGCCAAGTGGAGCGCTGGGCGGACTAGCTGTGAGGAAACAATAGCCCGCGCTTGTCGCAGTCCATGTCAGGACGGAGGCACCGCCTCGGACGACTGTGTCCGGAGACGCGCTGATGGTGACCGTAGGCTTCGGGGGCTGTGGTGCGACAACCGCCACGCGTGCGGAACTCTGCGCCGAACCGCCGGGCCCCGCGCAGGTCAACGTGAAATCGGTCGCCGCGGTCAACGGCCCGGTGCTTCGCGATCCGCTCGTCGGAGTCACGGCGCCTTGCCAACCGCCCGAGGCGGTGCAGGACTTGGCCGCCGTCGCACTCCAAGTCAGCGTAGCGGCTGCTCCCGGTGAAACCTGCGTCGGATCGACCGTGAGCGAAACCGACGGCGCAACAGGCGTGCCTCCTGAACCGCCGCCGCACGCGGCAAGCGCAACCAAAGATAACGCCGTCAACGCTCGTCGGATGTTCATTGCGCCCCCGCGCCGGTGATATTCGCCCATTGGTTGCTGCGAAGCTGCCCAGTGTTTGGCAAAAGCAGCCGACTCAATTCGGCAAAGCCGACGATCGTGCGTTCATGTCCGCCGCAGGCGGAGAGCGGATGGAACGCGGCGTAGCGCTTTCGTTGGGGTGAATCCATCCAACGCCTCCGTCCGCAGGTGCACACTGGGGTTCGCCGCGCTGCCGAAGCGCTGGATGTCCGTGACGACTCCACAACGTCCGGGTCAGCGGGCACACCAGTACATTTAGCTCAGCTCCAAGCGTCAGTAGCTACTTGACTGTCGCAATCGGTTCACCCTGTAGCAGTTGGTCCCTCATCGCGCTGCATCGTCACGCGGTCGTGCTGATACAGAACGGCAACGTCGGAGCCCCCAAACTGAGCGTAGTCGAACTGTTCGCACCTTCGCTCCTAGCAAAACTCCGAAGTCGAACCGTCGGGGTGATCACCGCACCGGCTCGCCTTGCTCACCGGAGCGCACCCTGGTGACGAGCAGCTTGTCCACGCGGTTCTGGTCCATATCGACGACCTCGAAGGAGACGCCTTCGGCTATAAAGTGGTCGCCAACCTGCGGCACCCGCGCGAGGGACATCATCACGAAGCCGCCTAACGTCCGGTAGGACTCCGCTTCCTCGCCGGGCAGCTCGGCTTCGATCTGCGTGACCTCCTTGAAACGCGCAATCGGGACGCTGCCGTCGACCAACCAGGACCCGTCCGCGCGTTGCACGACGTCGGGCTGCGACTCGTCCTCGACGGTGGCGACCTCACCGACCAGCGCTTCCATGACGTTGTTCATGGTCACGAGCCCCTGAACCTCTCCGAACTCATCCACCACCAGGGCGAGATGCTGCCGATGCTTCTTGAACACCTCTAACAATTCGATCATGGTGAGCGATGAAGGCACGTACAGCGCCTTGACTGCGCCGCTGGCAAAGTCGAACGGCTTGCCTTCGAGCGCAGCATCGAGCAGTGACTTCGCGCGCAGTACGCCCAGCACCTGATCGAGGCCTCCGTTGCAAACGAGGAATCGCGAATGCGAGCTGCGAAGCAACTTCTCGCGGTTGGCTTCGAAGCTGTCGTTGAGGTCGAAGTAGGCAATATCGCCCCGCGGAGTCATTACGCTGGCGATCACCTCGTCGTCGAGCCGGAACACGCGCGAGACCAGCGCCTGCTGGTGTTTCTCGAACACTCCAGCATCGGCACCTTGCGCCATGAGGACGTTGATCTCCTCCTTCGTAATGGGGGGCTCATCGGAGGCGCGCACCTGCAGCAAGCTCAAAGCAAGCTCGGTGACGAGGCTCATCAACCTCACCACCGGAAAAACCGCCTTCGAAAGCCACTGCATCGGGCGCGCGGTCGCGCTCGCAATGACCTCGGGGTTGATCAATGCCAACCGCTTCGGTACGAGCTCACCAATGATTAGGGAAAAGAAAGCGATCCCGATCACGACGCTCCAGAACGCCAACGCGTGCGCGTACGGCTGAAGCGGAACGTGCTGCGAAAGAGTGCCCTCAAGGCTATCGGATAGCGTAGCTTCGCCAAACGCGCCGCTCAGGATGGTAATGACCGTGATCGCCATCTGCGTGGTGGAAAGAAAATGCGCAGGTTCTTGGGCCAAAGCCAGGGCCGTGCCCGCACCGGCGCGGCTCTCGTCACTCCACTGCCGCAGCCGCGATTTGCGGGCCGAGACCATCGCCATCTCCGACATGACGAACAGGCCGTTGAACGTCATCAGAATGAGAAGAATGAGGATTGCCATGGATCATCTCGGCACTGTGGGCGCAGCGGGCAATCGTAGGCTTTGGCAAATAAAAGGTGCGTAAGGAACCTTCGGCCTCCGAGCGCGGGCATAGCGCGCGACGTCTGAAAGGTTTCTTCCTCACAGCATCCGGACGAGCCCCGCGAGCACGTGCGTCGCAGCAGTCCAACGAATCGAGCCGGTGCGCTGCGCAATCCACCCGAGCACGAGCCCGAATAGGCCGGCACCGACGACGAGAACACGCGCGTCGAGAGGAGACACCATCCCGGGCGCGAAGTGCCAAAGCGCGAAGAACAGCGCCGGCCAGACGATGCCCCACCGCGTGCTACCCGCGAACAACTCGAGGTACACACCGCGCCACAGCACCTCCTCGAGAACACCCATCAAACAGGAGGCGACCACAAGTAGCACGGGCGAGAGCGGCGACGGTGTCTCCCCGTGGGGTACGAATCGACCAATCAGGGTTACGACCACTGGCATTGCAGCCAGCGCCGCCGCACCTGAATGCCACCGCGGACGACGGAACATTTGGCTGACACGACTGACACCAAGGAGAGCGACCGGAAACGCGATGCACCAGACGCCCCAGTACACGACAAACCCTGCGAGCCAGGCCTGCTCGCGTGGGAGCGCGCGCGTGAGTGCCGTGTAGACCAAGAGCATTGAGACGACGACGGCCGGTCCACTGAAAATCGCGAGGCGCTGTTGTCGGTTCATCCGGCGAAACCGAATCTCGGAGGCCATCGAGTTCATCGCTCGATCGCTAACCGCTCTTGCAAGCGCTGAACGTCAGAAGTGACCCGGACATTTCCGGCCGGAAATCACGGGGCATGCGTACATTTCGAGCACGGATCCGTCGGTAGTCACGATTCGCTCCCTTTCCGCGAGGAATCGACGAGGAAGGCGACGGTCGACGCGAGCCACCCGAGCGCACCGGTCCGCGAATTGAGACGACCGTGGCCAATGCAAACGCGCGCGTCGACGGACAACAATATCTCGGATGCAGAGCCACCGCTTCACTTGTCGATCAACGAAGCGAGCGGTATGGGAGTGAATTATCTGGAACTGGGTCCATTCTGGGTCCGCCAATACCGCATCGATTCCATGACGCCCAGGACAACGGAAGACCACCTGCTCGACCTCGCCGCCGCGATCCTCTGGTCGCTCTTCGATACGGCCAAGCACCTTCGAGAAGAGGTTAGCGAGACCGACTCTGGTTCTCGCAACGACTCATCACGGCTGAATGTGGCGTGAGTCAGTATCGTCCAACAACTCATATAAGGCGCGAGTCGCGACACAGCTGCACGGAGAACGTGCACCCGGTAGGTGCGCGGTACGAAATTTGCTTCGCGACCAAAACGTTAGGACGCGTCCGGCCACGCAAATCGAATGTCCGGACGGGTGACATCAGCAGGCGCAACCGACCGCACACGCCGGGCAGATCGACAGATCAATCGCGAACACTCTGCGCAGACGCTCCATCCACCTCATCGGCGCGGTCGGTGCAGCAGGATCATCCTGGCGATCTGTACGCAGCACCTGCACCTGGGGTGAGCAGGCGTGCGTCGCCGTCGGGTTCGCTTCGATGAATTCGGTACCACCGCACTGCGATGCTTGGCGTTGGGGGCGAGGATGCCGTGGTGTCGCACCCGATTGCCGCGTGGTCGAGGCACCAACGCCGCGAGCCTGGCAAGAAACTCGATCGACTCGAACACAAAATGGGTGGTGCCGTCCCGGTACGGCGACTTGATCTGATACACCACCTGCCCTGCCCCGTTCGTGCTCAGTCGTTCCAACGCCAGGGCCGGTGGGGTGATGTAGCGACACAACCGCTCGATCCGCTCACGCTGCTGTGGCGCACACGCCACCGCCGCATTCAACGAGAAGCCGTCTCTCGCCACCGTGAACGGTTTGGGCACACTCGACGTGGCTGCAGCTGGGGCGAGCTTGAGCGTCAGCACCTTACGGCCGGCCTGTGGGCCGACGGTAATACGGTACTGGATCGACGCAGCACCCAATGCATCGAGCGCATCACGCGCTGCCAGATCGAGCCAGGGCTGTTCCGGATCTCGGATCAGCAGGCCATCACGTTCCAGACGGCGCAGCACGCGCAACACGATGACATCGAGGAGCTGCGTCATCAGCGCCGGCGCAGGCGCCGGCAATGGCTGGAAGCGCAGCTTGCCGCGCTCGTTAGCGTAGACACCGTCCAGCACCAGCATGTGTAGATGCACATTGAGATTCAGCGCACTCCCGAAGCGCTGAATGAGCGTGACCATACCGCCACGGGCGCCGCCTACCGTCTTCCCGGCATGCCGGATCAGCGCCGTTTCGATCGCGCGGGTGACGATCGCGAGCACTCCGGTCACGGCTTCTGGGCACGTTGACAGCAGTAACCGCAAGGGCCACGGAAACACCAGCACCCATTGTCGAATCGGCACCGGTGGCAGCACGTCGTCGATGAGGTACGCCGAGGTCTCGATCATCCGGCGTGCACCACACGACGGGCAGAAGCCGCGGCGTTTGCAGGAGAAGGCCACCAGATGTTCGTGGCGGCAGCCATCGCACTTGACCCGTATGAACCCGTATTCCGGGCGACCGCAGCTCAGGTAGTCCTTGAATTCGTCGGTGACGAAGCGCGGCAGCGCTGCATCACGCTCGTGCGGATACTCGAGGAACGGCGTCAGGTTCGTTTCGATCACTCGATACAGCGCTGTCTGTTCCGGGCGATGACGGCGGTAAAGGTGTTGGTTGGCGATGCCCACAACAGGCAGCACCGCCGATGCGGGGCTGAACATGGTCGCGAGCGTGACAGAGCGCTCGGCCAATCGAAGCCGAACTCCACCCGCTGCTGCGTCGGCGATCGGCCTCGCCGTACCGCGGCAGAAATGTCGGCCCGAGTCATCGTAGAGTGCACCTTCATTTGTCGATGAGTGGAGGATCTCGATGGAACTCACGGGCCCGCTCGAAACGCCGCTCGAACAGAAAGTCGCGCTCGTCACCGGCGGTTCGGGCGACATTGGCGGCGCCATCGCGCGGCGGTTGGGACGCGCCGGCGCGCACATCGTCGTCACGTACGTCGGCGCGGCCGACGCCGCCGCCGAAACGGTACGCGACATCGAGCAGGCCGGCGGCAGGGCGAACGCGCTGCAACTCGACCAACGCTCACCACTGGCGATCGAGGCGTGCATTGCGACGATCGCGCGGACACACCGCCGCCTCGACATCCTCGTCAACAACGCCGCCTGGAACATCGGCATTCCGTTTCCGGACCTCGACGCGCTGACGCCGGAGATCTGGGACCGCGTACTCGAAACGAATCTGCGCGCACCGTTCTTGCTCGCGCGCGCCGCCGCAAAGTTGCTGAAGGCCGACGGCGGCGGCCACATCGTCAACATCTCGTCGGCCGGCGGTATCAGTCCCGGCAGTTCGAGCATCGCGTATTCGTCGAGCAAGGCCGGGCTCAACCACCTGACGCGCTGCCTCGCGGTCGCGATGGCGCCGCACGTCGCGGTGAACTGCATCGCGCCCGGCCTCGTCGAGAACACGCGGATGGCGAACCGCTTGCCGGAGGCCGTCGCGCGCGGCGCCCGCGCGCAAGCGGTGCTCGGCCGTGTCGGCCAGCCCGACGACATCGCCGCGCAGGTGCTCGCGTTCGTGACGTCGACGTCGATTACCGGACAGACGATCGTCATCGACGGCGGCATGCCGGGTGCCATGCGATGAGCGCTGCGCAGACGGGCTTCCTCGACCGCGCCGTTACGCACCAGGGCGTGCGCTATCCGTATCAGGTGTACGTGCCGGCGAACTACGACGCAGCGCGCGCGTGGCCGGTGGTCCTCTTCCTGCACGGGGCCGGCGAACGCGGCGACGACGGCTTGCTGCAAACGGCGGTCGGCATCGCCCCGGCGATCCGCACGAATCCGGAACGTTATCCGGCGATCGTCGTGATGCCGCAGGCGCCGCGCGACACGTTCTGGGGCGGACCGCCCGGCGACGCCGCGATCGCCGCGCTGGAGCGCACGTGCGCGGAGTTCAACGCCGATCCGGATCGCATCTACCTCACCGGCCTCTCGATGGGCGGCCACGGCAGCTGGATGCTCGGCTATCACCACAAAGATCGCTTCGCCGCGCTGCTCGTCGTGTGCGGCTTCGTCGGCGATCGGCCGAACCGCCCCTCGACGGTGCCGTCAGGCGCCGGCACGCCGTACGAGCGGATGGCGGCGCGGCTGCACGACGTACCGATCTGGATCGTGCACGGCGAGGCCGACGCCGCGGTGCCGGTCGACGAGTCACGCAAGATGGCGGATGCGCTGCGCGCGCTCGGCGCGCCGGTGCACTACACCGAGCTGCCCGGCACGAACCACGACGCATGGACGGCGACGTACGGTTCCGAATCGATCGTGCGGTGGCTGTTCGAGCAACGCCGCAGTCAGCGCGGCGACTGAAGCGGCCTGCTCGCGCGGCAAACGGGACGGCGCGGCCGGCTACAATCGGCCGCTGACGGATGGGGGACGCATGGGC
>Ga0335084_10007450_pt1 | contig 10886 bp, 11 predicted proteins | sample Lox_Sample_44_FD_206721 | JGI IMG/M metagenome (GOLD analysis project Ga0335084, IMG submission 206721) | Soil microbial communities from Loxahatchee National Wildlife Refuge, Florida, United States - Lox_Sample_4.4 | ecosystem: Environmental > Terrestrial > Soil > Wetlands | place: USA...
TTCTCCCACACCCCGGGGTTCGTCTCGCGGACCATCTTCTCGCAGAAGTCGACCCCGACCAGGTTCTCCTGGAAGATGTTGTGGTCGAACATGTACTCCGCGGCTTCCCCGAGGTTCACGATCTGCTCGCCGAGCGCGGGCGGATGCACGCCGTACGCCATGTTCTGCGCGTAGCACGAACAGGTCGCGTGGTTGTCGCCACAGATGCCGCAGATGCGGCTCGTGATGAAGTGTGCGTCGCGCGGGTCCTTGCCCTTCATGAAGATGCTGTAACCACGGAAGATCGAGGACGTGCTGTGGCACTCCTCTACTCGTCCCGTGCCGAAGTTGATCTTGGTGTAGATCCCGAGGCTTCCGACGATGCGCGTGATCGGATCCCACGCCATCTCGACGACATCGCCGCTGACCTTCGTGGTGGTGGCCATGGCGTCTACCTCCAGTTGCTCTTGTAGCCGGTGGTCAGCGTCGAACCCTTGCCTCGCCACTTCGGCTCTTCGTTCGCGGTGTGCTGCGTGATGTTCCGCAGTCGGCGGATCGCGCCCCCGAGGACGTTGCTCGCCATGGTCGAGACGCGAGCTCCCGGCGGCTCGTCCATGAAGGGCATGAACTTGTCCGGAAAGCCCGGCATCGTGCAGCCGATGCAGATGCCGCCGACGTTCGGGCAACCGCCCACGCCGTTGATCCACCCGCGCTTGGGGACGTTGCAGTTGACGACCGGCCCCCAGCACCCGAGCTTCACGATGCATTTGGGCGAGCCGTACTCGGTCGCGAAGTCGCCTTGCTCGTAGTACCCGGCGCGGTCGCACCCCTCGTGCACGGTGTTGCCGAAGAGCCACTGCGGTCGGAGGGCTTCGTCGAGCGGGATCATCGGCGCCTGGCCGGTCGCCATGTACAGGAGGTACAGGATCGTCTCCGAGAGGTTGTCGGGATGGATGGGGCACCCCGGAACGCACACGATCGGGATGCCGGCCTTCGACTTCCATCCCCAGCCGAGGTAGTCGGGGACGCCCATCGCGCCGGTCGGGTTGCCCGCCATCGCGTGGATCCCGCCGTACGTCGCGCAGGTGCCGACCGCGAGCACCGCGAGCGCCTTCGGAGTGAGGCGGTCGAGCCACTCGCTCGTCGTCATCGGCTGGTCGGTCTCCGGGTTGTTCCCGAACCCGCACCAGTAGCCCTCGCTCTTGATCGCCTCGTTCGGGATCGATCCCTCGACGACGAGCACGAATGGCTCGAGCTCACCGCGGTCCGCCTTGAAGAACCACTCGATGAAGTCGTCGGCTCCACCGACGGGCCCGCACTCGAAATCGATGAGCGGCCAGTGCACAGCGATCTTCGGAAGTCCGGGCAAGGCGCCGAGCGCGATCTCCTCGATGCTCGGCTGCGTTGCTGCGGTGAGCGCGACCGAGTCGCCGTCGCAGCTGAGGCCGGCATTGATCCACAAGACGTGGATGACGGTGTCGTCAGGCGGAGCCTTCGTGGTCGACGGCATGCGTGCCTCCCCCCGGGAGGCGACCCAAGCCTCCCTGTGAAGGTGTCTAACCCCGCTCGGGTGACCCCTCAATGGGTGGGTTTTGCACCCCTTCGCTCGCCTCAGCGTCTGCGGTATGTGTGAGATCGGTGAGTTGGACGTTCGTGCTGCGTCCGTCCGAGACGGAGACCTTCGACTCGTGCCGACGAGCCTGGGACCTCGGAGCGAGAGTTCGGCGCGACCTGGTGCCGTTGCTCCCCGCCCCCCTCGACTTCGATACCGCGCTCCGCACCGCGCTCGCGGTCTACTACTTCCCCGCGATGGACGACTGGAACCGGTCGATCGTGCGACCGCTCGCGGTCGAGGGCTTCCGACGCGCGCTGCGCGAGGACCGCGCTGCCCACGAGGCGGTGGCGGCGTTCGACGAAGCGCTCACGGCGACCTGGGACCGTGCATGGCGCCTGGGTCATCTGCTGCTCCACCGCTACTTCGCGTTCGCAGCCGCGTTCGACGACTTCGACTCGGTGCTCGCCGACGACGACCTGTGGGTGCCGGTGCCTCATCCCGACCGATCCGGCGCGGAGCTCGGCACGCCCGACGGGCGGCCCATCCGATACCTGTGCCGCCTCGATCAGCTGATCGCCGACCCGGATGACGAATGGTGGGTGGTGGACCACCGCCTGTCGTGGGGTTCGTGGACCGACGACCGGGAACTGCTCCAGGCGCAGCGAACCGTGCGGATCTTGTGGGCGCTCGAGACCGCGTACCCGCAGATCCATGTCGCGGGCACGGTGCACAACGAGCTGCGCATCACGGATGCTGAGGCCGCAGATCCTCCCGCTGTGCGGGCGGACGACCTGGACATCGCCGCCGACGCGGAGCTGGACCGTCGGGACATGACCACAGGGGCCCGTCGCGCGAACCTGCGACGCAGCCCGATGACTCCCGAAGAGCGCATCCTCGGCGCAGCGGTCGACAGACCTGACGAGATCGCCCATCGCGAAGAGCTCGATGGGGTCCGACGCACATGGGTGCGGCGTGGCCACGGGGAGATGCATCTCGTCGGACAGGAGCTCGGGCGGCAAGCACGGGCGATGACCGACGCGAAGGTCGCGGTCCCCGCGTCCCCCGCGCCCGACATCTGCCGCCGCTGCCCGTTCCTCGCGCCGTGTCTCGTGATGGAGTCGGGCGGCGACGCCGAGCCGATGCTCGCAGCACGGTATCGACGGCGGTTGCCCGAGGAGTTCGACGAGAGCGGGTTGCGCACATCGACCCAGCGGGTGCGGGCTCGCGCGCACCTCGGTGGCGCAGCGCTGCACTCAACCGGAGCGCGAGATCCAGCCGGCGATCGCGGCCTGACCGACACTGATCCCCCCGTCGTTCGGCGGGACCAGCGAGTGGACGAGGACGCGCAGACCGAAGGCCGTGAGCGCTGATTCGACGACTTCGGTGAGCAGCGCGTTCTGGAAGACGCCGCCTGTCAGCACGACCGTGTCGAGTCCGGCGTCGCTCGCAACTCCCGCCGCGAGCGCCGCCGCGGCGCGCCCGAATGACTCGTGGAACGCGGCGGCCAGGAGCGCCGAGTCCATGCCGGCTGCGTGATCGCGGGTGAGCGCAGCGACGAGCGGGGATGGATCGAGCACGCCATCTTCGCAGACGAGCTCGTAGCGCGGCAGCTGCCGCCGACTCGCGGTGCGCGCGAGTGCCTCGAGCTCGATCGCGGCCTGCGCCTCGTAGGTGACGCGCGATCGGCCACCGAGCAATACGGCGACTGCGTCGAACAGACGCCCCGCACTTGTCGTCGTGACCGCGCCAGGACGTTCGGCGAGGGCGGCGACAGCGGCGACCGAGGTGGCGTCGACCGCCGGGAGCGCCCTCGCGGGGTCGACGCCGGCGTGGATCGCCCAGACCGCGGCCATGCGCCACGGCTCCCGGATCGCGGCGACGCCGCCGGGCATGGGCGCTGACCTCAGGTGGGAGATCCGTTCGAAGCCTCCGAGGTCCGCGATCATCACCTCGCCGCCCCACATCGTCCCATCGGTGCCGTAGCCCAGCCCGTCGAAGGTCACCCCGACGACCGGATCGGTGCGCCCGTGCTCGACCATGCAGGCCGCGACGTGCGCGTGGTGGTGCTGCACAGCGACCGTGGGAATGTCGAGCTCTTCGGCGAGCTTCGACGACAGGTACTCGGGATGCAGGTCGTGCGCGACGAGCTCGGGGGTGACGCCGTAGAGCGCGGGGAGGTGATCGACGGCTTGAAGGAACGCTCGATACGTGGCGAGATGCTCCAGGTCGCCGAGATGATGGCTCGGCACGACGGTCGAGCCTTTCGTGACCGCGATCGTGCTCTTGAGCTCTGCGCCGAGCGCGAGGACAGCGCGGCTCGGCTCGAACGGCAGGCTGAGTGGCTCGGGCGCATAGCCCCGCGACCGGCGCAGCAGCTGCGGCTGACGGCCTGAAGCGCGCACCACAGAGTCGTCACACCGGATGTGGATGGCTCGGTCATGCGAAAGCAGGCCGTCGACGAGCGGCCCGAGCCGCGATTCGGCATCGCGGTCCTCGTGCGCGATCGGCTCGTCGCTGAGGTTGCCGCTCGTCATGACCAGCGGGCGGTCCACGTCGGCGAGCAGCAAGTGGTGCAAGGGCGTGTACGGCAGCATCACGCCGAGCTCGGGCAGACGCGGAGCCACGGCGTCAGTGACTGAGTCGCTCGGGTGTCGAATTGCGAGGACGATCGGTCGACGTGGCGAGGTGAGCTCGGCGCGCGCCGCGGCGGTCAGCTCGACGACAGTGGCGGCTGACTCGAGGTCGGCAACCATCACCGCGAAGGGCTTGTCGTCGCGTGCCTTCCGCCGTCGCAGCTCGCCGACGGCGGCAGCATCCGTCGCGTCGACGGCGAGGTGGTAGCCGCCGATCCCTTTGACGCCAACGACCTTGCCGGAGCGCAACGCTGCCGACGCCGCGGAAAGCGCGGCGTCGCCGGTCGCGCGCTGTCCGGAGGAGAGGTCGTGCCACACGAGACGCGGGCCGCACGCCGGGCACGCGTTGGGCTGGGCGTGAAAGCGGCGATTCGCCGGGTCGTGATACTCCGCGAGGCAGTCGGGGCACATCGCGAAGCCCGCCATCGTCGTCATGGGCCGGTCGTAGGGAACCCTCAGCACGATCGTGTAACGGGGCCCGCAATTCGTGCAGTTGGTGAACGGGTACCGGTAGCGACGGTCACCGGGATCGAGCACCTCCGCGAGGCAGTCGTCACAGGTCGCGCTGTCGATGCTCACCGGTGCCGACGCTGCGCCGGCGGCGTCCGAGCCCACGATCTCGAAGCCCTCGCTCGAGTAGCCGGCAGCAGTCGAATCGACGATCTCGCTCGTCACGCTCGTGACTCGCGCGAGCGGAGGCGCCTGCTCGACGAGCAGCCGTTGCAGGATGTCGATGGTCGAGGCCTCGCCTTCGACGTCGATGAGCACGCCCGCGCTGTCGTTGCGCACCCAGCCGCGCAATCCCAAGTCGACCGCGTGCCGGTAGACGAACGGCCTGTATCCCACGCCTTGCACGGTCCCCGTGACGCGCAGCCTGCGACGAGTGAGGGTCACGGCAAACGTCGTCAGCAGATGCGAGGGAGAGGATCCCCAACGAGCATGTCGACGATGCGGGTGCCCCCGAAGGTCGTGCGCAGCACCACGATCCGGGCGGGGTCTCCGACGATCTCGCCTATGCGCGCCGCTGCCTCGCCCAGCGGGTGTGCCCGCATCGCAGCGAGGGCCGCATCGCTCTCACCCGGATCGACGACCGCGACGAGCTTTCCTTCGTTCGCGACATAGAGCGGGTCGATGCCGAGCAAGTCGCATGCCCCGACCACAGCCGGGTTGATCGGAAGCGCGCTCTCGTCGAGCGCAACTCCGAGGCCCGAGTCGTGCGCGAGCTCGTTGCACACTGTGCCGACACCGCCGCGCGTCGGATCGCGGAGCCAGCGAGTGGACGGCGCCGCATCGAGCAGCGCGGCCACGAGCCCACCGAGGGGTGCGGTATCCGAGCGGATGTCGGCTTCGAGCGCGAGGTCACCGCGGGCGAGCATGACGGCCATGCCGTGATCGGCGATGGTGCCGGAGACGAGCACGACGTCATCAGGCCGGACGCGGCCCGGACCCAGATCGCGGCCGGGCGGAATGATCCCCACGCCCGCGGTCGTGATGAACACCCCGTCCGCCGCTCCCCGACCGACCACCTTCGTGTCGCCGGTGACGATCGTGACTCCCGCCGCCGCCGCGGCGTCAGCCATGTCCGAGGCGATGGCACGCAGCTCGCTCACCGCAAAGCCCTCTTCGATGACGAACGCGGCCGACAGCCACCTCGGAACCGCGCCCTGCACGGCGAGGTCGTTGACGGTGCCGTGGACCGCCAGGTGACCGATCGAGCCGCCGGGGAAGCGCCACGGCTTGACGACGAAGGAGTCGGTGCTGAACGCGAGGCGTTCACCGCTGTCGAGCGGCAGCGTTGCGGCATCAGGCAGCGGGCCGGGCTCGGGAGTGAACGCGTTGACGAACACTTCACCCACGAGCGCAGCCGACGCCTTGCCTCCAGCCCCGTGCGCGAGGGTGACGACCTCGTCCTTCAGCGCGGGGCGGCGTCGCCGGAACGCCTCGATCCGCTCGAGTACCGCCGCCTCGCGATCGCTGTGCCCGACGTCAGCCATCAGCGACCTCGAGGCGGTGCTGGACCGCTTCCCAGACCGCGCACGCGAGGGCGTCCTGCGTCTCTTGGATGCGGTGCACGCTCTCCGCCTCGACCACCAAGCAATGGTCGACATCGAGTGAGCGCGCGAGCTCGCCCCCGCCGTATCCGGCGAGTCCGATGGTCAGCATGCCGCGACCCCGTGCTTCGTGCATCGCTGTCAGCACGTTGCGCGATCCCCCGCTCGTCGAGATGCCGAGAGCGATGTCGTCGCGGCCGGCATGGGCGATCAGCTGCCTCGAGAAGACGAGGTCGAACCCGACGTCGTTCCCGAGTGCCGTGAGGATCGCGGGGTCTTCGGCGAGGTTGCGGGAAGGCACCGGGCGTCCGTGCGGTGGTGTTGCGAAGAGGGCAGCGACTGACGCCGCATCGGTGGCGCTTCCGCCGTTGCCGAACGTGAAGAGACTCCCACCCGCCCGGAATCGCTTTGCCATGGCGTCAGCGACCAGCGCCACGGCCTCGGCCTGGTTCGAGAGCGTCGCGGAGCGGAGCGCGCTGCTCTCGGCGTGCTTCGCTGCCGCGGACCGGGCGAGATCGACGAGCAACGCGTCGGCATCCCGCTCGTCGCGTTCGATGAACGGATAGAGGAAGTCTGTTCGTTCGCCGCTGGTCACGACGCCGCCTCGACGTGTGTGATCGCGACTCCGCCGTGGATCAGCACCAGGTCTCCAGGGTCGACGGGGTCGACGAGCGTCGTGTCGATCTCCTCGACACCGCGAGCGGTGCGGACGGAAGCGAGCGACGGCGCGACGATCGAGACGACCTCGGCCAACCTCGCCTCGTCGGAGCAGGTGATGCAGGCTCCCTCTCCGTCGTCGCAGGCAACAGCGTCATCGAGAAGCCCTGGATGCTCGAAGCAGACGTGCACCAGCTCCCACAGGACGTGGTACGCGAACACCATCGAGCCGTCGTGGCGGCCGAGCTCGGACGCCTCGGCGGACCACAGGAGATGATCGGCCGATCTTGCCGCCGGCCGGGCTCCATGTCCGATCCAGATCGACGTCGCGCCCCACGCCGGCGTGCGCTGCATCGCATCCAACACTGTCGCTTCCGATGCGGAGGCGACGGCGAGGACGATGTCACCCGGGCGCACGCTCGCACGAAGGCGCGCGACCGCGTTCACGCCTTCGATCGAGAGCGAAGGCAGCGCCCGCTTGCCCATGATCACCGGATGCACGAACTCGACGGCGACGTGGCGTCCATGCTCCGGCCATTCCGGGGCAATGCACCACATCGTGGCTCCCGCGGCAAAGCGGCGCGCCATGGTGAGCGCGGCCCCGGGGAGGTCGACGTCATCATCGAGGCGGGCAACAGCACTGCGCAACGCCACCGATCGGAATGTACCCCTCCACGCGCGAACGCACTCGGGCTAGCGTCACGAACACGAGGGGAGATCGAGGAGACCCGATCGAGCTGGCCACGTTGCGTGCCTTCGTCGAGACGTCATCCGACGCGATGTTCGCCCTCGACCTGTCCGAGCACATCGTCTCGTGGAACCGCAGTGCCGAGCTGATCTTCGGCTTCGACGCGAGCGAGGCGATAGGGCAGCAGGTTGGCGTGCTCCTCCCCGGGCACCTCCGTGATCGGCTCGACACGATCATCGATGCCGTCCGCTCGGGCGACCGGGTCGACCATGTCGAGGTCGAGCTCCGTCGCAAAGAAGGCATGCCTGTCCCGGTTTCGCTGTCGATGAGCCCCGTGTTCGGGCCGACCGGCGAGGTGGAGCGGGTGAGTAGCGTCGCCCGCGACATCACCGAACAACGGCTCGCGCAGGCGAACCTCGCCGAGATGGAGCGACGGCTGACGGACGCCGAGGCAGCGGCTCACACCGGGCGCTGGCTTTGGGACATCGCGACCGGCACCGTGCAGTGGAGCGACGAGCTGCATCGCATCATGGGCGTCGAGCCGATGGAGTTCGAGGGCACCATCGACGCGCACCTGGCGTCGGTGCATCCGGACGACCGACGGGCAGTGCGCGTCGCGATCGAGGAGTCGGTGCGCTCAGCGCGACCATTCGACGCCGACTATCGGATCGTCGACAGCACAGGTCTCGTGCGATGGGTTCATGCCAGAGGCGAGGTCACGGTTGGCTCGACCGGCGCCGTGATCGGCCTCAGCGGTGTCTGTCGCGTCAGTGAGCCAGACGCGCGTGGAGGTCCGTGACGCGCGAGACGACGTCTGTGTCGTCGACCGCGGTCTCGGACGAGATCGGAGAACCGGCCTCGAGCAGGTCAGCCATGTCGCGGAGCGTCTGGCTCGCGTGCCAGCGGACCGTGTGCACGAGATCGTGCAGCTCGTCGGAGCGCCCGACTCTGCCCAGCGCGTCGACGATGTCCGAGTAGTCGGAGTCGAACACCCGAGCGCCGATGATCCAGCCGATCGCGATCCCGATCGCGATCTTCATGGCGCGTCGACCGGGACGGCTTCGACTTGGAGCTTGACGGTGACGTCGGGATAGATCCGCAGCATCAGCACGGTCGGGGACGCGATGTCGAAATCACGGATGTCGAACGCGTGCCCACCGGTCACGACGATCGACCCGTCGGGACGTGGATCGACGGTCACCGTCCCCTCGAGCAAGCGGACCACTCCGTGGAAATCGAGGCGCCCCGTCACCCGATAGCGGCCCGCGCTCCCGACGACGATGCAATCCGACAGCTCGAGCTTGGCGATCGGGTACCGGCGAGCCTCGATGCGCCGCAACAGCTCGGCGTCGTAGAGCCGGTTGCCGGAAGAGAGCCCGGTGACAGGGACGTCGAGGCGGGCCCGCGTCGCCTGCTCCGGCCAGATGATCCCGCCGCGCATCTCGGCTTCGACGACACCGGTCAGCCCGACCGCTCCGAACGTGATCGGCCCCACCGTGGAGCGAGCCTCGATCAACACGGCTGATCGCTCCGAGACGACTTCGTAGGTCTGCACGCGAGCGTCGTCGGTGATCGGCCCTCGCGCCCAGGGGTGCTCCTCCGGGCGGCCGATCACCCTGAAGAGAGGCCCGAGCGACATCGACGACGCGACCGGGGACAGCCCATCGGAGCGACCGAGCTCCCCTTCGGCTTCCGCGAGCACCGCATCCGGTGTGCCGGTCGCGGCGTACCGCCGTAGCACGCGATCGAGGCCGTCACGCTCCTCCTTGATGACGCCCATCCAGGTGCGCAGCGCACGTTCGCCCTTGGGGGTGAGGCCGTACACGCGGCGCTCCTGCCCCGCCTTGGACGGCCCGGGCCATGACTCGACGAGCTCGTCGCGCTCGAGCTGTGCGAGCGTCCGATACACGCTCGGCCGGTCGACCGGACCGAATCGCAGAGCGTTCAAGGACTTCACGAGGTTGTAGCCGTAGCTCGGCTCCTCGGACAGGAGGAGGAGCACCGCGGGCAGCAAGAAGTGTCGGGGCGGGGCGAGATGGAAACGCGACTCGAGCTCGTCGCGACGCGCGCCCATCTACGGCACCCCGGCGAGATCGATGGAGACGAGCAGCAGCTCGTCACCGCCCTGGAGCACGACGTCGCCCCCACCGCACGCTCCGCAGATCATGACGGGGAGGTCGAGCGTCGTGGCCTCGCCGCACTGCGCGCACACCACGACAGCGGGAACGTGCTCGATCTCGAGCTCGCACTCGGCGAGATCGGAGCCGTCCGTGAGGATCTCCCAGCAAAACGACATGGACTCGGGCACCACTTGACGGAGGTACCCGATGCGCACGGACGCTCGTCGTACGGGACGCCCCTCGGCGTGGCGCGTCACGGAGTCGGCGATTGCCTCGCACAGCGACAGCTCGTGCATCGCATCCCCCTCAGGCGCTGACGCCATTGGCGATCGCGCGCACCATACCCCGCAACCCGTCACATCAGCCGGTCCGCCGCTATGGTCCGCGCCATGGGGATCCTCGCCGCGTTCTTCGCCGGTTGGGTCGTGGGTGCGCGCTCGGGCGAGCGGGGCTACCAAGACGTCACAGCGGCGCTGCGGCGACTCCGCGACTCGGAGGAGGTCCGCGACCTGGGTCACGCGCTCCGATCGCACCTCGGCTACACGCTCGAGGACCTCGCGCGACGGCTACGAGGCGAAGGTGAGCCGGTGAACGTCAACGACGTGGTCGAGACTGCGCGCCGGCTTCTCCGGGGAGAGAGTCCGACAACGACCTCATCTTGAGGTAGCGCCCGACGCTCGGCAACGCGGTCACGACACCCCATCCGACCGCGATCAGCACGCACCACCGAACGAATCGGTACACGTCAGTGGCTGCCGGCGAGCGCCACCAACCATGCGCACCACTCGTCGACACCTTCCCCGGTCTTGGCACTCGCCTGGATCACCCGCGCGGTGGGGTTCACATCATGCAGGTTGTGCAGGAAGACATCGATGTCGAAGTCGAGATACGGAAGGAGGTCGATCTTGTTCATCACCACGACTTCTGCCGCTCGGAACATCACGGGGTACTTGAGCGGCTTCTCCTCGCCCTCGGTCACCGAGTACACCATCGCGCGCGCATCGGCCCCGACGTCGAACTCTGCGGGGCACACGAGGTTGCCGACGTTCTCGATGACGAGAAGATCGATCGCCTCGAGAGGCAAACGGGTCAGCCCCGACCGAACCATGACGGCGTCGAGATGGCACTCACCACCGAACCCGGCGCTCGTGTTCACGAGGGCGACCGCAGCACCGAACCCGCCGAGCCGGTCTGCGTCGAGGC
>Ga0335084_10007451_pt1 | contig 10886 bp, 11 predicted proteins | sample Lox_Sample_44_FD_206721 | JGI IMG/M metagenome (GOLD analysis project Ga0335084, IMG submission 206721) | Soil microbial communities from Loxahatchee National Wildlife Refuge, Florida, United States - Lox_Sample_4.4 | ecosystem: Environmental > Terrestrial > Soil > Wetlands | place: USA...
GTCCGCTCACCCCTGTGATTTGGCCTGTTGCAGTGTGCAACGTTCGCCGCAGCGGCGCAATCGAGCGTAAACCGGGGACGCGCATCCTGCATCCATGGGCTCCTTGCGAGGGATGACCTCGCTTCAGTCCATACCGTGTTCTTAACCATGTAAAGGAGGTAGTCGTGAAGATTTCATCGAACAAGCAAAAGCCGTTGCTGGCTGTGTTGATCGCCTTGGCCGTGGCCACCCCGGTGGCGGCCTCGGCCGCGTCGTCGTCGTCGAGCTCGGGCACTCCCGTCGTGGCAACCAATGGACAGCGGCCCCCTGGGCCATACGGGTCGGTGCGCGACTTCGGTGACGTCCAGCGCGCCGAGATACAGCAGCATGTCCAAGGGTGGCCGTGGGAAAACTGGCGTAGCTAAGCCGGTTGGGTGACGGAAGCGCGCAGCGAAACGGTTGCGAAATCGTCTAGCGCATGTGCGCTTTCGCATCGACCATCCCGGCGCAGCCGCCCGCTACCCCGGCTGCTCAGGCAGGTTGCCTCCTGGGGCGGGCTCCCACATTTCGTCGTGCTTGGCGCGCGCCACCCCTCCTCAGGCTGGATGGGAAGAACCAGACCTGCGATTCTGCGACAGTTCAAAAGAACATGTGGGCGCGAGAGCCGAAGATGGACCGCAGCAAGGATATGCAAGATTGCGCGTCCGGATGCTTTCACAATGGTGCGAGGTCAGTATCTACCGGTTCGGCAAGAAACAGGTTGCTTGCTCGACGCGTCGTAGAGACTGGGCCTTTCGGCGTCACCGGCTGCACGGGTGACATATGACATGTTGTCGTTGCACAGCGGCCTCGAAGGGTAGAGCAATGTCCATCGAACAACCGCAACTTGATCAGGAGGTGTTAAGAATGACTCGCGCTTGGAAAGCGGCAGCCGCCGTTCTGCTGTTGGCAGTACCAGCTCTGGTGATGGCCGACGAAACGCCCGACGCTACCCTGGACTTCACCGCCAAGGCGGTGGCCGTTGGAGTGGGCGTCACTTGGGGCCAGGGGACGTTGCACTATGGTGGCAAGGATTACACCTTCACGGTGAGCGGGTTGGGCGTCGTGAATGTGGGAGCCAATGACATCGCGGCGACCGGCGAGGTTTACCACTTGGCGAATCTCGCCGATTTCGACGGCAGCTACGCCGCGGTATCGGCCGGCATCACCTTCGCCGGCGGGGAAGCGTCTTCGGCGATGGAGAACCAGAAGGGCGTGGTGATCCACATGCACTCCACCACCAAGGGGTTGCAGCTCAACGCCTCTGTCGAGGGCGTCACCATGAAGCTTGCGGGCAATTAGGCCCGAGCAGTCTGTTCCGCAATCTGCACACGCGTATGCCGCTATCCCAACCCTCCCCTGCGCCGGGGGAGGGCTCATGAGGCCAACATGCTCTCCAATCTTTCTCGCGCTTTCGAGTGCCTGCCCAAGCCCCTGATCCCGCTGCTGCCGATCAGCTTCGGCTTCCTCGGGCCAGGCCTGCTGTTGTGGCTGGTCGCATTTCATATCCCGGTCCCCTATCCGCAAGAGACCATGGCACCCTACGCGGACTCGTCTCCGGCCACGATGGAGCTGGGTCATCAGCAAGCAGCGCCAGCGGAGATGGCGGCTACGAAGCCCGAAGTGAGGTCACCGCGGCGGAAACCATGGACTCAGCCCGCTTCCCCAACAAGGATCTGAGTGGCCAGAGGTTGGCGCTCGGCGCACACACCCAAGTCTCCAGCCTGCTGACCCGGACGACGGGAGTGCAATGAGCACAATGATCGCGGCGCGGTTCGACGCCAGGTCCGAGCTCGACCAAGCGGTGACCGAGCTGCAGGCTGCGGGCTTCGCGCAGCGGGACATTCACGTCTACGATCTTTCATCACCTGGACAGCTGCCGCCGGCGGGTGCTGCAATCAAAGGAGCGACCGCTGAGCACGTCACCGTGCGTGCGCCGTCTGCAAACGATCGGGAGCGTGCGATCGAGATTTTCTCGGCCTGTCACGCCCAGCACGTCGAGGTTGAACGTGGGACTCGGCACGCAGCTTGGCGACGCCCAGCACGCGGAGTGACGCCGATTCAGGTGGTTTGAGGCTCGGGCAGGTTGCTCGGCTCGCGTCAGAAGCCTGCGCTCGCGGGCTGATTGGTCTCCGGCGTTCGGGCGGTCGATACTCAACCGGCGTCGCCGGGTTTCATACAGGCTGGTGCTTCCGTCGCGTGCTTGAGGGACGGACCGGGAAGGCTGCGGCGCGGACGCATCCTCGCGGCACACCAGGTTCGGGCTATAGCAGCCGGCTGGTCAGCGTTGCTGTTGCCGCGATCCAAGGCAACTCCCTCAAGATCCCGGCGACGTGGAAACGAACGCAGCGATCGCCCAGCATCGCCAGCAGATGAAGAAGAATGCGTCCAACGGAGGACTGAGCAAGGGTATTCATATTGAGGATTGGAAGACCGGTCGATGTCAGCAGTCAAATGCGATCGTCACACCCGTTCGATCCGGGTGCGGCCGTCTTCAGTCGCCAGCCGAACACGGTCGCCCACGCGAAGGTCCTCGCCGGCTGGCTGCGTGATCGAAACCTCGCGACCGCTGTCCAGCCGGATCGTGAGCTCCACGCCTTGCTGCTTCGTGACTTGTTTCTCGATGACTGCGCCGCCGACACCTCCCGCGAGGGCGCCCAGCACTGTGCCCACGCCGTGGCCACTGGAAATCGCGTTCCCGGCCAGCCCGCCCGCTACCGCGCCGATGCCTGCTCCGACCCAGGGCGTCTCGTCGCCGGCGATCTCCACCGGGCGTACCCCTACGACGACACCCTCGCTCACGTCGGCGAGCCGCATCGTCTCGTGTTGTGAGTAGACACTTGGCGAAGTGCTCGTACAGCCGGTCGCACACCCGGCGACCAGTGCGAGCGCCATCCATTGAAGTTTCATGTGTGGTCCTCTTAGCTCTTCGGTTCAAGCAATTTCATCGTGGCACGAGACTGCTGCGATGTGATTTCTGGATATGCGTGGACATTAACGAATGAAACCTAGCGGCCAGCCGAGCCCATCAGCGTGTCTGCCAGGGAGCGCGTGACCCCGCCTTGCCCGTCCACCTGTGATGAGTGGGTTTGCATCGCGTGCCTCCTGCAGCCCTAGCGACGCCCGAAGTTGACCGCCGCGCGAAGTTCGTCAGGGCGGGCAAGTTGACATGATGGAGACGCGCGATTGCGCCTCGATTGCGTGCCCGTGGACAGAGTTACAGGTGGTCACGCTCGTGCGGGCGCCGGAAAACTGATAGCTGTTGCTAACGCGTGTGCGGGCTTCGAGGGTGAGCAACCGCAGCTGCCTGATGAAGCGCACCGCGAGATCGGTGCAGCGACTGGAACCGGAACGCGATCCGAAGGCTATGCTGTACGAGAGATGACGGTCGTCAACGCCTCGCTGAGGGCCGCTGCGTCTACCGGCTTGGCCAGCACATGCAGAATCCCGGCCGACCGCGCTTCCTGATAGAGCATCGGCCCGAGGTAGCTGCTCAGCAGGATGATCGGCAAGTCGCCATGATGTTCGTGCAACCTGCGTCCTAACTCGACGCCGGTCATGCCCGGGAGCACATAGTCGATCACGGCGGCATCGAACTGAGAGGGCATCGCCGCCAGGGCCTCGATCGCTTCGTGTGCTGCCGCGTACCCGGAGGGTTCGTAGCCCAGGGCGGCCAGCGTCTCCTCCGCGAGCAGCAGGAGGGACTTGTCGTCCTCCACCACCATCACTCGCTGACCCGATCCCCGCTTGACCGAATCCATCGCAGCCTCAAGCGCCGGTGCATCAAAGCGCGGAAAGTAGATTCGAAAAGTGCTGCCGTGCCCGGGTGTGCTCTGTACATCGATCGCCCCGCCCAGCGCCGTGACGATGTTGTGCACGAGCGCCAGGCCAAGACCGGTGCCCGCACCCGACTCCTTGGTGGTGAAGAAGGGCTCGAAGAGGCGCTTCAGCAGATCCGCATCCATGCCGATCCCGGTATCCGACACCATCAGCTGCGCGTGGGGGCCGGCCGGCAGCGTCCCATGCGAGAAGGAGCGCCTGGCCGCCAGGTCTTTGCGGCTCAAGGCGACGCGCAAGGTGCCGCCCGCCGGCATGGCTTCCATCGCGTTGGTGCACAGGTTCATCACGACCTGGTGCACCTGCGTCGAATCGCAGATCACCACCACCGGCTCGGGATCGCAGCTTACCTCCAGCTGGATGTGCTCGCGCAGGGATTCGCGCAGCAGGTCGAGGGTCTCGTTGACGACCGTCCGCAGATTCACCGGATTGCGCGCGCCGCGCTGGCTGCGACTGTAGTCCAGGATGTGATCGACCAGCGTCTTGGCACGCCGCGCCGCCACCAGCACGTTGCCGGCATGCCGTTGCAGCGCGCTGCCCTCGGGGGCCGCGCGGTGCGCCATATCCCCGTACCCCAGAATGGCGTTGAGGATGTTGTTGAAGTCGTGCGCGATGCCTCCGGCCAGCGTACCCAGCGCCTCGAGCTTCTCCGCTTCGCGCAGGCGCTGCTCGAGGTAAGCCTGCTCCGCTTCCGCATGCTTGCGTTCGGTGATGTCCATGATGCTGCCCGACATACGCTTGACGCGGCCGGAGGCGTCGCGCATCGCGATGCCGCGGTCGAGCAGCCAGCGTTGCTCGCCGCGGCGCGTGATCCGGATCTCGCATTCGAACTGGCTGGTGTTGCCGCGGAAGTGCTCGCGCAGCGCTTTGCGCAGCTGCTCGGCCTGCTCCTGGTCCAGAACGCCGTGCTGCACCTGACGCTCGATCCAGTTGTCGTCCGTTACCGAGTCTTCCGCGTGGCAGCCCAGCAGCTGCATCAGGCGCGCAGACTGGTACAGCTTGGCCCCTGCCACATCCCAGTCCCAGTGGCCTTCCTGCGATCCGGCCATGGCGAGCGCGTAGCGCTCCTCGCTCTCGCGCAGCCGGGCATCGGCGGCTTCGCGCCTGCCTAGCTCGCGCACCACGACCAGGATCAGGCCGGCCATCAAACCGCTGATGATCAGCCAGCGCAACACCAGGTGCCCGGACCACTCCTGCAACGGAGCGAGCGCGGCCTGCTCGGCGGTCCCCACGCCGACCGCGAGCGGCAGAGCGTCGACCGGCTGCAGCGCGACTATGCCGCCCTCGTCCCCGACGACCGCTGCGGTGGCCCTTGCGAGCGCCGACGTCACGGATGGATCCGGCTGCGACGGTGTCGTACCCTGCGTCCACGGTACTCGTGCGAGGACCGTGCCGTCCCGGCGATACAGAGCGACCCGCCCGCTGTGTGGCAGCACGACCGCACTCAAGAAGCCCTGCAAATGGCGGGCATCCATGGTGGCCACGATGGTTCCCGAGTGCGCTCCGGAAGCGCTCCTCAGCCGCCGGGCGACTAGCAGCCAGAGGCCTCCCGTCGCGCTGGCCGGGCCGGGGTCGATGGCGAGATCGCCCTCGACCCCCCCAAAGTCCGGAGGATGCACCGCCGCAGCGATGCCCTGGGTCGCGGAAGCGACGAGCGCCCCATTGCCATCGAAGACCGCGAGGCTGTCGACCGCGGACACGGCGTTGAGCTTGTCGCGCAGGCGCTCGTGGGTGAGCGCGTGCTGTCCCACCAGCTTCGCGATGTCCCGCAGGAGGAAGTCGACTGTTTCGATCGATTGCGCCGTCTGGCCGGCCAGAGCGCGTGCCAGATTGCTCAGCTCGGCCTCTTCCTCCCTGAGGGTGCGCTCACGGGCGCGCCGCATGTCCAGCAGCGCCGAGGCGAACGCCGCGGCAAGAAGCATGGCGGTGCCCAAGATCAATATCCGGCGCAAGCTCATACGGAGCGCGCGGGTGGCGCGGTCGACCCCCCTGGCTTAGCAGGCTGGTGCAGAGGTAGCCTGCTGGCGCGCCTCCGGGTTTCTTGTTGGGGCACCCGGCGTTGGTCCGGCGGCATGGTCGGAGTAGCTATTTGAGCTTTGTACTACGCTGTCAGGCCGCATGCGAAGGCTTAGGCGGGAGATGCTGCGCCGATCAACGCGTGCACCGCTTCGAGAAGCTCCGCCTGCGTGAAGGGTTTCGCGAGCACACGACGTGCGCCCATCGCCAGAGCACCTTCGCGAGAGTACCTGCGGCCGGTGCCGAAGCAACCGGACATGGCGATCACGGGCGTAGCGGCTCGCTCCTGACGCAGCCAATGCAGCGTCTGCGCACCATCTCGGCGGGGCATTTGCATATCGGTGATGACAAGCGCGACCTGTTCCTCTGCCAGTTCCTGGATCGCGGCCTCCCCGTTGCTCGCTTCGCGCACCCTATAGCCCGCCTGCGTCAGCCATTCTCTGACCAGCGTGCGCATCAGTTCATCGTCTTCGATTACCAGCACATCCCGCATGGTTGCTCCGCCCACCCCCGCACCATAATTGCACACCCTCGCCGTTGCAAGCCGGTTGCTCCCGACCCCGCAAGATTGCAACCTGTAACGAAATACCCGCCTCGGCTTGAACAAGTATGGCCGCTATGCTAGCTTGAAATATCAGGATCTCTTGGGGCGTTGTCATGGTTCGAGCTGATATTGTCGAGGCCGCCGGCGACGCCGTGGTGGCGGCGCACATCCTGGTCGTCGACGACGACGATACGACCCGGCAGCTCGTTGCAGAGTACCTGGCCGAGTACCAGTTCCGGGTTACTGGCGTTTCCGACGGCCAGGGCATGCGCAACGCGCTGCGGGAGAGCGTCGTCGATCTGATCTTGCTCGATCTGCGCCTGCGAGCCGAAGACGGGTTGACTCTGGCGCGGGCGCTGCGGGAAGAGTCGAGCATTCCGATCATCATGCTTACCGGCCGCAAGAGCGATGTCGATCGCATCATGGGGCTGGAGCTCGGTGCCGACGACTACGTGACCAAACCCTTCAACTCGCGCGAGCTGCTTGCGCGCATCCGCACAGTGCTGCGCAGAGTTCAGCCGAAGGCGGTCAGCACCGCCCCTGAAGATAAGGTGCGCGCGTACCGGTTCGCGGGCTGGGAGCTCGACCTGCGCACGCACCGGCTGACGTCTCCGGGCGCGCAGCGAGTCGAGTTGACGCATGCAGAATTCGGGCTGCTGGTGGCGCTGTTGGGCGCCCCCAAGCGGATCCTGAGCCGCGAGCAGCTTCTCGAGATGACGCGAGGCTACACTGAAGAAGTGTTCGATCGCAGCATCGACGTGCAGATCCTACGGCTGCGCCGCAAGCTCGAGCGCAATCCGTCGCGACCCGAAGTGATCTGCACCGAGCGTGGGGTGGGGTACTACCTCAACGCGCAGGTGCAGGCGGTCTAGAGCCGAATCCCGCTTTCCTCGGGGAACGAGTTGCACCGAATCGCCTAGTGCCATGCCGCCCCGACAATCGGCCTGCCGCCCGTAAGCTTGCCTGTGCAATCGTGGGTGGGGTTCCTTGCTGCCTTGCTGGTTAGTGTTAACGGATCACAAGGCTGGGCTGAGTTGCCGATTCGGCGCAACCGACACGTAGCCAGGTTCGAAGTCGCGCTGGTGCGCGAGCAATGCCCACGCGATGCGCACGCTCTTGTTGGCCAGGGCCACGGCGGCGACGTTGCGGTTGCGCCGGGCTATCAGGCGCGCGAACCAGCTGTGGGTCTGATCGGGTCGGTGCTCGTACGTCATGTCCGAGCTCGATGAGCTTGCGCGCCCAGTAGTGCGCGCTCCCGCAGGCTTCCATGCCTAGCCATGGGGGTAGGTTGGCGAAGAACTTCAGCATTTCGGCGCGCTTGAGCTGCTTGCGCAGCACGGCCTTGCCCCGTTCATCCATCCCGTGGACCTGAAACACGCTCTTTGCCAGATCGATGCCTACTGTCGTAACTTTCATGATGACGCTCCCCTCGGTTCAAGTGGTCGGATTGCACCTCCACTTTGGCGCACTGATGCCGCAGCGGGTGGGGAGCGTCCATGCCATCAGGGGGCGGATCCTGTCGAGCGTGCCGGAGTGTCAGCGCAGCGCGCATAGAGCGCCAGTACACGCTGGACATTGAGCTGTGCCGAGACGAGCAACTCGGGGCCGAGTTCATCCAGCCAAACAGCAGCGCTCATCCACTTGAACTTCAACAGCTCGCGGGCGAAGTGCTGGTGGTCGTAGAGTGCCGCGCTTGTACAAAGCCCGAAGCGATGACAGATCCGGCGCCTGGACGCCTAACTGCGCGCCCAGGTGTTGAAGCAGATTGACCGGTGATGCGAAATGCATCGAGCGGTCGACCGCTCATGCGCAGAAAGCCGATATGCAGCGCCAGCCCGAGCTTGTGCAGGTCCACTCGGCGCTGCTCGATCGCAACTCGTTCGCTAGGAGCGAATGTGAAGCACGCCTGCAGTTCAAACGCCGAGATCTCGCGCGGTGACTCGCGCAGACCCAAAAACGTACTGTGCCAAGTGTCAAGCGGAGCCCCTTCTACGCTTCCCAGGTCATCTGGTTCGATAGCTTCGTCAGGTCCGAAAGCAGCTTCACCGCCGCATCCTTCTTTATGTAGATTGTCAGAGCGGTGGTCCCGCGGCCGCGTGATCCTGTGTTTTCGGGAGATTCAACCGTCAGGTGCAGCTTAACGCGGCTGTGCTCGAGATCATATGAGTCGACGCGACAGTCCTCTATCGATCGCGCCAAAGTATGCTGGCCCGGAAGCAGCTCGAGTCGTTGACTTTTCATAGCATTCGCTCCTTGGCTAGGTACGCAGTTTTAGGTATCGCCGTCATCCGCCAGGCGATGTCCCAAACTCAGTTGCGGGTAGGTGTGGCGGAACTGCTCGGACAGGCTACGCGGCCTTGCTGCCGAGATCAAGTTTGCTAGTTGACAGGGGAGACCTCCGGCATCGGCCACGGGCAGCCAGGCCTCGGCGGGCAGGGTCAGGTCCGCTATAAAGCTAGCAGGTCCCCGTGGGGACGCCAATTAAATCAATGGCTTGAGGGCTAAGCTCGGATCCTTGTCCAACGATTGTCCAATATATGGCGTTGGACGTGCACGGACAGGCGTGATGCAAACGGCACTGAGTATGACGACAGCATCCACGTCCTCCCGTCACCACGAGGCCTGCTGGGACTGATTCGCCGTGCGCGTCGCTCCTACCGCCGCGGGACAGGATGCCGGTCGGTGACTGCCCATCTGGATCGGCAATAGGTGGCATTCATGAACCGAAGCAGAACGAAGTCACGCGTCAACCGTTTTGCCCGCTGCACGTTAGCGCGACGGGCAGTGCAGTAGAGTGCCCAACAACACAAGCATTGTAGCCACAGGAGACAGACATGCGTAAGTTCATTGGCATTATCGCAGCGGCCCTGTTCGCCGCCGCAACGTTGTCGGCGTATGCCGCAGACCCAGCCCCGGCCGGCAGCCAAGCCCAACCCGCCAAGCCGGCCAAGCACAAGAAGAAGTCTTCGTCGAGCGCCAGCTCGGGGAACGTGCAACAAGGGGCTCCGGCCAGCAGCGGCCGTGCTGATCCCTCCGGTGCAGCCAGTGGCGGTCCCGTGCAGGTTGCCCCGGCCACCGGCGCGGGCCGCAGCGACAACAAGTAATCCGCGCGGTTCACCGACAGGTCAAGGCAGGGCGCGTCCCTGCCTTTTTCGTTACCAACGTTCCTGGTCGACATTGCTGTCTTGATCTATATCAATGGCGACAGCCAGGGTACAGCTTTACTATGCCGCGCGGGCGAGTAGTTCCGCAATCTGCGTGAGGCTCGCTCATCTTCTTACCGGTTCGGATCGAGCACAGGTTCAACTGACCGGAGATGTGGCGCCCTCGCGCCATACAGTAGCCACCACACTGTGACGCCTCGAGCAGGCAGGGCCGTCACTCAATCGGGAGCAAAGTCATGAGAACCAGGTTCGCCACGTTCTTGGCCATCGCACTGGCCTGCGTGCTGTGGGCGCCGATTGCCGAAGCCGCCCAGACCAAACCCAACATCCTGGTGATCTGGGGCGATGACATCGGCATCCACAACATCAGCGCCTACAACCTCGGCGTGATGGGGTACAAGACGCCTAACATCGACCGGCTCGCCAAAGAGGGCGCGCTGTTCACCGATGCCTATGCGCAGCAGAGTTGCACGGCGGGCCGCGCGTCGTTCATCCTCGGCGAGCACCCTTTCCGCACCGGCCTGCTTACCATCGGCATGCCGGGCTCACCCCAGGGTATCCCGGACTGGGCCCCCACCATCGCCGACCTGCTCAAGCAACAGGGTTACACGACCGGTCAGTTCGGCAAGAACCACCTGGGCGATCGTGACTCGCACTTGCCCACCGTGCACGGGTTCGACGAGTTCCTCGGCAATCTCTATCACCTCAACGCGGAGGAAGAGCCAGAGACCTACTACTACCCGAAGGATCCCGAGTTCAGGAAGCAATTCGGGCCGCGCGGTGTGCTCCACACCTGGTCCGACGGCAAAGGCGGGCAGAAGATCGAAGACACGGGCCCCCTCACCCAGGCGCGGATGCCCACCGTTGATCTGGAGATCTACGCCGCCGAACAGAAGTTCGTGGGCAACGCGGTCAAGGCCGGCAAGCCCTTCTTCGTGTGGTTCAACACCACGCGCATGCACGTGTGGACCCATCTGAAGAAGTCCGCCCAGGGCCGCACCGGTATCGGGCTGTACCCGGATGGCATGGTCGAGCACGACGACATGGTCGGCCAGGTGCTGAAGCAACTGGACGATCTCGGTATCGCCGACAACACCATCGTCGTCTACGGCACCGACAATGGCGCCGAGACCGGGACCTGGCCCGACGGCGGCACTACGCCTTACCACGGGGAGAAAGGCACTACCTGGGAGGGCGGCTTCCGTGTCCCGATGATCGTGCGCTGGCCTGGCGTGATCAAGCCCGGGACGATCATCAATGACATCTTCTCCCAGGAGGACTGGCTGCCGACGCTGCTTGCCGCAGCG
>Ga0335084_10007453_pt1 | contig 10885 bp, 10 predicted proteins | sample Lox_Sample_44_FD_206721 | JGI IMG/M metagenome (GOLD analysis project Ga0335084, IMG submission 206721) | Soil microbial communities from Loxahatchee National Wildlife Refuge, Florida, United States - Lox_Sample_4.4 | ecosystem: Environmental > Terrestrial > Soil > Wetlands | place: USA...
CGAAAAGGCGGCGCGCGACCTGCGGCTCGCAGCCGGATTGAAGGAGACGCGCGCTCCGGCGAGCGTGCTGTCCGAGAACGCCGAGTTCGCCACGGCGCTCGACGGGTTGCGCGGCGCCGTCGCGAAGCTCGGCCGCGCGCTCGCGGCGCTGGCCGAGCGCGGCGAAGGCCTCGCGAACTGCTCGCGCCGGGCGACGGACCTCGCCGAGCGCCTCGATCGCTGGGCCGACGGCGCGCGCGACGACCTGGTGCGCTGGTTCGAGGCCTACACCCAGGCGCTCGCGCTCCATGTGACGCCGCTCGCGGTGGCCGAGCCGTTCCGCCGGCAGCTCGAGGAATCGCCGCGGGCATGGATCCTCACTTCCGCGACGCTCGCTGCCGGCGGCGACTTCGGCCACTACCAGCGCCAGCTCGGGCTCGAGCAGGCCGACACCGCGAGCTGGGAGAGCCCGTTCGACTATCCGTCGCACGCGCTCCTCTACCTGCCGCGCGGGCTGCCCGAGCCGAACACGCCGGCGCACACCGATGCGGTGGTCGACGCCGCGCTCCCGGTTCTGGCGGCGAGCGGCGGGCGCGCATTCCTGCTCTTCACGACGTTGCGCGCGATGCGGCACGCGCGCGACCGGCTCGAGACCGGCTTGCGGGACCTCGGCCTGCGCGTTCCGCTGCTTGCGCAGGGCGAGGGCTCGCGCAGCGAGCTGCTCGATCGCTTCCGCCGGCTCGGCAACGCGGTGCTCGTGGGCAGCCAGTCGTTCTGGGAGGGCGTCGATGTCCGCGGGGAAGCGCTGTCGGTGGTGGTGATCGACAAGCTGCCGTTCGCACCGCCCGACGATCCGGTGCTCGCGGCGCGGCTCTCCCACCTGCGGCGCCACGGCCACAACCCGTTCTTCGATTTCCAGCTGCCGCAGGCCGCGATCGCGCTCAAGCAGGGCGCCGGCCGGCTGATCCGCGACGAGCACGACCGCGGCGTGCTGATGCTCTGCGATCCGCGAGTGGTCGGCAAGGCCTACGGCCGGACGCTGCTCGACAGCCTGCCGCCGATGAAGCGCACGCGGGAGCTCGCCGAGGTGCAGGCGTTCTTTGCCCGCCGCTCGAGCGGTTAGAATCGCCGCGCGTCGGTAACGAAGGAGGGCGCGGCATGAAAGTTTTCATCTCGGGCGGCGGCGGGTTCATCGGCTATCGCCTTGCGCGGCGGCTCCTCGAGCGCGGTACGGTGACCGGTGCCGATGGCAAGCAGTCCGCGATCAGCCAGATCAAGCTCTTCGACGCCGCGTTCCCGCCGAACCCGGACCCGCGGCTTGTCTGCGTGAAGGGCGATATCGCCGATCCGGCGGCAGTGGAGCGCGCGCTCGACGCCGACACCTCCTCGGTCTTCCATCTCGCGGCAGTGGTGAGCGGCGGCGCGGAGGCCGACTTCGACCTCGGCTACCGGGTGAACCTCGACGGCATGCGGCTCGTATTGGAGCGGTGCCGCAAGCTCGCCCGGCCGCCGCGAGTCGTCTTCGCGAGCTCGGTCGCCGCATTCGGCGGGAATCTCCCGGAGGTGCTCGACGACTCGACCACGCCGAACCCGCAGACCTCCTACGGCGCGCAGAAGGTGATCGGCGAGTACCTGGTCACCGACTTCACCCGCAAGGGATTCATCGACGGGCGCAGCCTGCGGCTGCCGACGATCGTCGTGCGGCCGGGCAAGCCGAACCTCGCCGCATCATCGTTCGCGAGCAGCATCTTCCGCGAGCCGCTCAACGGGGTGGCGGCGCCGTGCCCGGTGCCCGAGACCACCGGGATCTGGCTGCTGTCGCCGCGCAAGGTCGTCGCGGCGTTCGTCCACGCGCACGAACTCGAGTCGTCCGCGTGGGGCGTGAACCGGGTGGTCAACCTCCCCGGGATCACGGTGACGGTCAAGGAAGGAGTTGAGGCGCTTCGCCGCGTCGCCGGCGCGCCGACCGCAGCGCGCGTTCAGTACCAGCCGGAGGAGCGGATCCAGGCGATCGTGAAGACCTGGCCGGCGCGGTTCCGCACGCCGCGGGCGCTGGCGATGGGGTTCAGCGCGGATCCCGATATCGAAACGGTGATCCGCAACTACGTCGAGGACGAGGGGATCAGGCTCGGCTGACCGGGTGATACGACCCGAGGGGCCGGTTTTCCCCCTAGTCGCCCCAGATCCGCCACCAGGGTCCCGACTTGTCGACGGCGCCCTTCAGCCACGGGCTGTTGGGGAAGTTGGTCTTCAGCACCCGGAGCGTGTCGTCGCGCAGGTCGTCCATGCCCATGCGGCCGTACGCGACCGCCATCACGCCCAGCGCCTCCTCGGTGGCCGGCGCCTCCGGGTAGGTCTTGACCGCGTACGCCGCGCGATTCACTGCCGCGACGTACGCCCCGCGCTTGATGTACCACTGCGCGACGTGGACCTCGTGCGCGGCGAGCGCGTTGACCAGGAACTTCATCCGCGCGAGCGCGTCGGGCGTGTACTTGCTGTCGGGGAAGCGGGTCGCGAGCTCCTTGAACGCCTGGAACGAGTCGCGCGCCGACCGCGGATCGCGCTCGGTCGGGTCCTGCGCCGCGAATTGCGTGAGGATGCTCTGGTCCTCGTAGAAGTTCACCACGCCCTTCAGGTAGTAGGCGTAGTCGACGGTCGGATGGTTGGGGTGCAGCTTGATGAACCGGTCGCACGCAGCGACCGCCGAGGCGGGCTCGTTGTCGCGGTAGTAGGCGTAGGCGATCTCGAGCTGCGCCTGCTGCGCGTAGCGCCCGAACGGGTAGCGCGCCTCGAGCTTCTCGAAGTACTTGACCGCGGTCGTCCAGTTGCCTTCGTTCATCGCGCCCTTCGCCTCGGAGTAGAGGCGCTGCGCCGACCAGCCGGCGGTCTCGTCCTCGCTGCTCTTGAGGCTCTCCAGCCAGCTGCAGCCGCAGAGGAGGAGGGCAAGCATTAACGCTACACTAGCCGCGATGCGTGTCATGTCGGATCACGATGAGCCGCAAAGCCAAAATTATAGCGCGGTGCTCGAGCGATCCATTCCCCCGGAGCTCGCGGGCCTGAGGCTCGACCAGGCGCTCGCGCGCCTGTTCCCGGAGCACTCCCGCAGCCGGCTCCAAGCGTGGGTGCGCGCGGGGCGCGTCACCGTCGACGCGGCGCACGCCGACGTGAAGCGCAAGGTCTGGGGCGGCGAGCGGGTCGTCCTGAGCGCGTCCGCGGCGGCCGCCCCCGATGCGTACGCGCCGCAGCCGATCGCGCTCCGGATCGTGCACGAGGACGACGCGATCATCGTCGTCGACAAGGCGGCCGGCGTCGTCGTCCACCCGGGTGCCGGCAATCGCGACGGCACGCTCGCCAACGCGCTCGTGCACCACGCGCCGGCGCTCGCGGGCGTCCCGCGCGCGGGCATCGTCCATCGGCTCGACAAGGACACAACCGGGCTGCTCGTCGTGGCGAAGACGCCCGCCGCGCAGACCGACCTCGTGCGCCAGCTGGCGCGGCGCACGGTGAAGCGCGAATACCTCGCGCTCGTGCACGGGCGGGTCGCGGGCGCGGGCGAGATCGACGCGCCGATCGGCCGCCACCCGACCGCGCGAACGCGCATGGCGGTGAGTGCGCGCGGCAAGCCGGCGCGCACCCGCTACCGCGTCGTCGAGCGGTTCGCCGCTTCGACCCTGCTCGCGGTCGGCCTCGACACTGGCCGGACGCACCAGATCCGTGTGCACATGCGCTCGATCGGGCACCCGATCGTCGGTGACCCGACATACGGAAAGGGCGCCGCCGCCGGCAGCCTGCTCGCGGCGTTTCCGCGCCAGGCGCTCCATGCGGCGCGGCTCGGCCTCGCCCATCCGGCGAGCGGCGCGCCGTGCGAGTGGCAGTCGGAGCTGCCCGACGACATGCGCGAGCTGATCGGCCGGTTGCGGCGGTGACGGCGCCGCATCCCGACTGGATCGTCCCCGACTGGCCCGCGCCGCAGCGCGTGCGGGCACTGGTCACCACGCGCGCGGGCGGCGTGAGCCGCGGTCCCTATGCGTGGTTCAACCTCGGCGCCCACGTCGGCGACGATGCAGCCGCGGTAGTGCGCAATCGTGAGCGCCTCCGCGGCCTGCTGCCGGCGGATCCGGCGTGGCTCCAGCAGGTGCACGGCACCGAAGTGGTCGATGCAGCGTCGGCACCCGCATTTCCTCGCGCCGACGCTGCCGTCGCGCGGACGAGACACGTCGTGTGCGCGGTGCTGACGGCCGACTGCGTGCCGGTGCTGCTCGCCGACCGGGACGGGAGCGCGGTCGCGGTCGCTCACGCGGGCTGGCGCGGACTCGCCGCCGGGGTGATCGAAGCGGTCGTGGCGCGCATGGCCGCTCCGGCCGCGAACGTGATCGCATGGCTCGGGCCGGCGATCGGGCCGCGGGCGTACGAGGTCGGGCCGGAGGTGCGCGCCGCTTTCGTCCGGCGGGAGGCCGCGACCGCGGCCGCATTCGCGCCGCACCGCGGCGACCGGCTGCTCGCGGACCTCTTCCTGCTCGCGCGCCAGCGGCTCGCCGCGGCCGGCGTCACGGCCGTCTACGGCGGCGGTCACTGCACCTACACCGACGCGGACCGGTTCTACTCGTACCGGCGCGCTCCGGCGACTGGCCGCTTCGCGAGCCTGGTCTGGATCGACTGATGAGCACGCTCGGCTACATCGTCGCAGCGAGCATCGTCGGCGGGCTCGCCTCGGTGGTGCTCGCCGCCGCGGTCTCGTTCGCGGCGCGCCCGCACTGGGTCGGCGTGCTGATCAGCTTCGCCATCGGCGCGCTGCTCGGGGCCTCGTTCCTCGAAGTGCTGCCGTACGCCTTCGGCAACGCCCAGAACCTGCAGGCGGTTTCGGCGACGGTGCTCGCCGGGATCCTGGCGTTCTTCGTCCTCGAGAAGCTGGTGCTGTGGCGGCACTTCCACGGTGACGAGTACGAGGGCCACGATCACCACGCCGACGGTTCCGACCACGGGCGGAGCGGCCTGATGATCCTGATCGGCGACGCGTTCCACAACTTCGTCGACGGCGTGCTGATCGCCGCCGCGTTCATGGAGAGCCCCGCGCTCGGCGTCGTCACCGCGACCGCGGTGATCGCGCACGAGATTCCGCAGGAGGTGGGCGATTTCCTGATCCTGCTCCACTCCGGCTACTCGAAGGCGCGTGCCTTCGCGCTCAACCTGCTGTCGAGCGTCGCGATGATCGTGGGCGCGCTGGGCGGGTACTTCGCGCTGCAGGCGGTCGCGGGCTGGATCAACACGCTCCTCGCCCTGGCGGCGGCGAGCATGATCTACGTCGCGGTCGCCGATCTCATCCCGAGCCTGCACCGGCGACCGTCGCTCGCCGCGACGGCGCAACAGGTGCTGCTGATCGTTCTCGGCGTCGCGCTGATCTGGGGGGTCGGCCGGCTCGCGCGGGGAGCCTAGGGACGGTCACGTTTTCCGGGGCTTTGGGTGCCCGGACCTGCCTTGACGGGCCCGTTGTGCGGTGCAATACTCTCCGACCGCCAGGAGCCGTTGCCCCGCAACGTCCGTGTCCGCCTCAGTCTCGCCTCCTCACGTCCAAGCCGCCCAGGCCGGCCAGGCTCTGATGGAAGGGTTTCTCAAGCTGCTCGCCGCGCGCCCCGAAGGCGACGCCGCGAGCCAGTTCGCTGCCTGGACCGCCAACTCGACGCGCGTCACGCAGATCCAGACCGACTACCAGCGCCAGGTCGCGGCGCTGTGGATGGCCACCGTCGCGCGCCAGCGCGGCGAGCAATACCAGCCGGTGATCGCGCCGGAGCGTGCCGACCGGCGCTTCGCCGCCGCGGAGTGGCGCGACAACCCGTTCTTCGACTACCTGAAGCAGGCCTACCTGCTCAACGCGCGCTTCGTCACCGATCTCGTCGAGGCGGCCGAGGTCGACGGGCGCGCCAAGCACCGCCTGCGCTTCTTCGCGCGCCAGTTCGTCGACATGATGAGCCCGGCGAACTTCGCCGCCACCAATCCGGATGTCCTGAAGGACGCGCTGGCGACGCAGGGCGAGACGCTCGCGCGCGGTATCCGCAACCTGATCGGCGACGTCGAGAAGGGCCGCCTGACGCAGACCGACGAGTCGTCGTTCGAGGTCGGACGCAACCTCGCGGCGACGCCGGGCAGGGTCGTGTTCGAGAACCCGATCTTCCAGCTGATCCAGTACGCGCCGTCGACGCCGCGCGTGCGCGCCATGCCGCTGGTGATGGTGCCGCCCTGCATCAACAAGTTCTACATCCTCGACCTGGGAGCGGAGAACTCGTTCGTACGCTACGCGGTCGAGCGCGGCAACACCGTGTTCATGGTCTCGTGGCGGAACATCACGCCGGAGGTCGGGCACCTTACCTGGGACGAGTACCTGCGCGACGGCGTGATCAAGGCGCTCCAGATCGGCCGCGAGATCGCCGGTGCCGAGCGGGTGAACGCGCTCGGTTTCTGCGTCGGCGGCACGATGCTCGGTGCCGCGCTCGCGGTCCTCGCGGCGCGCGGCGAGGAGCTCGTGGCGAGCGCCACGTTCCTGACCACGATGCTCGACTTCTCCGACGTCGGCGACATCGGCGTCTTCGTCGACGAGCCGGGCCTCCAGGCGGCCGACGCGACGATCGGCAAGGGCGGGGTGAAGCCCGGCCGGGATCTGGCGACCGTGTTCAACGCGCTGCGGTCGAACGACCTCGTGTGGCCGTACGTCGTCAACGGCTACCTCAAGGGGAAGCTGCCCGACGCGTTCGACATCCTCTACTGGAACTCCGACAGCACCAACCTGCCGGGGCCCTGGTACTGCTGGTACGTGCGGAACACCTACCTGGAGAACGCGCTGCGCGTTCCGGGCAAGCTCGAGATGTGCGGCGTGCGCGTCGATCTGGGCAGGGTGCGCGTCCCGACCTACATCCTCGCCACGCGCGAGGACCACATCGTGCCGTGGAAGACGTCCTATCTCTCGACGCAGCTCCTGCGCGGCGAGAACCGCTTCGCCCTCGGCGCGAGCGGACACATCGCCGGCGTGGTGAACCCGGCGGCGAAGGGCAAGCGCAGCTTCTGGACGAACGAGCAACTCCCCAGCCTCCCGGACGACTGGTTCGCGCACGCGACCGAGCATCCGGGCAGCTGGTGGCCGGATTGGGACGCCTGGCTAGCGCGCTTCGCCGGTGGCGAAGTGGCCGCGCCGGCGCAGCCCGGGAATGCAACGTACCAGCCCACCGAGGACGCGCCCGGGCGATACGTCAAGTTCAGGGTCGTGTAAGGCGCGGCGACCGAACCATAGGAGGCCTGAGAATGACCGATGTCGTGATCGTGGCCGCGGGGCGCACCGCGGTGGGCAGCTTCAACGGGACGCTGGCGAAAATCACTGCCGCCGATCTCGGCGCGCACGTGATCCGGCACCTGCTGGCGAAGAGCGGGATCAAGCCCGAGCAGGTGTCCGAAGTGCTGATGGGTCAGGTACTGACCGGCGGCACCGGCCAGAACCCGGCGCGGCAGGCGTCGATCAAGGCCGGGCTGCCGGACATGTGCCCGGCGATGACGATCAACAAGGTATGCGGCTCGGGCCTGAAGGCGACGCACCTCGCCGCGCAGGCGATCAAGGCGGGCGACGCGGAGATCGTGATCGCGGGCGGCCAGGAGAACATGACCCTCGCGCCGCACCTGCTGCAGGGCTCGCGCGACGGCTACCGCATGGGCGACGCGAAGATCGTCGACTCGATGATCCTCGACGGCCTGTGGGACGTCTACAACCAGTACCACATGGGCGTCACCGCCGAGAACGTGGCGAAGAAGTTCAGCGTCACGCGCGAGGAGCAGGACGCGTTCGCGGCCGCCTCCCAGCAGAAGGCCGAGGCCGCGCAGAAGGCGGGGCGGTTCAAGGACGAGATCATTCCGCTCGAGATCCCTCAGCGGAAGGGCCCGGCCACGGTGTTCGACGCGGATGAGTATCCGAAGGCCGGGACGACGGCGGAGAAGCTCGCGGGGCTGAAGCCCGCGTTCGACAAGGCCGGAACGGTCACTGCGGGCAATGCATCGGGCATCAACGACGGCGCGGCGGCGGTGATCATGATGTCGGCGAAGAAGGCGCAGGAGCTCGGCCTCAAGCCGCTCGTGCGGATCGCCGCATACTCTTCGGCCGGCGTCGACCCGAAGATCATGGGCATGGGCCCGGTCCCGGCGTCGAAGCTCGTGCTGTCCAAGGCGGGATGGACGAAGGATTCGCCCGATCTCATGGAGATCAACGAGGCGTTCGCCGCGCAGGCGATCGCGGTGAACAAGGAGATGGGCTGGGACACGAGGAAGATCAACGTCAACGGCGGCGCGATCGCGATCGGGCACCCGATCGGGGCCTCGGGCTGCCGGATCCTCGTGACGCTGATCCACGAAATGATCAAGCGCGACGCCAAGAAGGGTCTCGCGAGCCTGTGCATCGGCGGCGGAATGGGCGTGGCGCTCGCCGTCGAACGTTGAGTGTGAAGCCCGCTGCCACGGGCAGCGGGCTTCCTGGCGTTGCGGAGCGCAAGGGGCTGTGGCCCCTCGCTCGCATGACGCCAGGGGACACCGGCCGGGAGCTGCGCGCGGGATGGGCCCGCGCGCGGTGGACGAACACAAACCCGGCGGGTCCGTTGTTGGGGAAGGAAGCGCTGGATGACTGAACGTGTAGCGTTCGTGACCGGAGGCATGGGCGGGATCGGCACCGCAATCTGCCGGCGGCTCGCGGTGAACGGGACCAAGGTGGTGGCGAACTGCCTGCCCGGGTACGACAAGAAGGACGACTGGATCGGCCGGATGCGCGCCGAGGGCGCCAACGTGTACGCCGCGGAAGGCAACGTCGAGGACTACGAATCCTGCGCCGACATGATGTACCGCATCCGCTCGACGATCGGCCCGGTCGACGTGCTGGTGAACAACGCCGGGATCACGCGCGACGGCGTGTTCAAGCGGATGTCGCCGAACGACTGGTACGCGGTGATCAACACCAATCTCAACTCGGTGTTCAACGTCACGCGCCAGGTGATCGAAGGAATGATGGAGCGCGGCTGGGGCCGGATCGTCAACATCTCCTCGGTGAATGCGCTGAAGGGACAGTTCGGCCAGACCAACTACTCCGCGGCGAAGGCCGGCATGCACGGCTTCACCAAGGCGCTCGCGCAGGAGGTGGTGAAGAAGGGCGTCACCGTGAACACGATCTCGCCCGGCTACGTCGACACCGACATGGTGCGCGCCATCAAGAGCGAAGTGCTGGAAAGCATCGTGTCGTCGATCCCGATGGGCCGGCTCGCGCGGCCGGAGGAGATCGCCGGGCTGGTCTGCTACCTCTCGTCCGACGACGCCGGCTACATCACCGGCGCGAACATCTCGATCAACGGCGGCCTGCACATGGAGTAGCCCCGCAGTTCGGTAATCGATCGCGGCGCGGGCGCGTGGGCGGCGATCGCGCCCCGTCGCGGACCCCGTGACATAATCGCGCGGCACCCCAACCGAAGGAGGACGTCATGGCTAAGAGGATCGCGCTGATCACCGGCGGCATGGGCGGCCTGGGTGAGTCGATCAGCACCAAGATGCACGACGCCGACTACCGCGTGGTCGTGACCCATTCGCCGGGCAACAAGAACGCCGCGGGCTGGAACGCGGAGATGAAGGCGAAAGGCTACGACTTCCACCCGGTACCGGTCGACGTGGCCGACTTCGAGTCCTGCCAGGGGTGCATCGCCCGGGTCCAGAAGGAGGTCGGACCGATCGACATCCTCGTCAACAACGCCGGGATCACCCGCGACACCACCTTCAAGAAGATGACCAAGGCCGACTGGGACGCGGTCATCAAGACCAACCTCGACAGCGCGTTCAACATGACCAAGCCGGTGTGCGACGGCATGGTCGAGCGCGGCTGGGGCCGGATTATCAACGTGAGCTCGGTCAACGGTTCGAAGGGTGCGTTCGGGCAGACGAACTACTCGGCGGCGAAGGCCGGGATGCACGGCTTCACCAAGGCGCTCGCCCTCGAGGTCGCGCGCAAGGGCGTCACGGTCAACACCATCTCGCCCGGCTATATCGGCACCAAGATGGTGATGGCGATCCCGAAGGAGGTGCTCGACTCGAAGATCCTGCCGCAGATCCCGCTCGGGCGGCTCGGCAAGCCCGAGGAGGTCGCCGGCCTGATCATCTACCTCTGCTCGGAAGAGGCGGCGTTCGTCACCGGCGCGAACATCGCGATCAACGGCGGGCAGCACATGCAGTAGGGTGGTGCGGCAGTAAACGGAACGGCCCCGCGGGGCGGGGCCGTTCGGGGGCGGTACGCGGGAGGCTCAGTTCTTGCCGAAGCCCTTGACCATCTGCGCGGCCGCAGCCTTCATGGTCGCCTCGGAGAGCTCGGCGAATTGCCGGGTGGCCTGGTTGAGGCTCTCCATCATCGCCGAGCTCGCGGCGAGCGTCGACTTGAGGGCGGCCGACTGAAACTCGCTGCCCGGCGCGGCCTTGCCGAGGTTCTCGGCGCCGGCGGTCATGTCCTTCGAGACCCGGCCCATCTGCTCCTCGAAGAGCTTGGACATCTCGCGCTGCGCCTGGCTGACGATCGCGTACACGCTCTGCGCGTAGGTGGCGGCCTGCTGCATGTTGTCCTGCGCGAGCTTCGTGCGCGCCTGGACGAACTGCTGCGGATCGGTCACCGACATCAGGTCCCGTGTCGCGCGGCTCGCCTGGTCCAGCGTCGCGCGGGCGGTGTCGAGGTTGAGCCGCAGGAGCTGCTCCGCGCTCGCCAGGCTGGCGCGGGCGTAGTTCATTGCGGCGTCGTAGGCGGCCTGATTCCACGCCGCTAGCTGCTCGGTCGGGTTGGTCATGATTGGCCTCTTCTGGGGCTGGTGGACGGGGCGGGACGGAGGAACGGTTTGCGGTGCAAAATACTCCTGGC
>Ga0335084_10007454_pt1 | contig 10885 bp, 10 predicted proteins | sample Lox_Sample_44_FD_206721 | JGI IMG/M metagenome (GOLD analysis project Ga0335084, IMG submission 206721) | Soil microbial communities from Loxahatchee National Wildlife Refuge, Florida, United States - Lox_Sample_4.4 | ecosystem: Environmental > Terrestrial > Soil > Wetlands | place: USA...
ACATCGGGATCTCGCGCTTCTCGACGGGCGCGCCGGAGCGCCAGCCGCGGCCGTCGATCACCTGCTCGTTCGCGAGCACCGTCTGGTCGACCGGGTCCCAGTTGACGACGCCGGTCTTCAAGTACGCGATGCCCTTCTCCAGCATCTTCAGGAAGATCCACTGGTTCCATTTGTAGTACGCTGGATCGCAGGTTGCGAACTCGCGTGACCAGTCGATCGCCCAGCCCATCGCCTTGCACTGCTCCTTCATGTAGGCGATGTTTTCGTAGGTCCACTTGGCGGGCGCCTTGCCGGCCTTCATCGCGGCGTTCTCAGCGGGCAGGCCGAAGGCGTCCCAGCCCATCGGCATCAGCACGTTGTACCCGTTCATCCGCTGGAACCGGTACATCATGTCGTTGATCGTGTAGTTGCGCACGTGGCCCATGTGCAGCTTGCCCGACGGGTACGGGAGCATCGACACGCAATAGAACTTCTTGCGCTCGCCGCCTTCGACGGAGTGATAGACGTCGGCTGCCTTCCATTCGGCTTGAACGGCGGCTTCGATCTCGGCGGGAGCGTAGGGCTTCATCGGCTGCGAAAAGTCAACGCCAGGCGCGCGGCACGCGATGAGCGCACGCACTGCGAATTATACCGACCGCGCGCTAGGCGCCCGCGGTGAGCAGCGTGTAGATTCCGAGCGCGACGAACATGAGCGCCGCCGCGATGCGAATCGCTTTGAGCGGAAGTTTCGTGGCCGACAGGTTGCCGATGAGCACTGCCGGGGTGTCAGCCACGAGCATTCCAAGCGTGGTCCCGGCGATCACTGCGGCAAGGGACGCATATTTCGCGGCAAGCACGGCAGTGGCGATCTGCGTCTTGTCCCCCATTTCCGCGAGGAAGAACGCTATCACGGTGATCCCGAAAACGCCGAAGCGCCCCGCCGACGGCGACGCCTCGTCATCGAGCCGGTCGGGCGCGAGCGCCCAGATCGCGACCGCGAAGAACGACGCCGCTACGACCCAGCGCAGCGCCTCGGGCGTGACGAGCGCCCGCACCCAGTTCCCGACGAGACCCGCGAGCGTATGGTTGGCGAGCGTCGCCACGAGGATGCCGGCGAGGATTGGCCACGGCCTGCGGTAGCGCGCAGCCAGCATCAACGCAAGCAGTTGCGTCTTGTCGCCGATTTCGCCGAGCGCGACGACGCCGGTCGAGACGAGAAGGGCTTCCAAGGGGGATGCCGAGGCGAAAGGCCGGTTCACGAGGGGCGGGGCCAAGACGGAGGCGACACCAGCGATCCGCCGATGTTGCGGCGCGAGGCGGCTGCCCGGCAGTGCCACCCCGCCCGCGTAGAATTATACGGATCGGGAACCTTTCCGCCCCGCGCCGCGACCAATCCGGCGAGCTTGAACGTATCGGCCGATGCTTCGCCCCCGACTTGCACTCAACAGGATGTTCGCCGCCGCCGCGCTCGTCGCAGCGATTGCGGCCCCGCCTTCTCCTGGGGCGCTCGCGGCGCCGGTGAAGACCGAGCACGTCGAGGCCGAGCTCGTTGGCGCGCAGACGGCGCTCGTCCCCGGCGAAGCTCTGACCGTTGCGCTGCGGCTGTCGATGCAGAAGGGGTGGCACACGTACTGGCAAAACCCGGGAGATTCCGGCCTGCCGACGACGCTCGAATGGAAGCTGCCGGCGGGAATCACGGCCGGTCCGATCGACTGGCCGGTGCCGCGCACGCTGCCCGCCGGGCCGCTCGTCAACTACGGTTACGACGGCGAGGTGCTGCACCTCGTCACGCTGATGGCGCAACCGACGTTGACCGCCGGCACGACGGCTGTGCTGCGGGCGCGCGCCGACTGGCTCGTGTGCAAGGAGGTCTGCATTCCCGAAGGCGCCGAGCTCGAGCTCGCGCTGCCGGTCGACAAGACGGCGGCACCCGACCCGCGTTGGGGTGCGCCGATTGCCGCGGCGCGCGCCGCACTGCCGCGTCCGCTCGACGGCTGGAAGGCGTCGGCGGAAGGCAACGGTGCGACGATCGAGATGAGGCTCGTGCCGCCGGAGGGTGCGAAGGATCCGGGCGCGCTGCAGTTCTTCTCGTTCGCGGAGTCGCGGATCGAACCCTCGGTGCCGCAGACGACGAAGCGCGACGGCGCGGCTTATGTGCTGACGCTGCCGGTCTCGTACAACCTGAGCGGAAACTTCAGCCGGCTCGCCGGCGTGCTGTCGGCGGCGAACGGACTGTCGGCGAACGCGCGCGCCGCGACGATCGACGTACCGCTTTCAGGCGCTGTTCGTGCGGGGGCGAAGCCTGCATTGGACGCCGTTCCCAGACTCGATCTAAGCGCTTCACCTGCCGACACGCGGCTGTCGTTCGCGGTCGCGATCGCGTTCGCCTTCGTCGGCGGGATCGCGCTCAATCTGATGCCTTGCGTATTCCCGGTGCTCTCGCTCAAGGTGCTGGGGTTCGCGACGCACCACGATCAGGCGACGACGCTCCGCAAGGAGGCCTTTGCGTTCGCTGCCGGCGTCGTCGTGACCTTCGTCGTGCTCGGTCTCCTGCTCGCGGGGCTGCGCTCGGCGGGCGAGCAGCTGGGGTGGGGCTTCCAGTTGCAGTCGCCGGCGGTCGTGACCGCTCTCGCCGCGCTCTTCTTCGTGCTCGCGCTCAACCTCTCGGGGGTGTTCGAGTTCGGCCAGATCGCGCCGTCCGGCCTCGCCGAGTACACGGCGAAGAACCGGACTGCTGACGCGCTGCTCTCCGGCATTCTCGCGGTGCTCATCGCGTCGCCATGCACCGCGCCGTTCATGGGGGCGGCACTCGGCTATGCGATCTCCGAATCGACGACGGTCACGCTCGTCGTCTTCGTCGCGCTCGGGCTCGGGATGGCGGTTCCCTATGCGACGCTGGCGCTGTTTCCCGGCTGGCGCAGGCAGCTTCCGCCTCCTGGACCGTGGCTGCTGCGCTTCAAGCAGCTGCTCGCGTTTCCCTTGTACGCGACGGTGATCTGGCTCGCGTGGGTGCTCGGCGCGCAGCGCGACAACGATGCGGTCGTCCGTCTGCTGCTCGCGCTCCTCTGCCTCGGGTTCGCGCTTTGGACGTGGCGCATCGTGCGCACGGGGGGCGCGCGTCCGTGGGGAATCGCGGGCGTGGCGGCGCTCGCCGGATCGCTCGCGCTCGCGTGGCCGCTGTTCACCGCGGAGGCGGACGTATCGCCGTCGGCAAGCGCGAGCCGGCGGGTCGCCGCGGGCGACGCTGATTGGCAGCCGTACACGCCGACTCGCGTTGCGGACCTGGCTGCATCGGGCCGGCCGGTCTTCGTCGATTTCACCGCCGCCTGGTGCGTCACCTGCCAGGTGAACAAGCGCCTCGTGCTCAACACGGCCGATGTCCGCGCGGCGTTCGCGCGGAAGAATGTCGCGCTCGTGCGCGCCGATTGGACGCGACGCGACCCCGCCATCACCCGCGCGCTGACGGCACTTGGCCGAACCGGCGTTCCGGTGTACGTTCTCTATCCGCCCGGGGGAAAGCCCGTGCTGCTCCCCGAAGTGCTGCAGCAGCAAACCGTGCTCGAAGCGCTCGCTTCGCTGTAGGGCCAGGCAGCGCTCGGGACGAACGAAAGGAGATTGTCATGCGCTTCAAATCGATGATGCTTGCCGGCTGTGTCTCGCTCGCCTTCGCGCTGCCGGCCGCTGCCGCGCCGGGAGTCGCCGCGCCGGACTTCAGCGTGGCCGATACGGGCGGCAAGCGGGTAAAGCTCGCCGATTACCGCGGCAAGTTCCTCGTGCTCGAGTGGACGAACCCGGAGTGCCCGTTCGTGCGCAAGCACTACAGCAGCCAGAACATGCAGGGGCTGCAGAAGGAGTGGGGCGCGAAGGATGTCGTCTGGCTGACGATCAATTCGACCAACGCGAGTCATAGCGAGTACAAGACTCCCGAAGAAATGGCGAAGTGGATGCGCGCGCAGGACGCCGCGCCGAAGGCGACGCTGATCGACGGCACGAGTGCGACGGCGCGCGCGTATGCGGCGAAGAACACGCCGCATATGTTCGTCATCGATCCGTCCGGCAAGATCATCTACGACGGCGCGATCGACGACAAACGGTCGACGAACCCGGCGGACGTCAAGGTCGCCAACAACTACGTGCGCGCGGCGCTCACCGAAGCGACCGCCGGCAAGCCTGTCTCGATCGCGAGCACGACGCCCTACGGCTGCACGATGAAGTACTGAGCCTCGTCGCGGGGCCGGCGCGGCATCGCGGGAGATGCCCGCGCCGGAACGCCCGGGCGGGCGCACGGCGAACCGTCGCCGCCCGCCGCTCCGCTCCTTCCCGGCGATGGTGTTGACGGGCATCAAAGTCCGCGCCGCTCGCGTCGCCTAGGATCGCCGGATGTCCGGCGAGCTGCCGCCCATCTGGCTGATTCGCGCCGCAGTGGCGGCCGTGTGGATCTACGAAGGACTGTGGTGCAAGTTGCTGCACGGCCAGCCGCATGAGCTCGAGGTCGTCGAGGCCGTGCCGCGTTTCGGGCCGAAGATCGGCGCGCGCTTCCTGCAAGCGCTGGGTGTCGTTGAAGTCGCCCTCGGCGCCTGGGTGCTGAGCGGCGTTGCGCCGCGAGCATGTGCGATCACGCAGACGGTGCTCCTCGTCACGCTCAACGCCAACGGACTCGTTTGGGCGCGACACCTTATCCACGATCCGGCCGGCATGGTCGTGAAGAACATCGCGTTCCTTGCGCTAGCGTGGGTCGCGTCGGGCTGGCCGCATTGAGCGCGCGACTCCCCGCCGGGGATACCGCGTGGGCGCGCGGCCGGTTCGACGCGCGCGAGGGACCCGGCAAGATCCTATTCGGTCGCATGTATGAAGATGCGGACGTCGAATGCCGCGCGTTCCGGCCCGGAAGCCGCGTCTTTTGCATCGCGTCCGCCGGTTGCACGGCGATTGCGCTCGCGGAGCGGCACGACGTCGTCGCGGTCGACATCAACCCGGTTCAGCTCGCCTATGCCGAGCGCCGGATTGCCGGTGAGCCCTGCGTCGGGGGCGTGGCGGAGCGGGTCCTGGCGTTCGCGCGCCGCTTCGCACCCGCCGTCGGCTGGACGATGCCGAAGCTCTCCGTGTTCGTCGACCTCGACGACACGACGGCGCAGACCGCCTACTGGCGCCGTTATCTCGACACGCGGCGTTTTCGCGCCGCTTTCGACGGATTGCTTTCGCTCGCTGCGCTGCGCACTGTATACGCATCGCCCTTCCTCGCATTTCTGCCGCCACGGTTCGGCGCCGTGATGCGCCGACGCATGGAACGCTGCTTCGCGCGCCATGCGAATCGCACGAACCCGTACGCGCGTGCTCTGCTGACGGGCGACCTTCCCGTTACACCGGCAGTGCGCGATTCGCAAAGGATTCGGCTGGTCCACGCCGACGCGGCCGACTATCTCGAACGCGCGCCCTCCGGCAGCTTCGACGCCTTCACGCTCTCCAATATTCTGGACGGAGCCGACGCGAGCTACGAGCCGCGTCTGCTGGCGGCGATTGCGCACGCGGCCGCGCGCGATGCGGTGATCGTTCTGCGCAGCTTCGGCGAGCCCGTCGCTCGCAGCCCGACCGATCGCTCCGCCGAGGATCGCTCGATGCTCTGGGGCGTGGTCGACGTGCGCGCCGTTCACCCCTCACGCTGAAACGACAGACCGCGATGAGCCGCACCACGGCAGTCCGGACGCGCACGCGAATTGCTTCGTCGCCCGAGCGCGTATGGGACGCGCTGATGTTCTACGAACAGATCGATGCGCGCCCGCCGCTCTATCTGCGCCTGCTGCTGCCGCTTCCGACCGGGGCAGACAGCCGCACGGCGGAGATCGGCGGCGAGGTCAAGTGCTCATACGAGCGTGGCTACCTCCTCAAGCGGCTGACGCGAATCGATCCCCCGCGCCATTACGGCTTCGAGGTCGTCGAGCAGAACCTGCTGCTCGGCGGTGGGGTGAAACTCAGCGGCGGCTGCTATGCGCTCCGCCAGCTCCCGAGCTCGGGCACCGAGCTCACCGTGACGACGCGCTACAGCAGTGGGCGACGGCCGCGCTGGCTGTGGAAGCCTGTCGAAGCCGCGGTCTGCCATGGATTCCACCGCTACCTGCTCGCGTCGATACGAACCCGGGTCGATGCTGCGCACGAATTGTCGCCGCGTGGCGGCGAGCCCTCGGGTCCCGGATCAGCCGGTCCGGCGCGATAGGCATCCCGTCAGCGCGAACCTTTCCTGCGGTCGGCGGCTGCGGGAATGCCGTGCTCTGCCGGACTGTTCACGTCGCGGCCACCGAGCGGTAGAGTGGGGGCCGATGTCACGACAAAGGGGAGGGAATCGTGAGACGACTGCTCGGGTGGTTCGCGGTCCTGGCTGCACTTCCGGTCGCGCATGCCGCAGACATCGAGGCGGGCAAGGCAAAGGTCGCGGCCGTGTGCGCGGCATGCCACGGCGCGAACGGGGTGAGCGTGAGCGACGCGATACCGAACCTCGCCGCGCAGCGCGCCGGCTACCTCGAAGCGCAGCTCAAGGCGCTCAAGGACGGATCGCGAAAGAACGCAATCATGAACGCGATCGCCGCGCAATTGACCGCCGAGGATATCGCCAACGCCGCCGCCTATTTCGCTTCGCTGCCGGGACCGGAATCGGGCGCCAAGTCGGGTCTGCTGCCGAATGTCGCGGCCACGCGCGTGCCCTTCCCCGAGGGCTACAAGAGCACGTTCACCAAGTACCACACGATCAACTTTCCTGCGACCAATCAGGTTCGCTATTACTTCGCCAACAAGATCGCTCTGCAGGCGGCGAAGGCGGGCAAGGATCTCCCCGACGGTTCGGTGCTCTTCGCCGAGGTCTATTCGGCGAAGCTCGGCCCCGACGGGAAGCCGGCGATCGGCAGCGACGGATTTTTCGTCGCCGACAAACTGCTCTTCTACACGGCGATGGCGCGCGAATCGGGTTGGGGCAAGGACATTCCGGAAATGCTGCGCAACGCGGATTGGAACTACGCGGTGTTCACGCTCGACAACAAGCAGCGTCCCGGCGTGAACCAGGCCGAGTGCCTCGCCTGCCACAAGCCGCTCGACAAGGCGAGCTACACGTTCACGCTGAAGGAGCTTGCGGCAGCGAAGTAGCGCGATGGACCGCATGACGGCGCTTCCGGGATAACCCTCCGGGCTTCACGAGAACCGGGCGCCCTTCGGGCTACCCCGGAAGCGCTGTCACGTCCCGCCGGCGCTGGAGCCGCGGAACGCGGCTTCCATCTCGCGCCGGAAGCGGACCGCCTCGGCCGCCGGGTCGATCGCGACGTCGTCCCAACGAACGGGAGAGTGCGCGGGGATGCGCCGCGCGACGCGCACGCCGTGCGCGAGCCCGAGCGGCAGTCCGGCAAGCGCGAGCGATGTCGCGGCAGGCAGGAGCTTTCCGTACACCGTGTAGCCGCCTTCGCCGTCGAGCGTTTCGCCGGCCTCGAGATCGCGCTTCGCCGTCGCAACGACGTCGCCGTGCCACGCGATCGCCGCGCCCGTCGGCTCGCCGCGCAGGCCGACCGACGCGACGCTGACGCCGAGCTCGAGGCCGATCGCGTGATACGGCTTGTACATTGCCGCGTAGCGCCCGGAGGGATCCGTCGAGAAGCCGTATTCGGCGAAGCAGCGGCGTACGTAGGGCTCGCCGGCTTCGTCGCCCGCGCGAAACGTCACGTAGACGCCCCAGCGGAGGTCGCGGAAAACGGGACGGCCGTCGCGTTCGACGCTCGATATCACTTCGACCTGTCCGGCATGATGCAGTTGGCCGCCTTCGGCGACCGGACGCAGCACGCGCGGCAGGTCGTCGACGCCGCAAGGCGGAAACGCGAGGCCCGAGGGCGCCGGCGTGAGCCCGGTCGCGTTGGCAACGGCGGCCATCTCGATCGCGCTCTTCGTGCCGTCGAGGAACGAGTTGAACATCCGCGCATTGAAATCGCCGGCGGCGACTGCCTCCGCGGTGAATCCGTAGTAGGGCCACACCGTATCCGGCGTCGAAACGTGATACTCGGGCAGGTATTTCGTCCCCTTGCCGGCGGCCACGACGTCGAAGCCCGCGGCGCGGCACCAGTCGACCAGCTCGCAGATCAGCGCGGGCTGGTCGCCGTAGGCGAGCGAATAGACGATGCCCGCGTCGCGTGCGCGGCGCGCGAGCAGCGGACCGGCGAGCGCATCGGCCTCGACGTTGACCATCACCACGTGCTTGCCCTCGCGGCAGCAGCGAAGGACATGCGCGATCCCGGCGGCGGGATTGCCCGTTGCGTCGATGACGATCTCGACCTCCGGCGCCGCGATGAGAGCCAGCGCGTCGTCGGTCACGCAGGTCGCGCCTGTCGCCGCGGCCGCGGCGAGCGAGCGCGCGCTCGCTCGCTCCGCGGGCCAACCGGTTCGTGCGAGGGCGCTCCGCGCGCGATCGAGCGAGAGATCCGCAATGGCGACGACGTGAATGCCCGGCGTGTGCTTCGCCTGCGCGAGGTACATCGATCCGAACTTGCCGGCGCCGATCAAGCCCACGCGCAGCGGCCGGCGCTCGGCTGCACGCGCGACGAGCATTCGATGGAGATTCATGTCGTTGTCAGTGCAATGCCAGTGAGAGCCCGAGCGGGACGAACAGCACCGCCATCATGTTGCCGACCAGCACGATCGAGGCGACTTTGGACGGCTCCTGTCGGTACTGCTCGGCGACCATGAAGTTCAAGACGGCAGGCGGCAGCGATCCGAAGATGAACAGCAGCCCCTGCTGCGTCGGATCGAGCTCGAGCACGAGGGTGAGCAGACCGGCGATCGCGATGCCGGTCAACGGACAGACGAGGCCGCCGAGGATGCCGAGGCGCAAATCGTCGAACTTCGCCTCCGCGAGGCGCGCACCCAGCGAGATCAGCACCAACGGGATCGAGGCGTCGCCGACCATCTTGGTCGCCAGCGTCAGCCAGTCGGGCAGCGGCGGATGCGCGAGCGCGAAGGTGAACCCGAGAAAAGTCGCGATGACGATCGGGCTGCGAAAGATCGGCGCGACCGGCGCGTCGCGATTGACGATGTGCACGCCGAGCGTGAAGTGCGCGAGATTCGAGACCGAGAACAGCGTGACCATCGCCGAGAGGCCCGGCTGACCGAAGCTCAGGTACGCGAGCGGCAGTCCCATGTTGCCGCAGTTGTTGAACATCATCGGCGGCACCCACGTCCGATAGTCGAGGTGCAGGAGCTTTGCGAACGGCCACGCGAGGAGTCCCGAGCCGACGACGACTCCGATGCTTCCGGCGAGTAGCGGCAGGTTGGCCTTGAGCTCGAATTCCTTGCTCGCAAGCGCCGAAAAGATGAGCGCCGGCATCAGCACCGCGAGATTGATCCGGTTCACCCAGCTGAGATCGGGCTTCACGCGCGCGGCGTAGAGCCAGCCCAGCGCGACGACCGAGAACACCGGCAGGATGATGCCGAGAATCCGGACGAACATCGGCGTCGCTACAGGATGTAGCGGGCGAGGTTCTCGTCGCCGGCGATATTGCCGAGGCGCGCGTCGACGTACGCGGCGTCGATCGCGAACGTGTCGCCGGTGTGCTTCGTCGCATGGAAGGAGAGGTCGTCGAGCAGCCGCTCCATGACCGTGTAGAGGCGGCGCGCGCCGATGTTCTCCTGCCTCTCGTTGACGGAGAACGCAATCTCGGCGAGCCGACGGATTCCGTCGGGTCTGAAATCGAGGTGCACGTTCTCGGTGTCGAGCAACGCCTGGTACTGGCGCACGAGGCAGGCGTCGGTGGCGGTGAGGATCTTCTCGAAATCGGCCACCGACAGCGAGTTCAGCTCGACGCGGATCGGGAAGCGCCCCTGGAGCTCCGGGATCAGGTCGGAAGGCTTCGAGAAATGGAACGCGCCCGAGGCGATGAACAGAATATGGTCGGTGCGCACCATTCCGTACTTCGTCGACACCGTCGTGCCCTCGACGAGCGGCAGCAGGTCGCGCTGCACACCCTGCCGGGAGACGTCCGCGCCGTGCGTCTCCTGCCGGCTCGCGATCTTGTCGATCTCGTCGAGGAACACGATCCCGTTCTGCTCGACGGCTGCGAGCGCCTTCGCCTTGATCTCGTCGTCGTTGACGAGCTTGGCCGCCTCCTCGTCGGTGAGCGCTTTGAGCGCATCGGCGACGCTCATCCGCTTCACCTTGCGGCGCGCGCCCCCCATCTGCTGGAACATCCCCTGGATCTGGCTCGTGAGCTCCTCCATGCCCGCAGGCGCGAGCATTTCCATCTGCGGCGCGAGCAACGACACTTCGATTTCGACGTCGCGCTCGTCGAGCTTGCCTTCGCGCAGCATTTTGCGGAATCTCTGGCGCGTTGCCGAATCGGTGGGCTGCATGTTCTGGATGTTGACCTCCCGCGCCGGCGGCAGCAGCACGTCGAGCAGGCGCTCTTCGGCGACATCGGCGGCGCGGTCGCGGACCTTGCGCGCTTCCGCCTCGCGCGTCTGCTTCACGGCCGCCTCCGCCAGATCGCGGATGATCGTGTCGACGTCGCGGCCGACGTATCCGACTTCCGTGAACTTGGTCGCCTCGACCTTGATGAATGGCGCATCGGCGAGCCGCGCAAGCCGTCGCGCAATCTCGGTTTTGCCGACGCCCGTCGGCCCGATCATCAGGATGTTCTTAGGCGTGATCTCCTGGCGCAGCGGCTCGGGCACCTGCTGGCGGCGCCAGCGATTGCGCAGCGCGATCGCGACCGCGCGCTTCGCGGCGTCCTGACCGACGATGTGCTTGTCGAGCTCGGAGACGATTTCGGAGGGAGTCATTCTGGTGACATCGGGATTCGCGCGCGGCGTAGACGCAGCGGTCGCAGCGGAGCGCGGGGAATCGCGCTCCGCACGTCTTCCATCCGGTCAATCGGGGATCGTCACA
>Ga0335084_10007456_pt1 | contig 10882 bp, 6 predicted proteins | sample Lox_Sample_44_FD_206721 | JGI IMG/M metagenome (GOLD analysis project Ga0335084, IMG submission 206721) | Soil microbial communities from Loxahatchee National Wildlife Refuge, Florida, United States - Lox_Sample_4.4 | ecosystem: Environmental > Terrestrial > Soil > Wetlands | place: USA: Florida...
TCACGTCAGCCAGCCCGCCGCTATGGCATACGGTGCAGGCGGCTTTCCCAACATAGGTGCCGGCAATGTAGGTTTGCGCGACAGTCGCCATCCCGTTAGGTCCAGCGGCGATTGTTGCCTGCACGACGTACATGCCTGCAACATCGGGTTTCAGCAGCTTGCGCCCGGCCGCCTGCGCGACCGTGCGTTCGGAGGGCTCGAACAGCGGAACATCCTTCCCAAGGGGGCCGTCTGTCAGCACGGCTTTGGACCCGTCGGGCTTCGTGGTGAGAGTCCACAGTACATCGCCGATATCCTTGGCGGCGATTGCAGAGTTGATCTGCGCTTCGAGGTAGAGCGGTTCGCCCACCGCCACGGTGTTCAACCCCGGGGACACCTGCGTGGTGGAGGGCAGTTTGTAAGCGGCGATATCGCCGCGCGTGACTGGCCGTACGGCCAGTTTGGCATTGATCGGCGTCGTCTGTGCTTGGATGACCGGCGCCGCTGCGATGGCCAGAAATAGAAAAGAAGTAGTCGGTTTCGGAATGAGCATACTCCTACCTGTCCCGCATGGAAACATATGGCAGTTTAAGAGTCAAGGGTCCTGTTATCTAGATTCTCGACACGCGCCGGATTTCGCCACAATTTCCGTGACAGACCACATAACCTCTAAATACCGGCGCGGCCTACAATCGATAGGATGCCCCGGCCAAGAGCGGACTTCCTCTTCTTCGACGCAGGCGGCGGACACCGGTCCGCAGCCGAGGCTCTTCGCAGCGTAATCGAAAAGCAGCAGCGCCCGTTCGATGTGGAATTGATCAACCTCCAGGAGAAACTCGACACCCTGGACGTTTTCCGCAAAGTCACGAGGGTCCGGCTGCAGGATCTCTATAATTTGATGTTGAAAAAGGGCTGGACCCTGGGAGCCGCGCAGATGATGATCGGCATGCAGGTGATCATCCGGTCGCTCCATTCACGAACCGTGGCCCTGCTCGAAGGGATGTGGCGCGAGAGGCGCCCTGACCTGGTGGTGTCGCTCATCCCCCACTTCAACCGGGCTCTCCAGCAGAGCTTGGAGCGGGCGCTCCCCGGTGTTCCCTTCGTTATCATCATTACCGACCTCGCGGATTATCCACCGCACATGTGGATGGAGCGGCAGGAAGAGCAGGTCATTTGCGGCACCGACAAAGCGGTCGAGCAGGCGTTCGCAATCGGCCACCGATCGGAGCACATCCACCGCGTCTCGGGCATGATCCTCAATCCGAAGTTCTATGATATCGATGCGATCACGCCCGCCGCACGCGCGGCCGCCCGCCGCCAACTGGGATTCGACCCCGACGCCCCAGTAGGAATGGTGCTGTTCGGCGGCCAGGGGGCTTCGGTGATGGCACGAATCGCCCACCGCCTTCCCGACCGCCAGTTACTCATGATCTGCGGCCGCAATACGCGGCTCGCGGCGAAATTGAACGCCATCCCGGGCCGCAAGGCGCCCATGTTTGTCGAAGGATTCACCAAGGAAATCCCGCGCTACATGCAGCTTTCCGACTACTTCATCGGCAAGCCCGGCCCCGGTAGTGTCAGCGAGGCGGTCGCTATGCACTTGCCCATCATCGTGGAGTGCAACGCCTGGACCCTGCCGCAAGAGCGCTTCAACGCGCAATGGGTCCGTGAGGAAGGGCTCGGAATCGTGCTGCGGAATTTTTCGAAGGTCGAAGACGCGGTGAACCGGCTCCTCGAGCCGGCCGCTTACAAATCGTTTCGCGCGGCTACGGAACGTATGAAGAACCGGGCGGTTTTCGAAATTCCCGACATACTGCAACGGCTGATCGCTTAAAATGGCCCCCATGCGCCCGGTAATCTGGCTGGTTCTTCTACTGCCTTCCGCAGCCTTCGCCCAATACGATGTCTTGATCTCGGGAGCAAAGGTGGTGGATGGCTCAGGCGGACCCTGGTTCGCCGCCGATATCGGCATTCGCGGCGACGCGATCGCTGCCGTCGGCTTGCTTGACGGTGCGGCCGCCAGCGTGAAGATCGACGGCCGCGGCTTGGTCGCCGCGCCCGGCTTCATCGACATCCATTCCCACGGCCGACGCGGCATCTTCCAGGTTCCGACAGCGGAAAACTACCTGCGTGAAGGCGTCACAACCATCGTGGAAGGCCCCGACGGCAACTCCCCTTTGCCCCTGGGACCGTTCCTCGAGCGTGTGCGCCAAACGCCCATCTCGATCAACTACGCCTCGTTCGTGGGACAGGGCTCGATCCGCTCGGAGGTCATCAAACTCGTAAACCGCAAGGCCACCCCAGAAGAAATCGAACAGATGAAGCAACTCGCCGTGCAAGCCATGCGAGACGGCGCCTTTGGCCTGTCGACGGGCCTGTTCTACGTGCCTGGCAACTTCACGCCGACCGAAGAAGTGATCGAAATCGCGAAGGTGGTCGGTCGCATGGGCGGGATCCATATCTCGCACATGCGTCAGGAAGCCGCCGGCGTGCTCGACAGCGTGCGCGAGACTATCCGGATCGGCGAGGAAGGGGGCCTGCCGACCCAGATCACGCACCATAAGATCATTGGCGTCTCGAACTGGGGTAAGAGTGTTGAGACCCTGCGACTGGTGGACGAAGCGCGTGCTCGCGGCGTGGACGTCACCATCGACCAATACCCCTACACGGCGTCGAGCACCGGTGTCGCCGCGCTACTGCCCCAGTGGGCGCTCGAAGGTGGGCAGAAGGCTACTGCGGAGCGGCTGGGATCGCCTGCGCGTGCACGGATTAAGGCGCAAGTCGTCGAGAACCTTAAGACTGACCGCGGCGCGGGTGACGCCAAGAACGTTGTGATGGTGAATTGCGGTTTTGACTCGTCCCTCGCCGGCAAAAACCTCGCCGAGATCACGCGCGCTCACGGCGCTGAACCCACGCTTGAGAACGCTGCCGACACCGCCATGGACCTCGTCGCCAAGGGCGGATGTTCGGCTGTGTATCACGCCATCCATGAGGACGACGTCCTGCGCATCATGCGCTCGCCGTACACGATGATCGCCTCCGATGGCGACATTCCGGTGTTCGGCCAGGCCGCGCCGCACCCTCGCAGTTACGGCACGTTCGCTCGCGTGCTCGGCGTGTACGTCCGCGAGAAACACGTGCTGTCGCTCGAAGACGCCGTGCGGCGGATGTCCGGATATCCCGCCGCGAGATTGAAGCTGTGGGACCGCGGCTTGCTGCGCCCGGGCATGAAGGCGGACATCGTGCTGTTCGATCCGGCGCAAATCGGCGACCGGGCGACCTATGAAAAGCCTCACCAGTATTCGGCGGGCGTTCGCGATCTCATCGTGAACGGCAAGTTCGCTCTGCGCAATGGCGAGGTCACCACCGAACGCCCCGGCCGGGTGTTATACGGTCCCGCGCACGCGCACTAACACCTTGCCCATCGGGCCTTCCGCCAATCGTGCAAATGCGGCAGGAACGTCCTCGACTGACAACACTCGATCGACAACCGGGCGTTGGCCGATCTTGTCCAGTCGCGTGACCATCTCTTTCCACGTCGCCTGCGCAGATTCCGCGCTGAAATCTGCGACCGCCACGCCCCCGACACGCAGGCGGCGGAAGAAGAGCGTGCCGGTGTTGAAGTCCGGAACCGCCCCGGCGCTGCGTCCGACACAGCTGACGCAGCCACGGTAGCCGAGCGTTGCGATCACATCGGCAAAAAGCGTTCCGGCAACATTATCGACCGCGATATCGACACCGCGGCCGCCAAGCGCGGATTTCAGGTTCTTGCGCCAGTTCGGGTCGGCGGGGTCGTAGACGTAGTCGGCGCCCAGTTCCTTCAGGCGCGCTCCCTTTTCGGCGTTGCGCGACAGCCCGACCACCGTCAGACCCATCGACTTGCCTAGCAGCACCGATGCGACGCCGACGCCACCGGAAGCGCCGGTGATCAACACAACCGAACCGGGTGCGGGCGGCCCGTCAGGCGTGCTCCATTGCGTAAGCGCCTGCCAGGCGGTAAGGAACACCAGCGGCGCGGCCGCCATTTCTTCCTCGGTCCAGCCTTGCGGAACCGGCGCCAGGCTAACCGCGGGTACGGCGGTCTTCTCGGCGAGCGTGCCCCACACCTCGACGCCAACATCGCAACGCAGGATGCCGGCTGTGTCGCCCACGCGCCAGCCTTTCACATCAGGCGCGACCTCGACGATTTCGCCCACACCGTCGCGACCGAGCACATGCGGAAACTTCGGCTTCGCGGGGTACTGCCCCTGAGCAAGGAAGGCATCGGCGGGGTTCAAGGCGGCGAAATGATTCTTTAGAACCACCTGTCCGGGTCCGGCTTTCGGGTCGGGAGCTTCCGCAAGACGTAACTTGTCAACGCCGTCGTACGAATCCATCAGCCATGCGCGCATTGCTCTATTCCACCACGAACGAGTCGACGTCCACGTAACGGCCGGATGACTTGGGATTCATTTCGCCGGAGACGCGGATCATGATCGTGTGCCGGCCGGCAGCGAAGCAGCAAAAGCGCGTGTGAGCCTGCCAGTCGATGCTGCCCGAATACAAATCGAGGGGCTTCTGTGCAACGCCGTCGATGGTCACCGTCGCGATCCCGCGGTTCGGAGCCTTGGTGTACGTGTACGTAATCGCCGTGCCCTGAAACGCGAGCGACGATTCGACACCGGGGATATCGCTGTAACTCACCGTATGGCGGTCGGGTTGTTCGAACTGCTCGTCGTGCGACCAGTCGCCGCCATAGAGAATGGCGGGATGGAAATCGTCATAGAAACCAGGTTGCACAACCAGCGACGGTCCTTCGCCGGGGTTCCCGGCGGACGTGCGCATCACGCAATCGGGCGCGAGGTGCGCGAGGTAGATATAGTTGGCCTCGTATTCCGGCGCCGTGCAGACATCCAGGACCTTCTGCAGCGCGGGCGGACGCGCATGCTCTCCGGGCGCCTTCTTATGCGCAATGAAATACTGCACGTTCCAGCGCGTAATGAGCTTGAGCACGTCCTGCACGGTGTGCGCCGATCGCAGCGCGGAGGCCACGGGCCATTGGTGCCAATGATTCTCGTAGATGTCGCCGTTCAGGCCCGCGATCTGGCTTTCGTCGCCGGTGGTGAGAACGCCGGAGCCCGCGTGGTGCTGGTTGAACCATGCGATCACCTCGCGCGACGGGGCAGCGTCGTGTACATACCGAGCCCGCTCGGCGCGCGAGAAGGGCGAGCGAAGACAAAAATCCTTGTGATAGAAGCTGGAAGCAGGCAGGAAATACGCATTGAGCGCCGCCGAGCCGAACAGCAACACCGCAAGCAGTTTGTACAACCACGGAGCACGCGACGACAGCCTCCCCATCAGCGCGCCGAACGGCAATACGAGGAGAATCAACGCAGGATACAGATACCGCACGTTCGGTTGCAGCAAGAGGATCATCACCGCGGCGCCAAGCCCGATTAGCGCCGCACTCATGGCCTGTCGCTGCGCGCCCCAGAATATTCCCGCAATCGCCAGCGGGATCACAAAGAGGTATTGAAAGCCGAACGAACCATCCTGCCCTTCATACGATTTCGAAGTATGAAAGGTTAATCCGTAGAAAAGAGAGAGGTTAACGGGCTGCCGGAAGCGTGCGTCCTGGAAATCGACAGGCGGATAGATGAGTGGCGAGCGGAAAGTCTGATTGAGGAATGGAAAAACAGGATCGCCAGTCTTGTCGTACGCGATCATGTATGGCGGCAGCGCGGTGACCAGAAGCAGCACTACGGCAAGCGTGCACACGAGGCCCGGTCGCCGGCCAAGGGATTTCCAATGGCGCGCAGCTTCGACGGCAGCAAATGGGAGCGCCAGAAGCACGAAACCGAGCGCACCGAGCTTCACGTTCAGAGCTGTCCCGCCCAGCACCATGGCGACGAAGAGAAACTTCCGCTCGCCGGTATCGCCGAAGCGCCACAAAGCCAGGACCATCCCCAGCACCGCGGCCGCCAGGAAATTCTCGGAAAAAAGCGAGCCGGTCACCAACTGAACTACGGGTGTGGCAGTAAAGGACGCGGTGATCAGCCATGAAGCCGCGGGCGACAGGAACCGCCTCAAGCCGCTGTAAAGCAGCCCCGCGATGAGCACCAGCAATGCAAAGTTGGTCAGCCGCGCGGCGGCCTCCCCGCCGGCTTGCCCCCCGAGGATGTAGACGATCGAATACAGCCAGTCCGCACCCATCGGCATCACCGACCACAGGAACCGTGCGGGCTCGAACGTGAAGCGATGGTTTTCGGCGATATTCATCGGCGTCGCCAGGTGCATGGCGAGCGCATCGGCCCCGATCTCCGGCTTCAGCGCAACCAGCCAGTGCGCGAGCAGAAAGAAGACCAGCACCGCGAATCCGGCGCGCTCCCACCCGGACCGCAGCTCCGCGGAGCGAATCCCGCTTACCCACTGCCCCATACGCCGTCGCATCCCGCGCGCGTCGAGCAAAATCGGAATCGCCAAAACAGCCGCCCAAGCCATTCCATAGTGAACCGGTTGCCGTGCCAGCAAGGTCATCAGCAAGACGTAAACGGCTGCGCCAGTCAACGTGGACAGAAGCTGCGCGTCCTTGCCCCGGCGAAGCAACAGCCCCCCAAGGGCGTTGGCCGACAGAAGGAACCACGCGACAGCCAGGATAGCGCTCGGGCCAACAGCCACGGCCGTCAGGAGCAGCACCAGCCCGGTCATGACGGCCGCGAAGCTCCACGGAAATAACATCAGCAGCGGCAGCGCGAGCGTAATGTAGGCGCCGGAGAATCGCATGAACCGATGCAGGCCGACGGGGTCCCAGATACTCTGTGCGAACAGTGGCGTTTTTGCAAAGCCGTACACTTCGACGCCAACGAGGGCCGCAAGGAGGAGGGCGAAGAGGATCGGGGCGATACCACTGCTCTGTTTCGTTTCTTCCGGCTGTCCGTTGCGGGCCTCGGCTGGCCGGAAAATCACGAGCCGCTGCACCGCGAAGTTCACCAGGAACAGGACGCTTTCCATCAGCAGCTTCGCGGTCATCGGGCTTGCGCCCGCGCGCCGGTGCAAATACTGAATGCCCCAGTACGACACCGACCCGCTAGCCGCCACCAGGGCGAGATACTTCGGCAGCACCGCCCGATGCCGCTGGTGCGAATAAAACACCGAGCTCCGCACCATGGTGTAGTTGAAAACGGTGGCGAAGATGCGAGCCACCGCCTGCGCGAGCAGCACGTGCGCGGATATCCTCCACGTAACGAAGAAAACCAGGTTGTCCAGCAGCGCCGTTAAAGCCGAAACCGACCCGAACCGCAGCAGGACAAAGTAAATCTTCATCGAGTCCACGATCGGGTTGAAGTGCGACGACTTGTTCCCCTGCTCGTAGATTGTCTGAATCGGAACCTGCACCACAGGTACGCCAAGCTGGTGCGCCGCGATCAGCATGTGCAGCTCGAACTCGTAGCCCGTGGCCTCGACGCGCATCACCTTGGCCAGCAGCGACGAGCTAATGCCGCGAAGGCCAGTCTGCGTGTCCTGAAGCTTTTGTCCAAGCAGCGCGTGCATTACGCCGCTGGTCAGAACATTTCCAAAGCGGCTGCGCAGCGGCACATCGCCGGAAAACGTTCGTGAACCCAGCACCAACGCTCCCGGGTTATCCGCGAGCGCCTCGCCCACTCGCAGGATGTCGTCAGGATGATGCTGCCCATCGGCGTCGGCGGTCACCACTCCCACCGCTTCCGGCAATTCGCACAGCACAAAGTTGAACCCGGTCTTGAGCGCCGCGCCCTTGCCCAGATTCACCGCGTGACGCAGCAGCCGCACGTTCGGAAACTGCGATACGCTGTCGAAAATCGCGCGATACGACTGGCCGCTGCCGTCGTCCACAATCACGATCGCGGGCGCGGCTTTCTCCGAAAGCGCGCGCACCACTTCCAGCAAGGCTTCCGAAGGTTTGTAGGCCGGAATGACGACGGCCAGCCGGTTCATGCCTTCCTGCTGACGGCCAGCGCCTGCTCCAGGTCCTCGAGGATGTCTTCGGGCGCCTCAATGCCCACCGAGAGCCGCACCAGGCTGTCGCGAATCCCCATGCGCTCCCGGTGCTTCGGCGAGATCTCACGATGCGAGCTCATTACCGGATAGAGCATCATGCTATGCACGTCGCCGAGCGATGTGGCGCGCACGACCAGCTTCAGCGCATCCATGAAGGCGAAGATTTCATCACGTCCGGCGTCCTTCAACTCGAAGCTGACGATCGCTCCGTAAAGGTTCGGCGCGAACAGCCGCCGCACCGACGCGGCGTCCGGATGCGCCGGATCGCCCGCAAAATAAACGCGCTCTACTCGAGGATGCGATGCCAGCCACGACGCCACGCGGCAAGCATTGGCACACTGGCGCTCCATGCGCAGCGGAAACGTCTTGATGCCGCGCATCGTCAGGTACGATTCAAACGGTCCGAGCACCGGTCCAACCGTTCGTGACAAACTGCGCAGGGTTTCGCGATGCTCCTCGCCGGTAACCACTACGCCGCCGAGTACATCGCCGTGCCCCGCCAAATACTTCGTCAGGCTGTGAACGGTGAAGTGCGCGCCCCGTTCGAGCGGCCGGCAGACCAGCGGCGTGGCGAACGTGTTGTCCACCACCAACGCCGCGCCCACCTCCCGCGCCAGCTCCGCGATCTGGTCCAGCGCCCCCACGCGCAGCAGCGGATTCGAGATGGTCTCCACCAGAATGCATCCTGGCCGCGCCTCCGCCACAGCCGATGCAAGCGCACCCACGTCGCATACGTCCACGAACTTCACTGCGACGCCCATCGGATCCAGCACCTTCATCAGCATGCTGACGGTTGCGCCATATAACGCGTTCGCGGCAACGATCGACTTCCGCCGGTCGGTCAGTGCAGTAACGACCGCCATTTGCATCGCCGCCATTCCCGACGCACAAGCCAACGCACCCTGCCCGCCCTCGAGCGAACACATCAACTCCTCGAGTGCGGCCGAAGTGGGACTGTCGTAGCGCGCGTAGCAGTAGCCTTGCTCTTCCTGGCCGAAAATGCGGTCGAGTTGCTCCATCGACTCGTAGAAGAAACTCGACGCCGTGTAAATCGGCGTGGTGACCGGGATGTGCGGGCCTGGCTTCTTTCGGTCGCCCGAGTGGACCGCTTTGGTGTGGATCTTCAACTCGATTTCCTCTTCCAGCGGACCCCGTCCTTGGTGTCCTCCAAAATAATTCCGCGCGCCAGAAGTTCCTGACGGATCTGGTCCGCGCGCGCAAAATCGCGCTTCTTTTTAGCCGCAGTGCGCTCCGCGACGAGCTCGTCCACCTCGGAATCCGGGATGTCGCCGTCCATCGAGCTGGGTTCGAGCACCTTGAATATCTCGTCGAACTCGCCGAGAAACGTGAGCGCATTCGCGGCGTTCTCGGAGCGAAACTCGCCCGAATCCATGGCGCTGTTGGCGTCCCGCACATACTCGAATACGGCCGCCAACGCTTCCGCCGTGTTCAAATCATCATCCAGGCTCTCGCGGAACCCGCGCCGGGCCGTGTCCACGCGCTCCGAGAGCTGATCGTTTCGGCCTTCCGCGAACTTGCCGGTCTCCAGCCGCAATTTGAAATTCCGGAGCCGGTCGATCGCAGTGGCCGCCGATTTCAAGCCGTCCTGAGTAAAGTTCAACGATTTTCTATACGGGACGGATGCCAGCGTGTAGCGGATCGCTTCCGGGGCATGGCCCTTCTCCGTCAAATCGCGCAGAGTATAGAAGTTCCCGAGAGACTTCGACATCTTCTGGCCTTCCACCATCAGAAACTCGGCGTGTAGCCAGAAGCGCGAAAACGGTCTGCCCGTGAGCGATTCCGATTGCGCGATTTCGTTTTCGTGATGCGGAAAGATCAGGTCCACGCCCCCGGCGTGAATATCGAGAGTCTCGCCCAAATATCGGAGCGCCATCACGGAGCATTCGATATGCCAGCCCGGCCGGCCCGGCCCAATCGGAGTCTCCCAGGCGGGCTCGCCTTCCTTTGGCGCCTTCCACAGCGCAAAATCGCGCGCGTCGGCCTTCTCATATTCGTCCACATCCACGCGCGCGCCCGCAATATTGCCGCTGAAATCCATGTGAGACAGCTTGCCGTACTGCGGGAAACTCGCAATGCGAAAATACACTGAGCCGTCGCTTCGATACGTGTGGTCGCAGGCCTCGAGACGCTGGATCGCGCTAACCATGTCATCGATATGGGAAGTAGCCTTTACCAGCGTTTCGGCTTGCTCCAGACGCAGCTTGCGGCAATCCTCCAGGAATGCCTGGGTATAGATCGCCGTGTAATCCTCGAGCGATTGATGCCGCGCCACGGCGTTGCGAATAATCTTGTCGTCCACGTCGGTTATGTTCATGACGTGGGCCAACTCGTATCCGCTCGCGCGCAGCCACCGGCGCAGGATATCCACAAAGGTAAACGTCCGGAAGTTACCTATATGGGCGTTGTCGTAAACCGTGGGTCCGCACGTGTACATGCGGACAGTGTTGCCGTCGGCGGGCGTGAAATCCTCCACCTTCTGCGTAAGTGTGTTGTAGAACCGCAGGGACATAGGGAAACGGGAGAGATTTTTTATCGTAGCAGACGGCGTGGAGCCGCCGTTCGGATGGCGGGGAAAACGTCCAACGCGGTACTTTCGACCCTGTAAAATGTGCGCTATCTACCCGTCCGAAAGCGGCGGTCGTGCGCGGCGGGCGGCTTGTCCTAGCCCGGTCGGCGCCCGGAAGTCCTGACGACACAATAGTTTCCGTAACTCCGTTGAAATCCGTACCCGGCTGGCTGCGAAATTGCTCAATTACGGCGCTGAACCGGGCTCTGAGAATAGGGCGTTGCCGGAGTGGTTTGCACTCCGGCGGATTCGGAGGAAGAGTTCGGCTCCCGGAGGTGAACATGATGAACTCCGAGCGGC
>Ga0335084_10007457_pt1 | contig 10881 bp, 6 predicted proteins | sample Lox_Sample_44_FD_206721 | JGI IMG/M metagenome (GOLD analysis project Ga0335084, IMG submission 206721) | Soil microbial communities from Loxahatchee National Wildlife Refuge, Florida, United States - Lox_Sample_4.4 | ecosystem: Environmental > Terrestrial > Soil > Wetlands | place: USA: Florida...
TGGGCTTCCTGCGGCTCGGCGGCGCGCACGCGGTGTTCGACGCGCTCGACTTCGCGGCGCGCGGCCGCGGCCACTTCGGCCAGACGCTCGAGGACGTGCTCGGCAACGGCCGGGCGGAGCGCTTCCTGCAGTTCGTCCTGCGCTGCGCCACCAGCGAGTTCCTCGCCGGCCGCAGCGAGTCGCTGATCCACGATGAGCTGCGCGCCGAGCTGCTGCGCCAGCTGCGCGGCTCGAGCCAGAGCGTGCTCGACCTCGTCTGCGAGCACGCCGGCCTGGTCGTCGAGATCGCCGGCGCCGTGCGCGACGCGCTCACCGGCCTCGGCCGCAGCGACGGCCAGGACGCTGCGGAACGGCTGGCCGCGCGCTGCAAGCGCTGGGAGTCCGACGCCGACCGCCTCGTCAACGAGGTCCGCGACGCGGCGCGAACGGCGCCCGAGGCGGCCTACCTGCAGGAGCTCGTGCAGCGGGCCGACGACGTCGCCGACGACCTCGAGGAGACCGCGTTCCTCGCCACGCTGCTCAGGCGCGCCGGCGTCGGCGCGGTGCTGCTCGGCGCGCTCGCGACGCTGGCGGCGCGGCTGGTCGCCGGCAGCCAGGAGCTCGTGCGGGCGCTCGAAGTGGTGCGCGCGCTCGGCCCGGCCGCGGCACGCGAGGATCTGCGCGACTTCCTCGAGGCCATCCACCGCATCGGCCGCATCGAGCACGAGACCGACGAGCTCAAGCGCCGCGTCGCCGCCGAGCTCGCCGCCGCCGGGACGAACGCGCGCGAGATCCATCTCGCCGCCGAGAGCGCCGCCGAGCTCGAGCTCGCGGCGGACCACCTGCAGCACGCCGCGCTGCTGCTGCGCGACCGCGTGCTGGCGCAGATGACGGGACACTGAGTCCGATGGGCGGCCCGGCACGACGCCTGTATCTGATCGGCTGCGGGCCGAGCGAGGCCGCGCGCGGCCCGGTCGAGGAGCTGGGCTTCAAGGCCTACAACCTGGCGCGGCTCGCGCGGCTCGGCGTGCCGGTGCCGCCGGCCTTCGTGCTCGGCACCGGCTGGTGCCGCGCGTTTCGCGTGCGCGGCGGCACGCTGCCGGAGGAGACGCCGGCCGAGCTCGTGGCGGCCCTGCGCCACATCGAGGCGGCGAGCGGACTCGGCTTCGGCAGCAGCCGCCGGCCGCTGCTCGTATCGGTGCGCTCCGGGGCGCCGGTGTCGATGCCGGGCATGATGGAGACGGTGCTCAACGTCGGCCTGGCGGAGAGCACGCTGCCGGGACTGCTGCGGCTGACCGGCAATCCCCGGCTGGTCTGGGATTCCTATCGCCGCCTGATCGAGTCGTACGCCGAGATCGTCGCCGGGCTCGCGGCCGAGACGTTCGCGGCGGCGCGGCGCGACGCGCTCGCGGCGGCGGGGGTCGCCACGCTCCAGGAGCTCGACTTTCGGTCGCTGCGCGAGCTCGCGGGCCGGGAGCTCGAGCTCTGCGCCGCCGCCGGCCGGCCGTTCCCGCAGGCACCGGCCGAGCAGCTCGAGCGCGCGGTCGCCGCGGTGCTGCGCTCGTGGGACGGCCCGAAGGCGCGCTGGTACCGCGCGGCGCACGCGATCGACGACGAGGCCGGCACGGCGGTGACCGTGCAGCGCATGGTGTTCGGCAACGCCGGCGGCACCTCCGGGGCCGGCGTCGGGTTCACGCGCGACCCGGCCACCGGAGCGGCGCAGCTATACGTCGACTACGCCCCGAACGCCCAGGGGGAGGACGTGGTCGCCGGCCGGACCGGGCTCGAGAGCGACGGCCTCGAGCGACTGCCGGAGGCGGCCCGCGACGAGCTCGCCGAGCTCGCGCAGCTGCTCGAGCACGAGTTTCGCGATGCGCAGGAGTTCGAGTTCACGATCGAGAACGGCGAGCTGTTCGTGCTGCAGACGCGCGCGGCGAAGCGCACGCCGCTCGCGGCGCTCGCGATCGCCGTGGCGCTCGGCGAGGCGGGCCTCGTGACGCCGGCGGAGGCGCGCGCCCGGGTCGCGGCGCTCGATCCGCAGCGCCTCGCCACGCCCGAGCTCGCCGGCGCCGCGGCGGCGACGCCGCTCGCGAGCGGCGTGCCGGCGAGCATCGGCGTCGCCGCGGGCGCGGCGGTCTTCGAGCCGGCCCGGGCGATCCAGCGCGCGCGCGCCGGCGAGGCGGTGATCCTGCTGCGCGAGGACGTCGCGACCGCCGATATCGCCGCGCTCGAGGCGGCCACCGGCCTCGTCGCCGCGCGCGGCGCGCGAACCGCGCACGCCGCGGTGATCGCGCGGCAGCTCGGCAAGGCCTGCGTCGTCGGCTGCACGCAGCTCGCCATCGATGCCGGCGGCCGGGCCGGCAGGCTCGGCGCGACGCGCATCACCGAGGGGGAGCCGCTGACCGTTGATGGCGGGACCGGCCACGTCTACGCGGGCCTGCTGCCGCTGCGGCACCGGCAGCCGCAGGAGCTGCTCGCCAGGCTCGCGGCGCTCGGCCGCTGAGCGGGCGCGGCCCGGCACCGGCCGCGCGGGCCGCTCGCGCCGCGCCCCAGAGGGCGCGCCGCTCAGCGAAGCAGCGCGGCCGCGACCAGCGCGATGCAGCCGAGCGCGTGGATCGCGAGCGTGAGCTCGATGCTCTTCTTGAGCCCGTCGCGCCGGTCCGCCTCGAGCGAGATGCCCCGTGACGCCTGCAGGCCACCGGCGGCAAGCAGCAGCGAGGCGACGATCGCCCAGCGCGGCAGGTCGTGACGGACGACCAGCGCCACGCCCGCGGCCAGCGCGATCAGCGTGAGCAGCTGGTAAAGAATGCGCGCGCCGCCGGTACCGAGGCGAACGGCGAGCGTGCGCTTGCCGGCGCTGGCATCGGCCGCGGAGTCCGGCACTTCGTTGATCAGCAGGATGAGCCCCACCCAGACGCTGACGATGACCGCGAGCAGCCACGCGCCCGGGTCGATGCGCGCGGCCTGCAGCCAGACGGCGCCCGCGACCGGCAGCGCGCCGAGGCCGACCGCGCAGGCGAGCTCGCCGGCGCCGCGGCCGGCGAGCTGCACGCCGGGCTTGGAGTAGAAGTAGCCAAGCGCGAGCCCGAGCACGCCGAGCAGCACGACGCCCGGGCCGCGCAGGTAGGCGAGTGCGAGGCCGGCCGCGAGCGCCGCCGCCGCGAGGCCGTACGCGAAGCGCAGCGTCGCCGCGCGCGTCATGATGCCGTTCTGAATGAACCGCGAGCCGCCCGTGTAGGGGTAGATGCGCAGCACGTTGATCGGATCGGTGCCGATGACGTCGTCGCCGAAGTCGTTGTAGACGTTGGTCGCGGCGTGGGCGAGCACCGTCGCGAGAACGGCGAGCGCGAACCAGAGGCCGTCGAAGGCGTGGTGCGCGGCACCGGCCCAGGCGGTGCCGACGAGCACCGGCAGCACCGACGCGGTGAAGAACTTGGGCCGGGTGGCGAGGAACGCGCGCCGCAGGACCGCGCCGAGGCCGGTACCGCCGAGCGCCGCGGCGGACGGCTCGCCCGCCGGGTGGGTGGTTCGATCCATGGTTCTGCTCCGTATCAGGCCGGGCGCGGCGCCGCGGACCGGGAAGCGCAGCTTAGCGCACCCCGGGCGGAATGTGCCGCAACCGGGGCGGCGGCCGCCGCGCCGCAGCTCCGGTCGAGTCCCCGCCGCGGCCGCGGCCGCGCGGGCGCGCAGCATGCCTAGGGGCTTGCCACGATTCAGCACGGCGCGCGCGGCGCGCACCGTCAAGGCGGGTCGGGCTGCAAGGGCCGGCCATTGGGGGCTGCGGTGGCGACGCTGCTGGTGCTCGGAATCGGCAATCCGCTGCTCGCCGACGATGGCGCCGGGGTGCACGCGGCGTTGCGCCTCGCCGGCCGGGCTGCCGGCCGCGGCGACGTCGTGGTCCTCGACGCGGGCACGCTCAGCTTCTCGCTGGCGGCGGCGCTGCGGGACGCCGATGCGCTGATCGCGATCGACGCGACCCGCGCCGGGGGCCGGCCGGGCGAGATTCGGATCTGCGAGGGCGAGGAGTTCGACCGCTTCGTCCAGCGCAGCGGCCGCAGCCTCAACGAGGTCGGGCTCGCCGAGTTGATCGAGTGTGCGCGCCGCTCCGGCCAGCTGCCCATGAATCGCGTGCTGATCGGCGTCGAGCCCGAGATCGTCGACTGGGGCCTCGAGCTCAGTCCGGCCGTGACGGCCGCACTGCCACGGTGCGTCGACGTCGCGCTCGATTACATCGACCGCTGGCACCCCGCGGACCCGAGGACGGCCCACTGATTGACGACGGCGCAGCCTTCGCCGCGCCAGGTCGTTATCGCGACGCGCCCGCGCCTCGCGCTGCGGTCACCACGCCGGGCAGCGTCCTGCGATCGCGGGCGCAGCAGCTGCGCGGCGGTCCACGTCGTCCGACGTCGGCGCCGGACCTGGCGTTGGCGGATGGCGCTCGGTGGGCGACGCGCGGACCGTTGAGCGGGCAGCGAGCAGCGCCGGATACGCTGGCCGCTCGCGTGCGCCGCCCGAGGCGTCCCGCATCCGGGTGCCGGCCGCGGAATCGCCGGCCCGCCGCCGCCTACTTCGCGGGCGGTTTCAGCGCCGTGTCATCGCTTCGCTTCGCCGCCTGCTGTTCCATGATCAGTCGGTAGGCGACGTAGTACTTGTAGATGTTGGCGACGTAGGTGACCGTCTCCGCGCCGATCTTGTCCGCCGCGACATACTCGACGTTGTGGAACCAGACGTTGGGATCCAGGCCACGCTTCGCGGCTTCCTTGCGCAGGCCCGCGACCCGCCCCGCGCCGGCGTTGTACGAGGCGAAGGCGAACAGCGCCTTGTCCACCTTGGTCATCGGCTCGTTGCCGTAGTAGTTGTCCATCATCCAGCGCATGTACTTGACGCCGGCGTGGATGTTCGCCTCGGTCTGCGTGATGTCGCCGACCTGCATGTCCTTGCCGGTCGCCGGCATGAGCTGCATGACGCCGACCGCCCCGACCTGGCTGCGGGCCTGCTGGTTCAGCTGGGATTCCTGGTAGCCCTGCGCGGCCATCAGCAGCCAATCGACGTCGTACTTGTCGCTGTACTTCTTGAAGTAGCCCACCAGCGCCTCGAACTTCCTGCGGTCTTCGCCGGACGCGGCGTTCTTCACGTAGCGGGCGTCCTTGAGGTAGCGCGCGAGGATCGTATTGCCGACCGCCGTGCCCCTGCCATTGCGGGCGATGAAGTCGTCGATGGCGGCCTTGAGCTGCGGGCTGCCCTTGCGGATCGCCCACGCGATGTCGCCATTGGTCCGGACCGCAACCTGGTCGTACACGGTGATCTTCGGGAACACCTGCTTCCAGAACCTGGCGATGGGTGCATTGATGATGGTCAGCGGAATCAGGCCGGCATTGACCATCTCGAGCAGGTCCTCGTCCTCGAGGTTCTCGGAGGCATCCTTGATGACGACCGGCGCGCGCTTGCCCGCGGTGAGGCGCTGATTCAGGGCGAGCAGGCTCTCCCGGTAGCTCGACGACGGGCGGACGTAGACGGTCCGCCCGGATAGATCCTCGACGGCGTTGATCGCCGGCGCACCCGGCCCGGCCACGACGACCTCGTCGACACCCGTATAGACCGGTGCCGAGAAATCGACCAGCTTCCTGGCGGCGTCGGTCACGGTGAGGCTCGAGGCGGCGATGTCGCCCTTGCCGGCATTGAGCGCGGCGAGGATGCCCTCGCGGCCGACCGGCACGAAGAACACCGTCACCTGGAGCGGCTTGCGGCCGAGCTTCTTCTGCGCCGCCAGCTTCTTGTTCAGGTCCTCGTCGAACTGGCGCACGAAGTCGTGGGTCGTGCCGCGCTGCACGCCCTTGTCCACGAAGTAGAAGGTCTTGCTCGGCACGACCAGCACGCGGATGAGGCGCCGCTTGACCATCTCGTCCAGGTCGCCCTTCCAGGGCTTGTTCTGCGCACCGACGTCGATCGAGAAGTTCTCGTGACTCGGGGCGTCAGCCACCGGTGCGGCCGCCGCGGCGATGCCCGGGGAAGCGGCAAGTGCCGCCAGGGCAGCGGCCATCGTGAGCAATGGCGACGGCCGACGCGCCGGCTGGTCATGATGTGACGCGCGCATACGCATTCCCCCGCGGGCAGGATCGGTCGACACGCCGTTGTCGTTGGCCCCGATCGTGCCACAACCACCGCCACGAACGCGACGTGGCGGTGGTTCCTCGCGGTGTGGAGCCCGCCTGGCCGGAGGCGACCCTGCCGGGCGGAGGGGCGACCGTCCCGCCGATGGCGGCCACGGTGCCGCAGCCCGTCAGCACCGGGCGCCGGCTGCTGCGCGGTGCGGCTCGGCGTCCGACACCCGGCGGCGCTGCGCGCCGCGCGATCCGCTACTCGACCGTGACGCTCTTGGCGAGATTGCGCGGCTTGTCGACGTCCGTGCCGCGCATGGTCGCGACGTGGTACGCGAGCAGCTGCAGCGGGATCGTGTAGACGACGGGCGCCTGGAAGTAGCTGACGTGCTTCGGCATCGTGATCACGTGCACGCCGTCGGAGGACGTGATGCCGGACGCCGGGTCCGCAAACACATAGAGCTCGCCGCCGCGCGCCCGGACCTCCTGCAGGTTCGACTTCAGCTTCTCCAGCAGATCGTTGTTCGGCGCCACCGTGATCACGGGCATGTCGGCGTCGACCAGCGCCAGCGGTCCGTGCTTGAGCTCGCCCGCCGGGTAGGCCTCGGCGTGGATGTAGGAGATCTCCTTGAGCTTGAGCGCCCCCTCCATCGCGATCGGCGCGAGCGCGCCGCGACCGAGGAACAGCGCGTGCTGCTTGTCGACGAACTTCTCGGCCAGGCGCCGCACCACCGGGTCGAGCGTCAGCGTCTCCTCGACCAGGCGCGGAATCTCGATCAGCCGGCCGACGAGGTTGTGCTCCCGCTCGCGGTCGATGCCGTGGTGCTTGCCGAGCGCGATCACCAGCATGTCGAGCGCGGCCAGCTGGGTCGTGAAGGCCTTGGTCGAGGCGACGCCGATCTCGGGGCCGGCGCGCGTCAGCATCACGAGCTCGGACTCGCGCACCACCGATGACTCCGGCACGTTGCAGATCGCGAGCGTCGACAGGTAGCCGACCTGCTTGGCGAGCCGCAGCGCCGCGAGCGTATCGGCAGTCTCGCCGGACTGCGAGATCGACACGAACAGCGTGTTCTGCGGCACGACCGGGTTGCGGTAGCGGAACTCGCTCGCGATGTCGACCCAGCACGGCAGCCGGCAGATCTGCTCGATGAAGTAGCGCGCCACCGAGCCCGCGTGCCAGCTCGTGCCGCAGGCGACGATCTGCACCGCCTCGGTGCGCCGCAGCACGTCCATCGCCGCCGGGCCGAACGCGGCCTCGAGCAGCTTGCCGCCGGCGACGCGCTCCTCGAGCGTCTGCGCGATCGCGCGCGGCTGCTCGTGGATCTCCTTCAGCATGTAATGGGCATAGTCGCCCTTCTCGATCGCGTCCGCGGACAACTCGCTCTGGTGCACCGCCCGCTCGACCTTGTGGCCGCGGCCGTCGACGATCCGCACGCTGGCACGGTGGATCGCGGCGACGTCGCCTTCCTCGAGGAACTGAAAGCGCTTGGTGACCGGCAGCAGCGCCGCGACGTCGGAGGCAACGAAGTTCTCGCCGTCGCCGAGCCCGACCACGACCGGGCAGCCGGCACGCGCCAGCACGATCGTGTCCGGGTCCTTCTCGCTGACGACCGCGAGCGCGTAGGCGCCGTGCAGCTCGCGCACCGTCGCCTGCACCGCGTCGAAGAGGTCCGCGTGGCTCTGCAGCTGGAAGTGCACGCGGTGCGCGATGACTTCCGTGTCGGTCTCGGACGTGAACGTGTAGCCGCGGGTCGCGAGGTCGGCGCGCAGCGCCTCGTGGTTCTCGATGATGCCGTTGTGCACGATCGCGATGCCGTCGCGGGAGATGTGCGGGTGGGCGTTGCGCTCGCTCGGCACGCCGTGCGTGGCCCAGCGCGTGTGCGCGATGCCCAGCATGCCGTGGGTCGGGGCCTCGTCGAGCGCCTCCCTGAGCCGCGCGACCTTGCCGACGGTCCGCAGCCGGTGGACCCGGCCGTCGCCGTTCAGGACCGCGACGCCCGCGGAGTCGTAGCCCCGGTACTCGAGCCGCTGCAGCCCGTCGATCAGGATCGGGAGCACGTCCCGGTCCGCCACGGCACCTACGATTCCGCACATGGGTTCTGCCCTCGTTCCTGAGGCCTGCCGAGCCGTTGATTATCGCCTATCCCGGGCGCGGCGATTGTGACCGGATTCGAAGCCGGCCGGCGAGCGCTGCGTCACTTTTCCGGGGATTCGGCCGGCAGTCGTGCCCGCGCCACGTGCCGGTCGCGCTCCTCGGCCGAGACCTTGCCGGGGCGGCGCCAGCCGTCGAGCGCCTGCTGCTGGCTGCGCTCGAGCGTCAGGGTCCCGGCCGGGGCGGGCCGGGTGATCGTCGAGCCCGCGCCGATGGTGGCATCGCGGCCGACCGTCACCGGCGCCACCAGCATGGTCCCGGAGCCGATGAACGCGCCGTCCTCGATGAACGTCGGCCACTTGTTGGCACCGTCGTAGTTGCAGGTGATCGTGCCGGCACCGACGTTGACCTGCCGGCCGATCGTCGCGTCGCCGAGATAGGTCAGGTGGTTCGCCTTGCTGCCCTCGCCGAGGGTCGCGTTCTTGAGCTCGACGAAATTGCCGACGTGTGCGTCGGCCAGCAACCGGGTGCCGGGACGCAGGCGCGCGAACGGGCCGACGCTGCAGCGCTCGCCGAGCGCTGCGCCGACCAGCACGCTGTAGGCGTGCAGCACCGTGTCGGCGCCGACGCTCACGTCCTTCAGCACGCAGCCGGGACCGACGACGACCCGATCGCCGAGCGCCACCTCGCCCTCGAGCACGACGTTGACGTCGATTGCGACGTCGCGCCCGCAGACGACCTTGCCGCGCACGTCGATCCGCGCCGGATCGGCGAGCATGACGCCCGCCTCGAGCAGTTCCCGCGCCCGCAGCCGGCGGTACTCCGCCTCGAGCTCGGCGAGCTGCAGCCGGTCGTTGACGCCGAGCACCTCGGCGACCGTCGGCGCGATGACGGCCTCGACCTTGAAGCCGTCGCGCACGGCGAGCGTGACGACGTCCGTCAGGTAGTACTCGCCCTGCGCGTTGTCGTTGCGCAGGCTCGAGAGCCAGCGCCGCAGCGCCGCGGCCGGCGCGGCCATGAGTCCGGTGTTGGACTCGCGGACCGCGAGCTCCTTGCGGGTCGCGTCCTTCTGCTCGACGATCCGGTAGACGTTGCCGGCGTTGTCCCGGAGCACCCGCCCGTAGCCGGTCGGGTTGTCGAGCACGACCGACAGCAGCGCCAGCGAGCGCTCGCCGGCGCGCGCGACCAGATCGCGGAGCGTCTCGGCGCGAACCAGCGGAACGTCGCCGTAGAGCACCAGCACCAGGTGATCGTCCGGGATCGCCGGCATCGCCTGCATCACGGCGTGGCCCGTGCCGTGCTGTTCCGCCTGCAGCGCCCAGCCGAGCGGCTGCGCGGCGAAGGCCGAGCGCACCTGCTCGCCGCCATGACCGTAGACGACGTGGACCGCGTCGGCGCCGAGCGCGCGGCTGCAGTCGACGACGTGCTGCAAGAGCGGCCGGCCGGCGAGCGGCTGCAGCACCTTCGGCAGGTCGCTCCTCATGCGTTTGCCCTGGCCGGCGGCCAGGATCACGATGCTCAGGGGCATGGCGGTTCTCGAGCGCTGGGACCGCCGCATTCTCGCACGGCGACCGGGCGGGCGGGACTTCCGGTATTGTCGCGGCTGCACGGACGCCGGGTCCCGTCACGAGGCCGAACCCATGGTGCACGCCGTTCTGCGCCGCCTGCTCGCCGCAGCGCTTGCCCTCTCTCTTGCGGCCGCGGCGTCGGCCGCCGGCCGCCCCATCACGCACGAGGACGTCTGGCTGATGAAGCGGCTCGGTGCGCCGGCGCTCAGCCCCGATGGCCGGCGCGCGGTGCTCAGCGTGACCGAGCCCGCCTATGACCGCAAGGAGCAGCTGTCGGGTCTCTGGCTCGTTGCCACCGACGGCCGCGCCGCGCCGAAGCGCCTCACCTGGTCGAAAGGCGCGGAGTCCGGCGTCGTCTGGAGCGAGGACGGGACCCGGCTCGCGTTCAGCGCGAAGCGCGACGGCGACAACGACGAGCAGATCTACGTCCTCGACCTCGCAGTCGGCGGCGAGGCACAGCGCATCAGCAACGTCGCGCTCGGCGCACGGGCGCCACGCTTCTCGCCGGACGGCAGGAGCATCGCCTTCGTCGCCGACGTCTGGCCCGGCGCCAAGGATGACGCCGACAACCGCCGCCTCACCAAGGAGCGCGCCGAGCGCAAGTACGATGCGCGCACCTACGACGGCTTCCCGATCCGCAGCTGGGACCACTGGCTCGACGAGCGGCAGGCACACCTCTTCTTGCAGGGGCTGACACCCGGGGCAGTGGCGCGCGATCTCCTCGCCGGCAGCGCGCTCGTGGCCGAGCCGGGGTACAGCGGGCGCCGCGAGGACGAAGGTGTCACGCTCGATGCGACCTGGACTCCGGACGGCGGTGGCCTCGTGTTCGTCGCGAGCGTCGACCGCGACCGGTCGGCGCGCGACTTCACGAGCACGCAGCTGTGGTACGTGCCGGCCGGCGGCGGTGAGCCCACCCGGCTGACGCCCGGCGACGATTCCTGGACGGCGCCGCGCTTCGGCGCCGACGGGCGTACGCTCTATGCCGAGCATGCGCGCCGCTCGGGTCACGTCTATGCGGCGACCCAGATCGCCGCGCTCGACTATGCCGGCGCGCCCGGCAGGGCCGCGGCGCCGGCGCATGACCTCACGAGCGCGGTCGACCGTTCGGTCACGAGCTGGGGGGTCGCGGCGAACGGCAGCGTCT
>Ga0335084_10007458_pt1 | contig 10880 bp, 8 predicted proteins | sample Lox_Sample_44_FD_206721 | JGI IMG/M metagenome (GOLD analysis project Ga0335084, IMG submission 206721) | Soil microbial communities from Loxahatchee National Wildlife Refuge, Florida, United States - Lox_Sample_4.4 | ecosystem: Environmental > Terrestrial > Soil > Wetlands | place: USA: Florida...
CTGAACTGGGCTTTCGTCCTAACGAGCGTGCTCGCGGCAGCTGAGGCCTTCACCGCGCCACTCCGATACTCTGCCACCACTGTGGCCAGTTCCCTGATGGGGGTGAAGCTCTCAACGGCCTTTATCGTGCTCTGTGGCGCCGCCATGGTGTGGTTCTGCCGCGCGTTTGCCGGATTGAAGGATCGCAAAATCCCTGCCATCTTGACAGCGCTCTCGGCGCTATTGGTTGTTGTACACGTTTCACTACCGAATAGCCTGCGCTTTGAGTCGGCGCCACGCTTGACGACCAGAGATTTTGCCTGGGGTGAAACAATCTACATCCTTCGCGGAAAGACAAACCCATGGCTAGCGATCGGGACAGCCTTCGGACTGCTGGTCATCGCGTACATCGTAAGCGCCGCGGTCCATCTCTGGCGGGACCGGCTGAACTCAAGAAAAGCCCTCGCCTTCTCTATTGGAGTTGCGCCATTTGTCCTGTTCGCCTACCCATACGGGGTTCTCGTCAACTGGGAATTTGTCGATCCGCCCTACTATTACGCGTTTGCTTACCTCGGAGTGGTCCTGATAATGAGCCACACCCTGCTCAGCGATGTTCTTCGCACCTCGAAGCTCGCAAAGCAGGTTGAAGAGGACGAACACCGATGGCGGTCGCTCCTGGAAAACGTCTCGCTCTTCGTTCTCGGATGCGACCGGAAGGGCAACATTGAGTATGTCAATCCCCACCTTCTGAGAGTCTCGGAGTACACCAGGGACGAACTGATTGGCCGGCATTTCGAGATCCTAGTGCCGCCCTCGGATTTGGCTGCCTTTCCGGCATTCTACGATGCGGAGGTCCAGCGCAAAGTCCCGCCATTCGTTCAGACCGGCTTGCTCACGCGTTCGGGCGCTCGCCGGGAAATCATGTGGTCCAGCGTGCTCCTCCGCGAGGCCGACGGCAGCCTCATGAGCATGCTGAGCGTGGGGAACGATATCAGCGAGCGATTGCAGGCGGAAGAGGCGCGCGACGCGAGCCTCAAGAAAATCGCCGCGATGAAAGAAGAGCTCGAATCACACAACCAGTACCTGAAACTCGAGTACGAAGGCACACTCCACACGACCGATATCCTTGGCCAAAGCGACGCCATCCGCTACGTGCTTCATAAGATCGGCCAGGTAGCCTCCACCGATGCCTCCGTGCTGATCGAAGGCGAAACAGGCGTCGGCAAGGAACTCGTGGCTCGCGCCATCCACCGGGAAAGCTCCCGCCGCAATCAACCCTTCATTCGCGTGAACTGCGCCTCTCTTCCGTCTCCCCTCATCGAAAGCGAGCTTTTCGGATATGAGAAAGGAGCGTTCACCGGCGCCGACCGCACGAAGCAAGGGCGATTCGAACTGGCTGAGGGCGGCACCCTCTTTCTCGACGAGATTGGTGAACTGGCGCTCGACGTTCAGGCGAAGCTGCTACGCGTGTTGCAGGAAGGGGAGTACGACCGGGTCGGCGGAACGAAAACACGTCACGCGAATGTCCGCATCATCGCGGCAACAAACACCAACCTCTCAGAGGCCGTCGCCGCCGGGAAGTTTCGAGAGGACCTCTACTACCGCGTCCAGGTGTTCCCCATCACCGTACCTCCGCTCCGCGACCGTCGCGAGGACATTCCGGCATTGACGCAGCACTTCGTCCAGCGCCTCGGTCCCAAACATGGCCGGCCTGTGTTCGACGTCCCCATGGCGGTGATACGTCAATTTAAAGAGTATGACTGGCCGGGAAACGTCCGCGAGCTTGAAAATGTCATCGAACGCGCGGTCATCACCAGTGCGGGTCCGGCGCTTGCGCTCCCCAGCGACTTCGCCACGGCCCCTTCCAAAGGAGCCTCCGAGTTACCGAATGGCCTGATGACAATGGAGGAAATGGAACGCCGCTACATCGAGCAAATCCTACATCGAGTGAAAGGACAAGTAGCCGGCCAAGGCGGCGCCGCTGAGATTCTGGGCCTTCACCCGAATACCCTGCGGAGCCGCATGACCAAGCTCGGCGTTTCGCACCGTCACAAAACCGCCGCAGTGTGACAGCGGCGACGCGCACCTACTTCTTCTTCTTTGGCGGATAGTTCTTCAGCATCTTCTCCGCCGCCTTGTTGATGTTTTTCTGCCGCTTGTCGGGTTTGGCCTTCGCGTCCAAGGTCTTGGACGCCATGCCGCGCCACACCAGGTTCTTGGCGGAGACATCGTACATGTCAAGAACGACATTCCCAATGTTGATGGTGCTTGTGGTACCAGTTGTCATGGTGGTACCCATGCCGCCGCCATACCAGCCTCCACGCCAGCCTGGTCCGTAGCCGAAGTTGTCACTGTAGGAGGTCATCTGCTTCTCTTGGCTGATCGCGAGCTGGAACACAATGACCAGATCGGTGTCGCCTGAGTCCTTCCTCGTGAGCCCCTTCTTGGCGAGCTCGGCATCGAAGCCCTTCGCCAACTGGTTCATTGTGAGTTCATCAACATCCAACGACTTCGGATGCTTCTCCCAACGATACGTGTGGTACTTGGAAAAGTCTGCGTTTTGGTCGAAGTTGAACTGCACGTCCTGCGCAAAGGCGAAAGCCGCGAGTGCCATAACAACAATCGACAATCGAATCAGGTTCTTCATTTCTGTTGCTCCTTCTCGAATGAGGTTCTCAAAAACATAGGTCTGAGTGCAGATCTGTCGTAAATCCGCCGCATACAGTATCAGGTTTTGCCGCCGCCGGTAAGCCGTTCGTGCATCATCCGGAAGCCTGCTGCTTCCATCCCAGGCGCCGAGAGCATCTCCTTGGTGAGCAGGCCGTTGGCTTGGATAATGCGCGCGATGCACCCCGTCCAACCTGTCTGGTGGCTGGCGCCGATGCCCGCACCGTTATCCCCATGGAAGTACTCAAAGAAAAGCAGATGATCGCGCCAGTGCGGATCGGTCTGGAACTTCTCAGTCCCCCCGTACACCGGCCGGCGCCCTTCCTTGTTTCTCTCGAATGTCCCTATCAGCCGCTCCGCCAGTTCGTGGGCAACCTCGATGAGTGTCATCTGATTCCCGGAACCTGTCGGACACTCCACCTTGAAGGAATCTCCGTAGTAGGCCCCCATCCTCAGCAGCGCGATGTAGAGCAGCATGTTCACCGGCATCCACACTGGCCCGCGCCAATTGGAGTTTCCCCCAAACATGCCGCTGTCGGAATCGCCCGGCAAATAAGACACTCGGAACTCCTGCCCGTTGTGCTGGAAGACAAATGGATGCTCCAGGTGATACCGCGAAAGAGCCCGGATGCCGTGCGGGCCGAAGAACTCGTTCTCATCCAGCATCCGTGCGAGGATACGCCGCAACTTCGCTTCATTTACCGTCGAGATCATGCGTCTGCCACCTACGCCCGGCGTTCCTGGCATGTGCAGATTGGCGGCCAGATCCGGGTTGCGGGCAATGAACTCACGACCGTGCTTCTGGAACGTGGGCAGTCGTTTCAGGATGTCCTCTTCGAACACGGAGACAGCGGCGAGCGGCAGCAGGCCAACCATCGAGCGGACCTTCAGTCTCAGAGCGTTACCGTCGGGAAGCCGGAGCACATCGTAGAAGAACCCGTCCTCCTCGTCCCACATCTCGTCGTGGTGCTCGCCCACCCGGTCCATCGCACCGGCAATCCACATCGTGTGCTCGAAAAACTTTGTGGCGTACTCCTCGTAGGTCGGATTCTGCAGGGCGAGTTCGATCGAGATGCGCAGCATCTGCTGGCTGAAAAAGACCATCCAGGCAGTGCCATCGGCTTGCTCAAGGTACCCACCGGTGGGCAGCGGCGAGCTGCGGTCGAACACTCCGATGTTGTCCAATCCCAAAAATCCGCCCTCGAAAACATTGTTTCCGGAGCGGTCCTTGCGATTGACCCACCAGGTGAAGTTCATCAGCAGTTTCGAGAAGGCGTACTTGAGAAATTCCAAGTCTCCCTGGCCGTTGTTCCGCACTTTGTCCAGCAGATAGATCTGCATTGTGGCATACGCATGCACGGGTGGATTGACGTCACCGAAGTTCCATTCATAGGCTGGCATCTGCCCGTTGGGGTGCAGGTAGTCATTCCGCAGCATCAGGTCCAACTGGTTTTTGGCGAAGTCCGGATCGACCGCCGACAGAGGCAGCATGTGAAACGCCAGGTCCCAGGCCGCGTACCATGGGTATTCCCATTTGTCGGGCATCGAGATGATGTCGTCGTTGAACATGTGGAACCACTCCGCGTTGCGCACGCGACGGCGCAGTTCGGCGGGCGTTCCCGGACCGACATGGTGTTCCTTCAGCCACGTGGTGAGATCGTAGTAAAAATATTGCTTTGTCCAGAGCATCCCTGCCAGGGCCTGGCGCATAATGCGCGCCCTGTCCGGGTCGGCTTTCACGGAATCGGGCGTGACCCGAGCATAGAAATCGTCCGCCTCCTGATGCCTCGTGCTGAATACCTCGTCGAACTGCTCAAAGGGTTTGCCCGTCTGCCCCGGAGTTGCAAGGGCAAGCCGCAATCGTACGGTCTGCGTCTCACCTGCGCCGATGTTCAAAGTATAGTGAGCCGAAGCCTTGGTGCCCTTCCCCTCGGGATTGACGGCCTCACGGTCTCCATTCACCAGATAGTTGTTGATCCCGTCTTTGACATAGCGGGAGGCATTCGCCGCGCCGAATAGCCTCTCATTGTTCGATTCGTTCTCTGTGAAGAGGAACGAGGCGGGCCCATCACAGTAGAAGCCGTACTCAGCCAGTTTCTCCAGGAAAAGCGGATCGGTGTGGCGCGCCAGAATCATGGCGGCATCCGGGTTCTCGACCTGCTGCAGGACAGGCTTCGACCCGCCGCCCGGCCACGACCATGTGTTGCGGAACCAGAGTGTCGGCAACAAATGAATCGCCGCCGCTTCCGGACCTCGGTTAGCCACGCTGATGCGGATCAGCAGATCCTCGGGCCCGGCCTTGGCGTATTCGACGAAAACGTCGAAGTATCGGTCACCTTCAAATACGCCGGTGTCGAGCAGTTCATACTCCAGTTCATGACGGCTTCGCCGGCGGTTCGTCTCCACCAGATCGGCATACGGATAGGCCGCGTGCGGGTACTTGTAGAGGTACTTCATGTAAGAGTGCGTCGGAGTGCTGTCGAGATAGAAGTAGTACTCCTTGACGTCTTCGCCGTGATTCCCTTCGCTGTTTGTCAGGCCGAACAAACGCTCTTTTAGAATCGGGTCCTTGCCATTCCAAAGCGCGAGCGCAAAACAGAGCACCTGGTGATCGTCGGAAACTCCCGCCAGGCCGTCCTCCCCCCATCGGTACGCGCGCGACCGCGCCTGGTCGTGTGTGAAGTAGTCCCAGGCGTTGCCGTTGTCGCTATAGTCTTCTCTGACGGTTCCCCATTGCCGTTCGCTGAGGTAGGGACCCCACTTCTTCCATTGGAGCTCGCCTGATTTTGCCTCTTCCAGCCGCAGTTGCTCCGCGGCCTTACTGTTCATCCCGGCCATTCAGCCCTCCTTCGAGATCACTCGACCATTGGCAGTTCAAAGATGTTGCACTCCCATAGTGCCTGATCCAGAAAATAGCAGTCTTCCAACCCATCACTCGGACCCCTGCAAAGTGCCGGTCACTCTTTCCCGGCCGCCGTGCGAGCGTCCCAACTATCATCCGTGGGCTGCCAGGTCTTATCGGGGTTGTAGCGCTCTATCCCCTTCGCGATGTTGAGCGTGTCCGGACCTAAGTCCTTCTGGTACACAATGCCGTCATAACTGACCATGAAGGTTTTCACTCCAGTCACCCGATATTCCGCGGGAGCGGCTAATAGCGCGAACCCGCCGATCATCACATCCTTGATGACGTAATCCAACTCTCCAAGCGGCGCCGCAGGGCCCTGTCCCTTCAAAAGCTTGAAGTAATAACCGTGGTAGCTGGTGCCCTTCGCTAACGTGTAGCCCTCTTCGATCGCTTTCGCGACCGGTTCGCTGATCGGACCGCCGGGCGTGCCGTCCGCGTTCACCCAATACAACCCATCTTTTTTCCCGGGAGTACTGATGATCTTCTGCGCGTATTGCGCCACCCCGGATACCGCGCGCGCCAGCGAGGCGTATTCCATCTGCGCATCCACAAATCCCCGGCACACTTGAATTGCGTCCAGTTCGTTGCTTCCAATACGCCGGTACAGAAGTTCATTGCGCCCCTCCGGGGTGTTGAAAGTCCACTTGCCCTTCGTCTTCACAATCGGAATGGGAAACGGCCAGTTATCGGCGCCCACCACGAGAATCGCGCGAGCCGCATTCTTGGGGTCGACGTTCACTTCGTGCTTCTCTCGCGCCTTTGCCGCAAACGCCGCGGCGGTGTTTTTGTCTTGAACGGGGTCCGCCGAAGAGAGGAGGTCCTTGCCCTCCTCACCCAGCATCTCCATCAACGCAGGCACGTCAAATGGATCCGACGCCTTGATCAGAGCATCAGCCGCTTCCTGCGGAGTGGCGAACGTCTTCTTGGCCGGTGGCTGCGCCGTTAGAGCGCCGCAGGTCAAAACAGTCAGCAGGAGGCCAATGCTGGCGGTGGTTCCGTGAAAGTTTCGTGGTTGCATAGATTCCTTGCTCCTCATGACTGTCTCCTACCGGCGCCGTCCGCCACCGCCCCGGCCACCGCCACCGCCACCGCCCCGAGAGCCCATGCTGGAAGAGCCTCGCGAACTGCTGGCCCGGGCCGAACTACCGCTACCCGACGATCCGCCAAACGCGCCCCGGTTACTGGAGCTCGCAGAGGGCGAAACCGACCGGCTTCCGACCCGATCCCCTCCACCGCTTCTGCTACCACTCGCTTGAGACCCTAGGCCGCCCGAGCCCCGGTCCATGGTTCCGGCCTGCGCCCCACGGCCTCCGCCGCCGCGGTCCATCGTTCCGGCTTGAGGCCCGCCGCCCCGGTTGCCCGAGTTCTGCCGGGCGTTTGCCTGGCGCGTTGACGCTGAGTCGCCCCGAGCCGAACCGCCATACTTATTGGCCGTGCTCCTGTCCGAGTAAGGCGCGCCCCCGCGGTGCTCGGGATTGTGCTGCCAGCTTGAATTGCCGGCGTTGGTCCGGTTCCCCGAGCGGTTGTTGATGTTAGTGTTGTTTCTGTTGACGTTCGTGTTCCGGTTGAAGTTGTTGTTGTTGTTGATGTAGACGTTGTTGCCGCCGCCATGCCATCCGCACCCATATCCCCATCCGCCGCTCCACATGGCTCCCATCGCGACGCCGACGCCGAACGAGATCGCCATGCCCGCCGCATAGTATCCCGGAGGCGGATAGTAAACCGGCGGATACGGGTAAACCGGAGGCCCATACACCACAGTCGGGTTGTAGGTGGGCACGTAAACCACTTGTGGATTCGACTGCTCCACGACAACAACCGTCTTGCTCTCGACGACCTTCGTTTCCACCTTCTGCTGCTCGTTGGTCTTCAGGTTCCCCTTGTCAACCGCCTTCTTGCGCATGCGCTGCACCGCATCCATCACATCGTCCTGCTGCGTAAGAAAGGCGTTCCCCAGGTCCGTGGTCCACTTGATGTCATCGGCCAGTCGTTTGACCACGTCCGGAAGCGCCGCCATGCCTTGAACACTGGGATCCCAATTCTGCTTCTGCACGGCCTCGGCGAGTTCTTTATCCTTGCCTTTCAAATTCGGATTCTTCTCCAGCCATTGTTGGAGTTGAACGATTTCGAGAGGATACGTGGCCGCCGCCAGCGTCTGAGCCAGGAGTGGATCAGGGTAGAGCGCGATGGGGGCCACGAGTGAATCCAACTGGTCCGGCGGTATTTTGGGCGCTGTCTCCGCGGCCGCGTCAGGTTTGACCTCCGCCTGTGTTGGCGCCTGCGCTGCTGGCTGCCCCGGCGTCTGCGCCACCAGGTTGCCGTAGTCTCCTGGACCCAGCAGCACCGCACAAAGAATCGCTACAACCGATCTCATATTCGCCCTGCCTTTCAGGCTCATTTTCACCCAGATCCGTGCCTCGTTCACTGCCGGTCCTCAAATGCCAGCCGCCGGCCTTTCGTTCGACGTGGTTCTGTCGTTGCCGAATCGTTGAGTTCCACGATACGATAGTCGACCACCGACCCGAGAGCCCGCAAACCACCCAGTACCGCGCGGAACCCGTTCGACACAAGATAGCCCTCCAGCATCTGGTCGTCCGACCACTCCTCAACCCAAATATACTGATCCGAACCTGAAGTGTCTTCGTACACCGACGTTAGCAGTTGGCCAGGCGGGCGAACCGCGCGCAGACTCTCGAGCGACTGCGTGAGTTCGCGACGTTTCTCCCGCTTCACCCGGAAGTGGATTTCCAGGAGGGATTGTGGGGCCATGTCGGTACTGGTTCGAGCAATCTTCTAGCCAAGCCGAGTCGGCGTTGCGGTTCCAAACAACCGCTGAGATTTGAAAGACATAGGACTCACACACCTTGATCGCAACGTCCAGATGGTCTCCACCAGTACACTGAATATCGTGCAGCCACGAAATGTCGTGTCGAAACCTTGTCCTCACATTGCCCTTCAACGTTGAGCAACATGAAGTTGCGTGACACCGGCAGATCCAGAGAGCATGGCCTCCCGATTGCATTGTCGTTGTGAACGTGTGGACGCACAATGCCCTCTTGGGCTTTAATCTGAAGTCGACGCTGTTTCGCATAAGGAGATCCTGAACGTGAAGAAAACCGTCTGTGCAATGGTATGCCTCGGCCTTGCGGCCCAAGCCCAGGCGCCTCCCTCCCCGGCCGCGACCCGCGACGCCAATCTCAAAGAGTACGTCGAGCTTCTCCGCAAGGACGTGAAGAAGGATAAAGTCGCGATCATCTCTGAGTTGATGGACCTCACCCCGGAGCAATCCGCCAAGTTCTGGCCGGTCTACAACGAATACGACAAGGCGCTCACCAAGTTTCTCGACGATCGCGTGCGCCTGATCAAGATGTACGCGGACAACTACGACGCACTGACCGATCAGAAGGCAACGGAGATCGCTAACGGGTTCCTGGACATGGAGCGGAATCGAAACGAGTTGAAGCGCCAGTACCTTCAGAAAATGGGCCAGGCGCTGACGCCGAAACTTGCCGTACGGTTCCTGCAGATTGAGAGCCAGTTGGAGAAGATCATCGACCTGCAGATTGCGGCAAGCCTGCCCATCGTTGAGTAGGTGACCGGACAGAGAAAGGAGACACAGAATGAAGACGAAACTCATCACAGCGATGACGATGCTGGCAGCTTCGATGGCCGCGCAGGTATTGACGATCCCCGCCGGCACCCAGATCACGGTCCGCACGATTGATGCGATCGACGGGAAGACGGCAAAGGGCGGCGCGCGATATCGCGCCAGCATTGATGACCCCGTAGCCGTCGGCAGCCAGATGGCGATTCCACGCGGCTCAAACTGCACGCTGGAAGTCGTCGACATCGAGCAGGGGAAGGAGCTCGCCCTCCGTTTGCGGGATGTCACCGTGAACGGCAAAGTCTACAGCACTTCCACCGAATACGCCAACGTGGATGCGAAAGGGACAAGTAAATCGAAGAAGGCCGTTCGGCGCGGCGTTGGCCTTGGGGCCGTGGGCGCCGGCATCGGAGCCCTGGCCGGCGGTGGATCCGGAGCGGCCATCGGTGCGGTAGTCGGCGGCGGCGTCGGCGCGATTTCAGCCGCTGGCGCAAAAGGAAAGCAGATCAACGTCCCTTCGGAATCCCGGCTGATCTTTGCTCTCAAAGCGCCGGTCCCAATGAATTGAGAAAAGCTGCCCCATGAAAAAAAAGGACAAGAAGACCAAAACGCAGCAGGCCGCCGGCTCTACCTCTGACGCGCCGGTCGAGCTGACCGGCAAAGCGTATGCGAAACATTTGAAAAAGCTGCATATCGAGCTCGTCAAGCTGCAGCTATGGGTCAAGGAGAAAGGCGCCAAAGTCGTCATCGTCTTCGAAGGCCGTGACGGAGCCGGAAAGGGCGGCACCATCAAGGCCCTGACCGAGCGCGTCAGCCCCCGCGTCTTCCGCGTCGTAGCTTTGCCCGCGCCTACCGAACGCGAGAAGACACAAATGTACCTTCAGCGCTACATCCCTCACCTCCCGGCGGCCGGCGAGATCGTAATCTTCGACCGCAGCTGGTACAACCGGGCAGGCGTCGAACGGGTCATGGGTTTCTGCACCGAGGAACAGGCCAAGAAGTTTCTGGCCGGTGTCCCGATGGTCGAAAAAGCAATGGTCGAATCCGGAATTATTCTGCTGAAGTACTGGCTGGAGGTTACCCCGGAGGAGCAAACCCGGCGGCTGGAAGACCGGATCAACGATGGCCGCAAATTGTGGAAGCTATCGCCCATGGACCTCGAGTCCTACAGCCGGTGGCACGACTACACGCGCGCCCGCGACGAGATGTTTGCCGCCACCGACACCGCTTGGGCGCCCTGGTACGTCGCGCATTCCGACGACAAACAGAAACTGCGCCTCAATGTGCTTACGCACATCCTCAGCCAGATCCCGTATAAGAGCGTGAAGACGGAGAAGGTGAAACTCCCCAAACGCCAGAAAGACACCAGCTACAAGTCGCCCAAGCTCACGCTGAAATATGTTCCCGAAGTCAAAATTGCCGAAAAGAAATAACTTCAGGCAACTGGGCAATGAATCCGGCGAGCGGCTAAGCCCTCGCCGGATTCAACTTTGGCGGCTTGGACGCCGCAGGGGGACGCCAATGCCTTGCCGGTCTTCAATCGCCGCTACCTTCTTCTCTTCCGCGTCCTCGAAGGACCGGGCAATCGTCGATTCGATGCGCTCCCGCCAGTACCGCAGTCCCGCATGACGCTCCGCCGGTAACACGTCGATCAGATCGCTGACCAAAGCCATCATCCGCCGCATCACTTGCACGCTGGTCGCGCCGCAGTAGCGAATTTCGTCA
>Ga0335084_10007459_pt1 | contig 10878 bp, 6 predicted proteins | sample Lox_Sample_44_FD_206721 | JGI IMG/M metagenome (GOLD analysis project Ga0335084, IMG submission 206721) | Soil microbial communities from Loxahatchee National Wildlife Refuge, Florida, United States - Lox_Sample_4.4 | ecosystem: Environmental > Terrestrial > Soil > Wetlands | place: USA: Florida...
GCGTCCATCCTCGGCCGCCAACAGAGCTTCATGCACGTGGTTGGCGACATCGATCTTGTCCTTGGGATCGGCACCCGTCATCTCCGCCCCTGGAGGTTCGTTGGCATGGGCTCCACCGACGTAGCCTAGAGCAGCCAATTGCTGTACCAGTCGTGGATCCACATCTACGGTTCCGGCCTTTACCGAACTAGCGGTCTGTTGCCGGAAGGTGTCGAGCTTGTGGTTCAAAGTCTGAGCCACCGCAGGAGCCGTAGAGGTCAAGTTGTGCTCCGCCTTCGGGTCGGCTGACTGGTCGTAGAGCTCCTTACGTGGGGCCTCGACGAACAGATACTTGTCTGCCCGCAGGGCGCGCAGCGAACTCCAGCCGAAATCGCGATGGGGGTAGTCCGTCTCCGCATACGTCGGGCGATTCCTCAGTTTGGCCAGGGCTGGGCTCGAACCGTCACCCGGGCTCATCAAGGGAACCAACGAATCCCCCTGCACGGCCTTTGGCACAGGAATCCCGACTCCATCCAAAATGGTCGGCACTACATCCACGAGGCCAACCCGCGCATCCACCTTCTGTCCGGCGAAGCGATTGGCCGGCATCCTGAACAGTAACGGCACGCGGATGGTTTCGTCGTAAAGAAAAATGCCATGCGTGACTTCGTTGTGTTCTCCGAAGGCCTCGCCGTGATCCGACATAACTGCGATTACCGCGTCGTCGTAGAGTCCCCGCTCACGCAGTTCGGCGAAAAATTTGCCCAGCACCGAATCGGTATAGGCGATCTCCCCGTCGTAGAGGTCGGAAGCGTAGCGGCCCTTGAACGGCTCGGGAGGGTCGTAGGGGACGTGGGGATCGTACAGATGAACCCATACGAAGAAGGGTCCACCCGGGTTGCTCTTCAGCCAGGCCAAAGCGTGAGCTATCACATAATCCGCGCGATGCTCCAGCGTCTGATAGCGATCAGGTTTGTCGGACAGGGGATGAAAATCAGCATCGTAGAAATCAAAACCGCGATCAAACCCAGGCACCCATCCCGAGGTGGGGTCGAGCACCGAGGAGGCCACGAACGCCGCGGTCTTGTAGCCATGCTCATGCAGAATCTGCGGCAGATAGGGCACGTCTTTGGGCAAGGGGATGCCAAAATCGTTTACCCGATGGAACTGAGGATAGGTTCCGCTCAAGATGGTGGCATGCGAAGGTACCGTGAGCGGATACTGAGAGTAGGCGCGGCTGAACACCACACCTTGTTTTCCCAGAGCGTCCAGATTCGGAGTCAGCCCCCGCTTGCCGCCCAGGAAACCCACGCGATCAGCACGGGTGGTATCTACGGTGATCAGGAGAATGTTGGGTTGACGCGCGGTTGCCGCCAAGGCACATCCAGCCAACAATGCCAGAACCAACAACCGCCGCAGGACCCACATCACGCAGCAGAGTTTAGCATAACTTGGAGCAAGCTTTGACTGGTGGCGGTAAGCGATGGACTCGAGTCCAACTTCTCAGTGGCGTTGGTGACAGAAAGCGAGCTCCTCAGGTAAACTCTCGTTTGCTTTGCTCGGATCGAGGGAGGTTTATGCGCCGGCAATTCTTACTGGTGGTCGGGTTTCTAGCCATTTGCTCCTACTGCTCCTACCTTGCGCTGGCCCAGCAAAACGCGGCACCGGCGGCCTCGAACCAGCAGATGGAAGCCCCGCCTGCCTCGGGCCAGCAAGCGGAAGCCCCAGCGGCCTCGGGCCAGCAAACGGAAGCTCCGGCTGCCAGCAATGCTCAATGCATCGATTGTCACAGTAAGAGCAAGCCTCAGATCGTTTCCGAGTGGAAGCAGAGCAAGCACAGCCAGGTGAACGTCGGTTGCATCGATTGTCACGGGGCCGGCCACGCCTCGGCCAGCGACGTGGCCAAGGTCAAGATCGCAAGACCCGAGATCTGCGCTCGTTGCCACCAGACCCAGGTAGATCAAGACCGGCGGGGCAAACATGCCTTGGCCTTGGCGGCGATGAGGACCATGCCAAACGCCCATTGGCGGCCAGCGCGGTCTTTACAGCCAGAGCCCGTTGGGAGCGGACAAGCAGTCTGTGCTGATTGCCACCGCATCGGCTCTTCCGGCGCAAAGGAGGAAGTGACCTTTGAACGGTTCGGGGGGATCGAGGGCGGGGCACTTGGGCGGGGCGCGGGAGCATGCGGTTCGTGCCACTCGCGCCACACTTTCTCAGTGGAGGAGGCCCGGCAGCCGCAGGCTTGTCAGTACTGCCACAGCGGTCCCGATCACGACCAATGGGGGATGTACGCCAGTTCCCGCCACGGGATACAGTTTGACCTGAAGCAGCGCCGGCTGCTGCCTGCCGATGCTGCCGTGCCCACCTGCCAAACCTGCCACATGCCTAACGGAGACCATGAAGTGCGAACTTCCTGGGGCTATCGGGGAATAATCCGGCCGCTGCCCAGCGATAAGGAGTGGGCCGCAGACCGCACCGAAATCATGAAAGCCATGAACATCCTCGGTTCCAACGGCGAGGAAAATCCGCTGGCGGTCACGATGAAGGCCGCTGAGGTCATGCGTTTCACTCAGGAAGACTGGCAGCGAGATCGCGACAAGATGGTCAAAGTCTGCGTCCAGTGTCACTCGGAGAACTACGTCAAGCAGCAACTTCAGGCGGGGGATGACATGGTCCGCCTCGCCGATCATTTTCTGGCGGAAGCGATACGAGTAGTTTCTGGTTTGTACAAGGATGGCCTGTTGCCGCCGCCGCAGCCGGAACGGAACTATCCCTGGCTGACCCGCTTTGACCCGCCGCCCACGCTGATTGAGCAGATGCTAGAAACGATGTACCTCGAACACCGCACGTCTGCCTTTCAGGGAAAGTTCCACGGCAGCCTCAACTACGCATTAGCCGATGGCCGGGGGAAGCTGCGGCAGGACTTGGACGCGATAACGGACCTTGCGAAAGAATTACGCCGCAGTCACGCGGCAACAGGCACACATCATCCGGTGAAGACGGCTAGTCCGGCAAAACCCAAGGCAAAGTAGCGGCAAGACTCAATCGCTGATCTTGGCTCCCGGTTCCATTGGTTTGCGGTCCGGCAAGCCTGGAACAATCCCCCTGATTCTCACGCCTGGAATCAAGGCAGCATCCTGCCTTCAGGCCACAGCCAGCACACCTCTTGCGCCAAATGTTTCAGCTTGACGCTTTTGGGAGAATGCCTGGTTGCAGCCCACGGCTTCCAGGCTGGCGGGGCTCGATCTATGCGTATCCAGGACAAAAAAGCTCCCTCCACTCCACCACTGGTGGAAGGGAGGGAGCATAAGGCTTAGACACGCAGCAACGCTGCGCTCAAGCTTCTTCTTACCGGCCCAACAGGCTGGGCAGGTTCTTGTTCGGTCTGGCCGGGCAGGCGCCATTGGACAGCGTCCACGGCGAAGCCAGCTGGAACGCGAACTGGGCATTGTAGGTCGTTCCATACAGGTCGAACGTGTGGCCGGATTGCTTGAAGGTGAAGCCAGCCGTGTAGGAGAAGGGAACGCCAGCATAGACCGGCCTGGTGGAGATCGGTGCCGTGCCTTCTACTTTTCCCCAGACGCTGGAAGTCGTCCAATCACCGAGGCAGACCCAGTCCCAGGCGCCGTAAATGATCTTGCCCTGGTTCCCGCCCACGTTGGCGATATTGACGTTGATCGTGTCGCAGAAGTTTGTAAAGTGGACGCATTGGCTAGCCTGACTCTGCGGTACGACCGCTACAGCCAGTGCCAGAACCAACATACAAAGCGCGAACTTCTTCATGTAGTTTCCTCCTTGGAGTGTGTACACTGAGTGAGTAACGGCGAGTGGCTCCGGCGGATCACCCACCTCACCCCGGGCAGGTTTCCGCGCCCAGCGGGCGTTTTCGTCACCGCCTCCGGGCGGACGGAATATACTAATAGCCAGACGCGATGTCAACACATTTACTAAGATTGTTGAACAGTACCGACAAGATTCCTACGCGCTGAGTCGCAATAGGGTAGAAAGATCAGGGTGAAAAGTCATCATTTCCACAAGCCCTGCGGCAACGCCCTCAGAGAACTCCGCGCCAACTACATCTGCGGGAGTCCCCGGTCCAAGGGCGCAATCCAATTCACCCTGGTCTGCACGCTTTTTCACAGCCAAACTCTGTCGAAGGGCAAGGAATCCAGCGGATGCCACACGTCGCGCTGAGCCTTAGTTTGTGAGTCAGGACTTCGGGGCCAACTGAGAAGCTCTGGTTCGTTCCCGACTGGCTTCGTCGCTGCGGCCCAGATGGGCATACACTTCCGCCAACGCGGAATGCAGGCCTGCGAATTGTGGCAAGCGTCCGGAGGCGATTTCCAAATGCACCGCCGCTGTCTTGAAGTCCCCAGTCTTCATCAAGCTGAGACCCATTTCGTAGTGGGCCCAGGCAGAATCCGGCTGTAATGCGATGGCCTTGCGCAGGTATCCGATGGCTTCGGAATATTGTTGCTGCTGCGCCAAGGCGGCCCCCAAGCCATACTCCGCAAGGTAAACGTTCGGCTGTGTCCCCAGCACCTGGCGGAGGACAGGCTGCGCCTTTTCCGGCTTGCCGCCTTGGAGGTCAAGAAGCGCGGCCAGTGTCTTGTCGACAATCGCAATAACGTCTTTTGGGTCGGTTCCTTCCACTGCAGCACTCACGTTCCCTCCCGATTTCTGCATCCCGACATATCCCAGGGAGGCCAACTTCTGCATCTCGCTCGAGGTGAGTCCGGAACTGGCTGCGCTTCCAGCATCCTTTCCGAAATGGCTGTCGAAGGCTTGTAACTGGGAAGCGATGGTTTCAAGCGTGGCCTTGGCACTCTGCGCAAGGTTCCGGGTCGCATTGGGGTCGGCGGAGAGATCGTAGAGTTCAGGTTTGGGGGCACGGATGTAAAGATACTTCCCCACTCGCCAGGACTCGAGCGGACTGCATCCGAAACCCTGGTGGGGGAGGTCGCTGCGCGCGTAGGCTGGCTGGTCGGTCTGAGAGCTAGCCTGGGCGATACGCAGCAACGACTGGCCCTGCATCTGGGAGGGAACCGCAATGCCCGCGGCCTCCAGTACGGTTGGAGCAACATCCAGCAGGCGGGCGCGGTTGTTGATCCGCTTCCCCGCCATCCGGTTCTGGGGCAATTTCAGAACTAGCGGGACACGGATGGTCTCGTCATAAAGGAAGATACCGTGCGTGTCTTCTCCGTGAGCGCCTAGACTCTCGCCATGGTCGGAGGCGACCACGATCAGCGCGTCATCATAGAGTTTCTGGGTGCGAAGAATGCCGACCAGCTTCCCGACCGCTGCATCGGTCGTGGCTATCGCGCGGTTGTACGAGGTGTAGGGCGCGTGAGGATCCTGCAAGTGCACCCACAGAAAGAAAGGCCGTTGGCGATTGCTGGCCAGCCACTTCGTGGCCCGAGCAACAACCTGATCGCCGTTGCGTTCGACAGACTGGTAGCGGTCTTCGCCGCGTTGTGGCTGGTGAAAGCCGGCATCGTATGCATCGAAGCCCCGGTCATAGTTCTGGAACGGGCCGTTCCGAGGATCCAGCAGGATGGATCCCACGAACGCGCCCGTGCGGTAACCACGGGTATGAAGCAAATCTGGGAGATAGGGGACCGTCCCCGCCAGCGGCACACCCAATTCGCTGGCGCGGTGGGTCTGGGGATAAGTACCCGTGAGGATGGTCGCCTGGGAGGCGACGGTGAGAGGTGCCTGGGCGTACGCCTGTCCAAAGACAATTCCCTGGCGTGCGACGCCGTCCAGTTGTGGAGTCAGGCCGCTCTTCGATCCCAGAAAGCCCATCCGGTCAGCCCGCGTGGAGTCCAGCGTGATCAGTATGATGTTTGGCTTGCTGTCAGCCGAAGAGCTGACCGGAGAGAGAGCTAAGCCTAGAATGCCGAGAAGAAGCCACCAAACCGAGCGCTGCAACATGAACAGAAGTCTAATACTTGGCGACACTGTTCGGATAGGGTAAGGTGAGCGACGATTTGCTTGACCTTCTCGTCCGAAGGGTGCGAAAATGCACCCTGGTTGTTCACTTGGTTACTCCCCTGTTGCATTCCGATGTCCTTATATCCTGTCTGTACTTCTGCAAGACGAAAGTTATTACTTTCGACAAGGGCTGCCGAGGATTGAGTCTCTGAAAAAACTAGCCTGGATACTGTGCATTTTGCCGCTCTTGGCGGTGGTGGGGGTGCTACCTTCCTGCGAGCGCGCCCGCGGGGAGTGGCGTGGCGGCCAGCGCCTCGTTATCCTGGGCATTGACGGCATGGATCCCCAGCTACTTGAGCAATTCATGCGCGAAGGGAAGATGCCGAATTTCGCCAAACTGGCGGCCGAGGGAGACTTCCGTCCCCTTACTACCAGCATCCCGCCGCAAAGCCCGGTAGCCTGGTCCAACCTTATTACGGGCATGAATGCGGGCGGGCATGGCATCTTTGATTTCATTCATCGCGACCCGAAAACCCTCGAACTGTATTTTTCGGCTTCACGAGTTGAAGGACCGAAGCACGCAGTCCACCTTGGTAGTTGGGTGATCCCTCTGGGCGGAGGTAGCGCGGAACAACTGCGCAAGGGGAAAGCCTTCTGGCAGGTATTGGACCAACACGGAATCCCAAACACAATTTTTCGGATTCCCGCCAACTTCCCTCCGGCCCCGGCGAAGGGAAGGACGCTTTCCGGCATGGGGACCCCTGATCTGCGCGGGACCTACGGAACTTTTTCTTTCTACACTGACGATGCTACGGCAACTCCGGGTGCAGTAGAGGGCGGGCAAGTGATTCCGGTGCAGGTGGAGAACTCACGTGTGGTCGCCAACCTGATCGGGCCCGACAATACTTTCAAGAAGGGGTCCGCACCGGCCACCGAACCGTTCGAAGTCGCCGTTGATCCCCTGGAGCCGGCCGCGAAGATTACAGTACAAGGTCAGGAGTTCATCCTGCGCGAAGGAGAGTGGAGCGACTGGGTACGGGTCGAGTTCCAGTTGATTCCTTTCTTCGGGAACGTCCGAGGAATGTGCCGCTTTTATTTGAAGCAAACGCATCCCCGCTTTCAACTCTACGTCTCGCCGATCAACATTGACCCCGCTGATCCCGCGCTGCCGATTTCGACACCCTCGAGTTACTCCCGGCTTCTTTCTGATGAAGCCGGGGAGTTTTATACCCAGGGAATCGCCGAGGACACGAAGGCCCTTTCCGATGGCGTGCTCGACGACAAGGAATATCTGGAGCAAGCCCGGACCGTGCTGGCCGAGCATCGCCGGATTTTCGATGCTGAGTTCCCCAAGTTCACCCAGGGCGTCTTCTTTTTCTATTTTTCCAGTCTTGATCTGAACTCGCACATGCTGTGGCGGCTGACGGATCCAAAGCACCCGGAATACGATGCCACTCTCGCTGCCCAGAACGGCTCGGCTCTAGAAGACTTCTATCAGCAGATGGACCAGGTGCTCGGGGAAGTGTTGCCCAAGTTAGACGACCACACCACCTTGCTGGTGCTCTCCGATCACGGATTCGGGCCCTATTACCGGTCCTTCAATCTGAATACATGGTTGCTGAACAACGGATACATCAAGATGAAAGCCGATGCCAATCCCGATTCCAGTGAACCCCTTGCCAACGTGGATTGGAGCCACACGCGCGCCTACGGACTCGGGCTGAACGGGCTCTACCTCAACCAGCGAGGCCGTGAGCCCAATGGAATCGTTGAACCTGGGGCCGCGGCCGATATCTTAGAGCGGGAAATTCGGGAGAAGTTGCTGGCTGTGAAAGACCCGAAAACCGGTTTGCCCGTGATCACCCACGTCGATCTGGCCAGCGAGGCTTACCAGGGACCGTATGCGAGGTCAGGGCCCGACATGCTTGTCGGCTACAACCGCGGATACCGGGCGGGCTGGAAGACGATCTTGGGCGCATTTCCGCCCGAGGAACTGGAAGACAACACCAATGCCTGGAGCGGAGATCACTGCATCGATTACCGGCTGGTCCCGGGTGTGCTGCTCAGCAACCGGAAGATTGCGGCCGAGGCGCCGGCTCTCACTGACATTGCACCGACGATTTTGGCAGAGTTTGGAATCGCCAAGGAAAAGGGTATGATGGGTCAATCGGTATTTGAGTCCGGCCGTACCCCCCACTAAACTCGTAAGAATAGAGCGCGAGGAGTTCGATGTTTGGCTCTCACAAAGTGAAGATTGAAGGCGAACTGCTGGATAAAGTGAAGAAGTGTGCCGAGGCGTGTGGCTACAGCTCGGTGGACGAATTCGTAGTCCATGCCCTAGAGAAGGAAGTAAACAAGGTGTTGCCGCCGAGTGAGGGGGGCGCAACGTCGAAGGAACTCATCAAGAAGCGGCTGCAGGGGCTGGGATATATCGAGTAATGTTGCATACCCTGGCCACAACAGTGCCTTCTCTGCGCGCTCCCATGGGCTTTTTGAGCTTCAATGTGCCGGCCTTGATCGTCTTCCTGATTTCGCTGGTAATCGGGTTGCTGATGGTGATGGTGTTTGGCTACACCTCCGATCAGAAGGCAATCCACATCGCGAAGGAGCATCTTAAGGCGCACCTGCTGGCATTGCGGCTTTATCAGGACCAGATTCCGGTGGTCATGCGGTCGTATGGACGTATTCTGTTGGCAACCGGACGCTATCTGCGACTGGCATTCAAACCGTTGCTGTTTGTGATTCTCCCCTTGACCATTCTTGTTGTACAACTCGATCGGTACCTGGGTTCGATGCCTCTGGAACCGGGACAACCGTTTCTGGTGAAAGCGCGCGTGGCCAATCCGGAATTGCTGAATGAGGCGTCGCTCCAGTTGCCCAGCGGACTGGCGACCACCTCCCCCGCCGTGCACGTGCCTGCCGCAAACGAAGTTGCCTGGCGAGTGGTAGCGGAAAAGGACGGTGATTACGAGGTGAATGTGCAAGCTTCTGACCAGACCCTCATGAAGCGCGTGGTGGTAGCTTCCGGCTTGGCGCGCCTGTCTTCCGTCCGCTTGCGGGGGCAATTCTGGGAACGCATGTTCGTTTCCGGAGAGCCGGCGCTGCCGGAGAACAGTCCCATCCAGGCAATCGAGGTGCAGTACCCTTCGCGCAACATCGCCTTCGCCGGGTTGGAATGGAACTGGATCTGGTTGTTCTTTGTGTTGTCGATGGGGGCAGGCTTCCTTTTCAAGAGTGTTCTGGGGATCGAGATATGAAGTGGCGCGGCACAACTGAGCGCAGGCGGCTCCTGATATGCCTGGCCGTTTTTGGGATCGTTTTGCTCTGCCCTCTGCGCAGTTATGCATACGCCGGGCCAGGCGCTGGTTTCGCCGTACTGTCCTCGTTCTGGACGATCTTCATTGCGTTTCTGTATTCGGTATACGCCTTTTTTGCCTGGCCGTTCCGGCAGTTGTTTCGCATGTTTCGCCAACGCAAAGCTTACGGCAAAGCGCAGGTCAAGCGGGCGGTGATTCTGGGCTTTGATGGCATGGACCCGGAATTGACCGACCGCTTCATCGCAGAAGGGAAGCTCCCGAACCTTGCCAAGCTGCGCGAGCAGGGAACCTTTCGAAAGCTGCGAACCACATATCCAGCCATTTCCCCCGTTGCCTGGTCAACCTTTATGACCGGGGTCAATCCTGGCAAACACAATATCTACGATTTTCTGGCGAGAGACCTCAGCAACTACCTGCCGTTTCTGTCGTCGGCGGAAATCAAGGGACCGAAGCGCAGCCTGAAGATCGGCAAGTACACCATTCCCCTCGGCGGCGCCCAGGTCAAAGGCATGCGGCGCGGCATTCCTTTCTGGCATTGGCTGGGCGATGCCGGCATTTTCTGTTCCGTGATCCGCGTGCCGGTGACGTTTCCGCCGGAGAAATTTCCCGGCGTGCTGCTTTCCGGCATGTGCGTTCCCGACCTGAAGGGAAGCCAGGGAACATTTTGCCTGTGCACCACCCGCATGAGTGGAGAGAAGTTTCGCGAAGGGGGAGTACGCGTGCCGATTGAGCGGAATGGCTCGGGGTATCGTTCCTATGTCCCCGGTCCGGAAGATCCGCTCGGCCGCAGCGCGGAATTGCGGGTCGGGTTCGAAATTCGCACGAACGGTACCGCAAATCAGGCTCAACTCACGGTCGACGGAGAAACGATCCCACTCAAGCTGGGCGAATACTCGGAGTGGATTCCGGTAAAGTTCAAGTCCGCGATGGGCCTGGGAGCGCACGGCATCTGCCGGTTCTATCTCAAGGAGCTTTCGCCCGAGGTGGAGGTTTACGTCACGCCGGTGAACATCGATCCCAGCCAGCCGGACCTACCCATCTCGCACCCCGTCACTTATTCCATCTACCTGGCAAAGCTTTTTGGACCCTATGCGACGCTTGGGCTTGCGGAAGACACCTGGGCCCTGAACGAGAAAGTGTTGGATGACGACGCTTTCCTGGCGCAATGCTATGCCAATCACGACGATCGTGAGCGGATGTTGTTCGACGCCCTGGAAAAGACCCGGCAGGGTCTTTGCGCTTGTGTTTTCGATACCACCGACCGCGTGCAGCACATGTTCTGGCGTTACCTCGAAGAAGACCATCCAGCGGCGCGCGACGTGCCTCGCAATCAGCGCCCCAACATTATTCAGGATCTTTATTGCCGCATGGACGAGCTGATCGGGCGCGTCATGAAGCAGGTTGACGATGAAACCCTGCTGATGATCGTCTCCGACCATGGCTTCAAGTCGTTCGCCCGCTGCTTCAATTTGAATGCCTGGCTGCATCAGAACGGTTACTTGGCGCTCAAGGCGGGAAAAACCGAGAGCGGCGACTGGTTTGAGGATGTGGACTGGTCAAAGACCCGCGCGTACACCATGGGGCTCAACGGCCTGTACCTGAATCTCAAAGGACGCGAGCGCGAAGGCGTAATCGAAGCGGGCGCCGA
>Ga0335084_10007460_pt1 | contig 10878 bp, 7 predicted proteins | sample Lox_Sample_44_FD_206721 | JGI IMG/M metagenome (GOLD analysis project Ga0335084, IMG submission 206721) | Soil microbial communities from Loxahatchee National Wildlife Refuge, Florida, United States - Lox_Sample_4.4 | ecosystem: Environmental > Terrestrial > Soil > Wetlands | place: USA: Florida...
GAGCTGCTCCGCGCCTTGGACTATGGCGTCTGGCGCAACGACGACCTGCCTGCGTTCGGCGACTACGCCCACGTGGTCGAGGAACGGCTGAAATCCGCGAAGGCGGTCGTCGTCGTTTGGTCTGCCGAAGCCGTGAACTCTTCGTGGGTGAGAGCGGAGGCCGACTTGGCGCGGCAATCGGGGACCTTGGTCCAACTGAGTCTCGACGGCACCGTTCCACCTCAGCCGTTCGACCGCATCCAGTGCGCACAGCTGGTGGGCTGGAGCGGAGATTTGCATGCGCCGGACTGGCGCAACGTAGTCGAGAGCATTGCAGGCCTGTTGAGTGGAGCAGGCGCTCGGCACTAGCGTTTGGCTGGTCGATGTGCTTCGGCGCTCGGATCGGCTTTGTCGACGTAGCCCGGATCTGGGTTCTCGTCGACGATTTTACATCCGTCGCGCCAGCATAAATCGGTTGGGGCTCGTGCTCGCGCAGCGAACGTCGTCGAGCCGAACGGGTACGAGGATCTTTCGCTCCATCGCCTCGAACATGTTGACTATCTGACCTGAGGCGTAGTCTCGAAGTCGGTTCCGAACGCTTCCTTTACCGTTTCGCCCTGCCATACCGACATAGACGATCCCGTCCTGGTCAGCGATCACGTATACGCCAGGCTCGTTCGGAACCAAACCAGTCGACGCTCGCGAAAGCGATGGGGTCTGAGAGTGGAATCCCTCGGTCGACGCCCTCATGGGCCGCGCCGGTTGCTGCAGTCCCCTTGAAGCCGTGGCGAGGTGGGCTGGATTAAATCGTGATCCGATTGGTCGACGGGAGGCACGAAGAACCGAAACCCGCGCCGACGCACTGCTGGCGTCCGGAATGGAATGAACAACCGCCCACGCTTCAAGTATCCGGCGAAGCCGATCCGGCGATTTCCCATCCCTATGTTCGAGAGTATTGCGGCGTGGTTGCTTACGTCGACAAACGCGACCGCATGTGTGGCTCCGCGAGAAATGCAATACGCATCGGTAAACGGGTTGTAGTAGCGGCGCAGATGTGCGCCGCGAAATTGGGGGAGTGTGAATCCCTTGTAGGCATATCGATCATGCTCGCCAAAATCGACGTACACACCATCGGAGTCGTGGGTCGGCGTAAACGCCATCCAGCAATACGAGACGATCTCGCCTTTATGGAGCACCGCTTCGCATACATCGCCTTTGGCTAATGCGCGCCGCACAAATGCTTCAGGCATTCCCAATTCAGGACGCTTCGTCAACACTAACAATTCTTCAATGTCGCGCGCTTCGTATATGCGACCGGAGAACTCAGGTAGGTCCGGTTCGGAATCCGGCGGTGAAAGCGGCCTCGCGTAGATCCCGTAGATGCGAATACCCAGCCACCGACGCAGATGGTGGAAACCTATGCGGCGGCCTTCCGATCGCAACTTCGATCGTTCGCGATCACTGGCTTCCTTCGGATCCATGGCCGATCCCTAATGTTCGTCTTCCCTGCCGTGCCAGGCGCGCTTCAGTCCTTCCAGAAACCTTTGAACCGATCAGGTGCGATCTCGGTATAGACGACGGTGCTGGAGATCGAACTGTGTCCCATGTACTGCTGGATCGAGCGCGTATCGATGCCCTTGTTGGCCAGTCGGAAGCCGCAGCCATGGCGGAGCATGTGCGGATGGATCGGCATCCTGAGGCCTTCTCCTGCGCGGGTGAGCATCTTGCGCACGTTGGACGGTGTCATCGGGCCGCCACGCTCTGACACGAAGAGGTGCGGGGTATCGGGATACTCGCGCTTCAGACGCCGTAGTGCGCGGATCTCGCGCCCTGAAAGCGGGTGCGTACCGTCGCGGCCATTCTTCAGTCGGTTGATGTGTATGTAGCCCTTACCGAGGTCGATGGCGTCCCAGCGAAGCGAGACCAACTCGCTGACGCGCAGGGCGTGGCGATAGGCGATCAGGATCAGAGTGGCGTCGCGGTGTCCATGCCGGCCGACCTTCTCGGCGGCCTTCATCAACTTCTCGATCTCGGGCTCGGTCAGGTACTCGCGCGACCGCAACTCGGCGTTGGTTCGCCTCCGCGGCGGTAACTTTCCCATTTTCTGACGTTGGCGGAGTGCGACGACTTTGGCTGTAGAGCGCGGCATGACTGGACTCCTATGGGATGGCTTTCCCGATAACCGACATTTTAGGGAAAGATTACCAGATTGGGAAGTCATGTCTCGTATCTCTGGGCCCCGGTGCGCCAACAGCTTGTCGAAGCGATTTAGCAAATGCCACGAGAGGGCGCGAGGGAAACAGCGACAACGTTCGCTCACGGCGGACCATTAGAACTCACCCTCTCGCTATGGCTCAGCCTTCCAGAGCGCACCAATGGCACGTGCGTAGCCGGCGGCCACCTTTTCGCCCGACAAGTGCCGAACTGTGGCGACGATCGAGTCGAGCGTGAGCTCAGGGTAGAGACGGCGAACCTCCTCTATCTCCACTTGAGCCTCGTCGGTCCGATGAAGCTCGACGAGAGACATGGCCAGCCTGAGGCGCGGAAAAAAACTGAGCGGATCAAGGCGCACCGACTCGCGCAGCTTCGACACTGCCGTTTCGAGATCACCTTGCCTCGCGAATGCGATTCCCTGGTAGAACAGCCAGAACGCACGGCTCGGGATGAACGGATCGCGACGTAGAACGTCATCCAACAAGGCGACACCGCGCGCAGGGTCTTTGGCAGACGCGATCAAGCCATGGCCCAGGTAGGCGGCGGCCCACGTCGAATGCGGATCACGTCGCACCGCTCGTTCGCAGAGCAGAATCCCTTCCTCGTACCGACCGCATATAGAGAACGCAAAGCCGGCGGTCCGGAGCACCGCGTTGTCGTCCGGCGCTCGCTGCGCCGCCTCGCGCGCCAACGCGCAGGCCGCATCTCTCATCTCTGCCTTCTCGTCCGGCTTCGCGACAGTGTTGGACCACGATCCGATGACTTCTGCCTTCCAAGCGACCAACCACACGTTCTCCGGCGCGGACTCGATGGCGGCGTCGACCTCCGCCAGAGATTTGCGAAAGTTCTCCGCGGTTCCTTCGAAATCTCGTGTCCAGCTGGTTTCGAACCGTCTGTTCATTCGCCAGCGCGCAATGTCGGATCGATCCGACACGGTGTGCCGCGTGATCTCTCGCTCCAGAATCTTTGCGTTGGTCGCCGAGCCAACCTGCGCGATCAGATCGTCCTGGATCTCGAACAGTTGGTCCGCTGCTCGGTCGTACTTCTCTGCCCACACATGCGTCCCCGACTCGGTCTCGGTCAGCTGTGCCGTGATTCGCAGAGCGCCTTCCTTGAATCGCCTGATGCTGCCTTCGAGAACGTACGAGACACCGAGTTCACCACCCACCTGGCGCACGTCGACCGCGCGGCCCTTGTAGCTGAAGCTCGAATTGCGGGCGATCACGAACATGTCGAACGTCTTCGACAACGACGTGATGAGGTCTTCGGTCATGCCGTCGGCGATGAACTCGCCTTCGGGATCCGACGACATGTTGGTGAACGGCAGCACCGCGAGCGAAGGTCGGTCGAGGACTCGTTCAGGATCAGCCTGCAGCGTCCCCATGATGAACGCCGCAATGCCGCCGATCAGCCTTTTGTACGCCTCCGGATCACGCCGCTCGGGCCATCCCACAAGATCCACGGTCTGAATGCGGCGAAACGCCATCGGCGGGCGAACGTCGTCGAGGCGAACCGGAACGAGGATCTTCCGTTCCATCGCCTCGAGCGCTTCGCTGCGAACCCAATCCGCGTCAATCGAACGCCGCGTCCACACAACCACCACGCAGCGCGCCGCTTGGATTTGCTCTTCAATGACCGAATCGAAGTGCTGGCCCGCGTCGATGTTCCGATCCCACCAGACACTCCAGCCCTGGCGTTCGAACGCCTCAACGAGCGCGGCCACGCGCTCGCGGTCTTCGGATGCATACGATAAGAAGATGTCGGCCATCCGTTTCCCTCGGATGAACGATACCGAGTCTACAGCCCTGGCAACGGCGACTTAAGCGGCGAGTTCCCTAGTCCTTTGGTTGCGCGACCTTGCGCATTCCCCTCAACCGCCAACCTTCGGTTCTCTGTCGCAACGCGTGCGAAAGTCGCACCGCGAACCGTCTTCACGTTTGCGCAGCGCCGCACCTGGAGGCACGCAGTCCAGACAGCGCCGACCGTTACCTCACATCCGTCGATTGCTAAGACCCTAGGGCATCCCCCCTTCACGCGATCGCATCGACGCAGGGGCAGCCGCTTATCCTCGCGAGAGAAAATAGAAGCGACAGGAGGATCGCCAACAATTGCGTTCAGCCGCGGTAGGCCAGCTACTCCGGCAACTTCATCTTGCGCAGGAATGCCTTGTAGCGGGGGTCATCCGCTAGATTTTTCAGTAGAGGCTCGCCGACGATTTGAAGCATAGCTTCCTTCTGCTGGTAGGCGCGTTCGAGCCATTGCAGAGCAAGATCGTGATCGTCGCGATAGGCGTAGTTGAGCGCGATAGCGTATGCACACCTGTCGGCGCATTGCGCAATGAGCGCCTGCAACGCCGCGTCCGCCTCCGCCATCCGGCCGTTTGCCTGCAACACGATCGGGAGGAACGCCGGTCGAGTCCGCTCAACGTCCTGCTGCACCATGGCAAGCGCGGCCTCCGGTTTCCCCTGCAGCAGCAGCGCGCCGCCAATGTCCACGTGAACGAACATCGAGTCTGGCGCGACCTCGAGCTCCCTTCGGTACATCGCTTCGGCTTCGGCATATCGACCCGTCAAGTAATAGACGTCTCCGAGGCTTTTGATCGCGAGGCGGTTGAGCGGATCACGGGCGAGTGCCGCGCGATATTGACGTTCCGCGTCGTCCCAGCGCCCGAGCGCCAAAGAGACCATTCCGGCGGCCCGCAACGCATACGGATTCGTTGGATCAATGGCAAGCGCACGCTGCACTTCGGCTTGGGCCGCCGCCCAGTCCCAGTTCAGCGCGAAGACCCACGCGATCTGGGAATGTGCCTCCGCAAGATCCGGACTCACCTGCAACGCGCGCTGTGCCTGCTGCCGTGCGCGTTCATAGCCTTCCGCCGGGTCCAGCATGCCACTCATCGTCTTCGCCAAGGCGTTTGCCGCGAGCGCCCGCTGCGCCATGCCATAGCTCGGGTCGAGTTTGATGGCTTGGTCCAAGTATTTCTCTGTGGCGTCCATGGACGACTCGGTCAACTGGTTATAGGAACTCAAGGCCCGCAGGTACAACTGATACGCCTCGAGGTTCTCCGTGCCGCCCTTCCGGCGACTCAACTCTCCACCCATCAGTTTGATCTGCAGCGCCTGCACGACCGCGTTGGCGATGTCGTCCTGCACCTTGAACACGTCGCGCAGTTCGCGATCGTAGGTCTCCGACCACAGGTGATAACCGTTGTCGGCGCGCACGAGTTGCGCCGTCACGCGCAGGTGATCGCCCGAGCGTCGGATGCTGCCTTCGAGGACGTTGACGACGCCGAGCTCGCGCGCGATGTCGGGGACCTTCGTCGGCTTGCCTTTGAAGTAGAACGAAGAGGTCCGCGCCGGCACGAGCAGATCGGGAACCTGGGCAAGCAGGTTCAGGATCTCTTCGGCCATCCCGTCCGCGAGATACTCTTGGTCGTGCTTCTCGCTCATGTCCGTGAACGGCAGGACGGCGATGGACTTCTCCGGAATCGCGGTCGCAGCTGGGGCGATCGTCGGCGTTCCTGCCGCAACGGGTTGCTCGGTTGCGACCGGCTTCGACGGCCAGAACCTTTCGACGCCGAAGTAGGCGAGCGCAAGCGCGAGGACAGCGACGACGCCGACGACGATCCTTGGCCCACGCCAACGGCTGCGCTTTGGCGCAGCGGTCGGGACCGCGCGCGGCGCGTCCGTCGGCAGACGGTCAACGAAATCTCGCGCCGAATCCACCAGCGCCGCAAAAGCCCCTACCGTTGGATCACCGTTCCAACCCCTGAAATCCAACGACTGTGCCTGGCGGAATCCGAGCGGCGGCTGAACGCCATCGAGTCGCAGCGGTATCAGCTTGTTCTCGTCGCGCGCCTGTTGCGCCTCGTCGCGTACCCACTTCGAATCGAGCGAGGCGGCGGACCACAACACTACAACGACCTTAGCCGCATTGAGTTGACGCTCGATTTCGGTCGAGAAGTCCACTCCGCCGTGGATGTGGCGATCCCACCACACCGAATAGCCTGCGTCCTCCAGCCCCCGCGATATTTTCTCGGCGGTCGCGCGGTCTTCACTGACGTAGGAGATAAACACGTCGGCCACGGGTGGCTCCCGATGACGCTCAGTCGCCAGAGGTCGTCCCGGCGCGCCAGCAAAAATAGCATGGCGTCGGCAAGACCGTTGCGTCGACCTGATCTGAGGCGCGTAGCGGACATCGGATACTCCTTGCCCGATCTGAGATGGGCTCGGTACTGTTCGATGCTCCGATCGCGTCGGCCACGTCGAATATGTCCGACATCTTCATCTCGTACGCGCATTCCACCACCGCGGCTCAGGCACAGGCCATTGCGGACGCATTGCGCACGCTCGGGTATGACGTTTGGCTGGACGACGAACTTCCAGCGCATCGTAGGTATGAGCATGTGATCAAAGAACAGATACGCGCGGCAAAGGCCGTGGTCGTGATCTGGTCTGCCGAAGCGGCGGAGTCGGACTGGGTGCGATCGGAAGCCAACCAGGCGCGTGAGGCGCGCAAGCTCGTTCAACTGACCATCGACAACGCACCTCTACCGATGCCGTTCGATCAGATCCATTGCGCGGACATGCGCGGCTGGAACGGCGATACAAGTGCAGCCGGATGGGCAAAGGTCATTGGCAGCATTGCAGATCTGTTGGGGACCGCGATGCCAGATGCCCATCGTGTCCGGGCCTCTGCCCCAGTCGCCAGACCCATCGAGCCACTGCTTGCGGTCCTTGCCTTCGACAATCTCTCCAGCGACCCCGACATGGCCTACTTCTCGGACGGCGTGTCGGAGGAGATCCAGCAGACCTTGGCCCGCGGTAGCTCACTGAAAATCATCGGTCGCGCGTCAAGTTTCCAATTTCGCGGCGCCGCCAAGGCGGCAAGTAACGTCGCAATGGAATTGAAGGCAACTCATGTGCTCGATGGGTCAATACGCCGCAGCGGCAACAAGGTACGCATTGCTACCCAGCTCATCGAATGCGCCAGCCAAACGACCCTATGGTCGAACCGTTTCGACAGAGAACTGTCCGACATCTTCGCTCTTCAAGATCAGATCGCGGAGGCAGTTGCCAGCTCGCTCAAGACCGCGTTTTCGCCTGTGGCAGAGCTAGAGACGATCGATCCGGCAGTATTCGAGCTGTTTCTTCGCGCGCGCGACCTCTCGTTTCGACCATCGAGAGCGAGGGACTGCATCGAACTGTTAGAACGCGTAGTAGGATTGGCCCCGAAATTCGCTCGCGGGTGGGCCGAGCTAGCGCACGCCCGCGCCTTACTGCTCTCTTTCACGGACACAAGCCCCGGGTACGAGGCAAAGCGCGCGGGGGTGGTCGAGGCTGCAGAGACCGCGCTTCGATTAGATCCGCGTCTTGGATCGGCCTACGCGGCCTTGAGTACCCTCAAACCGTTTGGCGCATATCGCGAGCGAGAGGCGTTAATTGAGCGTGCGCTATCGATGGCGCCGCGCGATCCACGAAGCCTCACCTCAATGGGGAGCTTATACACCGATGTTGGGCGGCTTCAGGAGGCATTAAGTCTTCTCCGTAGCGCGTATCAGCTGGATCCGCTCTTCGTTACGGCAGCGCAATGGTACATGACGACGCTGGGTTTCGTCGGTGACTATGCCGAATACGCGAGGTTGGGTGACACCTTGCGCAAACGGTGGCCGGACCGAGTTTCATTAATAATGAGCCCAGCCGCCCTCGCCGCTCACTACGGGGATTGGGCTCGGTTCGATGCGCTGTTGAAGTACGCGGAGGAAGCAGGATATATGGCCGACCGCGTGGTGCGTGGTTTTTTCAGGTTCGGGCGAGCGATACGCGGTCATGACGATGCGCTCACATCAAGAGTGCACCAACTGATCAACGACCAGCTGGCTCGTACCGGAACCGTCCAGCTTCAAAACTTGGTCACCGCGACGCGCCTTGGCTTGAAGGAAGAGGTCTTCTCGGCGATAGAAAAGGCGTCGTTTGCGCACGTCTTCGAGGAGAGCGGGCCTTTACCTGCAGGTGGGTTTGCGCCCGGCGCAATTTTCGACACAGGCCTGAACCGGGAACTGATGAACGACATTCGTTTTGTTGGCCTGTGCGCCAAGCTGGGCCTGTGCGACTACTGGGTACAGACCGAACGCTGGCCAGACTGCGCCGACGTCGTCGCGCCCTACTATGACTTCAAAAGCGAAGCGCGGCGGCTGGTGGCTGAAAGGTCGTCAACGGAGCGGCACAGTTAGGCAGATCCAACCCCGTATGTCCGACATCTTCATCTCGTACGCCCGTTCCACCTCCGCGGCTCAAGCACAGGCCATGGCGAACGCATTGCGCGCGTTGGGATATGACGTGTGGTTCGACGAAGCGCTGCCTGCGCACCGCGACTTTGGCGATGTGCTTGCAGAACACCTGCGTACCGCCAAGGCCGTGGTCGTGATCTGGTCTAACGAGGCGGTTAAGTCGCAATGGGTGCGATCGGAGGCAAATCGGGCGCGCGAGGCTGGGAAGCTCGTTCAACTCGTCATCGATGACGCCGTATTACCGATGCCGTTCGATCAGATCCATTGTGCGGACATGAAGGGCTGGAGGGGCGATACCGCAGTACCAGGCTGGAAGAAGGTCGTCGCAAGCATTGCCGATCTACTCGGCGCTCCAAATTTCGCGACCATTGGGAACGCGCAGACCTCGACGCTACCCATCCGCAAGAACTCCATCTGCGTGTTGCCGTTCGTCAACATGAGCGGCGATGCCGAGCAAGAGTATTTCAGTGACGGCATCAGCGAAGACATCATCACCGACCTGAGTAAGGTGTCGGCGCTGTTTGTCATCGCGCGTAACACAGCGTTCACCTTCAAGGCGAAAAGCGTCGATGTGGCACAGGTGGCGCGGCAGCTCAACGTGAGCCATGTGCTCGAAGGCAGCGTTCGTAAGGCTGGAGGCAGGGTGCGGATCACCGCGCAGCTCATCGACGGCGTCACTGGCGGACATGTCTGGGCCGAACGTTACGACCGCGACCTCAACGACATCTTCGCGTTGCAGGACGAGATCTCGGAAGCAATCGTCGACGCGTTGAAGCTGAAGCTGCTACCCGAGGAACGGGCAAGCATGGAGCGACGGGGAACGGCCAATCTCGAGGCCTACGATCTGTATCTGCGCGGGACGCGGCCAGCGTTTGCACGAGCCGACAAGCGCGCCCGTATCGCGCTGTTCGAAGCGGCGACGCGCATTGCGCCGGACTACGCCGACGCGTGGGGTGAACTCGCCAAAGCACGTGCATTGGGCCTAGCAGAGCTCAATGAAGACGCCAACGCCGCTTCCGCAGAGGCGGAGCGCGCCCTGGCGCTGGATCCGCACAACATCGCCGCACTCGGAGCGCAGTTCTATCTGGTGCCGTCGTTCGGGCGGTTCGCGGACCAGGACGCATTGCTCACCCGCATGGAGGCAATCGCTCCCAGGAACTCGGACGTCCTCACTCGGCGTGACTACCACCTGAAATGGGTGGGTCGCATACGCGAAGCGATCGACGTCACGCTGCGCGCCTTTGAGTTGAGTCCGCTCGACCCGTTTGTGTTGCACGACCGCGCGCGCCGGCTGTTCGACGGCGGTCGGTACGCGGAGGCACGACGTGGCCTCGAGGACGTTCTGTCGCGCTGGCCCGACCATCGATTCGCCGCATTCAGCCTGTTGCAGCTATGCGTACATTCCCAGGATTGGGCAAAAGTTGATGCGCTGCTGGCGCGATTCCCATTCGGAGACGACGAGAGCGCGCGTGCGGCTCGTTGGTATCCATCGGTGATGCGCGACCGATCCCCGGAGTCGCGACGCAGACCGATCGACCGCGCGCGAAGACGGTTCGAGACGTCCGGAACCGCGAACTTCTTCGTGCTCCAGGTGGCGGCCCAAGCGGGCGACTCCGACGAAGCCCACGCGATCGCCCTCCGCGCCCGGTTCGATCCCTCCGAACGCGGCAACGACGCACCCTACGTCTTCGACGCGATGTTCCCCGAATTTCGTCGCGATCCGCGCTTCGTCAAGCTGTGCGCACGATGCGGTCTCGTCGACTACTGGCTGACGACGCAGCACTGGCCCGACTGCGTCGACGAGGTCGCGCCTTATTACGACTTCAAAGCCGAGTGCGAGAGGGTTGCTGCTGGACCACCACTGCCGCCTGCGAATGAGGCAGGGTCACACTCGTAACCGTTTAGGAAAAGCATCTGGGCACAATCACTTGGCCAACAGGTGGGTCGAGGGGGGTCCCGCTCTCGAACTCGCGCGATGCTACGCTGGCCTCGGTTGGACTTCGTTGGACGGGGACTTGGTGGAGCCAGACGGGATCGAACCGTCGACCTCTTGCATGCCATGCAAGCGCTCTCCCAGCTGAGCTATGGCCCCGAAAACGCGAAGGCTCGCGATGTTAGGCGGCGTCCGGAGGGGTGTCAACCAACGCGCGGTAGTCCTTCTCCCACTGCTTCGTTTGCTTCTTCGACACGCCGCCGAGCACGTCGATCGCATTGCGCATCCGCACGCGCGTGAGGTCCGCACCGAGCACGACCATCGAGTCGTACAGCGGCAACGACACCGGCTGTCCCGAGATCGCGACGAACAACGGAAACAGGAAATCGCGAATCTTGAATTGCATCGCTTCGGCGATCCGCGAGATGCCCGCGTGCAACGTCTCGCGCTGCCAATCCCGAAC
>Ga0335084_10007461_pt1 | contig 10876 bp, 12 predicted proteins | sample Lox_Sample_44_FD_206721 | JGI IMG/M metagenome (GOLD analysis project Ga0335084, IMG submission 206721) | Soil microbial communities from Loxahatchee National Wildlife Refuge, Florida, United States - Lox_Sample_4.4 | ecosystem: Environmental > Terrestrial > Soil > Wetlands | place: USA...
GAGAACAGAAGAGTCAGTCCCAGACACGCCCTGGCCAGACACGCCCCTGACCCGCAAGCGCTCTTGCACCCGGAGCGTCGAGAGAGGCAGTATCCTGCGTCGCGATGTTCCAGCTACGCTCGCCACTCCTACTCCTACTCCTCGCAACCTCCTTGCTGTCGAGCGCTTGCGCCTTCTCGAACATCGACCTCACGCTGCCCACGCGTGGGCTCGAGCATCCCGTGACCGGTGGCAACGGCCGGCAGGTCGTCGTAGTGAGTCCGTTCGCAGACGAGCGCGAGACCAAGTGGCGCTGCGGCATGCAGACCAACGGCTACGACATGGATACCGCAGACGCGGTCTGCCAGGGCGATCCCAACGTGTGGCTCGCGCAGATCCTGGCCAACGAGCTCCGCACGACCGGCTTCACCGTGCTCACGCCCGACGCGCCGCACAAGCCTGGCGCGCTGCGAGTCGAGGGCTCCCTCGCCAAGCTCTTCGTCGAGCCCATCCACGGCTTCTGGACGGGAAGTCTCGAGGCCGACCTGTTCGTGCGCCTGCGCGTGTCGAGCGACACCGGCCTCGAGGCCGACCGCGGCTTCTTCGTGAAAGGCTGGCGAGGTGGTCAGATCGCCTCCGTGACCGGCCCCTACAACATCGCCCTGGACCGCGCGACCCAGCAGACACTCGAGGAGATGGTTCGAGCGATCGTCGAGCTGATGGACAAGTATCCGCAGCTCGGCGACGCGGGCGGCTCGAGCTTCGATCTCACGAATTCGGAGGCCGCGGCGCGATGAAGTCGCTCGTCGTGGCTTGGGTCTGGGTCCTGGCTTCGCTCGGGCTCTCCGCCTGCGCGCACCACCAAGCGGTCCCGCGTGACTTCGGCCGGATCGACAGCGACAAAGGGATCTCGACCAACACCGATCTCGAGTGGACGATCCGGCACGAGCCGAGCAAGGACGCGGCTTCGGAACCTGGCGACAACTTGGGATCTCGAGCGAATCACTTGTTGACGCCCTGAGGTCAGTGATTGAATCGCCGGCGTGGCAGCAGACACGACGGATGCATCCGAAGAGACCTCACTCCAGCTGGCCTGGATCCTCCTTGCAACCTGGGGAGCCAGTACCTTCCTCGTCGTGCTCTTCGCCCTGCAGCTCGGGTGGCGCCCAGCGTTCGCCGGCGCGCTGTGGAGCCTGGCACTCACTGCCGTAGGTGCCGTTCCCGGCTTCCTCTTCGGACTGCCGCGTGTCCACGAGAATGGCGCGGACATCTCTGCGGATGCCGGGAGCTCGGACGCCAAGGCGCCGATCTATCGCCCCCTGGTGAACGACAGCCTGGCGCAGATCTCCGACTGGCTCACGAAGGCGCTGGTCGGGATCTCGCTCGTCGAGCTGGGCACGATCAAGAGCCTCGGCTTGGAGTTGGCCGAGTCGGTCCGCGGCTCGCTCGGCGAGTGCGCTGGGGCGGCCTGTACCGGAGAGGGCGCGAAGGCCGCGGCGGTGGCTCTGGTCATCTTCTATCCGGTCTTTGGATTTCTCGGCATCTACCTGGCCACGCGGCTGTATCTCGGACCGGCGCTCGCATACGCCGAGTCGGGCGTACTGGGACGGCTGCAGAAGATGTTCGAGAAGAAGCTCGCCGACGTATCGCAGACCGCGGCCGTGGTAGCCGCGGCGGCGCGCAATCCAGTGACTGCGCCCGCACGCGAAGGCTACAAGAACGCCCAGGAGATGTGGGAGTCCGATCCCCATGCCGGCTACGCCAACGGACAGAGCGCGGCCAATGGCTACACGTTGTCCGCAGCCATCCAGCCAGCGCCACAGATCGACAACAGAGCGAATTGGATCGATCTACGAGTCACTAGCTCGACTACCGTCCCGTCTCGCACGGGCTCGGTGCGTTTCTTGCTTCACCCTACATTCGCTCGCAACGTCGAGACCGTCCAACTCGTAGACGGCGCTGCACGGCTTCAAATCGTGGCCTGGGGCTACTTCACGGTGGGAGCCCAGGTTCTCGCCCCGGACGGGAGGGAGCTTGCGCGCCTCGAGCTGAACCTGCACGAGATTCCGGGTGGCGTCGCGGCCTTCTACGAGGACTCGGGAGTTGCTTAGCTTTGCCGCAACGGTCGCCTTCCTCGCGCTCTCCGCAAACGCGCTCGCCGATGAAGCGACCGTCCCCGCGGACCCGAACGACTGCGATCGCGAAGTGCGCAGCATTTCGGACTCGGCCGAGGCTGACTCGGACGACTCCGGAACACTGATCCGGTTCGCGCTCGACAACTCACGGGAGGTGTCTCGACTCGAGAGTCTGCGCGCGACACCCCTGGCCTACCCGCCCCAGATCGCCGATCCCGCCCGCTCGCGACTGGATCTCGGGTTCAAAGTGCTGAAGGAAACGCCGCCGAACTGCGGCACTCAAGACGGCTTGGAGGCCTTCTCACAGCGCATCGACAGCATCAAGGCCGACGTCCAGCTCATGTCGAGACTTCAGTTCGAGCAGCCCAAGGAAGCCGCCGGCAAGCTCGACGATCTGCTCGAGCGCTTCAAGGATCGCGCCCGCCTGTGCAGAGACTTCGCCGCTCCTGCGACGGGTCCGCGCGACGAGCTCATCAATGCCGTCTACGACTACTGGGGTTACTCCGACCAGCTCGCTATCGATCAGTTCAAGGAGCACGAGGCCCAGCAGAAGTGCGCGGTGAGACTGATCGATGCCAGAGCAAAACGCGCGCACGCCAATGAAGCGACGCTCTCGGAGCTCGTCTCGCGCGGGCGCTTCATCACGAGCTTCCCCTGGATGATGGCGCTGTTCTTCGGCGGAGTCTCGACCCTCGTCCTGCTGATCCGGCGCTTCGAAACCGAGATTCAGGCAGAGTGGGTCCGTTCGGGCCAGGTGGTGCAGTTCGCGTCGGCTACGCTGCTGATCATCGTGGTCTTCGCGCTTGCGCTGTCGGGCCGAATCGAATCGCAGTCGATCGGCACTCTCCTGGGCGCGCTCTCCGGGTACATTCTGTCTCAGGGAGTGGGAGGCAAGAAGGACACGAAGTGAGGACTCATCGCTTCTGGGTCTCTTGGCTGGCAATCGGCCTCAATGTCGGCTGCGCCTCCATCAGCGAATTCCGGGTCCATCCTCTGGAGGTCTGCGCAGGCGAGGCGGTCTCCGTCCACTGGGACGTGTTCGGCCGGGCGACGCTCAAGAGCTCTCCGGAGCTGCCGGGGACCGGCCCTCAGCCATCCGAGGGAACGCGCTCCTTTCAGGTTCCCCACTCGACCCGCTTCACGTTGAAGGTTTGGAACGTGTTGCGCGACACATCGGCAGACGCCGACGTGAACGTCGAGCCTTTGCAGCCCCTGAGCTACGGCGCCATCGCAAGCTGTGACGCGAACACACGTGTCATTGCTGCCCGCCTCGACCTCGACCAGCAGGTTGGCTCGGGGCTGCGTGTCGGCTCCGTTGCAAATCCTCTGGACCGGGCGCTCGAGATCGAGAAGGATGCGCGCCGCGTTTCACTCGCGCCTGGGGCCAAGAGTGATGCACTGAACGGCCTCGCAGCGCGAGGCGCCTGGCAGCTGGACTCGCGCCTCGCGCAGGGCGAGTCTTGTGACTCGGCGCTTCGCTCATTGAGGCAGCGGCTCGAGTTCACGTTCTACAGACTCTGCACGAGATAGGTCAGATGGCGACGATCAACGACATCGACACCATCGTGATCGTGATGATGGAGAACCGTTCCTTCGACAACGTGCTCGGTCACCTGCATCACCCCGCCTATGGCAATCGCCCAGAGATCCAAGGTCTCGCAGACCCCGCTTCGACCAATCACTACGACAACTTCTATCTGGAAAGGGCGTACAAGCCGTTTGCGGCTCCCGACGGGCCTCTGCCTCATGACTTCCCACACGAGCGCGCGAGCATCGCGACTCAGATCGCCGTCCAGAACGGTCAGGCCACCATGTCTGGCTTCGTCGAGGCCTACGTCGAGGCAACCCACAGCGTGGTCCAAGATCCACCTCCCCTTGGCTTTCTCACGCCGAAGGACGTTCGCATGTCCGGGTTCCTTGCCTCGGAGTATCTGGTCTGCAACTACTGGTATTCGCCGCTCCCCGCAGGGACTCAGCCCAATCGCGCCGTGGCCTTCAGCGGCAACTCGCTCATCGAGGACAACGTCATCGGGATCATTCCCCACGACGAGCTCGTGCTCGACTGGCTCGAACGACACCACGTCTCCTGGCGCGTCTACCACAGCGGTCTGTCGTTCTTCCTGCTCTTCGGCACTGATCACGCGCTCGGCAAGAACTTTCGCAGTGTGCGCGATCTCCCGGCGGATCTTCAGAAGAAGACCGTCCCTCAGGTCATCTTCGTTGAGCCCGAATACGTGGACTCACCGGTGCACATGGGATTCACGCCCAACGACAACCACCCGCCGCTCGCGATCGGCCCCGGAGAGGCCTTCTTGCACATGATCTACTCGGCGCTTGCCAACGTTCCCAAACGCTGGCTACGAACTCTGCTCGTCGTGACTTACGACGAGCACGGCGGCTTTTTCGACCACGTCGAGCCCCACCCGGTCCGGATGGATCCACCGAACGGCGCTCACTACAAGGACGCCTTCACGACGACCGGCGTGCGGGTTCCTACCTTCGTGGCCTCGCCATGGGTGCCTCGTGGGGGCGTGAGCGATCTTGTCTTCGACCACACTTCGATTCTGCAGCTCATCGGCGAGAAGTTCGCGGGTGGAGCCGACAAGTACTCGGACGAAGTCACTCGCCGCAAGCAACAGGGAATTGCGAGTCTCTCGTCGGTGCTCACTCTCTCCCAAGCGCGGGCAGACCTCCCGCCCGCGCCGGCTGACCCGATCTTGGCCACGACGCTCTTTAGCGGCAGTCCAAAGAAGGTACTCACGGAGCACCAGCAAGCCTTCGCCACAGCGGCCCGGCTCGCGCTGGCGAAGAATCGAAGAAGCGCCCTGAAGAGGTTCCCGGAGCTGGCGTTGCTGCCGCGAGTTCCGCCGCCAGTTTCGGTTCCCCAGGATGGAGGAGGCTAGAGCGCGCTCACCCCGCGCAGCGCGATGGCGTGGGCCGGCTCGTCGGGAAGCTCGGGGAGCAGGAAACGTGTCCCGCGGCCGGTGCGCTCGAGCGCGAGCGCAGGCCCGCCCGCGAGCTGCGCCGAGTCGGCGCGCAGGCCGAGGAGCTCGATCGTCGACTGTGCCCGGGGCGCGCCGAGCAGCCAGGCATAGAGTGTCTCGCCGCGGGCGGTGAAGCGCACCTTCCAGCCTTCGGCCGTCTCCCCTTCCGCCCGCTGCCACGGGTGCGTGCCGTAGAGCGCCTCGCCGTAGCGCCGCGTGAAGCTGCCCAGCCAGCGCAGCCGCTCGAGCTGGGGATCCGGGATCTGCGCGTCCTCGCCGCGCGGCCCGACGTTCAGCAAGAGGTTTCCGTTCTTCGACGCGATGTCCACCAGTGAGTGGATCAGCGCCTCGCGCGAGAGGAAGTCACCGGGCAGCGACGCGCGGTTGAAGCCGAAGCTCTTGTCCATGCCGCGCACGCACTCCCACTTCTCGGCGCGGATCTCGGCGAAGGTCGCGTACTCGGGCGTGCGCGTGTCGGAGTGAAGCGCGGGCGGCGGAGTCAGTGCGCCGCCGTGCTTCAGCACCGCCGCTTTGACCCGCCGGTTGAACAAGTTGCGCAGGAACGCCACGCGCAGCAGCCGGCCGAGCGGGTACACGGGCGTCCAGCGATCGTTCACCAGGCCGTCCGGGTTCCCGTTGTAGTAGTCGGCGAACAGCCGCAAGAGGGAGCCCCGGTCACCGGCCCACGAGATGTCGTTCCACAGCACGTCGGGGCGGTAGCGCTCCAAGAGCTCGCGAAAATGCGCGTCCGCGTAGCGCGGATAGGCGCCGCCGGGCGCGGCCGCGATCAAGTCACCAATGTTCGCAATCGGCCGCGCGTCGAAGGTCCAGTCGAGCCCGCCCGAGTAGTAGACACCGAAGCGAATGCCGCGCGCACGCACGGCGCGCGCCAGCTCGCCGACCACGTCGCGCCGCAGGTTGAACCCGGGCCGCTTCGGGTTCGGCACGCGCGTCGGCCAGAGGCAGAAGCCGTCGTGGTGCTTGGTCACGAGCACCACGTAGCGCGCTCCCGCCGCCGCAAACGCGTCGGCCCACGCCTCGGGATCCCAGTGTTTGTCGATCGCGGCGGCGAAGTCGGCCGCGAATTCGTGCATGGGCTTCGAGCCGAAGTGCTCGCGGTGGTACTTCGCGACGCTCGAGCCCGGGAAGCGCAGTGAGTTCTCGTACCACTCGGTGTACGGCACCTCGACCTGCATGTCGTCGTAGCGCTCGACGAGCAGCTCGTTGATCTCCTTCTCGCGCGGCGCAAAGCCGATCACCGAGGCCGGGGTCCAGTGGACGAAGATCCCGAGCTTGGCCTCGTCGTACCAAGGCGGCGCCGTATGCCGCTTCAGGCTCGCGAGGGTGGGCTCGTACGCAGGCTTGGGCGCGACCATCGGCCCAGCATAGACGGCCGACCCGTCCGCCGCGCTACGATGTCCGCCCCGAATCGAGGAGGCCCGTCATGGTGCGCCCGCAGTCCGAGGAGTACGTCTCGACCCGCTCGCTGCCCTGGTCCGTGCTGGTCCCCGGCATCCGCATGAAGGTGTGTCGTCTCTCTGCCGAGAGCGGGACCTGGACGGTGCTGTTCCAGGCCGACGCCGGCGCCTCGTTCCCCCGCCACCGCCATCTGGGCGCCGGCGAGTACTTCATGATCCGCGGCAAGATGGAAGTCCGCGGCGGCGTGCAGAACGGCGGCACCACCGCGCTGGCCGGTGACTACGGCTGGGAGCCCGTGAGTGTGATTCACGATCACACCTACTTCCCCGAGGAATCGGAGTTCCTGTTCACCAACCACGGCGCCGTGCAGTTCATCGACGAGCAGGGAAACACGACGAGCGTCCTGGACTGGGAAGTGATTCAGTCGGTGGCGCAGGCCGCGAGCGCACGCGCGGCCTGAGCTGCTGACGCGCCTCGCCCGGCTGTGAAGAGATTCGCAGCCGGCCCGCTTCGCGTATGGGACCATGCACTCCGAACCACATGAGGGAGTGCGTCATGACTCGTTCGTTCTTCGTGCTTCTTTCCGTGTGCCTGTCCGTCGCGGGAGTCGCGCGCGCCAAGATCTCCGACATCCACTCGCCGTACGCGGCCGCGCCCTGCGTCGGGCCGACCCAGGCCGCGGCCGACATGTCCGACCCCAACGGCTACTACGCGGCCGGCGGAGCGCAGTGTCCCTCGCTGTGCAAGAAGGCCGAGGCCGACTGCAAGCAGTACGTGAGGGTCTCGTTCGGCTGCTGGAACTCTTTCTGGGCAGACGCGTTGTCGTACGAGAAGAGAGGCTGCGCGATCGGGCACCCGAACGACCCGCCGGCGAAGAATCAGTGCAAGAGTCAGGCGGATGCGATCCTGAAGACGTACCGGCAGGACGCGCAGAATGCGCGCGATCTGGGACTCAGCGCGTGCGAGGACTGGGAAGCCACGTGTGAGGCAACTTGCGGGCCGTGACGCCCAGGCTGACCGCGCGGCCATGAGCGCAATCACAGGCCGACAGGAAATCGCTGGCCAGCTCGCCGGATCCGTTCGATAGCGACTCGCTGCCCTGAGCGATCGCCTCGGCGCTCGTGGGATCGGCCCCGCCTCGCGCGTTAGCATGCCCGCGTGCGCGAGCTGCAATGGGGACTCTGGCATTGGACGGCGCCTCACCCGGAATGGACGCCGGCGGAGCGCTGGCCGCGGGAGGTGTCTTCGTACGCGATGGACGACGGCACGCGGCTGGTGTTGTTCGACCCGCTCTCGGTCCCCGACGAGCTGCTCGAGCTCGCGGGCGAGCGCTCGCCGATCGTGGTCCTGACCGCACCCTGGCACGAGCGAGACACCGAGAGCCTGGTCACGCGCCTGGGCGCCGTCCCCGTCTTCGTGCCACCGCCCGACACCCCCGAGGACCTCGTCCGCAAGTTCGGCATCCCCCTCGAGCAAGCCGGCCGCGGCAGCCCCGACGTGGCGTGGCTGCTCGCCTCCGACCGCGGCCCCGATCGCGCCCACCTCTACGCCGCGGGCGACGAGCTGCCGCTCGGCATCGAGGCGCTTCGCGGACGAGAGCACAACGACCTGGTGCTGTGGATCGAGAGCCGGCGCGCCGTCCTGACGGGCGACACGCTGGTCGATTTCGGCAAGGGCCTGCAGGTCAACGACTGGCTGCGCGGCGGAGTGACTCGCAAGGAGGTCGTGGAACGGCTCCGGCCGCTCTTGAACCGGCCGGTCGAGCTGGTGCTGCCGGCTCACGGCGAGCCCACGAACTTGACGGCGCTGGTGCGGGCGCTGGCCTGAGCTCGTTCAGCTCCGTGCCCGGGCGCGCCGGGAGCGCCCTTGCCGCGCGTGCTGGCGCGGCCGCAGGCCTCCGCGCCGGCCGCCGTCGTGCGGCGCCGGCGAGTGACTCGGCACGTGCCGTGCGGCTCCCCGCGCGTCATCGCGTGCAATCGGCAGGCTGCGCTGGATGAGCTTCTCGATGCCCCGCAGGTGGTCGCGTTCGCCGCTCGCGCAGAGTGAGATCGCGATCCCGGTCGCGCCCGCGCGCGCGGTGCGCCCGATGCGGTGCACGTAGGTCTCTGGCACCTCGGGCAGCTCGTAGTTGATGACGTGACTCACGCCGTCCACGTCGATGCCGCGCGCGGCGACGTCGGTCGCGACCAGCACCCGAGGCTGACCGCGCTTGAAGCCGTCGAGCGCGCGCGTGCGCGCGCCCTGCGACTTGTTGCCGTGAATCGCCTCGGCGGGAATGCCGCGCTTGGCGAGCCTCTCCGCGACCCGATTCGCGCCGCGCTTGGTGCGCGTGAACACCAGCGCGCGCTCCACGTCGCGCTCGCTCAGGAGCTGGGCGAGCAGCTCGTCCTTGCGCGCGTTCTCGGCGAAGTGGACCCGCTGCTCGACCGACTCGACCGTCGTCGCCTGCGGAGTCACATACACCTTGGCGGGATTCACGAGCAGGCTGTTGGCCAGGCCCAGGATCGGCGCCGGCATGGTGGCCGAGAACAAGAGCGTCTGCCGCCGGCGGGGTGTCTCCGCGACGATGCGCCGCACGTCGGGAATGAAGCCCAGGTCGAGCATGTGGTCGGCTTCGTCGAGCACGAGGATCTCGACCTTCGAGAGATCGGCGCGCCGCTGGCCCATCAGGTCGACGAGCCGCCCGGGACAGGCGACCAACACGTCGAGGCCGCGCGACAGCGCGCGCACTTGCGGGCCTTGTCCGACGCCGCCGTGGACCTGCTCGATCGAAAGGTCGAGGTGAGCGCCGTAGGTGCGGAAGCTCTCCGCGACCTGCGCCGCGAGCTCGCGCGTCGGCACCAGCACGAGGCATCGAACGGTGTTGGGTGCTACGCGCCGCCTCGAGCCGGCGAGGTGCTGCAGGATCGGCAGCGCAAACGCCGCCGTCTTGCCGGTGCCCGTCCGGGCGCAGCCGAGCAAGTCGCGGCCTTCGAGAAGCTGGGGGATGGCCTGTGACTGGATGGGCGTGGGCTCCGAGTAACCCGAGTCGCGCACCGCGCGCTCGAGCTCGGGCAACAGGCCGAGAGAGGAGAAGTCAGAAAAGGGAACTGGGACAGAAACAGAGGTCAATGGAACTCCAATTGAACTTGCGCGGCCCCGAGGTACACGGGTGCTGCGCTCAGAGCGATCCTCGGGGCGACTCCGCGAACGGGGCACATCGCCCGGATCCGATGTTCGGCGCTCACTTCGAGCGCGACGCCTTGGCTGAGCAACTCGAGCCGGAAGGCGCGTCGTCGAGCCAGGGTGTAGCACGCCCCTCAGGAAAGCGCGAGCCCCATGAGCGCCGTGTTAAGCTGGTGCCATGTCGATCCCGCAAGTCCTGGCATTCATTGGTGTATGGCTGATCTCCGCCCCGCTCGCCCAGGCCGGCGACGTTCGCCTCACCCAGCACGGCGGAAACGTGAAGCTGACCTTCGGCGATGAGCCAGCCCACGTGTCGCTCACGGGCGGGGTCCCGGGGACGGTCAGCGTGAGCCCCGACCTGGGAACCACGCTGAATGGGAGCATGGAGCTGCGCAAGCTCGCCGGCGTGCAGTCCGTGAGCGTCCAGGGGGGCGATGCCCAGAGCGAGGTCAATTTCAACGGTCTCTCGATTGCGAAGAAGCTGAGCTTCAAGGGGGGCGACGGCGTGTCCCTCGTCGGCTTCGACGACTGCGCGATCGGCGGCGACGTGTCGATCCATGCCGGCCACGGAAATCTCAACCTCCAAGGCGACAACAACCAGGTTTCCGGGAAGCTCGACGTGAAGGGCGGACCCAGCCCCGACGACGTGACGCTCGGCGCAGCGAGCGTGGCTCGCAACGTGAACATCGCTCTGGGTGAGGGCTCGAATGAGTCCTCCTTCAGCGGCGTCGTGGGTGGCTCGCTCACGATCAAGGGCGGCACCTTCAACGACTTCGTCTCGTTCGGCAGCCTGGTCACGATGGGCTCGCTCAAGTTCGACATGGGCAGCGGCGGGAACGGCGCCGAGATGGGGTCGGCAGTCATTCAGGGCAAGGTGAGTTACAAGGGCAAGAACGGCATCGACTCGGTGCTGTTCGACGGCCCCATCATCGCGGGCGACGTCAGCCTGGACCTCGGGAACGGAGACAACGAAGTCACATTCCACGACACGGACTTCGAGTCCGATCTCACGGTAAAGGCCGGATCCGGCAACGACTTCGTGATGCTCACCGGCTCGACCAGCGTAGCCGGCAAGACGAGCTTGAAGCTGGGTACAGGAATGGACAGCCCATGACGAGGCTTTTTCTCCTTGGACTCGTGGGTGTCTGGATCGCGACGCCCGCGTTCGCTGGAAACGTCCTCGCGGTACAGCAT
>Ga0335084_10007462_pt1 | contig 10873 bp, 7 predicted proteins | sample Lox_Sample_44_FD_206721 | JGI IMG/M metagenome (GOLD analysis project Ga0335084, IMG submission 206721) | Soil microbial communities from Loxahatchee National Wildlife Refuge, Florida, United States - Lox_Sample_4.4 | ecosystem: Environmental > Terrestrial > Soil > Wetlands | place: USA: Florida...
CCCAAGGATATACACGGGGTGATGATCGAGATTCGTCGGGGAAAACGAGTGATCCGGCCTTCCTGAAAGATCCCTCCTGGTTTTCTTCATCTCTTCTCCAGCGGTAAAGGAGTTTCCCCTCCAGCCACCCCCCCCTTTTACATCTTTCCCCTTCCCCTTCTTGAGCATCAGCAAGGGGAGAGGTTTTGTCAAAGGGAGCTCCAGCCTGCGCTCGGGGGCGATTTGCTAAAAGGTTTTTATTGGAGTAAAATTAATTTATTTGAAAATTGGGGGAAACTTGGGTATTTTCATAACCTTCGAGGGGATCGAGGGATGCGGCAAGACCACCCAGATCGGTCACTTGACCTCTTTCTTAATAAAATATAAACGTCCTTTCCTGCTCACCCGGGAACCTGGAGGAACCCAAATAGGAGAAAAAATCCGGCAGATTGTCCTCTCATCCGACAATGCCGGCATGGAGCCCATGACCGAACTTTTCCTCTACGTCGCCGACCGGATTCAACATTACCGCCAGGTAATCGCCCCCGCCCTCCGGGAAGGCAAAGCCGTCCTGTGCGACCGGTTTGCCGATGCCACAACAGTTTATCAAGGATTTGGGCGGGGTCTGGACTTGGCCTGGATTGAAGAGATCCATGCCCGGGCCCTGGATAATATAGAACCGGACCTGACTTTCCTTTTAGACCTGCCGGTGGAGGTCGGGCTGAGAAGGGCTTGGAAAAGGCTGGAGAATGACAAAACCCAAGAAGACCGGTTTGAAAAGGAAGCTCTTGATTTTCATCAGCGGATAAGAAATGGTTATTTAACCCTAGCTCGAAATGAACCCGGTCGGATCATCGTCCTGGACGGAATGAAAGACGAAGAGGCTCTTCATCGGGAGATCGTCTCTCATCTCCCCGGTTCCCTACGAGGCTGAACCGTGCCATTTGACCAGATCAGAGGACAGGAAAAGGCCATAGCCATTCTGCGCAATGCACTGGGCAACAATCGGCTGGCCCATGCCTACCTCTTCATTGGCCCCGAAGGGGTGGGCAAACGCCTAACAGCCCTGACTCTTGCCAAAGCCATGAATTGCCAGTCTCCTCCGGAGGTGGGGGATTGCTGCGAAGAATGTCCCTCCTGCATCAAGGTCAACTCTTCGAATCATGCCGATGTGATCGCCGTGGAGCCCGAGGGAGAATTCATCAAAATTGACCAGGTCCGGGAAATACAGAAAAGGCTGCGCTTCCGGCCCATGGAGGGGGGACGCCGGGCCTGCATCATCGATCCCGCAGATCAGATGAAAGCCGAAGCCTCGAATGCCCTGCTGAAAATTCTGGAAGAACCGCCCCGGGATACTCACCTGCTTCTCATGACCGCCAGGCCCCATCAGCTCCTGTCCACGATCCTCTCCCGCTGCCAGTGGGTCAAGTTTAAGCCCTTATCCCAGCCAGACATCGCTCGGATTCTTATGAAAGACCGGGGCCTGGACGAAGAAAAAGCCCATTTTTACGCTTCTCTGGCTGGCGGGAGTGCGGGACAGGCGGTGTCCCTGAGTGCCCGGGTCGACTTTCAGAAACGTCTGGATTGGCTCCAGGTCTTCTCCAATCTTCCCCAGAAATCAACGGAAGAGGTCTTCGAGACCTGCGAACGGCTGGCCAAGGAGGAAGAGGAGATCGGAGACCTTCTGGACCTATGGAAAATTTGGGTCCGCGATTTGACGGTCTTCAAGGTGCAGGGAAATCGAACCAAAGAAGGGCTGATCAACCACGACCTTCTCTCCGTTGTGGAAAAAGACGCCGCCAAGTCCACCTTTGATCGGCTGGAAGGGATATTCGGCCTGATCTCCGAGGTCCAAAGATCCCTGGCCTACAACGTGAACAAGCAGTTGGCCTTGGAAACCTTGATGCTGGAAATAAGAAAAGAGAGACTGGTGGAAAGAGGATGAACAAAGATAAGATTGAAGGGGTCAGTCTCCGTGTGAGTGTGAGTAAAAAAGACGTAAACCTCCAACCCCGAAACGTATTTCGTTTTAGGCATTTTAGGCACTCTAGTGCCTTTTAGGCATTCTTTATGAAAGTCGTGGGAGTAAAATTTCGGGACCACGGGAGAATCTACGACTACGATTCCACGGGATTCACTCTGAAGGAACGGGACATCGTGGTAGTGGATACGGAACGGGGGCCGGAGATCGGCTTTGTGGCCCGGATGCCGCTGGACCGAGACCCCAAATATTTCACCAAGACCTTGAAAAAGGTCCTCCGCCTGGCCGACCAGCAGGATATGGAACAGGGCCGTCACAACTTGATCCGGGAGAGGGAGGCTAAAAAGGTCTGTCTGGCCAAGATCCAGGAGCACAAGCTGCCCATGAAGCTCATCGGGGTCGAATCCTTCCTGGATGGGAGCAAGATCATCTTCTATTTTGTTTCCGAGGGCAGGGTTGATTTCCGGGCCCTGGTCAAAGACCTGGCCAGTGCTTTCAAAACCCGTATCGAGATGCGCCAGGTGGGGGTTCGCAACGAGGCCAAGATGATCGGCGGGCTGGGAACCTGCGGCCGGGAGTTCTGCTGTTGCGCCTTTTTGAAGGAATTCGAGCCGGTTTCGGTGAAGATGGCCAAAGAGCAGAACCTGGCTTTGAACCCTCAGAAAATCTCCGGGGCCTGCGGCCGCCTGATGTGCTGTCTGGCCTATGAAGTGGACACTTACTCCGAGCTGAAGAAAGACCTGCCCAAGGTGGGTAAAAGAGTGATCACCCCCCAGGGACCGGGGAAGGTCATGCAGCAAAGCATCATCAACCAGAAACTGAAAGTGACCCTGGATGACGGGAAAGAAGTGGAAGTGGGTCTCGATGAGGTCCGGGAGGAATCATTCTTTGACCGAGTCAGGAAGGGAAAATGAAACGGATTTATTTTACCACCCCCATCTATTACGTAAATGCGGAGCCGCATATCGGGCACGCTTACACAACCATCGTGGCCGACGTGTTGAATCGTTTTTATAAGCTGGCCGGATACGATACCTTCTTTCTGACCGGAACGGATGAGCATGGCGACAAGGTGGCCCAGGCCGCCCGGGCCGCGGGCGAAACCCCTCAAGCGTATGCCGACCGCATCAGCGGCCTCTTCCGGGCACTTTGGCCCAAGCTGAATATCACCCATGACCGCTTCATCCGCACCACCGAAGAAGCCCACAAGAAGGTTGTGCAGCACATCCTCCAGAAGGTGTATGATGCCGGCGACATCTATTTCGGCGAATACGGCGGGCATTACTGCCGGGGATGTGAGCGGTTTCTCACGGAAAAGGAACTGATCGAAGGGAAATGCCCGGACCACGGGACGACTCCGGATTTTATCCAGGAAAAGAACTACTTCTTCCGCATGAGCAAATACCAGGGGTGGCTGATCGAACACATCCAGGCTAACCCGGATTTCATCCGCCCGGAGCGGTACCGCAACGAGGTGCTGGGCTTCCTGCGGGACCCCCTGGAGGATCTCTGCATCTCTCGGCCCAAAAGCCGCCTGGAGTGGGGGATTCCCCTGCCCTTCGATTCCAATTATGTCACCTATGTGTGGTTTGACGCCCTGATCAATTATCTCACGGGGGTTGATTACCCCGACGGAGAGCGATACGGGCACCTTTGGCCCGTCTGCCAGCACCTGATCGCCAAGGATATCCTCAAGCCCCACGGCATCTACTGGCCTACGATGCTCAAGTCAGCCGGGGTCCCCCAGTATCAGCATCTAAACGTGCACGGGTACTGGATCGTCTCCGATTCCAAAATGTCCAAGAGCCGGGGGAACATCGTAAAACCGCTGGACCTCAAGGATAAATATGGCCTGGATGCCTTCCGGTACTTCCTCTTGAGAGAGATGGCCTTTGGCCTGGATTCCAACTTCAGCGAAACGGCCCTGGTGGGACGAATCAATGCCGATCTGGCCAATGACCTGGGGAATCTGGTCAGCCGGACCCTTGCCATGGCGGAGCGTTTCCGGGGGGGAGTCATTCCCCGGCCAGCCGGACTCGAGGATAAGGACCTAGAGCTCAAAGACCTGGCTTTGAAGGTTGCCCGGGAAGCCGAGCCCACGATAGGGGAGCTCGGTTTTCATAAACTTCTGATCTCCACCTGGGAGCTTATCAACCTGGCCAACAAGTACATCGACGGGATGGCCCCTTGGGCTTTGGCTAAAGACCCCCAAAAAGCGGAGCGCCTCGACACGGTTCTCTTCCAGCTCCTAGAGGTGCTCCGATTCTCGGCCGTTCTCATTTCGCCTTTTATGCCTCAGACGGCCGAAAAGATTCAGGCTTATCTGGGAATCTCCGAGCCGGACCACCAGAATCTAGCCAGCCTGGAGGAATGGGGCGGGTTGAAACCGGGCGGGCAGGTGCACAAAGGAGAATCCCTGTTCCCGCGGATAGAAGAAGGGCCCAAAAGAGAGGAAAAAGAGAAAATGGAACCCTCAAACATTATCACCTATGAAGAATTCCAGAAATTGGATTTGCGCGCAGCGAAGGTCCTCGCCGCCGAGAATATCAAAAAATCCGATAAACTCCTGAAGCTGCGCATCGACATCGGCGAGGAGCGGACCCTGGTAGCGGGAATCGCCAAAGCTTACAAACCCGAGGAACTGGTGGGAAAGACCATCATCATTGTGGCCAACCTTCAGCCCACCAAGCTCATGGGAGTCGAGTCCCAGGGCATGCTCCTGGCTGCCGACGGGGCCGACGGCACGGGTGTGGTCCTGGCCACTTTCGACAAGGAGGCCAAGGTCGGGGCAAAGGTAAGGTAAGCCCATCGGCTGGATGACGGGTGCCTGACCTAACCATTGATGTTCGTCACGGGGGGAAAAGAGTATCTTTTACAAGGTCTGGAATTTATCTACGTGGAAAGAGGCAGATTTTCTATCGTCATCCTCCCCTAATCTTCGGGAAGGATTATAAGACATCCGGGATGAGTTGACTGGCTATGATTTCACCCAGCTTGGCGCCAGAAAGGATCTTAAGGAAAACCTGAGAAATCAAAGGATCGAACTGACTCCCGGCACATCTCTTTATTTCTGCGAGAGCCTCCTGTTTACTCAAGGCCTTTTTGTAGGGGCGACCGTAAATCATAACGTCATAGGCATCGACCACCGAAATGATTCGGGAGGCCAGGGGAATTTCTTTTCCAAACAGCATCCGAGGATAGCCGGCTCCATTCCACCACTCATGATGGGATAATATCCCTTCGGCAACGGGAACCATCTCGGGAGAGGAGTTTGCGATCCGGTACCCGATCTCCGGATGCTTTCTGATGAGGTCCCATTCCTCCAAGGACAGCCTGTCGGGTTTGATGATAATTTCTTCCGGGATGGCGATTTTGCCGATATCATGCAAATTGGCCAAGAGGGTCAATTCATCCAGAATACTGTCGGGCAGCTTTAAAGCGTTCCCGATTTGAAGGGCCAACCGTTGCAGGCGCCGGGTATGCTCTTCGGTTTCATGACTTTTTTCAAAAAGAGTCTGGCGGAGCGAAGAGAGAAGGGAGGTCCGAAAGCTCTTGCTTTCCAGCAGTTTATTCCGGTACATCCGGTCCTCGGCTTCCTTGAGGACTACTTCGATACTCTTCGAAGGGTCAACTTTGGTGGCCACTCCCAATGCCATACTGACCTCAAAAGGAGCACTGCTTTTTTCCTTGCAGATTTTCTTGATCCTCTCGGTGATTTCCATGGACACCCCATGGTTGGTTCGGGGCAGCATAATGGCAAATTCATCGCCTCCCAAACGGGCCACCATATCCTCTTTTCGGCAGCAACTCTTCAGAATGGCGGCAATCTCTTGTAGGAACCGGTCGCCCTCTTGATGACCAAAGGCATCGTTGATCAACTTCAAGCCGTTGGCATCTCCCATCAGGATACTGATGGGCAATTGTCTGGGAGAATCCAAACGCCTTAAATTTTCTTCAAAAAAAGCCCGATTATAAACCCCGGTTAGACTGTCATAGAACGACAGAAATCTTATCTTGTCCTCAGCCTGTTTCTTATCGGTTATGTCCTGGAGGGTCCCTTCATAGAAGAGAACATTCCCATTGGAATCCCGCATGGCCAGGGCGTTTTCCGAAACCCAAATCTTTTCCCCATCTTTCCGGTAGACTTCATATTCAAACCCTTTGACCACTCCGACTTCCTGCAAAAGAGTTTGAAATTCTTTCCGAATTTCAGGATTGGCGTAGAAGGGGCGATCCGGGGATAAATGGCGGGTAATCAATTCTTCCGGGGACGAGTAGCCTAATATCCGGGCGCAAGCCGGGTTGGCCACCAGAAAATGGCCATCGATGGTGCTTTGGAAAATCCCCTCCAAGGCATTCTCAAAAATGCTGCGGTAATTTCTCTCCGCCCTATTGAGGAGTGTCGCGGATAACTCCTGTTCGGTGATATCCATCAAAATTCCGGTTAGACCGATGGTTTGTCCATCTTTGACCAGCGGCCGGCCGGAGAAGCGCATATCGAAAATTTGATTCTTCTTGTCCAGAATGCGGAATTCAAAGGTTCTTTGGGCGCCCGAAAGGCAACGCTTCATATTTTCCCGAAAATCGGGTTCGGCATGAGGATGAATGAAGGAGGATAATGGCTTCCCGGTCATTTCTTCCATCTTATAGGATAGTTTCTTTTCGACCACCGGGTTGATATAGGTTAAACAGCCTTTATCATCCAAACTTAAAACGATATCATTGATATTTCCCAGAATCGCCCGGTACATATTATGGGCCTTCCCAAGCTCAACCTCTTCCTTCCTCTCTTCGCTCAGGTTTCTGGCGATCATCAGAGTAGCCGGCTTTTTCCCCCATTCGATAACCACCGCATTTGTTTCTATGCATAATTCCTGACCCGACCGGTTGATGATCCGGAAGGGGGAGATAGCGGGAATGGGCTGCCCTTCTAACCTTCTCCGGTGCTTTTCGAGAACCATCTCCCTATCATCCGGATGAATGTGATTCCCAAATGGAATCTTGGCCATCTCCGCCGCTGAATAGCCGAATAATTCTTCGGCCTTAGGGTTTGCGAATTTTATCACTTCATCTTGGGCAATAAAAATGGCGTCATTGGAATGCTGAATCAGAAGTCTATTTTGTTCTTCCAAGTCCTTTGAGGATTCTTCGAATTGCTTGGCCTCGGTTATATCCGTGGCCAAGCCTTCAACGTAAAGCAATTTCCCTTCGGGGTCCTGTATCCGCCGGGCGCTGGTTGAAATCCAAATGATGCTTCCATCCTTCCGAAAGACCTGGGCTTCAAAATCCCGGACCATCCCCTGGACAGTAACCAATTCTCTGAATTTTGCGTTTCGCTCAGGGAAGACATAATATTGACGATGCGGGTCGGTGAAGCTGGCAATCAGATCGCTCGGGGATTCATACCCCAAAATGTGGGCCATGGCTGGATTTACGGTGAGGAATTTCCAGTCCGAGGTTAATAGATAAATGCCCTGGGGCGCGTTTTCAAAAATAAATTCAAAATTATCCGCGCCTTGCGGGGTAGTTTTTCCAAAATTCATCTTCTTCGATATCCCCAGAAAATTCCAATTATAGATTAAAAACCTCAAATTCCATAGGGCTATTTCCTATTATCGTCAGTATTTTGGAAATTTTTTAATGAATTCAACGAAAATACTCCCCCTTGGGAAGCAAAAATTAAGCCAGATCTGGGTATATGGCCTCGCCATCGCCCGGGAACGATATGGCGCGCGGAGGAGAACGAACGGATATCGCCCATACAATATTGGCCCGCACCAATTAAGCTCCTCCGCGCTGGGACCCCAACTTCATGATTCAGCGATGCAGAATAGGCTTGGGGGGGCATAGGGCAGCGGCACGCGGTGATTGGGCAGGATGGGATTATGAACTGATTGAATTCCCAAACCCTTATACGGGGATTATGGGCTTAACTACGGCGATTTAAGAACTCAAACCCTTTCTTAAATCAAAAAAACCGGTCTTTTCCAGGAATCCGAAAACCCTTTCCACCGAGGCACAGAGCACGCACTGAACCCCATCCGGCGGCGGGGTTCATCGACCCAAGATGTTGGCTAAGACTGTCGTCAAAATGAGGGGCACAAACGCCGCAGGAGAACGACTATGGGGAAAGAAGCGGGGGAGTCGACGGGGAGAATTGAACTCCCGGACGGCAGATTGCCAATCGAAACCCGATCGAAAGCCCTTCCCTATCAAAATTTTGGACGGCCATGATCATTATAAACTTGCCGAATTCCTTTTAAACCAGGATAGGGTTTTCTCCCGGAGTTGCCATAATTCCTTTCTAACCATTCCGAGATTCGCAAGGGCCTCTCTTACATTGGCCGAATCGACTTTCTCCTTCATCTGGGTATAGGCGACTGAGAGCGTCTCCTGACAGACCCGGTTGAGCGTCCCGGGGATCCCCTTGGCGTGACAGGCGATCAGGTACACGGCCCTTGGAGTGAAGACCTTGGATGTGGTGCTTCCCACTCTATTCAACCGGTGCTCGATGTAACCCAGGGATTCCTCCAGGGTAAAGGGGCGGAGGCGGCACCGGACCTCAAATCTCTGGTTGAGAACCAATAAATCCCTGCCATTCAGTTTCTTTTCAAATTGCGGGGCCCCCACAAAGATTTCCTGGAGAAACTTGGGTCTTCTCGGGTGGGGGCTGGCGAACAGGCGGATTTCTTCCAGGACTTCTTTTCGAAGGTTCTGAGCTTCATCGAAGATCATCGCCACGGTTTCCCCCTGGGCAGACCTTTGGAGGATATCCTCATCCAGCAGGGAAAGCATGGCACTCTTATTCTCTTCTTCTGCCGGAAATCCCAGATTTCGGAGGACCGCCCGGAGAATTTCCTCGATGGCATTCGGAGGGTCAAAAAGGGGGATCACCTTCACTTTCCCACCATTGGTGGTTAAAAATAAATAAACCAGGGCCATTAGGGTTGTTTTTCCGATCCCATTTTCTCCGGTTAGTAAGATGAATCCCTTTCTTTCGAAAATGCCCTGAAGCACCGAATTCCATACTTCTCGGCAGTTGTCCGTCAAAAAAAAGAGGTTGGGGTCGGGATGAGAGGCAAAGGGGTCTTTTAGAAAACTATAGAAGCTCTCGTACGTATTTTCCTGCAACACGAATTTCAGTTTCGGGTCACATAGAAAGGGGTTCAATAATTTTTTCTTTTTTCGGAAGAAATTCATTTTTTTATGGATATCCGCTTTTCATGAAATCCAACTTCGACGCGATTCTCGGGATGATTCCGTTTACAGACCTCCGGATTGCAAATCCTTTGGTTCCAGTTTCGGTCACCCGATAAGCCGGCTATCCATCCAGGTTCTTTACTCCCCTTTCCATTTCAACCATCAATTCCATGAACTGCTTCATGATCCGGTTCAATTCCTCCCGGGCCTGCTTGTATTTAGTAATATCCATCAGGGATACCATGACTCGATTGGTGTCTGGAATCCGGGCTGCGGTCATGGAAACGGTTCTTTCCCTGTTTTGTTTATCCACGAACTTGAAAACCTGCATTCCCGGGTCCGGGGAACTCATATCCGGAGAACCCGATGCCTTCCCCATATCTTGCGGAGACCCATTATGAATGAATTCGTTCCAATTTTTCGCTCCTTCGACTTCTGCCCGAGAATACCCTGAAAATCTTTCAAACTCCGTATTTACTCTGGATAGCACCTTGTTGTCTTCCACCACCGCGACCGCCGTTCCGGTATTCTCGAAAAGAATCCGATAATAGCCCTCCAAGCTTTTGAGTCTTTCCTCCAGCCGCTGCCGTTCGGCCTGCTCCGATTGAAATTTCCCACCGATTTCTTTCCACTCTTCCGTGCGGACCTCCAGAAGTCGGGTGAGTTCCAAGGACCTTCTCTCCAGGTCCTCTTCTCTTTCCTTTTTATCGGTGATATCCCAGGATATCCCTAAAATTCCCACAACCTCTCCGGCCTCATTCCTGACCGGATATTTAGCTACCTGCTCCACCCGCTCTTTTCCGTCGCGGGTAACCCTTTCTTCTTTCTCTTCCAGATCCCCTTGCTCCATGAACTTCCGGTCATCATTCAGGTACTGCTCCGCCTTTTCATAGGGGAAAAAGTCGTGATCCGTTTTTCCGGGAATTTTTTGTGGGTCCACTCCCAAGAAGCGGGCATAATTTTGGTTGCCAAAAAGGTAGAATAGATTTTTATCCTTCAAAAAAACCTTCTGAGGAAGATGGTCGATGATGGCCCGGTATTTGTTCAGGCTATCTTGAAGGGTCCCAACCAGGTCCTTGTAGTGGACTTCCGAGGCCTTCAATTGCTTGATCTGCTCATGATACCCGATTAGCTCGGTAATGAATTTGTCAATGTTCATGAACTTATCAACCCCGCTTTTGTCCTCTTCCATGGGAACCCTCCTTGTTCATTTATGGCGTTCGGCAACCAACGCTTCCCAGCCTCTTGAAAGCATGGAAATATCTTTCATCCAAACCTGGCAGTTCCCCAAAGAAGCCATCCAAAGGAGAATTACCATCCGAAGGCTTTTTGCGGGGCACTTTGAGGTGCCCTCTTTTCCCAAAAATCCCTCACGAAATGTGTTGTCTCCAAAGGAAGGAACAAGGCAAGATGCCCTTCCAAGGGCATTCACCCGATTATGAAAACCTTGCCCACCTTTTTTAAGGCAAGATTTTCCATCAGTCGAACAGAGCAAATATGATTCCCCACAGAAAACTTATTATAAGTATATAATATTGTTATTTTTTCGTCAATTCTAAAAATATCTGAAAAGTTGATGAAACATAAATTTTTCTGACTGAGATCATTTTTTAAGGGGAAGTTATTGGAATCTATATTCTATTTAAAGAGCTATTTTTTTCATGAATTAGCTCACACTACATAAAATTTTTCTAAAATTCAAAGCTCTTTACC
>Ga0335084_10007464_pt1 | contig 10872 bp, 7 predicted proteins | sample Lox_Sample_44_FD_206721 | JGI IMG/M metagenome (GOLD analysis project Ga0335084, IMG submission 206721) | Soil microbial communities from Loxahatchee National Wildlife Refuge, Florida, United States - Lox_Sample_4.4 | ecosystem: Environmental > Terrestrial > Soil > Wetlands | place: USA: Florida...
GAGGAGACCTCGGAGGTCCACCGCCTGGAGCCGTACGCCTACGCGCAGATGATCGCGGGCCGGGACGCCGTGCGCCACGGCGAGGCCAAGAACTCCTGGCTCACCGGGACCGCGGCCTGGAACTTCGTGGCGATCTCGCAGCACATCCTGGGGGTCCGGCCGGAAATGGGGGGCCTGCGTGTCGATCCCTGCATCGGCCCCGATGTCGAGCACTTCACGATCGTGCGCCGCTGCCGCGGGGCCGAATACCGCATCACCGTCACGAACAAGGCGACGGGGACGCCGGCGCGCCTCGTCGTGGACGGCCGGCCGATCGAGGGGACGCTCGTGCCCTACGCCCCCGCCGGCCGGGTCGTGACCGTCGGCTGCGACGTGTAGCATGGCCCGCCGCGCCGAAGCCGAGCGCGTCTCCCAGCTGGTCTTCACCGGCACCGTCCTGCTGATCGGCTGGCTGGCCTACAGGATCGTGCAGCCCTTCCTGGTCGAGATCGGCTGGGCGGTCGTGCTGGCGATCTGCCTCGGCCCGGCCCGGGTCCGGCTCGAGCGCCGCCTGGGATCGACGCGCACGGCGCTACTCCTGACCCTCGCCACCGTGGTGCTGCTCGTGGTGCCGGTCGTCTTCGTGGGCACCGCACTCGTGGCCCAGGGCGGCCCCGCGGTGAGCTACCTCTCGGCCCAGCTGCAGAGCGAGGGCGGGGCGGCGAGCTGGTTCCACAAGGGGTGGGACTGGGCGCAGGCGCGAGCTCCGTTCCTCCCCGACGAGCAGGAGGTGATCGCGAAGGTCACCGCGAGCGTGGGCTTCGTGGCGGAGTTCCTGTCCAGGCAGGCCGGCAGCCTCCTGAAGGGGGTGGCGGGCGTCCTCCTCTCGCTCGTCATCACCCTGGCGATGCTCTTCTTCCTGCTCCGCGACGCCCGCGCGTTCCAGGGGACCCTGCGCCGCGTGCTCCCGTTCGGGGCCGAGCAGAACGACCGTCTGCTCGCCATCGCCCACGACCTCGTGTCCGCGAGCGTCACCGCGACCCTGTCGATCGCGGCCCTCCAGGGACTGATCGGAGGAGTGACCTTCGCCCTCCTCGGGATACCGGGGTCCGTGCTCTGGGGCGCGATCATGGCGATCCTGGCGCTGATCCCGCTCGTCGGGGCATCGCTCGTCTGGCTCCCGGCCGCGGCCTGGCTCGCCCTCTCCGGCTCCCTCGTCAAGGGAGTGGTCCTCGGTGCCGTGGGCGCGCTCGTGATCGGCAACGTGGACAACGTCGTGCGGCCGCTCCTCCTCTCGGGCAAGGCGCAGATGAATACGCTCGTCCTCCTCATCAGCCTGCTCGGGGGCGTGTCGTCCTTCGGGTTCATCGGCCTCGTGCTGGGGCCGCTGGTGGCGGCCCTCCTGACCGCGCTCGTGACGAGCTACTCGGAGGAGGCGTCGCCCGCGGCCCCGGACACGGCTCCCTCCCCGGGCGCCTCCCCGTCGGCGGCGAACGAATCGGCGACGACCGGGAGCGAGCGGAGCCCCGGACCCTGAAGGCTCTACTACCGCTGGTAGTTCTCGCCAGTGGTGGTTAGTGTGCCCGGATCCAGGAGTAAGCCCATGCGTCGAGCCGCCGGGGCCGCCCTCGCTCTCGTCCTCTGCTCCGTGCTGACCGCCGCCGCCCAGCAGCCGGCCCCGACGCCGACGCCCTCTCCGGCCACGCCGGTCGCCAGCGAGTACGTTGAGGTCACCGCGACCCGGATCCCGGAGACGCCGCAGGAGGTGCCCGCCTCCGTCACCGTGGTGACGGGCGACGAGCTGCGCGCCCGCGGCGCGACCACGCTGCGCGACGCCCTGGCCACGGCCCAGGGAGTGGACGTGGCGCCGGGGGCGGACAACGGCCCGGCGAGCTCCGTGGTCGAGCTCTGGGGCCTGAAGGAGTTCGACGCCTTCCTGCTGGTGATCGACGGGGTGCCGTGGGGCGGCGCCTTCAACCCGTCCGTCGAGACGATCGACCTGGGGGACGTCGAGCGGATCGAGGTGGTGAGGGGGGCGGCGCCGGTGATGTACGGGGCCACGTCCTTCGTGGGCGTGATCCACGTCGTGCACAAGCCGGCGGGAGCGCCGGGCGGCGTCGCGAGTGGCTTCGCCGGCAATCACGGCAGCGGGGGGGGCTCTCTCGGGGTCGCGCTCCCCAGGCTGGGCGCCCTCGCCTCGAGCCTCGACCTCCACTTCCAGAAGGAAGGCTTCGAGGACCCGCGGACGCAGTACAGGCGCGGGTACGCGGCCTGGCGGGGAGAGTCGCCCTTGGGACGCGGTCGCCTGCGGATCGGCCTGAACGGCACGCTGCTCGACCAGCAGCCGGCCAGCCCGCAGTTCTTCGACGGGACTGAGCTCTCGCCCCTCGTTCCCCTCGACGCCAACCACAACCCCGAGGGAGCCTTCCTGAACGTGCGACGGTACAACGCCAGCGTCGGCTACGACCAGCCCGCGGCGCGGGCCACCTGGTCGACCCTCCTCTCGTACTCCTACGCCACCGAGGACCAGTTCCGGGGGTTCCTGGTCGACGCCAGCACCGACTTCCCCAACGCGCACGGCTTCCGCGAGACGATCCACAGGACCGACGTCTACCTCGACAGCCACCTCGCGTGGACGGCCGGCGCCCGCGTCCGGCTCGTCGCCGGCCTCGACTACCTGCACGGGAACGGGAACGCGTCCGGCGGGGACTTCGACTACGGCGTCCGCCTCGACGGCCGCTCGCCACCCACGAGCGCCGATCTCGCTCCCGCAGCGGACATCCACATCCACGACCGGCGCGACTTCGGCGGGCTCTATGGGTTCGCCGAGTGGAACCCGCACCCGGAATGGCGCTTCGAGCTCGGCCTGCGGCTGAACGTCACGGACGAGCAGCGCCAGACATCGACCCTCGACTTCGCCAGCCAGGAGCTCTCGGGCGGCGAGGACCGGCGTACCGTCGTCCGGCCCGGAGGGACGGTGGCGGCGAGCTGGACGCCCTGGCGCCAGGGGAGCGACGAGCTCCGTCTCTATGCCGACTACCGCAACACCTACAAGCCCGCCGCCATCGACTTCGGCCTCGACACCGACCCGTCGATCCTGAAGCCGGAGACCGCCGACAGCTACGAGGGAGGGGCGAAGTCCCGCCTCGCGGGTGGCAGGCTGGAGCTCGAGCTGGCGGCCTTCTGGCTGAACTTCCGCAACCTCGTGGTGAGCCAGGAAGTCGACGGCCTTCCTGCCCTCGTCAACGCGGGGAAGGAGCGCCTCAAGGGGATCGAGGCCTCGCTGTCGTCGCGCCTCGCCCACGACGTGCGCGTCCAGCTGGCCTTCAGCTTCCACGACGCGCGCTTCACCGACTTCGTCTCGGACTTCGGCGACGGGCCGACCCAGGTCGCCGGCAATCGGCTCCCGGCCTCCGCTCGCCTCATGGCCGCGGCGGCCGTCACCTACAGCCCCGCCCGGGGCCTGAACGCCCACGCCCGGGTCCAGCTGGTCGGCGACCGGTTCCTGGACGAGGTGAACACCGCTCTCGTGCCGGGGTACGCGACGGTCTCCGCGGGCCTCGGATACCGCGTCACCCGCTGGGAGATCCGCGTCGACGGCCGCAACCTCAACGACGAGCGGGCGCCGGTCTCGCTCAGCGAGATGGGGAGCGGCGCCTTTTATCTCCTCCCGGCCCGCCGCATCGACGCCGGCATCTCCGTGCACTTCTGACCGTCTGCAGGAGCCGTCGGATCCAGCGCTGGGGCGCGCCTTCGGCTTCCGACCGGACCGACCCGACAGCGCTCGGTGCGACGGTCGCGCCGGTCGCAGCCTCTTTCCATTGAGGCACGGCTCGACCAGAATGGAGGGAGTGCCTCCTCAACCGTTTCATCGTCTCCTCAGCCGCGAGGGGAGCCTCGCCCACGCCATGCTGGGCCCCCTCGAGGGCCGGGTGCTGGAGGCCGTCTGGAGCCGCGGACGGGAGTGGGCGGTGGCGGACGTCCAGGCGGCGCTCGGCGGCGACCTCGCCTACACGACGCTGCTCACGACGATGGACCGGATGTTCAAGAAGGGCCTGCTCGACCGGCGGCGTGAAGGCCGGGCCTTCGTCTACGTGCCGACGTTGAGCCAGGACGAGCTGGAGCGGGGCGTCGTCGCCGTGGTGGTCGGCCGGCTGCTGAGGCGGGGCAGGGGCGCGGCGGTGCCCGTGCTCTCCTGCCTCGTCGATGCGGTGAGCGATCGCGACCGGGAGCTGCTGAACGACCTCGAGCGGCTCATCCGGCGGAAGCGGGAGAAGCGCGAGAGAGGCGAGCCGTGAGGTTCGGGCTGCTCGGGGCCTGCGTCGCGTTGACCGCGTTCCTGGCCGCGACGGTGGTGGGCTCGCTCTGGGCGGCGCTCCTCGGCCGCCTGCTCGCGCCGCTCACCGCCCGGTGGAGCGGCGTCGGGCAGAGGCGGCTGCTCCTCGCCCTGCGCCTGCTGCCGGCGGCGCTCGGCTTCCTCTTCGCGGGGACGCTCGTAGCGCCGGCGTGGGTGGACCTCGAGCCCCCGAACACCCAGGAGCACCTCGGCCTCGCCCTCGCGCTCCTGAGCGGCCTCGCGGCCGCCCTGCTCCTCGAGGCTCTCGCCCGGGGGGTGGAGTCCTGCCGGATGAGCGACCGCCTCGCCGCGCGTTGGACGCGTGAAGGGGCTCCGATGCAGGTCCACGGCCTGGACCTGCCCGCGTACCGCATCGAGAGCGACTTCCCGGTCGTCTCCGTGGTGGGGACGCGGCGCCCGCGGCTCTTCATCGCCTCGAAGGTGCTGGAGGTGCTCACCCCCGCCGAGCTGGGCGCCGCGGTGGCTCACGAGGCGGCGCACGTCCGCGGCCGCGACAACTGGCTGCGGCTCCTCCTTCTCTCCTGCCCCGACGTGCTCGGGCGCCTGGCCCTGGGACGGCACCTCCAGGAAGCGTGGGAGCACGCCTGCGAGGCGGCGGCCGACGAGCGTGCCGGCGCGGGGGCGGCGCTCGACCTCGCCTCGGTGCTCGTCAAGGTCGCCCGCCTCGCTCAGGGCGGCGCGCCGATCGCCGTCGGCAGCCACGTCTGCGGCTCGAGCGCCGGCATCGCGGAACGCGTGCGGCGCCTCCTCGCGCGCGCCGAAGGCCACGACGAGCCGATCGCACTCGGCTGGTCTTCGCTCGTGGCCTGGGCCGCGCTGGCGGCGGTCCCCGTCGCGCTCTGCCTCCTCGCCGCTACGGACCGCGCCCAGGCCTTCGTGCAGGGCGTCGCGGAGATCCTCGTCCGGCTCGCCTGAAGCGGCGACGGGCGCCGACCCCTCGCCCTGTGAGAGGATGTCCGCGCACGGCGAGGGTTGGATGCGCCTCTTCGACACCGTCCTCATCACGGCCTCGTCCGAGCGGCAGGCCGGGGCCTTCCGGGCGCTCCTCGACCGCCGCCTCGAGCGCGGCCTCTACCCGCGCGAGCTCGCGTTCGAGGTGGTAGCCGACCCTCCGGGCGGACGCGTCGGCACCGGCGGTTCGACCCTGTGGGCCCTCGACCGGCTGGTGCGGGCCCGGGCCGACGGGGACCCGGACGGCTTCCTCTCCCGCCAGCGCATCCTGCTCGTCCACGCGGGCGGGGAGAGCCGGCGGCTTCCCTGCTACGCCCCCGAGGGCAAGCTGTTCGCGCCGCTGCCCCTTCCCTCGAGCGCGCTCCTGCCGCCGGTCGTCCTCGACGCGCAGCTGGGGCTCTTCTTCCGGTACCCGTGGCGGCGGGGCGAGGTCGTCGTGTCCTCGGGCGACGTGGTGATCGACTTCGACACCGCCGGCGTGCCCGAGGAGCGAGGGCCGGTGTTCGGGTTCGCGAAGTCGGCCCCGGTCGAGCAAGGGTCACGCCATGGAGTATTCCGCTTCGACGCGCGGCGCGAGCGGGTGGTGGACTACCTGCAGAAGGCGCCGGCCGAGGTCCTCTCGCGCACCGCCCTCATCGAAGGGACCGGCGACTGCGCGCTCGACATCGGCCTCGTCTCGCTCTCCCCCGAGGCGGCGGCGGCCTTCCTCGGGCTGGGCCGGACGCCGTTCGACGCCGCGACTCTCCTCGAGGGCCTGGGCGCGGGCCGGGTGCGCTTCGAGCTCTACCTCGAGGTTCTGACCGCGTGCCTCCCCGGCCTCTCCTTCGAGGCCTTCTGGGAGAGAGTCGGGCCCGCGAGCGCCCTCCCCTGCGAGCTCGGGCGCCGCGTGTACGAGGGCTTCCATCCCTTCGGCCTCGGAGGGACGGTGACGCGCTCCACGACCTTCGAGCACGTGGGGAGCCTGGCCGAGCTGCCCGAGGCCTCCCGCCGCCTCCTCGCCCTCCGGCTGGCCCCGTTCTACGAGCCCGACGGCGGCGAGATCCGCGCGTTCGAGGCCCCGGACCGGGTGGTCCACGACAGCGCCTCGGTCGAGGTCGCCGTCGCCGGCCCCGCGCCGGTGCTGGTCGAGAGCTGCGCGTCGTGCTCGCTGAAGCTGGCCGGGGACAACCTCGTGGTGGGCCTCGACGGCCGCGCCTTGCCGTTCGAGCTGCCCCGCGGATTCGTGCTCGACGAGCGGCACCTGCCCGAAGGCCACGTGGTCGTGGTCCTCGCCGCCCACGACAGCCTGAAGGCCGAGGGCGACGCGTCCCGGCTCGTCTTCTGCGGCCTCGCCCTCGACGAGTGGCTGGCCGAGCGCGGCCTCCGGCGGCGGGACGTCTTCGACGCCGGGCACGGCTCCGACCTCTTCGCGGCCCGCCTGTTCGTCCTCGACCCCACGCCCGAGGACCTGCGCGGGTACGTCGAGCGTCCCGACGAGGGGTGGACGCGGCGTTTCCGCGCCGCGCGCCGCCTGTCGCTCCTCGAGATCCAGGACCGGGACGACGCCGTTCGGCGCGAGGACCGGCGCGTCGCCCTCCGGCGCGAGGCGCTGCGCGGTCTCTTCCGGCGCGGCCAGGGCTGGCGGGACGTCAGCGTCTCCGACTTCGCCTCCGCCTTCTCGGGCCCCGAGTGGCCGGCTCTTCTCGAGCCGTGGCTCGCCCGCACGGACGACGCCCTGCTGCGAGCCTACCGGGAGCGCTCGTGGGGCGCGGTGTCACCGGAGTCGGCCCGCGCCTCCGTGCCGGCCGAGATCGACTACGTCTCCCGGGGGGGCCATCGTCCGCCCCTCCGCCTGGCGCTCAAGGAAGACCAGATCGTGTGGGCGCGGGCGCCGGTGAGGCTCGACCTCGCCGGCGGCTGGACCGACACCCCGCCCTACACCCTCCGCCACGGGGGCCGGGTGGTGAACCTCGCCGTGGACCTGAACGGTCAGCCCCCGATCCAGGTGTTCTGCCGGCGCACCGCCGACCGGCACGTCCGCGTGCACTCGATCGACCTCGGGCACACCGAGACCTTCGCCCGCTTCGAAGAGCTGCTCGACTACCGCGACCCGGTCTCGCCCTTCGCCCTCCCCAAGGCCGCCCTCGCCCTCGTCGGCCTCGACGGCGCGCGCTCCGGGCGCTCGAGCTTGAAGGACGTGCTCGACGACCTCGGGGCCGGCCTCGAGATCACGCTCCTCTGCGCGGTGCCCAAGGGCTCCGGGCTCGGAACCTCGTCGGTCCTGGGCGGGGTCATCCTGGCCGCGCTCTCCCGCTTCTTCGGCCTCCCGGTCCTGCAGGACGAGCTCGTCCGCCAGGTCCTGCAGGTCGAGCAGATGCTCACCACCGGCGGCGGGTGGCAGGACCAGGTCGGAGGTCTCCTCCCCGGCGTCAAGTACGTCGAGAGCCGGCCGGGCCTGCGGCCGCACCCCGTCGTCCACCAGCTGGACCCCTTCCTCTTCCAGGACCGCGGGAGCCTGGGCTGCTTCACCCTCTTCTACACCGGCATCACCCGGCTCGCGAAGAACATCCTGGCCGACGTCGTGGATCGGGTGAACGGCGCCGAGAAGGCCTACCTCTTCACCCTCCGCCACATGGCCCAGCTCGCCATCGACGCGAAGGACGCGATCGAGCGGCGGGACCGCGACGCGCTGGCGGAGGTGATCGCGCTCTCGTGGGTCGCCAACAAGCGCGTGCACCCGAGCACGACCAACGAGGAGGTGGAGGAGATCCTGGCCGCCACCCGGCCGCATTCGCAGGGGGTCAAGCTGCTCGGGGCGGGCGGCGGAGGCTACGCCCTCTTCCTCTCTCCGCATCGGCGGGCGGCGGAGGGGGTCCGCGACGTCCTGCGCCGGCGCTTCGAGAACGAGCGGGCGCGACTCGTCGACTTCTCGCTCAGCACCTGCGGTCTGGAGGTCTCGGTCTCGTAGGCGGCCGCCTCGGCCTGGTCCGCCTGCGGCGTCGGTTCAAGGGAGCGAAGACCATCATCGAGATCCGCTAAGATGAATCCCATGAACCCGCCCGCGGTCAGTGTGGTGATTCCAACGTACAACCGGGCGTCACTGGTCGGAAGGGCCGTCGACTCCGTGCTCCGCGCGCTCTCCCCCGGCGACGAGGTCATCGTCGTCGATGACGGGTCGACGGACGGAACCGAGCGCGCGCTCGCGGCCTACGGCGACCGGATCCACGTGGTTTCCACTCCCAACGGAGGGCTCGGCAAGGCTCGAAATCGGGGTGTTCGGGAAGCACGTCACCCCTTCCTGGCGTTCCTCGACTCGGACGACGAGTGGATGCCCGACCATCTCCTCCTGGGCCGACGCCTCCTCGAAGCGCGTCCCGAGGTTCTGTTCTCGTTCAGCGACTTCGGCATTCGTCGAGCCGGGCGCGCCGACGCACCCCACGGGCTGGCCGGCTGGCACCAGGATCCGAGGCCCTGGGACGACATCCTGGGTCCCGGTGTCCCCTACTCCGAGATTGCCCCGCTGCCAAGGGGCCGCAAGGACTTCAAGGTCCACGTGGGGATGCTGTACGCTCGTCAGCTCGACGCACCCTACATCGCCGCTCAGACGCTGCTCGTGCGACGGGAGGAAGCCGGGCCCGCGCTGCACTTCCCTGAGGATCTGCATGCCTATCCGGACTGGGAGGGCTTGGCGCGCCTCGCGCACGCCGGCCCGGCGGCTTACCTCGATTGCGAGACCGCGTGGCAATGGGGTCACGACGCACCTCGTCTCACCGACACCAGCCAGCTCGACCGCATCCACGAGCGCATCGCGATCATCGAGCGGGTGTGGGCAGTGGATCGTGACTTCCTCACCCATGAGGCAGCGCACGTCCGCGCCGTGCTGAGCGGGCTCCGGGTGCGCCGGGCGAAGCTGCTCGTTCGCGAAGGCCGGAACGCTGAGGCTCGGGCGGATCTTCACCTCGCGGGCGGGGGGCCGGTCACGGTGCGGGTTCTCGCGGCCTTGCCTGCCGTCTTGACACGCGGCCTCCTCTCTGCACGGGCGGCCGCGGAGCGGGTCCTCCCCGGGCTCTTCCGGGCCGACCGCTGAGACGCCTCCACCGCTCTCCGCCCGTATCACCCGGAGGCAGTGGCAAGAGGTCCTGGTCTCGCAGGCGGCCGCCTCGGCCGGGTCCGCTGGTCGCGGCGTCGTCGCGGAGGATCGGCCTCGGGAGCGCGACCTGGCGGGCGAGTTGGCCCGGCGGTTCAGACCCCACGTGCTCGAGATCTACCCGCCGGTCGGAGAAACCGCGAACGACGGGCACAACTTCGTGTCTACCGCGGTCCTTTGTGGGAGAAGGATGTCTTCGCCTTCCTCGATGAGCACGTCAGGCGTTGACGCTGGCTCGACGAGAGGTCGCGTCAGGACCGTCCGGCTCGAGCGACGCCCTGTCCCGTGCGGTGGCAGAACGAGGCCAGGGCCGTAACGAGGGGGTCGGCGTCGGGGGCGCAGAAGCCCGATGTCAGCCGCCGCCGCCAGCCCTCCGCGTGCTCGAACCGTCCGGACCACTCGCCGACCTCGCGCATCAGCCCCCGCATCGTGTCCAGGTGCGAGGCGAAGCCCTGGCTCTCGGCGAGCCACTGCTGCTGGGAGCGGTGGCGGGCGAGCATCGCGGCCTTCCGCTCGAGCACCTCACCGCCCACGTCCACGAAGTGCGTCGGTCGCACCACCGCCCCCAGCGGGTCGCGGTTGCCGTGCGGCTGCGCGTGGTAGACGGTGACCGGCCCGGCCACTGCCGGGGTCGGAGGGTCGGTGGTCATGTTGCGCATTCCGCGGCCGAAGGCGGCCGACACCGCGAGGCGACAAGCGTTCTCATGGTCCTCCATGTAGTCGCTCGGCGAGTGCGTCAGCAGGATGTCCGGCGCGACCCCGCGGAACACCGCGGCGAGCCGCGCCAGGGTTTTGCTCTCGTAGAGCACCTCGAAGTCGTTCACCAGGCTCTCGTGCCGCGCGAACCCCACGAGGCGGCAGGCGTCCTCGGCCTCGGCGCGGCGCACCCTCACGATCTCCTCCCGCCCGTGGTCGCTCGATCCGCAGCTGCCGTTCGCCACGGCGAGGCAGTGGATCTCGTACCCGACGCGCTGCAGGCGCAGCAGCGTGCCCGCGGCCACGAACTCCATGTCGTCGGGGTGCGCGAGGACGGCAAGAACCACGGCCATGGAGGAGTCCTTGTTGTCGGCCTTCGGAACGTGGGGACAGGAGACACCAGAACCCGCCGGAATTCAAACGCCGGCACCGGCAGCCGGCCTCGGGGCTTGCCGACCGGCCACGCCCGCGGGTACTGTTCGAGGCCCGACCGCCTGAAGTCCCGGCTCTCGCCGGGGGAGATGACCCATGGACCGTCCCTTTCGCGTGCTCGTGGCCGGCTGCGGCAACATGGGTGCGAGCCACGCCCGCGCCTACCACCGGATGCCGGAGTTCCAGGTCGTCGGCGTCGTCAGTCGGGGCCCGGCGTCGCGCCGCGCCCTCAGCACGGAGCTGGGCGGCGTGCCGGAGTTCGGCGACTACCACGAGGCCCTCGGGGTCACCCGGCCCGACGTGGTGAGCATCAACACGTATCCCGAGACGC
>Ga0335084_10007465_pt1 | contig 10872 bp, 4 predicted proteins | sample Lox_Sample_44_FD_206721 | JGI IMG/M metagenome (GOLD analysis project Ga0335084, IMG submission 206721) | Soil microbial communities from Loxahatchee National Wildlife Refuge, Florida, United States - Lox_Sample_4.4 | ecosystem: Environmental > Terrestrial > Soil > Wetlands | place: USA: Florida...
ACGGGACATCCGCAATATCGCAATCATCGCGCACGTCGACCACGGCAAAACGACGCTGGTGGACCACATGCTCCGGCAGACGGGGACATTCAGGCTCAACCAGCAGCTCGTCACTCGCGTGATGGATTCAAACGACCTCGAACGGGAACGCGGCATCACGATTCTTGCCAAAAACACCGCGATTCATTACAACGGGGTGAAGATCAATATCGTCGACACGCCCGGCCACGCCGATTTCGGCGGCGAGGTCGAGCGGACGCTGACAATGGTCGACGGCGTTCTGCTTCTCGTCGATGCCGCCGAGGGGCCCCTGCCCGGCACGAAGTTCGTCCTGAAGAAGTCCCTCGACCTCAACCTGAAGCCCATCGTCGTTATCAATAAGATCGACAGGAAGGACGCCCGCCCCCACGAAGTGCTCGACCTGGTCTTCGAGCTTTTTCTCTCCCTCGGTGCGAACGACACACAGCTCGATTTTCCGACTGTCTATTGCATTGCCAAGCAGGGAATCGCCCGCAAGGAACTGGATCAGGAGAGCAACGATCTGATCCCCCTTTTCGACGCCATTATTGACCATGTCCCGCCGCCCCCGGGGGATCTTACATCCCCGTTCCAGATGCTCGTCACCACGATCGATTACAACGACTATCTGGGAAGGCTCGGCATCGGCCGTATTCACCGGGGCACCATACGCCTGGGGGGGCCGATGAAGATCATACACAGGGATCAGATCGTTGACGATGCGCGTGTCACCAAGATCTACACATTTGACGGCCTCAAGAGGCTCGAGGTGACCTCCGCGGGTGCCGGGGATATCATCGCCATCGCAGGAATGGAGGACGTGGATATCGGGGAGACGATCGCCGACGAAGCCGATCCCACTCCCCTTCCGTTCGTGGCGATTGAGGAACCGACGCTTTCGATGAACTTCCTTGTCAACAATTCTCCGTTTGCTGGACTCGAGGGGAAATACGTCACAACGCGGCATCTGAGCGAACGGCTCGCACGGGAACTCCGCTCCAATGTCAGCCTCAGGATCGAGCTGACCGACTCGCCCGACACGTTCAAGGTGAGCGGCCGGGGCGAGCTTCACCTGGCAATATTGATCGAGAACATGCGGCGCGAAGGTTACGAACTCCAGGTCTCCCGGCCGGAGGTGATCTACAAGCGGATTGCCGATGTGCTGTCGGAACCGATGGAGCACGTGATCATCGATGTACCCGATGAGTTTGTCGGTGTGGTGATCGAGAACCTCGGACGCCGCAAAGGCGAGATGAAGAACATGGTGACAAGCACCGGAAATACCCGGCTCGAGTTCATCGTCCCGGCACGCGGACTGATCGGCTTCCGTGGCGAATTCATGACGCAGACAAAGGGGACCGGGATCCTGCACCACAATTTTCACGGCTACGAGCCGTACAAGGGGGAGATGGCGCACCGGACGAAGGGAGCGCTTGTGACAATGGAAGCGGGCGAGGCGGTCGCCTACGGAATGTGGAAACTGCAGGACCGTTCCGTGTTCTTTATCGAGCCGGGAACGAAGGTGTATTCAGGGATGGTCGTCGGCGAAAATTCACGCGAACAGGACATGACCGTCAACGTCTGCCGGACGAAGCAGTTGTCAAACATGCGCGCTTCGGGCTCCGATGAAGCTGTCCGGCTCGAACCCCCTCACATCATGACGCTTGAACAGGCGATCGAATGGATCGGGGATGACGAGCTCGTGGAAGTTACCCCCGGGAGCATCCGCGTCCGGAAGAAATTTCTCGACGCGAACGTCCGCAACCGGATGTCGAGAAAAAAAGCAGAGACGACCGAGGAGGCCCCCCGCCCCTAAGGGGGAGACAGCACGGATTGTTCCACAGCCCCAGGCAGACGTCTACCGTGTCAACGACAAAAGTTTCCGACAAAGCTGTCAGCGCAGCAGTTGAGGATCTCCGGAGTCTCGCGTTCAACCTCTGGTGGTCGTGGAATCCCCCGGCACAACAGGTCTTCAGGGATCTCTCCCCGTATGTGTGGGAGACGAGCAACCACAATCCGGTCGAAGTTCTCCGCTGGATAAGCGCGCACGAACTCCGCGTGAGACTCCAGAACCAGGCGTTTCACGCTCAGGTCAGCAAAGTCTGTCACGATTTTCACGCGTACATGACCGAGAAGCGGACCTGGACGGCCCGGTACGGCCGCGCGCTCAAGGGGGAATCCATTGCCTATTTCAGCGCCGAATTCGGACTTCATGAGAGCATCAGAATTTATTCCGGAGGCCTCGGCATTCTTGCCGGTGACCACGCCAAGTCCGCGAGCGATTTGGGGCTTCCCCTCTCCGGGATTACTCTTTTTTACCGGCAGGGATACTTCCAGCAGCAGATCTCGGGGGACGGGTGGCAGCAGGAACGATACCCGAGCTATGACCCTGCGCGGCTCCCGATAACGCCTGTTACCGACAAGAAGGGGGGGCGTGTGGTCTGTACCGTGGAGATCGGCGCTGATTCCGTCCGCCTGCAGGCATGGGCCATCCGGGTGGGACGCATTATGCTCTACCTGCTGGATACGGACCTGCCGGAAAATGACATGAAATACCGCGACCTCACGGCACACGTGTACGGAGGAGACAACTGGACCCGGATCGCTCAGGAGATCGTGCTGGGGATCGGTGGGGTGCGAATGCTGCGCGCGATCGGCCTGAAACCCGCGACGTTCCATATGAACGAGGGACATTCTGCGTTCCTGACGCTCGAATTGCTTCGCGAACAGCTCTCCGAAGGGAAGGCCCCCGAACGCGCCGCAGAATTCGTGCGGGCCCATTGCGTCTTCACGACGCATACTCCGGTGCCGGCGGGGCACGACAGATTTGATGCAGGACTCATGACAGGGGCGTTCCGCGGGTTTATGAACTCAGCGGGACTTTCTGCCGACCAGCTAATGCAGTTCGGCCGTGAACACCCGGACAACGCCGGCGAGCCGTTCACGATGACCGTGCTTGCCCTCCGGTTCTGCCGTTCCGCCAACGGCGTCAGCGAGCTTCACGGGCGTATCAGCCAGCAGATGTGGAAGTCGCTCTATCCCGAGCTGCCGGTCAATAAAATTCCGATCGGGCATGTCACCAACGGCATTCATACCGCGGGATGGACTCTCCCGACCGCCGGAGAGTTCTGGACGACCCGGCTCGGCCCCCGCTGGCAGGAAAAACTCAGGGAACCCCGGTTCTGGCATGAAGCCCTCTCGCCGGGAAAGGTCTCGGACGAGGAGCTCTGGGCTCTGCGGATGGCTCTCCGGCGGGAACTGATTGAATTTGCAAGGAAGAGGCTGAGCGAACAGAGCCTCCGGTACGGGAACAGCGATATGGGGATATTTGACCACCTTCTTTCTCCCGACGCATTGACGATCGGGTTTGCAAGGAGGTTTGCGACATACAAACGGGCACCCCTGTTCTTCCGTGATTTCGAATGGGCATTTCGAACGCTGAACAACAAAGAGACCCCGATACAGCTCGTGTTCGCCGGGAAAGCTCATCCGCGGGACGACGCGGGTAAGAGCTTCATCCAGGAGATCGTCAACATCTCACGGCGCGGAGACCTTTTCGGCAAGGTGGTGTTCATCGAGGACTATGATATCAACGTGGCGCGGCACCTGGTGGCCGGCGCCGATGTATGGCTCAACACGCCGAGACGCCCCATGGAGGCAAGCGGCACGAGCGGCATGAAGATCGCGATACACGGAGGTTTGCATCTCAGTACGATGGACGGGTGGTGGCGAGAAGCGTACAATGGTCACAACGGCTGGAAGATAGGCGAAGACACAACTGCCAGCACCGACCAGATGCAGGATGATATCGACGGCGCGTCTCTCCGCGCCGTCATGGAACAGGAGATTATCCCCCTCTTCTACGACCGGGGAAGGGACGGGATCCCCCACCGCTGGCTGAAGAGAATCCGGCATGCCATGGCAACGCTGATTCCGGTCTACAATACGGAACGGATGGTTGTGGAATACGCCCAGAAGTATTACGGTGCGGGTAAAAGCGGCAAATAAAGGGGCAATGTTCCCGGACCCGAATTTCTTCTAGTTGTCTTTGGCCCCCTGGTTTATCCATGCTCCGATCACGGCCCTGATGCTGTCGGAGCAGTACGGACCCCCCTGCGGCATCCTGTCCCCGAACGGCGGCGCGGCTGAAGTCTTCCTCATAATGAGGCTGGAGTCCGCCCTACCCGGAACGATCGCGGGACCGTGGACGCCCCCTTTGAGCAGGTCGGCGACCGTGTGCACGACAAGCCCGTTTGTTCCGCCGTGACAATCGTAGCAACCGAACTTCACGAATATGGGAAGCACGTTGTTCTGGAATGAGACCGTCGATGATGTGTCAGCGGGGACCGACGTGGGCGGAGAATTCACTCCCATGTCTTTGCATCCTGAGAGGGGAAACAGAACCCCGATCGCGACAGTAAGGGCAAGAGCGTATAACCGGGGCAAATCAGGAGCCTCGCATTCTTGTTGTGGGATACCGGTTCCCCCGTCGCACCGGGACGCGGCGGGGGATCGGGGTTTCAATTGAGCCAGGCACTCACCGGAGCAGCATCATTTTCCGGGTCTCGAGGAGCGCACCGTCCACCGTGAGCCTGTAGAAATAGACACCGCTCGAGAAGCGGGACGCATCAAACCTCACCTGATACGCCCCGGGCGATTTTACGCCTTCGACGAGCGTGGAGACGCGTTCACCCAGTATATTGTACACAATGAGCGAAACCTGAGACGATTTTGCAATCTGGAAGCCGATAACCGTCACCGGGTTGAACGGGTTGGGATAGTTCTGATCGAGGTGGAACTGCCCCGGAGGAACGCCGGGGGCAGGGCTGACAGAGGCGACAACGTCACTGCCGTACTGGAGCTGTCCGCGTATCTCCCCGCCTGGATAAAGAGACGTGTGAAAGTTCACGTACATTTTCCCCACGAAGAGTGACTCGGCATATGCCAGCGTGAGCGGCTGCGTGGCGTCCGTGGCCGTCCAGTTCCCGGTAACAGTCTCCGCCGTGTCGGCGCCCGCAGTAATTGCCCTCACCACGGGACCGCCAACACCGGGCGGAGCGATATGGAAGTGGTGGGCGATTGTGGGTCCTGTCAGCCCGTATAATGTGATGCTATAGTTTATTGTGTCCCTCCCTGGGCTGATGCCGAACGAACCAGTTCCGACTCCGTGTGACGTATCCGTCGGGCCTTCCTGGCTCGCGTCGAGCCTGGCAGTGAAGCCGACACCCGTCGTCGAATTCAACCAGCCGCGTATCTCGCCGCCGGGCTTATTCGTCGTGTGAAAATTCGCATATGTGCTTCCGATCAGCATGGAGTCAACAAGAGCGGTCGTGAGCGGGTTTGTCCCGTCGGTCGTGTTCCATGTGCCTGTATCGGTGAACTCGGAAGAGTCCCCCGGCGTCCCGAGCGGCTTGACCACGGGACCGCTCGGCAGACTGGGACCTCCGGCATGAATGTGCCCCCCCGTGATGTTTGTCGAGAGGCCGATATAGGTGATATTGTACGTCACCTGATTCCGCGCGGCGTTCAGTATGAATGAACCGGTCCCGGTACCTTTAAATGTGTCGGGGGGAGACTCATGGGCACCGTCAAGCGATGCGACAAATCCTGTCCCCCCTTTGAGGACAAGCTGTCCCCGGATCTCTCCCCCGGGCTTCAGTGTTGTGTGGAGATTCAGATACATGTTCCCCGCAATCAGCGAATCAATGAGAGCATTCGTCAGGGGCTGTGTCCCGTCCGTGAATTTCCAGCTTCCGTTAAGCGTGCTTGATTTCGGGGCCTTTCCCGAGATAATCGCCCTGACGACAGGTCCGGGGATCCCCGAAGCGCCCGTGTGGAAGTGGCCGGCTATAGCAGAATCGCTCAGACCGCGGTATGTGAGCCAGTAGTCGATCTGACTCCTTTCCTTGTTAAGCACGACGACAGCAGTCCCTCCTCCTTTGAATGTGTCAGCCGGAGTCTCCTGAGCACCGCTCAGACTTGCCTCAAAATGAAGCGCCGTCGCGAGATTGAGCTGTCCGCGTATCTCCCCCCCGGGGTTTGCGATAGTATGGAAGTTCACATAGACTTTCCCGGCAAGGAGTGAGTCCACGAGTGCTGCGGTTAATGGCTGAGTGGCATCAGAAGTTGACCAGGTCCCGGAGAGTGAGGAAAATGCCGGCCGGCCGGCGGACGCAATTGTCTTAACAACCGGGCCCGCAATGCCGGGGAGGCCGGTATGAAAATGAGCGCCGATGCTTAGCGGTCCGGTGAGTCCCTGATAGCTGATGACGTAATGGAGCTTTGTAAAATCCTCGCTCAGATCGAACGAGCCGGTGCCGGTGCCGTTGGTGATCACCCCGCCTTCCTGCGCGCCGTCCAGTGTGGCCGTGAAATGGATCTGGGCAAATGCCCCGCACGGCATGAATACGAGAAGCATCCCCCCCGCGAGTGACAGAAGCCTTCCCTTCATACAGCCTCCTCGACAGTGATTGGATTTGGAGCCGGAATTGTCCGGCGCACACAGAAATGTCGCCGGACCGTTTAAACAGTCCGTCATTCAGTAAATAGGCAGATCGGGTGGAAAGTTCCTGACGGGGAGGGCCGGAGGAGGCTTATCCCCCACCGGGGGGAGGGTCGCCGGTCAAATTCGGGGAATGGGATGGGCCTCGAGAATGTAATCCAGCCACCTGTTGGTGATTTTCTCCATGACGCTGTTCATCCTCAAGCGGCGGTTCAGATTGCTGAAATCGACCTCGTCCATGAGCTGGTCCTGGTTGACGCACGTAAAGACGAATTCCTCCTTCCCTGTGGCGGGATCGACATGACGCTGGAGACACTGGGCGCAAACCGCTTTCATCATGCATTGCATGGAAGAGTTGATGGAGGCGATTGCCACATGGTTTTCGCTCAAGTAGGGACGGAGGACATCCTGACGGGCACGGGCGACGGCAGCCATCATGCGATCCGACCCGATTGCAATGATCCTCGTTGCATCGTTTAAGGGAAGGGATACGGGCCCGAGCTCCCCCCGGGCATAGCGGACCATCGCCTCTATTATGGTTCCCACACAGGACCTGTCCTGCGGGCGCCGGGTCTCTATCATTTCGCCGGCATCGACGCTGTAAACCACGATATCGGTGTTCCCTTCGATCTCCTCCCTTTTAAAGAAGTCCTCCTTTTTCCTGTAGCCGGCAAAGTATATGACTCTGTTATTCCTTTCCTTGAAAGCTTTTGCGATCGAGAAAAGAACGGCATTCCCGAGCCCTCCGCCCAGAAGGAGGACCGTCCTGTTTTCCGTGATCTCGGTGGGGGAACCGGTGGGACCCATGACAACAACTCGCTGGCCCGGCTTCAGGAGCGCGCACATGCGCGAGCTCGCGCCGACTTCCAGGGCGATCAGACCCACCGTCCCTTTTTCCCGGTCCACCCACGCCCCGGTGAGCGCGATTCCTTCCATCATGACCCGCGTATCCTCGACGCGGGGCGAATCCACCTCGTAGTTCTGAAGGCGGTAGAACTGACCGGGCCGGAAATTCCGGGCCGCGCCGGGGGCCCTGACGATGACTTCCGTGATTGTCGGCGTAAGACGCTCGACGCGGACAACGAGGGCGCGGAGATCGCTATCGAGCCGGCCAATCAGGGCTTCCCAGCTTCGGCCATCCGATTCGGTCATTCGGGCAGCGCGAAGTTCCTCCTCCAGGAGATGAAGGACCGCCCTGTAACCCTGCTTTGCGGAGGCCATCGCCTTGACGACATTTCCGGCAAACGCGGGATGGTTATCACCGTAGTAGGTCACGAACTTACCGTTTCGTGCGTACGAGGTGAAGAATCCCTCCTCACCTCCGGCGACGGGGACGAGATGCCTGCCGCTCAGGTCGTCGTCAATTGAGTAGGTCCGGAAAAATTCGTTTTTGCTGTCCATGTCGAACGTCCCGGAGTGTTCCCTTTCGTACATGACGTTCGGCACTGTCCCCGCCGCCACCATCACGGTGTGCGCCGGGACGCGGAAGATCTCGCCCGTCGGTTTCCACCTTCCTTCTGACTGCTGCATCCGCTCAAAGACCATTTCCCGAACCGCCCCGTATTCGTCAGGCACGGCTTCGACCGGGTTCATGCACTCAATGAACGAAATTCCTTCCTCCAGGCTCTTGATGATCTCTTCATGGTTGAGCCGGTAGGCGGGTGAATCGAGCATTGATTTTCTGTAATAGATGCGGGCTCCCCCCCATGATCTGACGAGAGGGACGAAATCCGGCGTTTCACCCGCTGCGGCTGCGCGCTTCCGCTCCGCGTCCACCGCCTCCGCGTGCAGGAGGAATTCGTCGAAGATCGCTTTCTCTTCTGCATCAAACAGGGCGTCGACATCCGGTTTGCCGTGCCGTGCGACAAGGAGATCATAACGGTGTTTCATTTTCGACACCTGGACCGGGTAGTAGCTCATGATCTCCGTCGCCGTGTCGATTGCCGTCAGCCCACCTCCGATCACAACGGCAGGAAGGCGGATCTGGAGGTTTGCCATTGAATCGTGCTTTCCGGCCCCGGTGAGCTGCAGGGCCATGAGGAAATCGCTCGCCATCCTGACGCCCCGGATCAGGTTGTTTTTGACTGAAATGAATGTCGGCTTCCCGGCTCCCGTGGCAAAGCAGACGTGCTCGAATCCGTACGTCCAGGCGTCTTCCAGGGAAAGTGTGCCCCCGAACCGGACCCCGTCATAGACCCGAAAATGACTCCGGCGAATGAGGTTCAGGTGCAGCACAGTCAGAAAGTTCTTGTCCCACCTGACGGTTATTCCGTATTCTGATACGCCGCCGAACCCTGCAAGGACGCGCTTGCTCAGCGAGGTTCGCAGAGTGCCGATCTCCCTGACAGGGATGAATTGACCGGTGCCGCCCCCGGCGAGATCATCAGGCAGAGGCTCGATCTTCAGGCCATCGACGGCAACGACGCCAAAACCTTCATTCAGGAAGTAGTGGGCAAGCGTGTAGCCGGCAGGTCCGAGCCCCACGATGAGGATGTTCATGCCGTTGTACGGGAGCGCGTGGGGGCGTGAGGCGTTCAGCGGGTTCCAGCGTGTGAGAAGCGAATAGATCTCGAACCCGTACGGAAGCTCCAGTACCTCTGTCAGTATCCGTGTCTCGATCTGCGGGATGTCGACAGGATCCTGTTTCTGGTAGATACAGGCCTTCATGCAATCGTTGCATATTCTGTGCCCCGTGCCGGGGACCATCGGGTTGTCGAGCATGATGACAGCGAGGGCGCCAAGCGCGTCACCGCCGTTCATGAGAAAGTGGGACTCGGAGATCTTCTGGTCGAGCGGGCACCCCTTGAGCTCATACCCGAGCGGATTCTTCCGGTACCCCTGATCTGTATGAAATCCCTTGGAGCAGGAGTCCTTGTCCCTCTCATGACAGAAAATGCAATAGTCGATCTCGCTTTCCACCTCTCTCAGACCGAACCGATTGTCGGTGAGGTCAAACCCCACCCGCCGCCTGAGGCGTGAGGGGATGGTGCTGTGCGTTCCCGGAACCGGATCTTCACTGACGTCCGATTCCACGAGATGCTGATAATCGAAGGTTCCGGAAACCTGGAAGAGAGCCCACCCGCGTGTCTCTTCACCCCCCGTGTAATAAAGAAGAGCAAGGAATTTCTCAAATGAGGCAAGGAGTGACTCAAGGAACTCCTTCAGTTCTTCATCACGTCCTCCGGAGTTGACTCCGAGAGCGCGCGCAAGCGCGGCAAGAAATTCACGTGTCGCGGAGGGAAGGTCAACCTTGACGAATCTTTCGTGGCCGAGGAGAATATGGAGTGCGGAGGCAATGTCCAGTTCATCGCCGCTCCGGGAGATCCCGGGGAGCGCTTTGATAATCCGGCCTGTCTCCCGTTTCAGAGAAGGGAGATCATCATGGATCATGTCGCGCGAACTGTATCTCTTCAGGACACGCCGGATGAAAAAATCCCTCTTGACAGCGAATATGACCGCATCGCGTGCCGCACGCTGCTTCATAGCTGCATATTCCTGTTCCACGCCGAACATCCGTGCGAGAAATCCGCCCACGTGCGGGGCGAGATCGGTCAGAAGCGCCGAAAGCGCGACACTGCCGGGAAGACGCCCCGCAGCGTACTCAGAGTACCGGTGGTGGAGATCGGGATCGCTCCCGCGGACCTGCTCTGCGAACAGCTCGGTTAGCTCTTTGAGACGAGGGGGCTCAAAGAGATCCTGAAAAGTATACCCGGGGATATTTATCTGCATGAAAAGCCCCGGCCTTGAATCAATTTCAGATGATTAAGCCTGAAAATATTCATCGAATACCTCCGTCGTCAGAATTCTGCAATTATAAGAATTCTGATGACCAAAGTTCGGAAAAGGTTCCGTGCGATACGGAGGAACGGTCAAATCACACAAATTTTGGCAATTATGCAACTGGCACAAAATCTGTTAGTTTCAGTTATGTTACTTAAGGGGCATTGCCATGTACGCGAATACGACAGCCGCAATGATGCAGAGAACCGGGCAGAGACTCTACACGATCGGTGAGGCTGCGGACCTGATCGGCGTTTCTGTTCCGACGATACGAATGTACGAACGTGAAGGACTGATTATTCCGCTCCGGAAAGCCTCGCGGCACCGGCTTTTCGCCGAAGGGGATCTCGAGAGAATTCGCTCCATCCGCAGGACAATCAACACGGAGAAGGTGAGCATTGCGGGCATACGCCGGCTGATGTCGCTCGTCCCGTGCTGGAAAATGAACGGATGTACTGAGGAGGCGAAAGCGACATGTCCGCGATTCACGTCGAACGGATCTCCGTGCTGGATAGTGACCGGGAAATCATGGCAGGCCAAGAGCGATGAATGCAGGACTTGCGGCGTTTATT
>Ga0335084_10007466_pt1 | contig 10872 bp, 10 predicted proteins | sample Lox_Sample_44_FD_206721 | JGI IMG/M metagenome (GOLD analysis project Ga0335084, IMG submission 206721) | Soil microbial communities from Loxahatchee National Wildlife Refuge, Florida, United States - Lox_Sample_4.4 | ecosystem: Environmental > Terrestrial > Soil > Wetlands | place: USA...
CGAGCAGGAAGGCATCGCGCCCGAGAAGCTGATCGAGCGCGTGAGCGCCGAGCATCGGCGCGACTTCGCGACCTATCGGATCAGCGTTGACAACTACATCACGACGCATGACCCGGAGAACGAGGAGCTCACGACCGAGATCTACAACCGACTCGCGAAACGCGGGCTGATCGCGCGCAAGATCGTCAAGCAGGCGTACGACGAGGAACGGCGGATGTTCCTGCCGGATCGCTACGTGCGCGGCACGTGCCCGAACTGCGGCACGCCCGACCAGTACGGCGACTCGTGCGAGAACTGCGGCGCGACGTACTCGCCGCTCGACCTCGAGGATGCGGTCTCCACGCTGTCGGGCACGAAGCCGTCCGCGCGCGAGTCCGAGCATCTGTTCCTCAAGCTCAGCAGCTTCGAGAAGGAGCTCCGCGAGTGGGTGCCGAAGCACGTCGACGGCGCGCTCGCGCGCAAGCTCGACGAGTGGTTCGAGGCAGGCCTGAAGGACTGGAACATCTCGCGCGACGCGCCCTACTTCGGCTTCCGAATCCCCGGTGAGGAGAACAAGTTCTTCTACGTCTGGTTCGACGCGCCGATCGGCTACATGGCGAGCTTCCTGAATCTCTGCCGACGAACCGGGCTCGACTTCGGCGAGTTCTGGGACGCGGGCAGCCGACACGAGCTCTACCACTTCATCGGCAAGGACATCCCGTATTTCCACGCACTGTTCTGGCCGGCGATGCTGTCGGGCGCCGGCTACCGCAAGCCGAGCGCGCTGTTCGTGCACGGCTACCTGACCGTCGACGGCGAGAAGATGTCGAAGCGGCGCGGCACGTTCATTCCCGCCGCGACGTTCGCGAAGCACCTCGACCCCGACTACCTGCGCTACTACTACGCATCGAAGCTCGTCGCGCGGATCGAGGACATAGACCTGAGCTTCCCGGACTTCGTCGCGAAGGTGAACTCGGATCTCGTCGGCAAGCTCGTGAACATCGCGAGCCGCTGCGCGGGCTTCGTCGAGCGACTCGGTACGGGCAAGCTTGCGGACCGGCTGCCCGACGAGACGCTCTACGCCGAGTTCGCGGCGGCAGCCGCCACGATCGCGTCCGACTACGAACAGCGCGAGTACTCGCGCGCGGTGCGCCGGATCATGGCGCTCGCGGACCGCGCGAATCAGTACATCGACGATAAGAAGCCCTGGCTCGCCGCGAAGGATCCGAAGGCGGCTGCCGAGGTCGTCGGCGTCTGCACGCAGGGCATCAACCTGTTCCGCGCGCTGATGATCTATCTCAAGCCAATCCTTCCGGCCGTCGCGGAACGTGCCGAGAAGCTGCTCGCCGCGGGCGAGCTCTCGTGGGACGACGTCACGGCGCCACTGCTCGGGCGCAAGATCGCGCGCTTCGAGCCGCTGCTGCAGCGCGTCGAGCTCGCGACGCTCGAGAGGATCGTCGCGGAGACGCGCGCGCTGGCGGAACCCGCGAACGGGGCCGCTGCCGCGCCAGCAACCGCAACCGCCTCTGCTTCTGCCACCGGGAAAACCAGCATGACCAGCCAGCCCCCCGCGCCCGTCACGGACAACACAGCCAAAGCCGCCGCGAACGGCGCGGCGAGCGAGATCGACATCGCGCAGTTCGCGTTGAGCGACCTGCGCGTCGCGCGAGTGCTCGAGGCGACCCACGTCGACGGCGCGGACAAGCTGCTGAAGCTCACGCTCGACGTCGGCGACAAGCACCGCACCGTGTTCGCCGGGATCCGCGGCGGCTACGATCCCGCGGCGCTCGTCGGCAAGCTCGTGATCCTCGTCGCGAACCTGAAGCCGAGAAAGATGCGCTTCGGCGTGTCCGAAGGCATGGTGCTCGCGGCGAGCGGCGACGGCGGCGGCCCGTTCCTGCTGAGCCCTGACAGCGGCGCGAAGCCCGGCATGAAAGTGAGCTGACGATGGGCGAGCTCCTGCTGATCGTCGTCGCGGCCGCGCTCGTCAACAATTTCGTGCTCGTGCAGTTCCTCGGCGTGTGCCCGGCGCTCGGCGCGTCGCGCCGGCTCGAAGGCGCGATCGGCATGGCGCTTGCGACCGGGCTCGTGCTTACGACCGCGTCGGGCTTGAGCTTCCTCGTCGACCACTTCGTGCTCCAGCGCTTCGAGCTCCAGTACCTGCGGCTCCTGTCGTTCGTCCTCGTGATCGGTGTGTCGCTGCAGCTCGCGAACAGGCTGAGCCGGAGCTTCTCGCCGTTCCTGCAACGCCTGCTCGGGATCTACGTACCGCTGATCGCGAGCAACTGCGCGGTGCTCGGCGTCGTGCTGCTGAACTCGGCCGCGAGCCGGAGCTTCGTCGCGGCGCTGTTCTATGCGGCCGGGGCCTCGCTCGGGTTCGGGCTCGCGCTCGCGCTGCTTGCGGGCTTGCGCGAGCGCCTGCAACACTCCGACGTGCCGCTGGCATTTCGCGGCCCCGCGATCGTGTTCGTCACCGCGGGAATCCTGTCGCTCGCGTTCCTCGGTTTCACGGGCTTCGCCAGGCTCTGATCATGCTCGCGGCCGTCGTCGTGATCGGCTGGTTCGGGGGCGAAGCATGACGACGGGCTTCGAGCTCGCTCCGGCGCCGCACGCGCGCTCTCTCGTCGGCGTGCCGCTCATGATGCGCCGCGTGCTCTACGCGCTCGCGCCGGCTGCGATCACCTACGTCTGGTTCTTCGGCTGGGGGCTCGTGATCAACTTCGCCGTCGCCGCCGTCACCGCGCTGGTCAGCGAGGGCGCCGTGCTGCGGCTTCGCGGCCGGCGCACGCGCGTCGCGCTCAACGACGGCAGCGCGCTCGTGACGGCGGCGCTGCTGTCGTTCGCGTTGCCGCCGCTCGTGCCCGCTTGGATCCCGGCGCTCGGCAGCGTGGTCGCGATCGTCGTCGCGAAGCATCTGTTCGGCGGGCTCGGCAAGAACCTGTTCAATCCCGCGATGGTCGGCTACGTGTTCCTGCTCGTCTCGTTCCCGGTGGAGATGACGCAGTGGATCCCGCCTCGGATGGGCGACATCGACTACATGCAGCTGAGCTTCAGCGGTCAGATCGAGTACTCGTTCCTCGGGCGCCTGCCGAACGCGGTCGACATCGACACGCTCACGCGCGCGACTCCGCTCGACATCGTGAAGGAAGGCCTGCGCTCCGCGCACTCGTTCGCGCAGCTGCGCGGCGGCTCGCTGTTCGGCGACTTCGGCGGCCGCGGCTGGGAGTGGGTCGCGAACCTGATCGTGCTCGGCGGGCTGTACCTCCTCTACACCGGCACCATCCGCTGGCAGATCCCCGTCTCGCTGCTCGCGGGGTTGCTGCTGCCGGCGACCGCGTTCTACGTGCTCGACGCCGATCACTACGCGGCGCCGGACTTTCACCTATTCAGCGGCGCGAGCATGCTCGGCGCGTTCTTCATCGCGACGGATCCCGTCTCGGCCCCGGCCTCGGATCGCGGACGCCTGATCTACGGCGCCTGCATCGGACTGCTCACGTACGCGATCCGGACTTGGGGCGGCTACCCCGACGGGATCGCGTTCGGCGTGCTGCTCATGAACGCGGCCGTGCCCCTGATCGATCGCTACACGCGCCCGAGGATCTATGGCCAGGGCTGAGGGTGGGCCGATCCGCACGCTGCTGCTCGTCGCCGTCGTCGCGGCCGCGGCCGCGTTCGCCGTGAGCGCGAGCCACGAGTTCAGCAAGGAACGGATCGCGGCGAATCGCCGCGCGCGACTGATCGCGAGCTTGAACAGCGTGCTCGACCCCGCGCTCCGCGACCGCGACCTCGCGACCGTGCGGATCGAGGTCGCGGACAAGGAGCTGCTCGGCGGCGACGAGCCCGTGGACGTGTACGTCGCGGAAGACGGCGGGCGACCCGTCGCGGCCGTGTTCGCGACCGCCGAGACCGAGGGTTACAACTCGACGATCCACTTGCTCATCGGCGTGTCGCCCGACGGCGCGCTCACGGGCGTGCGCGCCGTGAGCCACCGCGAGACGCCGGGGCTTGGCGACGCGATCGACATCAAGAAGTCGAGGTGGATCACGAAATTCGACGGCAAGTCGCTCGCCGCGCCCGCGCGCGAGCGCTGGGCCGTCGACAAGGACGACGGCGACTTCGACTCGATCACTGGCGCGACGGTGACGTCGCGCGCCGTCGTCAAAGGCGTCAAGAACACGCTGCTATACTTCGAGCGCCATCGTGACGATCTCTTCACCGCCGCGGCCGCTGCGCGCAAAACCGACGATGCAGAACAGTAACGGACTCCGCGACGCCGTCGCGACGGGCTTCTGGCGCGACAACGCGCCGCTCGTCCAGCTGCTCGGGCTCTGCCCGCTGCTCGCGATCACGACGTCGGTCGTGAACGGGCTCGCGCTCGGGCTCGCGACGACAGCGGTGCTCGTCGTGACGAACGCGCTGATCTCCCCGCTGCGCCGCGCGTTGCTCCCGAGCGTGCGGATCCCGCTCTACGTGCTGATCGTCGCGGTGCTCGTGACTTGCATCGATCTCCTGAGCAACGCCTTGCTCGACGACCTGCACGAGATCCTCGGGATCTTCATCCCGCTGATCGTGACGAACTGCGCTCTGCTCGCGCAGGCCGAGAACGTCGCGACGCGGAAACCCGTCGGCGAGGCGTTGCTGACCGGCCTGGCGACCGGGCTCGGCTTCATGACGGTGCTCGTGACCCTCGGCGCGCTGCGCGAGCTGCTCGGGCACGGCACTCTGTTCGCGGGGATGCCATTGCTGTTCGGCGAGCGTGCCGCCTCGCTCGAGCTGCACCTGCCGATCGGCGGGATGCTCGTGGCGATCCTCCCTCCCGGCGCGTTCTTCGGCCTGGCCGCGCTGCTCGCGCTGCGCAACCGGCTCACGCGCGAGCGCGCGGCGCCGGCTCCGGCCCCCGTGCCTGCGCCGAACGAGGCAGCGCCGTGAAGCCCGCGAAGCGCCGCCAGATCTACGAGCGATTCGCGAAGGCGAACCCGAACCCGGCGACGGAGCTCAAGTACACGACGCCGTTCGAGCTGCTCGTCGCGGTCGTGCTGTCGGCGCAGGCGACCGACATCAGCGTGAACAAGGCGACCGTCGAGCTGTTCAAGGTCGCGGGCACACCGCAGGCGCTGCTCGACCTCGGCGAGACCGGCTTGAAGGAGTACATCAAGACGATCGGGCTCTTCAACAGCAAGGCGAAGAACCTGATCGCCGCGTGCCGCAAGCTCGTTACCGAGCACGGCGGCGTCGTGCCGCGTGACCGCGACGCGCTCGAGGCGCTGCCGGGCGTCGGCCGCAAGACCGCGAACGTGATCCTGAACACCGCGTTCGGCGAAGCCACGATCGCCGTCGACACGCACATCTTCCGCGTCGCGAACCGCACGGGCCTCGCGCGCGGCGGCACGGTGCGTGCGGTCGAGGACGAGCTCGTGAAGGTCACACCCGACGAGTTCAAGAAGAACGCGCACCACTGGCTGATCTTGCACGGGCGCTACGTCTGCAAGGCGCGCAGGCCGAACTGCGCGGCGTGCTTGATCGAGGACCTGTGCGAGTGGCCGGAGAAGACGGCGGGACCGGCTCCAATCAGTTGAGGTCGCCGGGCTGTCGCGCACGGCGTCGGACTATCCCCGGCGGCGGCCTAAGTCAACGCGTCCATCACCGCGCGGCCGACTGGGCTCCGCGCAACGATCATCGTCGCGATCACGGAGCCGAAGAGGACGCCGAGCGCCGCGGCCGTCGCCCAATGGAGGCGCCTGCGCGACCAGAGGTCGTGCGCGACCACGGCGAACGCGAGCGCGACGAAGCTCAGCAGCGCGATCTGGTTGAATCCGATCAAGAAGCCGATCCGCTGCGTCGCCTGCCCGATCACCGCGATGCTCGCGACGAGCATGAAGCGTTTGTGCACCTCGGGCTCACCACGGCGAAGAACACCGAACGACACGCAGACTGCGAATGGCAGCAGCGTCGCGAAATTGCCGAATACGTTGAGGCGCCGTTCCTCGTACGTCGCGCCCGCGAGGACGTTGCGTGGGACGCCTTTGATGACCGTCCACACGTCGACGATGACGATCGCGGCCGCGAGCACCGCGCCCGCAACGCCGAGCAGCCGATGGAGATCCGTCCGGCTCATAGCCACCAGCGCGGTCTGCGCGAAGAACACGACGAACCATGCGGTCATCACGCTGCCGTGCAGGTACACGTGCCACGGCAGATATGGCGAGCCGGTTGCCGCGTCGACGGCGCCGAAGTACGAACGCATGAACAACGTTCGCGCGAAGCCGACGACCAGGAACAGGAGCAGCAGAGCCGCCATCGAGACGAAGAACGGGTCGCGGCGAACGGACGTAGACGCGCGTCGCGAATCGGATACGCTGCTCGAAGCGGTAGCCATCGCACGTCCCCCGGAAGCTGGCTCGCGCAGCATAGCGCAGCTTTTCGTCACGCGCGCCCGCGCTACTTCGCCCGCTCCCACTCCGCGACGGGCCCGCGGCGCACGCGAAACAACGGATGACTCGCGGGCACTGCCACGCCGCGCCAGCGCGCGTAGAGCGCCGGACTTCGCGCCGAGAGCTTGCCGAGCAGGTGCCGCCACTCGTAGAGGATCTGGCCGCTCGCAACGGCTATGCGCTCGACGCCGCGGCTCGGGCCGATCTTGTCGCGGTCGAATGCGTAACCACGCGCCGCGGCCTCGTCATAGACGGCACGCAAGTACGCGTTGATCGCCGAGCGCGGTGTCGCGTGCGACGCGAACCTCTCGAGCTGCGGATGGTGCCGGTACCCCTTCGTCACGCCGCGCAAGACGGCGCGCGCGAGCAGCGCCTCGCGCCACAACGCCACGAGCCCTTGCGGATCGAGATACTTCGGATGCAGAGACCAGAGGCGCACTCGAATGTCCTAACGCATCATCGGTCGGGTTGCGTCGCGCTCGGTTCAGGTGTGACGACCCTGACGGCCTTGCATCGATACTTCTCGAGCGTGCCTGGCGGAAGCGGCGAGCCGGACGACTCATCGTGGACTCTCTCGGTGCACACGGGTGTGCCGCTCAGGGTCGAGAAACCCATGACCCCAAGGTCACGCCGCATGACGCGTGCGCTCCGGCGTCGACTCATCGCTGCGGCACTCCTCTTAGCTCACGCAACCGGCGCGGTGCCGGCGACGATGATGCCGACGAGCCAGAAGAATCCTGCGACTTGCATGAAGAAGAACGAGAAGCGGATGGCGGCGATCGTATTCGTCTGGACGAAGCACACGTGCACCAGCGATTGAGCGATTCGAGCCGCGAGGATCGCGATCGCGATCGAGTCCACGAGACCGCCGGTCACCTTGGCCATCGTGAGCGCGAAGACGATCGCGCCGAACACGGGCAGATTCTCGATGCAGTTCGCGTGTGCGCGCATCGCACGGCGATACCAGTCGGATCCTTCGACTCGATCGGCGCGGAACTCGCGGATTTCCGCGGCCCCGGTGAATATCCGGCTCCAGCGGTACACGCCGACCGTAAGCACCAGCAACGCGAGCGTCCAGGTCGCGAACCCTAGCAGCATCCAGACAGGAATCGTCATTGCACGAAGACGATCACGAGAACTATCAGGAGAGCTATCAGTACGGCCAAGGCATTCATGTCGGAATCACTCATCACTGCTGATCCTCCGCTGTATAACTACACATACAGCTCGAATGATCGATCGGCGGTCGCCGCGACGTCGACCTAATGCCGCTTCGGGATGTAGAGATCCGTGATCGTGCCTTCCGCCGCCTCGGCCGCGAACGCGAGCGTCTCCGAGAGCGTCGGGTGCGGATGCACCGTGAGCCCGACGTCCTCCGCGTCGGCGCCCATCTCGATCGCGAGCGCGGCCTCGGCGATCAAGTCGCCCGCGTTCGTGCCGACGATGCCCGCCCCAAGCAGCCGGTGCGTCGTCTTGTCGAACAGGAGCTTCGTGAGCCCGTCCGAGCGCCCGAGCGTGAGGGAGCGCGCGCTCGCGACCCACGGGAACGTGCCCTTCTCGTACGCGACGCCGCGCGCCTTCGCGTCGCCCTCGGTGAGACCCACCCACGCGACCTCGGGATCCGTGTACGCGACCGCGGGCACGACGCGCGCGTCGAAGAAGCTTTTCCGCCCCGCCGCGACCTCGGCCGCGACCTTGCCCTCGTGGCTCGCTTTGTGCGCGAGCATCGGCTGGCCGACGATGTCGCCGATCGCGAAGATGTGCGGCACGTTGGTGCGCATCTGCTTGTCGACGGCGATCAGCCCGCGCTCGTTCACTTGGACGCCCGCGCGCTCGGCCGCGATCCGCCGTCCGTTCGCGCTGCGCCCGACCGCGACGAGCACCCGCCCGTACACCTGCGGCTCCTTCGGCGCGTTGTCGCCCTCGAAGTGCACGGTGATTCCCTTCGGCCCGGCGTCCATCTTCGTGAAGCGCGTGCCGAGCATGATCGCCTCGTAGCGCGCCGCGATCCGCTTCTCGAGCGGCTTGACGAGATCGCGATCGCAACCCGGCAGCAGCGTCTTCGTGAGCTCGACGACCGAGACCTTCACGCCGAGCGCATCGTACACGGTCGCCATCTCGAGCCCGATGATGCCGCCGCCGATCACGAGCATCCGCGCGGGCAGCTCGCTGAGCTCGAGCGCGCCGGTCGAATCGATGATCCGCGGATCGCTCGGCATGCCGGGCAGCACGCTCGGCTCGCTGCCGGCGGCGATGATGCATTGGTCGAAGTCCACCGTCTCGCGCCCGCCGTCGCGATCCACCTCGAGCTGATTCGGCGACGCGAAGCGCGCGGTGCCGCGCACGACGCGCACCTTTCTCTGCTTCGCGAGCACGTCGAGCCCGCCCGTGAGCTGGCGCACGACGCCGTTCTTCCAATTCCGGAGCTTCAGCGTGTCGATCTTCGGCTCGCCGAACGCGAGGCCGTGCGCGCCCATCTCGTGCGCTTCCTCGATCACGCGCGCCGCGTGCAGCAGCGCCTTGGACGGAATGCAGCCGACGTTGAGGCACACGCCGCCGAGCGTCGGCCAGCGCTCGACGAGCGTCACCTCGAGCCCGAGATCCGCCGCGCGAAACGCCGCGGTGTATCCGCCCGGCCCCGCGCCGATCACGACGAGCCGCGGGCCCGCACTCGGCACCGTCGCGGCCGTCGACTCCGCCGCTCGCGGCGCGCCGGTGCCCGGCGGCGACGATGAGCCGCGAACGGCAACCTTTGCCGACGCTTCCGCGGAATCGCGCCCCGAATCGGTGCGCACCGCCGACGGCGACAATTCCGCGGAAGCGCCTGCTGCACCGCCGCGCGGGGGCGCCGCCGGCTTCGCCCCCGCGCTCGCGCCGCTCGGCGCGAGCGTGAGGATCAAATCGCCGGCCTTCACTTTCGCGCCGACCTTCAACGCGACGGACACGACCTTGCCGGCCTGCGGCGCCGGCACGTCCATCGACGCCTTGTCCGTCTCGAGCGTGATCAGCGGATCTTCGGCCGCGACCGTGTCGCCGGGCTTCACGTGCACGTCGATCACGTCGACGTCGTCGAAGTCGCCGATGTCGGGGACGCGGACCTCGACGTCGCTCACGCGCGAGCCCTCAAGGGATCGCCTCGACGAGCCGGCCCGCGTCCGCGAGAATCTCGCCGAGCCGCGTCGTGAACCTCACGGCTTTCGCGCCGTCGATCACGCGATGGTCGTACGCGAGCGACAGCGGCAGGATCAGCCGCGGCACGAACGCCATGTTCCGGTACACGGGCTGCCACGAGCTGCGCGAGACGCCGAGGATCGCGACTTCCGGTGCATTGATGATGGGCGTAAAGAAACGCCCGCCGATGCCGCCCAAGCTCGAGATCGTGAACACGCCGCCTTGAATGTCGTCGGCTTGGAGCTTGCCGGTGCGCGCGCGCTCGCTCAGCGTCGCGAGCAACTTCGCGAGCTCGTAGATGTCTTTCTTGTCTGCGTCCCGGATCACGGGCACGACGAGACCCTGCGGCGTGTCGGCCGCGAAGCCGATGTGCGTGTACTTCTTGACGATCAGGTTCTGGCCGTCCGGCGCGAGCGACGACTTGAACAGCGGCATCTCCGCGAGCGCGAGCGCGACCGCGCGGATGATGAACGCGAGCGGCGTGAGCTTGATGCCGCGCTGCTGCGCCGTGTCCTTGAGCGCGTTGCGCCGCTCCTCGAGCTCGGTGATGTCGGCCTCGTCGTGCTGCGTGACGTGCGGGATGTTGACCCAGCTCGCGTGCAGGCGCGGACCGGAGATCTTCTGGATCCGGCTCAGCGGCTCCGTCTCGATTGCGCCGTACTTCGCGAAGTCGACCGTCGGCAGCGCGGGCAGCGCGGGACCGCGCGCGGCCGCGCCGCCGCCGAGCATGATCTCCTTGACGAACGCCTTGACGTCGTCGGCCGTGACCCGGCCCTTGTGTCCCGAACCGCGCACGCGGCCGAGGTCGACGCCGAGCTCGCGGCCGAGCTTGCGCACCGACGGGCTCGCGTGCGCCTCGCCGAACGACGTCGGCGACGCGGCGATCGCGGACGGCGCCGACACGCGCGGTCCAGCAACCGGCGCTGGCGCGGACGCGCGCGCAACGTTCGCGCTAGACGCGGCGGGCGGCGGGTTGCCCTGCGCCGGAGCGGACGACGCGCTCGCTGCGGGCGAGCCGCCCGACGCTGCCGCACCGGATGCGGCCGCAGCCGCGGACGTCTGCGTCGAGGCCGCAGCGCCGCCTTCGGCGCTCGGCCGCAGCACGACGACCGGATCGCCGGCCGAGACCCGCGCGCCGACCGCGACCTTGAGCTCGAGCACGGTGCCGGCGAGCGGCGCCGGCACGTCCATGCTCGCCTTCTCGGTCTCGAGCGTGACGAGGCCCTGCTCCGCGGCGACCTCCTCGCCGGGCTTCACGAGCACGTCGATGACCTCGACGTCTGCGAAATCG